>JGI12341J12878_1000158_pt1 | contig 31680 bp, 30 predicted proteins | sample Passage260B_FD_12878 | JGI IMG/M metagenome (IMG submission 12878)
TCTTGGTGCGTGTTTCAGCAAATTCACATTACCAAGGGAGAAGCTCTTTTTCTATGTTCGCTTTTTCCAGACTTTACCCCCACGCAAATTTTACTCTAACCGGACAAATGCGGAAAACCGGAATCAAAAAAGCAAGACGCTCACGAAGGCAAGACGCAGACGGCCGGACGCCGGCAAAGCATGCCCACGCGCGCCAGGGCTGAACCGGGCGACTGAATCGTGCGGAAGCGGCAGGGTTATGGGTTGAGCTCGGAACGGATGCCCGCCACGAGGTATACGACGCTTTCCCCGATATTGGTGGCATGATCGGCGATCCGCTCGATGTAGCGGCCCACAAAGGCGAGCAGCATCGCCTGGCCCGTCAGCCCGGGATCGGCGGCAGCCAGCGTGAACAGTTCCCGCAAAATTTGCGAATAAAGCGCGTCGACCCGGTCGTCGTCCCGGGCCATCTTGTGGGCCAGATCCACGTTTTCCTCCGCATACGCCCGGATCGATTCACGGATCATCGTCCGGACGATGCGGGCCATCTCCGGCAAATCTGCCAACGGCTTTATTAACGTCTGCCCCTGCAGCCGCAGTACGGTCCTGGCGATGTCCACGGACAGATCTCCCATCCGCTCCAGATCGGCCGCCATCCGAAAGGCGGCGAGGATTCGGCGCAAATCCTTGGCTACCGGCTGTTGGGTCGCGATGATCCGGACGCCGGTGTCCGCGATTTGTTCCTCCATCCGGTTCAGTTCGGGGTCCGCTTCAATAATGCGCCGCGCGGTGCCCGCGTCCAATGTTTCCAGCGCCTCCATGGCACCGCCCAGCGCGTTTTCCACGTGCTCGGCCATCGCCACAAGCAGCCCGGTGAGCCGTTCAAGGCCTTCGTCCAGCTCCCTGCGTCTGACCATTTCCCCCATCCTTTCCGGCGCCGGCCTTTCCGTCAGCCGAAACGCCCGCTGATATAATCTTCCGTGCGCGGATCCCGGGGATTGGAAAACAGCCGCGTCGTCTCCGCGCATTCGATGAGTTCCCCGTTCAGAAAAAACGCCGTCCGTTCCGACACCCGCGCCGCCTGGTGCATGTTGTGCGTCACCATCACGATGGTGTACCGGTTTTTCAGCTCCCGGACCAATTCCTCGATTTTCAGGGTAGAGATCGGGTCCAGCGCGGACGTCGCTTCGTCCATGAGCAGGATCTCCGGCTCCACCGCCAGCGCCCGGGCGATGCACAACCGCTGCTGCTGGCCGCCGGACAGGCACAGGGCCGAACGCTTCAGGTGATCCTTCACCTCATCCCACAACGCCGCCGCCCGCAGGCTCCGCTCGACGATCTCGTCCAGCCTTCGGCGGTCCCGTACACCGTGCAGCCGCGGGCCATAGGCGACGTTGTCGTAGATTGACTTGGGGAACGGGTTGGGCTGTTGGAACACCATGCCCACCCGCTTGCGCAGCGTTTCCACGTCGACCTCGCGGGAATGGATGTCGCGTCCGGCGATCCGCACCGTTCCCTCGACGCGGATGCCCGGAATCAGGTCGTTCATCCGGTTGAGGGCGCGCAGCAGCGTCGATTTCCCGCAGCCCGAGGGACCGATGAACGCCGTCACCGCCTTTTCCGGAATGTCCAGGGTGATGCCCCGGAGCGCGTGAATCTCCCCGTAAAACACGTGCAGATCGCGGATCTCGATGACCGCGGTTGTGGTGTTGTTGGCGTTCTTGTGTGCCATGCCTGTTCTCCTTTCAAATCCGCCCGCGGAATTTGTTTCGAAGCGCCACGGCCGCGAAATTCATGAGCAAAAGCAGGATCAGAAGAAGCATGATGCCCGCCGCGGCGAGCTCGTGAAACTCCGGCTGGGCCCGGGAGATCCAGTTGTAGATCTGGATCGGCATCACCGTGAACGGATCCGTCAGCTTCCCGGGCAGGAACGTCACGTAGGTCAGCGCCCCGATCATGATCAGCGGCGCGGTCTCCCCGACGGCACGGGACATGGCCAGGATGACGCCGGTAAGAATCCCGGGAAAAGCCGAAGGCAGCACCGCCCGAGACACCGTCTGCCACTTGGTGGCTCCCAGCGCGTAGGAAGCGTCCCGCCTGGAACGGGGCACGGCGCGGATCGCTTCCTGCGCCGCCACAATGATAACCGGCAGCACCAGCAGCGTCATCGTCAGCGCGCCGGCGATCAGGCTGCGGCCAAGGGCAAACCACCGCACAAACACCGCCAGTCCGAGGATGCCGTAGACGATGGAAGGCACGCCCGCCAGGGTGCGGATGTTAAGCTGGACGAGACGCGACAGGCGGCCGCGGCCCGCGTATTCTTCCAGGTAAACGGCGGCTCCCACGCCGAGAATGAAGGCCAGAGGCGCCACCAGCAGCATCATGTACACCGTGCCGACCACGGCGGACCGCATGCCCGCCTGGGACGCCCGGCGCGACGGATGGTTCGTGACCAGCTCCGGTGTGAACCGGGCCCAACCGTCCATGACGATGTCGACGATGAGCGCCGCCAGCACCAGCACGCCGGCCATGGTGGAAGCCAGAAACACGAGATGCAGCGCCCAGTCGATCCGCCTTCGCCGCAACACCCGCCGGTGCTCGCCGTCCCGGAGCGTCTCCGGCACGCCGCCGGCGCCGGCGAGACCGGAGCTTTTTCCGTACACCGCCGGCGACTCCGAAAGCCTTTGCTCCATGTCAATACTCCTCCCGGAACCGTTTCGCCAGATATTGCGCCAAAATGTTCATGAGGAAGGTGATGGCGAACAGCGCCGTTCCCACCGCGAAAATGGAGCCGTATTCGACGGACCCGTGCGGCGTGTCCCCCAGGCTGACCTGCACGATGTAGGCGGTCATCGTCTGGACGCTTTCCAGGGGATTGGCCGTCAGCTTCGGCGTGGCTCCGGCGGCGATGGTCACGATCATCGTCTCGCCGATGGCCCGGGAAAAGGCGAGCACAAATGAAGCGACGATGCCGGAAAGCGCGGCGGGCACGACCACCTTCAGCGCCGCCTCGAACCGCGTCGCACCAAGGGCATAGGCACCGTCGCGCAAAGAACTCGGCACCGCCGCCATGGCGTCCTCGCTCAGCGAACAGACCATGGGAAGGATCATGATGCCGACCACGATGCCCGCGCTGAGCGCGTTGAAGATGCCCGTTTCGGGAAAAACGGCGCGGATGATGGGCGTCACGAAGGTCAGGGCAAAATACCCGTACACGATGGTGGGAACGCCGGACAGCACCTCCAGCAACGGCTTCAGCACGGCACGCAGGCGGCGCGGCGCGTATTCGCTGAGGTAAATGGCCGCTCCCAGCCCGAGCGGGATGGCCACCAGACAGGCGATCACCGTAATGAGCAGGGTGCCGCACAGCAGCGGCCAGATGCCGAAGCTGCGAGGCTCAAACAGGGGGGCCCACCGGGTGGACGCGAAAAACTCGCCGAGCGGCACCATTTGGAAAAAACTCGCCGTTTCCGTGACAAGAATGAGCACGATCCCCAGCGTCGTCAAAACGGAAACGCCCGCGCAGGCCGAAAGGATCGCGGGAACGATCCTTTCGGCCCGGCGGCGACGTTCATTGCGGAAATCGATCGATGGCAAAGGTCGACGCTCCTTCCCGGCATTTCGGTTGTTCTTGCTCTGTGTCCGCAAAGGCGGACGCCCCGGCGACGGCCGTCCGGCCGTTCCCCGCGCCGGGGTTGCTTTGTGCAGCGGCGGCTTGCTTGCGGGTCACAGCTTGCCCTGTTCCGCGGCGTATTCTTCATCCGGCAGCGGAATGTACCCGACTTCCGCGGCCAGCTCCTTGACGTTGTCTATATAGAACCGCACGAAATCCTTCACTTCCGGCCGTTCGTAGGCGGCCTTGCTCACGTAGATGAACACCGGCCGGGACAGGGGAGAATACTGACCGTTCTTGATCGTGTCGAAGGACGGGGCGACCGGACCCGCGCCGGCGTCGATGGGCACCACCTTCAGCCGATCCTTGTTTTCCTCGTAGTACGCATATCCGAAAAATCCGATCGCATTTCTGTCGCCCGCGACGCCCGTCACCAGCGTGTTGTCGTCCTCGCTGAACGTGGCGTCCTGGCGCACGCCTTTTTTCCCGAGGATTTCTTCGTTGAAGTAATCGAACGTGCCGGAATCCGCCCCCGGCGAATATACTTTGATCGGTTCGGCGGGGAACGAGCCGCGCACTTCGTTCCAGGTCTTCGCCGGGTTTTCCGCGTTGAAGATGCGGGCCAGTTCTTCCACCGTAAGATGGTCAACGAAATCGTTGTCCCGGTTCACCACCACCGACAACCCGTCAAAGGCGATTTTCAGGTCGAAAAATTCGATCCCTTTCTCCTGGCAGGCGGCTTTTTCTTCGTCCTTGATGGGGCGGGACGCGTTGGAAATGTCCGTCTCGCCGTTGCAGAACCGTTTGAACCCGCCGCCGGTGCCGGAGACGCCGACGGTCACCCTGACCCCGGGCTGCTCCTTGCCGTACTCTTCCGCCACCGCCTCCGTGATCGGATAGACGGTGGAAGAGCCGTCGATCTCGATGTTGCCGGACAGGGCGGACGAGCTTGCCGGCGGCAGGGAAGCCGATGCGGTCCCTCCGTCTGACGGCGACGGGCTTGCAGGCGCAGCGCCGCCTCCTCCGCCGTTTCCGCCGCCCGTACCGCAAGCCGCCGCCAACGCAAGCAGCACCGCGGCAAGCGCCGCCAATCCGCCGCGTCCAAACCGCGCAATCCGTTTCTCCACTCCGAGACCCTCCCAATTTTTCATAGTCTTGCGGTTTGATCGTAGCAGCGCTGTGTTAAGCGGCATCGCATGTTTTGTAAAATGGAAGTAAAATTTCACCCATCCGCCGCGAAGAGTTACGAGATCGGGCCGGATTGAAAAAGGCGGGTTGTCCCTGGGGGACAACCCGCTCTGTATCAGCCTGAAATGTTTTCAGGAAGCCCACTCACAGCTCGTCGACGCGCACCCAGGCGCCGCGTTCGATGGACAGATCGACCGCTTCCAGCACCTGCTGGCACTTGACCCCGTCATAAAACGTCGGCGCGAACGGCGCGTCCGCCGCGATGTGCTGCGCAAACTCGTACACGATGTGGACGAAACCGTGCTCATAGCCGATGATATGGCCCGTCGGCCACCAATTGCCCGCGTATTTGTGCACGGATTCCGTGGCCAGGATGCGGCGGAATCCGGCCAGTTCGGGTTCGTCGTCGCGGAAGTACACCTCGAGCTCGTTGAGCCGCTCCAAATCCCAGCGGATGGATCCGCGGCTGCCATGGATCTCGAAGGTGTTGGCGTTTTTGCGGCCGGTGGCGAAGCGGGTGGCGATGAACACGCCCATCGCGCCGTTCTTGAAGTCGGCGAGAAATCCCGTCGCGTCGTCCACCGTCACCTCGCCTTTCTCCGTCGCCGAAGCGCGGCCGGTCAGCCCCTCGCTTTGCGCGAGCAACGGCCGCTCTTTGATGAACGTGCGGTTGTGGCCGACGACGCGGTCGAACTCGCCGATCAGGAAGCGGGCGAGATCGATGCAATGGGCGTTGATGTCTCCGTGCGCGCCGGAGCCGGCGATTTCCTTGCGCAGCCGCCACGCCAGGGGCGCGCCCGGGTCCACCAGCCAGTCTTGCAGGTACGTCGCCCGGTAATGGTAAATGTCGCCGATTTTGCCTTCGTCGATGATTTTCTTGGCCAGCTGCACGGCGGGAAGAAACCGGTAGTTGAAGCAAACCCCGTGCTTCACGCCGGCTTTCTCCGCCGCTTCCAGCATTTCGCGGGCGTCCGCGAGGTTCAGGGCCAGCGGCTTTTCGCACAAGACGTGCTTGCCGTTGGCGATCGCGGCCAGCGCGATCTCTTTGTGCGCATCGCTCGGCGCATTGATGTCGACCATGTCGATGTCGTCGCGGGCCACGAGGCGCCGCCAGTCGGTTTCCCAGCTTTCCCAGCCGAACCGGGCCGCCGCCTCCCGCACGCCCTGTTCGTTGCGTCCGCAGATCGCCCTCATGACGTAATCGGCGTCCATGTCGAAAAACATGCCGACATCCTTGTAGGCATGGCTGTGGGCCTTGCCCATGAATTTGTAGCCCACCATGCCGACCCGGATCTTTTTCCTGTCGCTTACGCCCACCACATTTCCCCCGCCTTCTCGCGCAGAATGAGACCGTTCAGGAACTCCACCGCCTTGCGGAATCCTTCGTTCACGGACATCAGGCTGTCCTCGTGCTCGATGCTGATCGTGCCGTCATAGCCGATCATGCGCAGCGTGCTGACGAAGTCCTTCCAGAACTCTTCGTCGTGTCCGTAGCCGACGGTGCGGAAAATCCAGGAGCGGTTCAGTTCGTCGCTGTAGTGTTTCGCGTCCAGCACGCCGTTCAGCGCGACGTTGCGCCGGTCCAGTTTCGTGTCCTTCGCGTGCACGTGGAACACGGCCGGGCCGAGCGCCTTGATGCATTCGATCGGATCCATGCCCTGCCAGAACAGGTGCGACGGGTCGAAGTTGACGCCGATGTTGTCGCCCGCTTCCTGCCGCAGACGCAGGGCCGTTTCCGTGTTGTACACGAGAAACCCCGGATGCGACTCGATGGCCACCTTCACCCCGTATTCGCGGCAAAACGCGGACTGCTCCTTCCAGTACGGGATGGCCACCTCGTTCCACTGCCAGTCCAGCACTTCCAGGTAATCGGGCGGCCATGCGCACGTCACCCAGGAGGGATAGCGGGAATTCGGCGATTCGCCCGGGCAGCCGGAGAAGGTGATCACCGTGTCGACGCCCAGCTTCTTCGCCAGTTTCACGGTGGCGACGAAATCCTCATGGTAGCTTGCCGCCGCGGCCTTGTCCGGATGCAGGGGATTGCCGTGGCAGCTCAGGGCGCTGATCGTCAGCCCGCGGGACTCCACGGCGTTGCGGATGCGCGCGATGGCGGCGTCGTCGTTCACGACTTCTCTGGCGTTCACGTGGCGGGTGCCGGGATAGCCGCCCGTTCCGATTTCCACCGCCTGCACGCCCGCCGATTTGACATAGTCCAGCGCTTCTTCCAGTGACCGCTCGCCGAACAGCACCAGAAAGATTCCCAGCTTCAAGCCATTCACCCTTTCCGCGAGATATGTAAGTGTTTTCACAGTTTCCAATAATTATAACGTTGACCGTTTGTCGAAGTCGAGCGGATTACCTGCGAATTTCCCTACCTTTTTCTTCGATCGTCCGGCGGCGGAGCAACGGGATGCAACGACCGGCGCCGGCGGCGCCGGGATTTTCGGATTTGGCCCTTCTTGAACACTTGCCGCTGCTTGACTTACAATCAACTATAACAGTGCCGCGGAAAAAAGGTAGACGCGCTGAAGCCGATTTCTTATGCGATCTTGGCATCAATGCCGAAGGAGCCCGCCATGATGAACGTTTTCGAAGAACGGATCGAATACGAAAATCCGCTGCTGTCCCTCAAAATCTGGCGGCAGGAAAGGGGCCGCCGAGACTGGATCGACTGGCATTACCATCCCGAATGCGAAATTCTGCTGATCGAATCGGGCGCCCTTCAGGCGGAAACGGGCGGCGAAACGCATGTGCTCCGTCCGGGGGATTTGCTGCTGGTGGGCAGTTCCCAGTTGCACCGCGACCGCGCGGTGGAAACGCCGGTACGGTACATGGTGCTGCAGTTCAACCTGCAGTCGTTTTTCGACCAGAACACCATCCAGTTTCTCCAATATTTCAACGAAACCAAAACACCCCTCAGCGCGCTGAATTACATTTTCCGCGAAAACGCTTCCGTCAGGGAGAATGCGGCGGCCTGCGTGCGGGAAATTTACGGGGAAATGGAGCGGAAAGAAACGGGATACGAAATGGCCGTGAATCTCCAGATCCAGCGGTTCCTCCTGCTGCTGTTGCGAAGCGACAGCCGCGGGCTGCTGGCGGACCAGTACCGGGTGGAACGGCTTCGCCTCAAACCGGTGCTGGATTACATCGACCTCGGCATCGAGGGCCGCATCAGCGTGGAGGAAGCCTGCCGCATGGCCAACATGAGCTACTATTATTTTGTCAAATTTTTCCGCAGAGTCATGGGGCTGTCCTTCACCGAATACGTGAACTACCGGAGAATCCGCCGCGCGGAGCAGCTGCTGCTGACCCGCGACCTTAGCGTGGGCGAGGTCGGCGAGCGGGTGGGCATGCCGAACATGGCGCATTTTTACAAGATGTTCCGGCGGCTCAACAACTGTTCCCCCAAGGAATTTCAGCGCAAAATGCTCGGTCCGGGGCGGTAGCCCCAGGGGACATCTGCGTGAGGGAATCGGGCGGGAGAATCGGAAACGGACGCTTCGCCGGCGGGAGGGGCGCTGCGCGGCGATCGCCGCGCGGCAGGAGGCGGATCGCTGTCAGCCGCCGGCGCCGGACGGCTTGCGGTCCACCGTCAGCTTGTACCCGATGCCGCGAACGGACTCGATCCGCACGGGATGCCGTCCCATCTCCAGCTTCTTGCGCAGCGAGCTGACGTGCACGTCCACGGTGCGCTGGCCGCCCGCATATTCGAACCCCCAGACGGCGTCCATCAGGTCGTCGCGGGTCGCCACCACGCCGGGCCGCTCGGCAAGGTAGAGCAGCACCTCGAACTCCTTGGGCCGCAGCGGAATCCATTCGCCGTCCAGCTCTACTTCGTACTTGCCCGGATAGATTTTCAGGCCGCCCAGTTCGATCACGCGGGCCTCCTCTCCGGCCGGCGCTTCGCGGGGACCTTCGCCGCGGGCACGGCGCAGCACCGCCGCCGTCCGCGCCAAAAGCTCCGCCACCCCGAACGGCTTGGTGACGTAGTCGTCGGCGCCGAGCCTTAAGCCCTGCACCACTTCTTCCTCGGCCCCCCGCGCCGTCAGGATGATGACCGGCGTGGACACGCCGTTTTGCCGCAGTCGCCGGAGCACCTCGAAGCCGTCCATGCCGGGCAGCATGAGATCGAGAAAAATGACGGCGTATCCTCCCTGCATGGCCTGGCGCAATCCTTCCGCTCCGGTGCCGGCCACGTCCGGATCATAACCTTCCTGGGCAAGGTTATAGGTCAACAGGCGGGCGATGGTCGGTTCATCCTCGATGATGAGCACCTTATCCGCCATTGGCGCGTTGTGCACCCCCGGTCGGGCGATCGCCGGCTGATCGGCTGCCGGTCGGACCATCCCCGTCCATCTTACCATAGAAGAGGCCGAGATATGTTAACGCAATGTAAACGGGACGAAAATCCTTTCACCATCGCAACACCGGCAGCACCGCTCCCCGTCACGGCTGCAGCACCGGCAGTTCGACGATGAAACGGCTGCCCGCGCCGACTTCGCTTTCCACGGCGATGGAGCCGCGGTGCAGCTCCACCAGGTGCTTCACGATGGACAGGCCGAGCCCCGTGCCGCCGGAATTCCGGGAACGCGCTTTGTCCACCCGGTAAAAGCGCTCGAAAATGCGCGGCAGATCCTGTTTCGGAATGCCGATGCCGGTGTCGGACACGACGATGCGGACGCGCTCTTCCCCGCCTCCCGTCCCCGCGGGCAGGCCCGAAGCGGCAACCCGCACCCTGCCGCCCTCCGGGGTATAGTTCACGCCGTTTTGCAACAGATTGAGGACAATCTGGCCCAGGCGGTCCTCGTCCGCTTCAATGAACAGCCCGTCTTCGGCTTCCATTTCAAGCCGGATGTTCTTGCGGGCGGCCTCCGCCGAGATGATCTCCAGCTGCCTGGCCAGGAACGGTTTCAATTCCACCGGGGAGAAACGCAGCGGCACCTGCCGCGATTCGATCCGGGAAAGGTCCAGCAGGTCTTCCACCAGCCGGTTCAGACGCACGCTTTCGTCATGGATGATGGTGAGGAACGAGCGGACCGTCCCCTCATCCTTGACCGTTCCGGACAGCAGCGTTTCGGCAAAACCCTTGACGGCGGCGGCCGGGGTCTTGAGTTCGTGGGACGCATTGGCGACGAAATCGCTGCGCATCTTTTCGAGCCGCCGCATCGCTGTCACGTCCTGCAGCACCACGAGCGCGCCGGAATCGGCCGCGCCGCCGTCCAGCGGCACGAGTTGCGCTTCCACCCGGCGTTCTTCCGGAAAATGAAACGCCAGTTCCCCATGCAGCGGCTCGCGGCTTTCCAGGACACGGGAAATCAGGCGGGTCAGCTCATAATGCCGCTTGAGCCCCGTATAGCTTCTGCCCGTATGATCATCGGCGCGCTCGCCGAGCATCCGCTCCGCCTGCCGGTTGAAGACGGTGACGGTGCCGTCGCCGGCGATCATGAGCACGCCGCTCGGCATGTTGTCCAGCACCGTCCGCAGCCTCGCTTCGCTCGTGCGGATTTCTTCCACCTTCTGCCGCAGGCTGTCCGCCATGGCGTTCAGCGCGCGGCCAAGCTCGCCCACTTCGTCCCGGGCGCCGGCGGGGACCCGCACGCTGTAATCCATGGCGGCCATGCGCCCCGCGGCTTCGGTCATCCGCTCCAGGGGCCGCGTGACGCCCCGCGCCGCGCGATAGCTTACGACGGCGGCAACCAGGACCAGCAGGGCCAGACCGAACCCGAGACCCAGCCACGTGCGCGCCATGCCGCGTTCGATGTCCGCAACGCTCATGGCGAGCCGGACCACGCCCAAGGGACGGCCTTCCCGGTCCCTGACCGCCGCCGCCGCATACATCATCCGTTCTTCCAGGCTTTCGCTGCGCCGCAGGCTGTAGCCGATTCCATCCTCAAGGGCCTGCCGAACCTCTTCCCGGTCCAGATGGTTGTCCATCTGCGCCGGGTCGCGGTCCGAATCGCCGACAACGACGCCGTCAGGCAGGATGTACGTGACGCGCATCCCCGCCGCCGCCTTGAAGCGGACCGCCTGTTCCCGCAACCATTCGCGCTGACGAACGGGGTCCTCTTCTCCCGGCCATGGCGCCGCCTCCTGCAGGAGGCGCAGCTCCCGGGCCATGCGGTCACGGAGGGTGTCGAGATGCGAGTTCCAGTACGACCATTGCATCCAGAACCCCGCCGCCGCGACGGTCAGGCCGATCAGCAGCACGAACAGCGCCGTCAGCTTGAAACGGAACCGGTTCATCCCATCCTCCGCGTCCCCCGTGCCGCGCCGGACGCCGGAGCGCCGCTTCTCACGCGAACACCGGGTCCTTGAACTGCTCCAGTTTCTCCAGCGAATCGCGCTCCACGTCGGCGTGCAGGCTGTTGCCGTGGGCGTCCATCGTCACGATGGCGGCAAAGCCTTCCACTTCCAGATGCCACATCGCTTCCGGAATGCCGAATTCGAGGAGGTCGACGCCGAGCACCCGCTTGATGCACCGGGCGTAATACTGCGCGGCGCCGCCGACGGCGTTGAGGTACACCGCGCCGTGCTCCTTGAGCGCGGCGAGGGTCTTCGCGCCCATGCCGCCCTTGCCGATGACGGCGCGCACGCCGAACTTGCGGATAATGTCGGCCTGATAGGGCTCCTCGCGGATGCTGGTCGTCGGGCCGGCCGCCGTGATGCGCCAGCCGTCCCCTTCCTTCAGCACCACCGGACCGCAGTGGTAGATGACGCCGCCTTGCAGGTCAACCGGCGCGTCGTGATCCATGAGGTACTTGTGCAACGCGTCCCGGCCGGTGTGGATGACGCCGCTCAGGATGACCACGTCGCCCACGCGCAGCTGCCGGATGTCTTCCTCGGTGAGCGGCGCCTTCAGGTGGAATTCCCGCCGGCCGACAGCGGGAACCGAAGCGGCCGCCGCGGCCGGTTTTTCGGGTTCCTCCATCTTCACCGAAGAACCTCTTTCGTACAGCCATTCCTTGATCCCGTGGGTTTTGCCGTCCAGGAGCACTCCCTGCCGGCGGAACGCCCAGCAGTTGTAGGCGACGGACACGAAGAAGCTCGCCGGCAGCCGGTTGTAAGCGCCGATCTTGCAGCCGAGCAGCGTCACGTTGCCGCCGAAGCCCATGGTGCCAATGCCGAGTTTGTTCGCGGCCTCCATGATGTATTCTTCCAGCTCGCGCAGGCGGGGATCCGGGTTGACGTCATCCACCGGGCGGAGCAGCTGCATTTTGGCCAGTTCATACCCCGTCGTCCGGTCGCCGCCGATGCCGACGCCGATGAATCCCGCGCTGCAGCCGTGGCCCTGGGCCTGCCAGACGGCGTGCAGGATGCATTTGCGGATGCCGTCCAGATCGCGGCCGGCCCTGCCGAGGCCTTCCAGCTCGCAGGGCAGGCTGTACTGGATGTTTTTGTTTTCGCAGCCGCCGCCTTTGAGGATCAGGCGCACTTCAATGTCGTCGCGCTCCCACTGCTCGAAATGGATGACGGGCGTGCCGGGCCCCAGGTTGTCGCCGCTGTTCTTGCCGGTCAGCGAATCGACGGAGTTCGTCCTGAGCTTCCCTTCCCGGGTGGCGCGGGCCACGGCCTCGCGGATTTCCCTTTTCATCTCGATCTGGTTGGCGCCCACCGGCACGTGCAGGAAAAAGGTCGGCATGCCGGTGTCCTGGCAGATCGGCGATTCCTTCTCTTCCGCCATGTCGATATTGCAGGCGATCGTGGACAGCGACAGCCCCGCCCGCGTGGCGCGGTCCTCCGCTTCCTGCGCGGCCTTGAGGGCCCGGCGCACGTCTGCGGGCAGATTGGTCGACGTCTCCACGATCAGCCGATAAATGCTTTCTCCGAATGCGGACATGTTGCAAAGACTCCCCTCTCTGGTCTGGTTGCGCTGACGTCTTTATAATAGCATAGAGGACATGAAACGGGCCAAAACCGGTTCCGAAAAAAAGGAGCGGACCATGGGGCATCATTTTCTGGCTTACCTGTACCGGCTGAAATACATCAAGCGCTGGACGCTCATGCGAAGCACCACGCCCGAAAACGTGGCGGAACACTCGTATCAGGTGGCCGTCCTGACGCATCTTCTGTGCAGCATCGCCAAAGAAATCTTCGGCCGCGACGTCGATCCCGCCCGGGCGGCGGCCTATGCGCTGTTTCACGACGCGTCGGAAGTGTTCACCGGCGACATCCCGACGCCCGTGAAGCATCACAATCCCCGCATCCTGTCCAATTTCCGGGAAATCGAAGCGATCGCCGCGGAACGGCTGCTCGCCACCGTGCCGGATGAGCTCAAGGCGACCTACGAACCGCTTCTCAAGCGCGCGCCCGATGATCCCGAACTGTACCGCTATGTCAAGGCCGCCGACCTTCTGGACGCCTACCTCAAATGCCTGAACGAGATGTCCGCCGGCAACCGCGAATTCGCCATCGCCCTCCGGGAAAACGAAGAAAGGCTCCGGGCTCTCCATATGCCCGAAGCCGACTGGTTCCTCGAACATCTCGCGCCTTCCCTGGCCAAAACCATCGACGAATTGTCGGAAGGTTAGAAGATGCTTCCGGATCCTGCCGGAAGACGAACCGATCGGCTTCCCGGCAGGCCGGAACCCTGTCATATTTGCATAAACTTTCTCAGTATGCCCTGTGGCTCTGTATTAATCAGTTTGGCGATGATGTCATGCGACCGGTGTTCGATCATATCTTTCGTCGTGTAAAGCTGTATGCCGCAGGTCTTGCAGAAGAGAGCTGCCGTATAGGTCCCGCCCGACACCTGTTCCAGATCTTCTTCCTTCAGCCGGTCCGCCTCGGGCGTGCGTTCGCCCGTTTCGGAGGCGGCAAAGGATTTTGCCTCCTCGCTCATGTCCGTTCCTCCGTTCGTTTGTCCTTCCGGTCCCTGTTCCCATTTTAGCATGCCATCTATAATATGGAAATAAAAAAGAAAGGCTGCGGGCCCTCGGGATGCCCGTGACCGACCGGTTCCCCGGGCATCGCACGCCTTCCCGTGCCAAGACCGTTGACGAGTTGTTGGGGGGAAAAACGAAAAGTAATATTTATCGTTAAAACATTTTTTTCCATACTAATTTGTGGTTTTGATGATCATCTTCGTTGAGTTCATGTACCATGACATTGCAATTCTCGCAGTACACCACAATATACGCAGCCCCGCCCGCAACGTCTTCCAGTGCTCTGTCGTTCAGCCGATTCGCCTGGGTTTGACGCGCTTCGGATTTGGAGGCGTCGAAAGATTTCCCGTCCCCGGTCATGTCCGTCCCTCCTTTTTGGATGTTTTTCCAGACTTATGTTTTTATTGTAGAACGCCAAGATTAAATGAACATAAAGAAATGTTAAAGTTTGCATAAAATTTGAACGCCGGTTCCGCAAGAACCGGCGTCCTCAAACTTCCGCATTCGGTTGTTGCCCGGACCCGTCCGCCGTTTACCACGGGGACGCCATGATCCACAGCATCGCCGCGAACAGCACGAGGGTGACATAACCGAGTTTCTGCACGCGATCGATGGAGTCCGAAGCGTTCTCCTGCTTGCGGGCCGCTTCCGCAACCTGCCTGAGAGGCTTCTGGATGATGCCGGAAGCCGCGCCGATCAGGACAAGCAGGACGATCACGGCGATTTTCCAGCTTGTCGCGTAGTCGTCCAGCGTCATCCGGTAACCTCCCGTCAGCAGCAAAACGATGAGCGCATACTGCGCATACCGCCCCGCCCTGACCAGACCGTCGGCCAGACCTTCCTGGGCCGGCGTCGACAGATGCTTGAGGCGTGCCGCCAGCAAAGGAAGCACCAGATAGAACCCCGCGCAAGCCGTCCCCACGATGTGCAAAAAGACCATGAGCGCCGTCACCGTTGATTCCTCCCGTCACGCGTGCCTGTCGTTTGTCGGCCCTCAGCCCTGCTCCACGATCCGGATCACATTGCGCACTGATTCCGCGGATTTGTCCAGCGCCGCTTTCTCCTCGGGCGTGAGGTCGATTTCCAGCACTTTTTCCACGCCGCCGCCGCCGAGCACCACGAGCACGCCCATGAACAGGTTATCGTACCCGTATTCGCCCTGCAGATAGGCGATGGCCGGCAGGATGCGCTTTTTGTCCTTCAGCACGGCCTCGGTCATCTGCACCAGCGACGCGGCCGGCGCGTAATAGGCGCTGCCGGTGCCGAGCAGGTTCACGATCTCGCCGCCGCCGTACCGCGTCCGCTGCACGATGGCGTCGATCCGTTCCTTCGGCAGCAGCTTCTCCACCGGAATGCCGCCGATCGTCGTATAGCGGACAAGGGGCACCATGTCGTCGCCATGGCCGCCGAGCACCACGCCGCGCACGTCTTCCACGGACACGCCCAGTTCCATGGCCAGGAACGTGTTGTAACGGGCGGTGTCCAGGACGCCGGACTGGCCGAACACGCGGTTTTTCGGGAAACCGAGGGTCTTGTGGGCCACATAGGTCATGGCGTCCACGGGGTTGGACAGCACGATGACATAGGCGTTCGGACTGGTTTCCCGGATGTTTTCGCAGACCGACCGGACAATGCCGGCGTTGGTGTGCACCAGATCGTCCCGGCTCATGCCCGGCTTGCGGGCGACGCCCGCGGTGATGATGACGACGTCGGAATCCCGCGTATCTTCATAGGACGAGGTGCCGGTGATGCTTACGTCCACTCCCTCCACCGGGGTCGATTCCAGCATGTCCAGCGCCTTGCCCTTCGTTGGGTTTTCCAGTTGCGGAATGTCCACCAGGACGATGTCGCCCAGTTCCTTTTGCGCCAGCATGAAAGCCGTCGTGGCGCCGGTGAAGCCGGCGCCGACGACGGTGATTTTCGGCCGTCGGATGCCCATCGGACGAACGCCTCCCATTACATGTGCTTGATGATTTCATCGGCGAACTGCGAGCACTTCACTTCGGTGGCGCCCTCCATCAGGCGCGCGAAGTCGTAGGTCACCGTCTTGTTGCGGATCGCCGTTTCCATGCCCTTGTAGACCAGCTCGGCCGCCTCCAGCCAGCCGAGATGCTCGAACATCATGACGCCGGACAGGATGACCGAACCCGGGTTGACGACGTCCTTGTCGGCGTATTTCGGCGCCGTGCCGTGGGTCGCCTCGAACACGGCGTGGCCGGTCTTGTAGTTGATGTTCGCCCCAGGAGCGATGCCGATGCCGCCCACCTGCGCCGCAAGGGCGTCGGACAGGTAGTCGCCGTTGAGGTTCAGGGTGGCGATGACGTCGAACTCCGCGGGACGGGTGAGCACCTGTTGCAGCATGATGTCCGCGATGGTGTCCTTGATGATGATCTTGCCGGCTTCCACGGCTTCCTTCTGCGCCGCGTTCGCCGCTTCTTCGCCCTTTTCCGCCTTGATGCGGTCATACTGGCTCCACGTGAAGGTGACGTCGCCGAATTCCTGCTCGGCCAGTTCGTACCCCCAGTTTTTGAACGCGCCCTCGGTGTACTTCATGATGTTGCCCTTGTGCACCAGCGTCACCGATTTGCGCTTGTGCCGGATGGCGTACTCGATGGCCGCCCGGATGAGGCGCTTGGAGCCTTCCTCCGATACCGGTTTGATGCCGATGCCGGAGGTTTCCGGGAAGCGGATTTTGTTTACGCCCATTTCCTTCTGCAGGAATTCAATGACCTTGCGGACTTCCGGCGAGCCGGCCGGCCATTCGATGCCCGCGTAGATGTCCTCCGTGTTTTCCCGGAAAATGACCATGTTGACCAGATCGGGCCGCTTGACCGGCGACGGGACCCCGTCGAAATAGCGGACCGGCCTGAGACAAACGTACAGGTCCAGTTCCTGGCGGAGCGCCACGTTCAGGGAGCGGATGCCGCCGCCCACGGGCGTCGTCAGCGGACCCTTGATGGCGATGATCAGTTCGCGGATCGCCGTCAGGGTGTCCTTCGGCAGCCATTCGCCATAGGTGTTGAAGGCTTTTTCGCCGGCGAACACTTCATACCAGGCGATCTTGCGGTTGCCCTTGTACGCCTTTTCGACGGCCGCGTCCAGCACCCGCTTGGAGGCGCGCCAGATGTCGCGGCCGGTTCCGTCTCCTTCGATGAACGGAATGATGGGATTGTCGGGAACGATCAGTTTGCCGTCCGGACCCATGCGGATGGGCTGGCCCTCGGTCGGCGGAGCGAATTTTTCCAGTTGCAGCATGTTGGACCTCCTTGCCTGGCACTTGGTGAAACTTCCTTAAGCAAAACCCGCGGCTCCCTTCAAAGGAGCCGCAAGGGACGATTAACGTTCCGACATCGGGACGTAACGGCGGTCGACGGGACCGACGTATTCGGCCCGGGGGCGAATCAGGCGGTTGTCGGCGTACTGTTCCATGATGTGCGCCGTCCAGCCGGAGATGCGGGCCATGGCGAAAATCGGGGTGAACAGATCCCGGGGAATGCCCAACATGGTGTAGCAGGATGCGGAGTAGAAGTCGACGTTGGGCAAAAGCCCTTTTTCGGAGACGACGAGCTCTTCGATCTTGACGGACATTTCGTACAGGCGCATGTCGCCCTTCAGCCGTCCGAGTTCGCGGGACATGCGCTGCAGGTGCTTGGCCCGGGGATCGCCTTTTTTGTACACGCGATGCCCGAAGCCCATGATTTTCTCCTTGTTTTCAAACTTGCGGCGGAGATACGGCTCCACGTTTTCCAGCTTGCCGATTTCGTCCAGCATCACCATGACCTGCTCGTTGGCGCCGCCGTGGAGGGGCCCCTTCAGCGCGCCGATGGCGGACACGACCCCGGAGTAAATGTCGGAAAGCGTGGCCACCGTCACCCGGGCCGCGAACGTGGACGCGTTCAGTTCGTGGTCCGCGTGCAGGATGAGCGCCTTGTCCATGGTGCGGACGGCCGTCTCCTCCGGTTCCGCGCCGAACAACATGTAAAGGAAGTTATGCGCGATGCCGACGCCCTTCTTCGGCTTGACCGGTTCCTTCCCTTCCCGGAGGCGGGCGAACGCCGCGATCAGCGTGGGGATCTTCGCCTGGAGGCGGATCGACTTGCGCAGGTTGGCTTCGGGGCTCATGTCATCCGCGTCCGGATCGTACAGGGCCAGGGCCGACACCGCGGTGCGCAGCGCGGCCATGGGATGGACATCCTTCGGATAGAGCCGCATGCTTTGGAGCACCGGTTCCGGAAGCTCCGCTTCATCCCCCAGCCTGCGGATCAATTCGTCGAGTTCGGCCTGGTTCGGCAGCCGGTCATGCCAGAGAAGGTGGACGACCTCCTCGTAGGTGGCGTGCTCGGCCAATTCGTCGATGTTGATGCCGCGATAGGTCAGCGTGCTCTCGATGATGGAGCTGATTGCCGAAGTCGCCGCCACGACACCTTCCAGACCTTTTGTTGCCGTCATCGTTCTCTCTCCTTTTGTTGTCCTGGTGGTCTCTCTATGGTGCGTTGGGGATTTATCCGGGTTCGGGCTTCATATCCGACGCATGAGAAAACGGGCATCAGCGATCAACAATCGCTTACCCGTCCTTGTTTATCAGAAAATGTGACAAAGGATTTCCGCAATTCCCTCAATCATGATAAACCATTTCGGAGGGGAATGGAATCGAGCTTCGATCAAAAAGTTTTATCGAGGCGATAAAATCAGATGATAAGAATTCCCGCCGTGCGCGGCTGCAAAATTTTCCTGTCATCCGCCTTTTGCCCAGGCGGCCAGTTTGGGGTAAAGATCGGGGACTTCCCGGTCCAGCCTCACCGGCTTCCAATTCCGTCCCACCCACACATGCCGCGTCCATCCCCGCGCCAGAAGCTCGCCGGGAGGTTCCGCTCCCTCAACCGCGTGGCCGTGCCGCTCCGTCAGGTCGCCCGCCATGACGGCAGAGAGGAATCGGACCTTGAGCGGCGTCCATTCCGCGGCCGCGGTGCACACCGTGACCCAGTCGTCATAGCGGGCCGGCCGCAAAAACTCGATGTGGAGCTCCACGAGGGGGAGCAACAGCCCGCGGTCTTCCAGCATGCGGTATTCCACGCCCGACCGCCGCACCCATTCCGTGCGGCCGATCTCGAACCAGGTGGCGTAGTTTGCGTGGAACACCACGCCCATCCGGTCCGTCTCCTGATACCGGACGCGCAGCGGATGAAGCTGCCAGACGGGCATGCTACAGCACCTTCGCCTGGCCGGAATAGATGACGCCGGTGGCGGCGTACATGGTGATCTCCATGCCGTCCTTCAGCTTCGCCAGCGCGTCCTCCACGCCGACGATCACCGGTATGCCGAGGTTGAGGCCGACCACCGCCGCGTGGCAGGTGATGCCGCCTCCTTCGGTGATCAGGCCGGCCGCCTTGCCGATCGCCGGCATGTATTCCTTGTCGGTCATCGGCGCCACCAGGATCGCGCCTTCCGTCATCTTTGCGTTCGCCTCGGCGGCGGTGCGGGCCACCACCACCTTGCCCGTGGCCGAAGGCGTGCCGATGCCCTGCCCCTTGGCGATCAGCTCGCCGATGTTGTGGATTTTGATCAGATTGGTGGTGCCCGAACGGCCCACCGGCACCCCGGCGGTGATGATCACCGTGTCGCCCAGCCTTACCATGCCGGATTCTAAGGCGCCTTTCACGGCGATCTCGAACATTTCGTCGGTCGTCTGCGCCGGCTTGCAGCCCACCGGGATGACGCCCCACACCAGCTGCAGGCGCCGCTGCACTTCCTCGAAGGGGGTCACGGCGATGATCGGCGCCTTCGGGCGGTACTTGGACACCATGCGCGCCGTGTAGCCGCTTTCGGTGGCGGTGACGATCGCCTTCACGTCGAGGTCCAGGGCGGAGTTGGCCACCGCCTGGCTGATCGCTTCGGTCACGGACACCTGCTGGGAGCCGGCCTGTTTGAGGAAAATTTCCCGGTATCGGAGCGCCGCCTCGGCCCGTTCCGCGATCCGGGACATCATGAGGACCGATTCCACCGGATATTTGCCCGCCGCCGTTTCGCCCGACAGCATGATGGCGTCGGTGCCGTCGAAGATGGCGTTGGCCACGTCCGACGCTTCGGCGCGGGTCGGCCTCGGGTTGCGCTGCATCGAATCCAGCATCTGCGTGGCGGTGATCACCGGCTTGCCGGCCTGGTTGCACTTTTCAATGATCCGTTTCTGCACCAGCGGCACTTCTTCCACCGGGATTTCCACGCCCAGGTCGCCGCGGGCGACCATGATGCCGTCCGACACTTCCAGGATTTCGTCCAGGTTGTCCACGGCCTGTTGCGTCTCGATCTTGGCGATGATCTGGATTTGGCTGGCGCCGTGTCGTTCCAGAAGCTCGCGGATCTCCAGCACGTCGGCGGCCCGCCGCACGAAGGAAGCGGCGATGAAATCGACGCCCTGCCGGATGCCGAACACGATGTCCGCCGCGTCCTTCTCCGTGATGCCGGGCAGCGAGATGGCGACGCCGGGAACGTTGACGCCCTTGTTGCTTTTTACCGGGCCGCTGTTTTCCACCCGGCAATGGATTTCCGTGCCCCGCACTTCGAGCACGGTGAGCGCGATCAGGCCGTCGTCGATGAGAATTTTCGTGCCGGGCTCCACGTCCTCCGGCAGCCCCTTGTGCGAAACCGAAATGCGTTCCCGCGTGCCCGGAACGTCTTCCGTGGTCAGGATGACCGTCTGGCCCCGTTCCAGTTCCACCGGATCCGCCGCCATTTTGCCCAGGCGGATTTCCGGCCCTTTCGTATCCAGCAGGATGGCCACCGTTTTGCCGAGCTCGCTGGCCGCCTGCCGGATGTTGCGGATGCTGGCGCCGTGGCTTTCGAAATCCCCGTGGGAAAAATTGAGGCGGGCCACGTTCATGCCGGCATCGATCAATTTTTTGAGCATTTCCGGGGAATCGCTGGCGGGGCCGATGGTGCAGACGATTTTCGTCTTGCGCATATGGGTTCCTCCGTCTAGCCTGCTTACGGCGGTATCGCTATTCGGCGTAATCGGCGCATTCCGCGGTCTGTTCCGGCTGCGCTTCGGTGAAACGGCCGATGGCGCGGAATTTGCGGAAGCGGTCCTCGATGAGTTCCTCCGGCGTCATGCCGAGCAGTTCCTGCAGGTGCCGCCACACGGCGTCCTTGACCGCCGCCGCCTGTTCGTCCGGGTTGCGGTGGGCGCCGCCCATCGGCTCCGGCACCACTTCGTCCACGATGCCGAACGCCTTGAGATCCGCCGCCGTGATTTTCATGTATTCGGCGGCCTGATCGGCTTTGGACGCGTCCTTCCACAAGATCGAGGCCGCGCCGTTCGGGGAAATGACGGAATAGATGGCGTTTTCCAGCATGAGCACGCGGTTGCCCACCCCAAGGGCGAGGGCGCCGCCGCTTCCCCCTTCGCCGATCACGACGCAGACGATGGGCACGCCGAACGAGGACATTTCCATCAGGTTGCGGGCGATCGCCTCGGACTGGCCGCGCATTTCGGCGGTGTCGCCCGGGTAGGCGCCCTTCGTGTCGATGAAGGTAATGATCGGACGGCGGAATTTGTCCGCCTGCCGCATGAGGCGCAGAGCCTTGCGAAAGCCCTCGGGATGCGGGCTGCCGAAATACCTCCGAATGTTGTCCTTCGTGTCCTTGCCCCGCTGGTGGCCGACGACGGTCACGGGAATGCCGTCCAGCCTGGCGATTCCTCCCACGATGGCCAGATCGTCGGCGAACAGCCGGTCGCCGTGCAGTTCGATGAAATCGGTGAAAATGCGCTCTATGTAATCCAGCGACGTGGGCCGCTGGTGATGGCGGGCCAGCTGCAGGATCTGCGCGGCGCCGAGGTTCCCGTACAGCTCCTCTTCCATCTGCCGGTACCTTTCTTCCAGCCGCGCGATCTCTTCCGAGAAATCAATCTGCTTTTCCTCGCCGAATTTCTTGAGCTCTTCGATTTTCCTGCGGAGATCGGCAAGGGGCCGTTCAAAGGGAAGTTCAGCGGTCATCGGAAGACCCTCCCTTCCCCGTTTCCGCGCCGGACGTCACCGCCGCCGGAACCGGATCGTCCCCGGCTCCGGCATCGGCCTTGCCGCTTGTCTCCGGCGCCTGTTCAGCAGCCGCAATCGCCGGCTCCCCGGACGCTTCGCGGTCTTCATGATCCGCCGGAACCGCGGTTTCCCCCTCCGCCGCGGCCGGCGCATGGCCGTAAACCGAAGCGTGCATCTCCAAGAGCTTCGCCAGAAACGCCTTCATCTCTTTCCGGTGCACCACTTTGTCCAGCTGGCCGTGCTGCAGGTTGAATTCGGCCGTCTGGAATTCGTCCGGCAGCTTCTGGCGGATGGTCTGCTCGATGACGATGCGGCCGGCGAAACCGAAGGTGGCGCCGGGTTCGGCGATGATGTAATCCGCGAGAGTGGCGAAACTCGCCGAGACGCCCCCGAGGGTCGGATCGGTGAGCACGGAAATAAAGAGACCCCGCCGCTCATGGAACTTCGCCAGGGCGGCGCTGGTCTTGGCCATCTGCATCAGGCTGAAGATGCTTTCCTGCATGCGGGCCCCGCCGGACGCGGAAAAGATGATCAGCGGCCACCCGCGCTCCATCGCCCGTTCGATGGCGCGGGTCACCTTCTCGCCCACGACGGAACCCATGCTGCCGGTGAAAAAATCAAAGCTCAGGATGCCGGCCACGACGGGATACCCGCCGATCGTCCCCTCGCCGGTCACGACGGCTTCCCGCAGGCCGGTTTTGCGTTTCTGCTGCTCCAGCTTCTCCCGGTAACCCGGAAATTCGATGGGGTCCACCGATTCCAGATGGGCGTCCAGCTCCCGCAACCGTCCGTCGTCCATCGTGATGGCGACGCGTTCCCGGACGGTAAGCCGAAAATGATGGTCGCAAGAGGGGCAAACCTTCAGGTTCTTTTCCAGTTCCTTGCCAAGATGGATGTTGCCGCACTTCGGGCAGCGAATCATGAGCCCTTCCGGAATTTCCCGCTTCGGCCGCTCCGCCCGGAGCCGTTCCGGGGGAATGGTCGCATACTTCCGCTTCTGAAAGAGGTCCTTGAACACGGCGACACCTCACTGGGCGAAAAAATGGCGGACATTCACCCTTCTCCGGCCTTCCGGCCGGAGGATCGGAATCGGGCGCAGGTCCGCGGCGTTGGTTCGTCTCGTGCGGGTTGGGTCGCTCAAGGTCCGGCGCGGCCAGGCATCAGGTGTGCAACAGGTTGTTCAGCACTTCCTGCACTTCCTGCACTTCACCGGAGGGTACCAGAATTTCGTATTGCGGCTTGGAAAGCTGGATGGGACGTACTTGCACCAGGAAGCCTTCTTCCGTCAGACCCTTTTGGATGCGTTCCGCTATTTTTGCGGTTGGTGCAATGTAGATCACCGTCCACATGAAACGGCTCCCCCCACAAAAACGGCAGAATCATGCCGGGCTGAACAAAATCATAGCACAACCGGCGGCGGACTAGCAACCAAGCGAAATTTGGCGCGCCATGCGGAAAAACGGCCTTTTTCCGTATAATTCAGTATAATGGAGAAGAAACGCGCGATGCGGACAAGACCGAAAGGGGCTGGGAGCGAGAGATGAAGTCCATTCCGGTAAAAGCTTTGGTGGACCGTTTCCAACTGGAAGTGCTGGCGGGCGGAGACCATCTGGACCGGCCCGTCACCAAGGCGCGCGCGCACCGGCCCGGGCTGGAATTCGTGGGCTTCTTCGATTTCTTTCCCATGGAACGCGTGCAGGTGCTCGGCCGGAAGGAGATTACCTATCTTCACCGGCAGAGCGAGGCCGAGCGCAACGAACGCATCGGCAACGTCGTCAAATACCACCCGCCCTGCTTCATCGTCACCTGCGGCCTGGGCGGCCTCGAATATCTCACGAAACATTGCCGGCAGGAAAAGATCCCCCTGCTTCGGACCCAGGAGACGACGACGGAGTTCATCGCGCAGCTGGACGCGTTTCTGGTGAAGGAACTGGCGCCCGAGATGTCCATTCACGGCGTGTGCGTGAATGTATCGGGCATCGGAGTGCTTCTGCGCGGCAAATCGGGGATCGGAAAAAGCGAGACGGCGCACGCGCTGATCCGGCGCGGGCACCGGCTGGTGGCCGACGACATCGTGGTGCTGAAAAGACTCGGACCCCAGACGCTCATCGGCACCCACAACGGGAACACGCGGGAATTCCTCGCCCTGCGCAACATCGGCCTGATCAACGTCGTCCGGCTGTACGGAAGAAGGGCGTTCCAGGACGAAACGAGGATCGCCCTGGACATCGAGCTGACCCCGTGGCGCGAAAACGCCCTGAACAACGAGCTGGAGCTGGAACCGAAATATTCGGAATACCTGGGCGTCAAGATCCCGTTCATGGAAATCCAGCTCCAGCCGGGAAGGGACGTGGCCGGGCTCGTGGAGGCGGCCGCGAACAATTGGTACCTGCGCCAGCTGGGCTACAGCGCGGCGGAAGAGTTCATCAAGCGGCTGGAGGAAGAAGGACTCCAGTGACGCGCGCGACGCGCGGGGTTGATCCGCGATCCCGCGGCCGGCATGCGATCGGATTCGCGATCGCCGGGGTCCGCGGTCCCGCGCGGCCCTTACCTGATGCGGACGGTTCCTTCCCCGAGCAGCCGCTCGATCTGGCGGAACAGTTCCGGCGACGGGCGCACGCGGTGGTCGTCGCTCAGAGCCACCGTTCGGCGCTGCCGTTCGTAATGGAGCACCACCGGCACCAGGCCGGGATGGTCCGTCAAAAGCTTCTTGAGCCGGTTCAGCGCGGCCGGCCGTTCATGGACTTCATCGATGCGGATGTACACCCGCTGCCGCACGGACACGGCCGGCCCCGGGGAAACGGGGGCCGGGGAGCCGACGCCGCGCGGCTTGCCGTTGCCGCCGGGTCCCGCTCTGCCGGCAGGTCCCGCGCTGCCGCCGGGTCCCGGGTTGCCGGCGGATCCAGGGTTGCCGCCAGGCCTCGCCGCCCGGTTGGGCGCCGCCCCGCCCTGTATGGAGCCGCTTTGCCGCGCGGCCGTCGGCGGCCGGTCCGGGGCGACACGGTGAACGCCGCCGCCCAAATTCCTCGCCGCGGCGCGCCGCCAGAGCCGGACCCGCGCTTCCGCATCCGGCGCATCCAGCGGAACGATCTCGTCCGCCAGGAGCTTCACGTCCTCGTCCCCGTGCTGCAGCTTCGCCTTCGCCAGCACAAGGGCGCCTTTCGCGGCGAAGGAAGACACCTTCTCCCATACGCCGGGGAAGGCCACGACCTCGCATCCCGCCACCTTGTCTTCCAGCTCGAGGAACGCCATCGGCTGGCCGTTCTTCGTGACCACCGGCTTCACCGACAGGATCATCCCCGCCGTCACCACAGGCGACCCGTCCGGCAGCTCCGGCAGATCCGCCAGCCGGTCCGTGCCGAGCCGTTCCAGCAGCTCGCCGTATTCGTCAAGAGGATGTCCTGACAGGTACAGCCCCATGAACTCCCTTTCCAGCTCAAGGATTTGCGCCTGCGTGAAAGGCGCCACTTCCGGCAGTTCCGGTTCCCAGTTCGGCGTCTCCTCGAAACCGAACAGCTCGATCTGCAGCTCTTCCCGCTCCTTGCGCCAGGTCTGGGCCGCTTCCAGCGTGTCGTCCAGCGCGGCCAGAAGCTGCGCGCGATGGCCGGGCAGCGAGTCGAGAGCGCCGGCCAGAAGCAGCGATTCGATGACCCGCTTGTTGCAGACGCGGGCATCGACCCGCCGGCACAGGTCGCCCAGGCTCTCGAACGGCCGCTTGGCGCGCTCGCGGGTCAGGTGTTCGATGGCCTGGGTGCCGACGTTCTTCACCGCCGCCAGGCCGAAACGGATGGCCCGGGTGCCGTCCTTCAGCGTCACCGGCGAAAACAGCGCGCCGCTTTCGTTGACGTCCGGCGGCAGTACGGGGATGCCCATCCGGCGGCAGTCCTCCACGTATTCCGCCGTCTTGCGCTGATTGCCGACCACCGCCGTCAGCATGGACGCCATGAATTCCACCGGGTGGTGCGCCTTGAGATAGGCGGTCTGGAACGCCAGCACGGCGTACGCCGCGGCGTGGGCGCGGCAGAAGCCGTAGTCCGCGAAGCGCACGATCATGTCGTACACCCGGTTCGCCTCTTCCTCGCCGTATCCTTGCCGGACGCTCCCCCGCACGAAATGTTCCCGCTGCTCGTCCAGCACTTCGCGTTTCTTTTTCCCGACGGCCCGCCGGAGCAGATCCGCCTCGCCCAGCGTAAAGCCCGCCATGCGCGAAGCGATCTGCATGATCTGTTCCTGGTAGACGATGATGCCGTAGGTGTCCTTCAGGATCGGCTCCAGATCCGGATGGGGGTATTCCACCGGGATCCGGCCATGCTTGGCGGCGATGAAACGGGGAATGAACTCCATCGGGCCCGGCCGGTACAGCGCGAGCACGGAGACGATGTCCTCGAAACAGGTGGGCTTCATTTCCCGAAGCACCCGCCGCATCCCGGCCGATTCCAGCTGGAAGATGCCCGTCGTTTCGCCGCGGCCGAGCAGTTCGTAGGTGGCCGGATCGTCCAGCGGCACGCGGTTCCAGTCGATTTCCCTCCCGGTCGTTTGCCGCACGGTGTCCAGCGTCCGCTCGATGATGGTCAGGGTGCGCAGGCCGAGAAAATCCATTTTCAACAGCCCGATGGCTTCCAGATGTTCCATCGCGTACTGGGTGAGCGGAACGCCGGCGGTGCCTTCCTGCAGGGGAACATGGTTTGTCAGGGGTTCCGGCGAAATGACCACGCCCGCGGCGTGGGTGGACGCGTGGCGCGGCATGCCCTCCACTTGGGCGGCCATGCCCACGAGCTTCGCCGCCCGCTCATCCCGCTGGACGAGAGCGCGAAACTCGGGGCTTGCCTCCAGCGCCCGCCCGATGGACATGCCCGGCGCCGCCGGAATCAGCTTGGCCACCCGGTCCACCTCGCCGTAGGGCATGTTCATGACGCGCCCCACGTCCCGCACGGCGGCCCGCGCCGCCATGGTGCCGAAGGTGATGATCTGCGCCACGTGATCCTGGCCGTATTTTTCCGACACGTACCGGATGACTTCGTCGCGCCGCTCGTCGCTGAAGTCGATGTCGATGTCGGGCATGGACACCCGCTCCGGATTCAGAAACCTCTCGAACAGCAGCTTGTGCTTGAGCGGATCCACGTCCGTGATGCCGAGGACGTACGACACCAGGCTTCCCGCGGCGGATCCCCGCCCCGGTCCCGTGGCGATGCCCCGCTCGCGGGCGAAGCGGACGAAATCCCAGACGATCAAAAAATAGTCGTCATACCCCATCCGGTGGATGACGTCGAGTTCGTAATCCAGTCGGCTGGAGGCCGTTTCCCGGAAAGAAGGGTCCCGCCACTCGGGCGATCCTTCATACCGCTCCCCAAGTCCCTCCCGGCAAAGCCGCGCAAGGTACGAAGCCGCCGTTTCCCCTTCCGGCAGCGGGCGGAAACGGGGCAGGACGGGCTGCCCGAGGGGAATTTCCAGGCTGCACCGGTCGGCGATAAGGGCCGTGTTCTCCAGCGCCCGCGGCACATGGCGGAACAGGGCCGCCATTTCGTCGCCGCTTTTCAGGTACAGATGGGTCGATTCGATTTTCATCCGGTCGGGGTCGTCCAGCGTTTTCCCCGTTCCGATGCAGAGCAGGATGTCCTGCAGCGTGTGGTCTTCCTGCCGCACGTAATGGGCGTCGTTGGTGACAACGAGGGCAATCCCGGTTTCCTCCGAAAGGCGCAGAAGCCCGGCCGCGACCTTTTTCTGTTCGGGCATGCCGTGGTCCTGCAGCTCGAGGAAATAGTCCTCGCCGAACAGCTCCCGGTAGCGGAGCGCCACGGCTTTCGCATCGTCGTAGCGCTCCCGGAGGAGCAGCTGGGACAGCTCGCCCTTGAGGCACCCGCTCAGGCAGATCAGCCCGTCCGCATGCCGGGACAGAACTTCAAAATCAATGCGCGGCCGATAGTAGTATCCTTCCAGGTGGCCGATGGTGCACAGCTTCATCAGGTTGCGGTAGCCTGTCTCGTTCTTGGCCAGCAGCGTGAGATGGTAAATGGGCCGGTTTTGCCCCGCGGACTTGTCCAGGCGCGAACCGTCGGCCATGTACGCTTCCATGCCGATGATGGGTTTGACGCCATGCTCGCGGCACGCCCTGTAAAACGCGATGGCGCCGTACATCACGCCGTGGTCGGTGAGCGCCAGCGCCTTCATGCCGTGCTCCGCCGCCCGCGCGGCGAGGTCGCGGATGCGGGACGCGCCGTCCAGCAGGCTGTATTCGCTGTGAACGTGAAGATGGACAAAATCGCGCATGGGCATGGACCTCCGTAAGCCGATTATAGCAACAAATGTTCGCCTTTGGAAGCAATCCGTCGCGCGTAAGACCGCCTGGGGAGCGATCCGGTCCTCCTTAACCCTTCATCTTGCAACCAGTTTCAGGATCGGCCGGACCGATTTTTGCGGACGGCACGGGGCAAGGCGGCGCGTTCCTGCGCCGGGAAACCGATTTTCCGGACAATTTGACCCCGGCCGGTACAATGGAAGAACAGCTGGAATGGACCAACTCGAATAAAAGCTTTTTCATCCCCGACGGGTATTAATCGGCGGACATGCCCCATACACATGGAAATGGGGGGTTCGCGGAAATTCCGGCAGGGAGGGGAAGCGGATGAGCCGGTTTTACGCCCAGGCCATCATGGATTTCTGCATCGCCTTCGGCGTCGTGCTCGGCGGATCGCTGCTCGCCGGCCTGGCCGCGATCTTCCTTTGGAAAGTGCCGAGCGACGAGATGCTGAACATCGCGGGACGCATCAAAATCTGGGCGATCGTGGTCGCCGTGGGCGGCACCATCGATCCGATGCGGGTGATCGAAAGCAACGTGCTGGAGGGGCACCTTTCTCCCGCGGTGCGGCAGCTGGCCTACATCCTGTGCGCCTTCCTCGGCGCGCATATGGCGACGGAGCTGGTGCAGTGGATGTGCCGGCAGGGGGAGTGACGCAAGGTGCGCGTACCGCCGTTCTACCGCTTCCGGGGCTGGATGCGCGGCGCCGCTTTTTTCGCGTGCGGCTGCGTCGTGGGAGCCGCGCTGTACAACGGGCTGGCCCACGACCAGTACGACCGGATCGTGCGGGAAAACATCGAGCTGGCCGAAAAAGCGGAGCAATATGAAAAGGATATCGAACGCCTGAACCAGTTCAGAAGCCGGTCCTCGGCCATCAGCAGCGTGGTCGTGTACGTCGAGGAACCGCAGGGGCGGGCGCCCATGGACGCCGCCTCGGAAAAGGAACTGAAGGACCGGGTGACCCGGGATTTGTCCATTTTTCTGGGAAGAAACATGTACGATATTGGCGCCGAAGCGCAGCTCGCCCGCAAACTGCTGGAGGGAAAAATCTACGAAGGAATCGGAGACAAGGCGTACCGGATCGACCTGACGACGATGCTGGTGGCGGACCGGGTGCTGCATGTCTGGATCGAGGCGAGACCGGATTTGCCCGGCTGACGGCGGCGCGGATGGAACCAGCCGGCTCGTCCTGCGCCTTAGCCGACCGGTGTGTTACAATGGGGGCAGTCGGACCCAAGGAGTGGTTTTCGTGATCCTCGCATTGAAATGGGCGTTGCTGGCGCTGGTCGCCGTGCTGTCCGTCCTCAGCGTGTTCTACGTCTTCAAGTCCCGCCGCTCCGCCGATCAGCGGCTGCGCGAACTGTATTTCGCCCGCTCGAACATCAGCACGGGCTCCATGACTATCGCGATCGCATGCCTCTATGCGCTCCTGTTCAGCGATTCGACTCTCAAGGTGATCGTCGTGGCGGTGCTGATTCTGCTCGGGCTCTTCAACATTTTTGCCGGTTTGCGCAACCACGCCTTTTATTCCCGCAAGAACAGCTGATGGCCGCCGGCCGGGGCGTCCCGGGTCCGTCTACATTCCGGACGGATCCGCCGCGTGGGCGGTGAGCAGGGCCCTGGCCGCCGTTTCGCCGTTTTGCGCCACCGTTATCTCCATTTTCAAATGCCGCATGCCGGCCTCGAACACGTCTGTCCGGATCACCACCGGCGCGTCGAGGGAAACCGCCCGCAGGAAATAGGTCGTCATGTTTTCCAGCATGGGCTCCTTCCGGCCCCAATCGGCGGCGGTGCGGGCCGCGGCCTGCGCCATGAGCGCCGTCAGCACCCCTTCGGACACCGTTCCGAACGCTCCCGCCATCCGCGCGTTGGGAACCCCCGTGAAAAAGATCCGCCCCTCTTCGTCCCTTTCCTCGGCAAATCCGCTCCACACCAGCGCATCGATCGTTTCCCCGGCGGGCTGCCGGACCGCGAATTGCAGGGCGCGCAGGATTTCCGTCCGGTCCAGGATGCCGACCAGCCTGCGTTTGGAATCGACCACCGGCAACAGTTCGACGCCTTCCGTCAAAACGAGACGGGCCGCCGAAGCGACCGGGGTGTTCGGCGTGACCGCGGGCGGCCGCCGCGCCATCAGCTTGTCCAGCGTCTGGTCCGGGTCCGCGTCCGCGACATCCCTGCCGGAGACCACGCCCACCACGCGGTTCCACTCGTCCGTGACGGGAAACCGGTTCATGCCTGTTTCTTCGCTGAGTTTCCGGAAATCGGCCGCGGTGGCGGATTGCTTCAGGGCCGGAACCTTCGCGTCGAGGTCGAGCAGATCGGCCACGGACATGATTTTTTGCCGGATCTGCCGTTCGTACATGGCCCGATTGATCATGGACGCCACTGTAAACGTGTCGTGCCGGCAGCTCATGATGGGCAGCCCCAGCCTGTCCGCCAGCGCCTTCACATCTTCGTCCGTGCCGAATCCCCCGGTCACGAGGACGCCCGCGCCGTTTTCCAGGGCAAGGCGGTGGGCTTTCGTCCGGTTACCGACAATAAGGAGGCTCCCCGCGTCGACATAACGCATCATGGCGTCCAGCTCCATCGCGCCGATGACGAATTTGCGGAGCGTCTTGTCCAGTCCGCTTCGGCCGCCGAGCAGCCGGCCCTGCACGATGTCCAGCACTTCCGCAAAGGTGAGCATGTCCGAACCGGAACGGCGCCGTTCGATCCGGACCGTGCCGATCCGCTCCCTGGCGGCGACATAACCGAGCTCTTCGGCCTCCTTCAGGGCCCGGTAGGCGGTTCCTTCCGACACGCCCAGTTCGCGGGCCATCCGTCGCACGGAAACGGCGGTGCCGACCGGCAGCGAGCGGATGTGCCGCAGGAGACGTTCGTGTTTGGATTCGCGCAAACGCGACTGGTTGGCCAACTGTTTCCCTCCGTCCGTCGGCAGAGCATTTGTAATAGTAATAATACCAAAAAACCTTCTCTCCGCCCTCTCATCGGCGGGCGGAAGAGAAGGTTTTGCGTTTCGTCATCCGGCATGCCGTCGAAAATCCGTTCCCGGCGTTGTCTCCCCGAATCGCTCAAATCACGCCCTCCGCTTTCAGCCGCTCGATGTCTTCCCTGCCGTACCCGATCTCCGCCAGGATTTCTTCATGAAAAACTAAAAAACCTTCCTCGTCAATTCGCGGCAGCCCGCCGCGGATCGAGTCAGAAGGTTTTTCGCGCGAACGTCAAATTTTCAGTTCACCCAGCCGGATCAGTTCCACGACCGCCTGAGACCGACCCTTGACGTTAAGTTTTTGCATCACGTTTGATATATGATTCCTGACAGTTTTTTCGCTTATAAACAATTTCTGGGCGATCTCCCGGGTCGTCTTGTCCTGTACGAGAAGCTCAAACACTTCGCGTTCCCGATTCGTTAGCAGGAATTTGTTTTTGTGATCGCTGTTTCGCAACTTCCGTCACCCCTCCTTGCCCAGGATGAATGGAAACGAGGTGAAGGGATTTCTGTCAACTCCATGATATGAAACGCCGGCGGGGGTGGTGCGGGAACGCCGTAAAATAGGCAGTCCGGCAGCGAATGGCGGCAGAGCGCGAAAAATCGAGTAGAAGGGGGCGGCTAGCCCCCGTCCTCTCACACCACCTGGCATGCGGGTCCGCACCAGGCGGTTCCGAAGAGTTAACGAAATGCCAGGTAAC
>JGI12341J12878_1000182_pt1 | contig 29002 bp, 22 predicted proteins | sample Passage260B_FD_12878 | JGI IMG/M metagenome (IMG submission 12878)
GATACAACGACCTCGCTTCGCCAGCCGCAAGAGTATTATACGGTGGGCAGACGACCATTTTCATCCTCTGATGGTGCCGCGTCAGCGGCATGGAGGTCTATAAAGTGAAATTCCGAATGGCGCGTTTTCGTGATCGCCTGTTGCGATACGTTGAGCAGACCGGAAATTTCCGTGTCCATCAGGGACGCGGAATAGAAAAGCGTGATCACGACAAAATGAAAATCACGTTCAGAGCGGATGAGTTGCATTTGCATGACCAGCGGCCATTCGCTATAATGGACGGGAACACGCATTCGATTTTCCAGTGATGGCAAATTCCGCTCCGGCATCAAAGGGGGCGTTTGTCCGTTGGCCAACACCCACATCGTCATCAAGGGCGCACGCGTCCATAACCTGAAAAACATCGACGTCAGCATTCCCCGCGACAAGTTCGTCGTGCTCACCGGCCTGAGCGGATCCGGCAAGACGTCGCTGGCGTTCGACACCATCTACGCGGAAGGGCAGCGCCGCTACGTGGAGTCGCTGTCCGCCTACGCGAGACAGTTCCTTGGCCAGATGGACAAGCCGGACGTGGACGCCATCGAGGGCCTTTCGCCGGCCATTTCCATCGACCAGAAGACGACCAGCCGCAACCCCCGTTCCACCGTGGGGACGGTGACGGAGATCTATGATTATTTGCGTCTGCTCTTTGCCCGCATCGGCAAGCCGCACTGCCCGGAGCACGGGGTGGAAATCGCCGCGCAGACGGTGGAGCAGATGGTGGACCGGCTGCTTTCGTATCCGGAGCGGACGCGGATGCAGATTCTGGCGCCGCTGGTGTCCGGACGCAAGGGAGAGCACGCGAAGCTCTTGCAGGACATCCGCAAGCAGGGGTACGCCCGCGTGCGCGTCAACGGGGAAATCCGCGACCTGTCGGAGAAAATCGAGCTGGAAAAAAACAAAAAGCACACCATCGAGGTCGTCGTCGACCGGATCGTCGTCAAGGAAGACGTGGCCGCGCGCCTGGCCGATTCGCTGGAGACGGCCCTGAAGCTGTCGGGCGGCCAGGTGATCGTCGACGTGATCGACCACGAGGAACTGTTGTTCAACGCCAACCTGTCCTGTCCGATCTGCGGGTTTTCCATCGGGGAACTGGTGCCGCGGCTTTTTTCCTTCAACTCCCCCTACGGGGCCTGTCCGGAATGCGACGGTCTCGGGGTGAAGATGATCATCGACCCGGACCTCTTGGTACCCGACAGAAGCAAATCGATCAGCCAGGGCGCCTTCGAGGCGTGGGCCGGCAGCACGTCCAACTACTATCCGCAGTTCCTTGACGCGGTGTGCAAGCATTACGGCATTCCCACCGACGTGCCGGTCTCCGAGCTGACGGAAGAACAGATGAACGTGTTGCTTTACGGCACGGGCGGGGTGAAGGTCCGCTTCCGCTACGAGAACGATTTCGGCCATGTCCGGGAGGCCTACGTGCCGTTTGAGGGCATCGTCCGCAATCTGGAGCGGCGCTACCGGGAGACGCCTTCCGAAGGCATCCGCGAGTTCATCGAATCGTTCATGAGCGCGCAGCCCTGTACCGTGTGCCAGGGGCGCCGGCTGAAAAAGGAAGCCCTCGCGGTGACGGTGGGCGGCCGCAGCATCGCGGAGGTCACGTCCCTGTCCGTGGCCGAGGCGCAGAAGTTTTTCGCCAATCTGAAGCTGACGGAGAAGGAACGGGCCATCGCCAATCTGATCCTGAAGGAAATCAACAACCGGCTCGGCTTTCTCGTCAACGTCGGGCTGGAGTATCTCACGCTGTCGCGCGCCGCGGGCACGCTGTCGGGGGGCGAGGCGCAGCGCATCCGGCTGGCGACCCAGATCGGTTCCAGCCTCATGGGCGTGCTGTACATCCTGGACGAGCCGAGCATCGGGCTGCACCAGCGGGACAACGACCGGCTGATCCGGACGCTGCAGCAGATGCGCGACCTGGGCAACACTCTTATCGTCGTCGAGCACGACGAGGACACGATGCGGGCGGCCGACTGGATCATCGACATCGGCCCCGGCGCGGGCATCCACGGCGGCACCGTCGTGGCGGAAGGCACGCCGGAGGAAGTGATGGCCAACGAGAAATCCATTACCGGCGCCTACCTCAGCGGCCGCAAGTTCATCCCGGTGCCGCTGGAGCGCAGGAAGCCGAACGGCAACTGGCTGGAAATCATCGGCGCCGCCGAAAACAACCTGAAGCGCATCGACGTGCGCATTCCCTTGGGCGTCTTTGTTGCGGTGACCGGGGTGTCCGGCAGCGGCAAATCGACCCTGGTCAACGAAATCCTGTACAAGGCCCTGGCCCGGGAGTTGCACAAGGCGAAGGTGAAGCCCGGCGAATACAAGGAAATCCGCGGCATTGAGCATCTGGAAAAGGTCATCGACATCGACCAGTCGCCCATTGGCCGGACGCCGCGTTCCAACCCGGCCACGTACACCGGCGTCTTCGACGACATCCGCGACGTGTTCGCCGCCACCACGGAGGCGAGGGTGCGCGGCTACAAGAAGGGACGCTTCAGCTTCAACGTGCGGGGCGGCCGCTGCGAAGCGTGCAAGGGCGACGGCATCATCAAGATCGAGATGCATTTCCTCCCGGACGTGTACGTGCCGTGCGAGGTATGCAAGGGGAAGCGGTACAACCGCGAGACGCTGGAGATCCGGTACAAGGGAAAAAACATCTCCGAAGTGCTGGATATGACGGTGGAGGACGCCACGGAATTTTTCCGCAACATCCCGCGCATCCACCGGAAGCTCCAGACGCTGATGGACGTCGGCCTCGGCTACATGAAACTGGGCCAGCCGGCGACGACGCTGTCGGGCGGCGAGGCGCAGCGCGTGAAGCTGGCGTCGGAGCTGCACCGGCGCAGCAACGGCAAGACGCTGTACATCCTTGACGAGCCGACGACCGGCCTGCACACCCACGACATCGGCCATCTGCTGGAGGTGCTGCACCGGCTGGTGGACGCGGGCGACACGGTGATCGTGATCGAGCACAACCTCGACGTGATCAAGACGGCGGACTATATCATCGACCTGGGGCCGGAAGGCGGCGACGGCGGCGGCACGGTGGTGGCCGTCGGCACGCCGGAAGAGGTGGCCGTGCATCCCGCCTCTTGCACGGGCCGTTATTTGAAGCCGATTCTCGAACGGGACCGGGCCCGCACGCTGGGGGCGCTTTCGTCTTCCGTTTCCTGAAAGACCGGGTGGCGGGCCGGACTGCGGGGCGGGGGATATCCGCCGCCGGTCCGCGGATGTGCCGGGATGTGCGGCGGCAGTCGGCAGACTGCCGCTTTTTTGCGGGACGGGGAACGAACGTAAGGAGCCCCGGAAACGGATGCGGGAACCGGGCGGCGTTGTGACCGGAAACTTAGTGGTATAATAAACTCGTTAATAAACATTTGAAAGAAAATCAATTAAAAGAGGGTTGACTTGCGTCATGCCCGCCAAGCAGGAGTTCAAATTCGAACCGATCCAACGCGATCCCATCGTGGTGGAACTGACCAAAAAGCTGCTGGATTACATTTTTTCCGGCAGCGTCAAACCGGGAGACAGGCTCCCCACCGAACGTCAGCTGCAGGATGCGCTCGGGGTGGGGCGGTCGGCGATCCGGGAGGCGCTCAAGGTCCTCAATGTGCTGGGCATCCTGGAAATCCGGCAGGGCGACGGCACATACCTGCGCAGGATGAATTCGTCCCTGCTCACCCGGTCCATCGAATGGGGTCTGCTTCTGGGCGGCGCCGAAATCATGGAGGTCGTGGAAATGCGCCGGGAGCTGGAGGTTTCCATCGCCCGGTTCGCGGCCCGGCGAAGAACGGCGGAAGAAGTCGAGGCGCTCAAGCGGATTCTGGACGAAATGAAAACCGACGATGTCGACGAATTTGTCGAACGGGATATCCAATTTCACCTCAAGCTCGCGGAAATGGCGAGAAACAACGTGATGCGGAACGTCCTGGTCCACATCCAGTCGCTGCTCAGGACGTGGATCAAATGCGTGATTGAAGCGGCGAAGGACACCGGTTTTTCCTATAAATATCATCATGCGATCTACAAGGCGGTGGAAGCCGGCGACCCCGAAGGCGCCGCGCGGGCCATGGCCAGCCACATGGAGGACGCCACGGCCCGTCTGATCCGGGAGATTGAAAGGATCAAGGGCAACGATGCGGAACCGAAAGAGTTGAAAAACGCGAGTCTGACGGGCGGGTGAAGCCGATGGCCTGCCGATTCTGGTTGCCGACCCGGGTGGAATGCGGCGCGGGATTATCCGAACGGACGGGCGAATTTCTGGTGGAATACGGGATCCGAAAGGCGCTGGTCGTGACGGACGCCGGGATTATCCGGGCCGGCTTGCTGAAGCCGGTAGCGGATTCCCTGGACGGAAGCGGGATCCGGTATGAAGTGTATGACAAGGTCGAGCCCAATCCCTCGGCGGAGACGATCATGGAGGGATTGGAACTCCTGAAGGCCTCGGGATGCGACGCCGTCGTGGCGGTCGGCGGCGGCAGCAGCATCGACGCGGGCAAGGGGATCGCCATCATGGCCCGCAACCGGGGAAACATCCTGGATTACGAAGGCGTCGGACGCATTCCGAATCCCGGCCTGCCGTGCATCGCCATCCCGACGACGGCCGGCACCGGCAGCGAGGTAACGGCTTCGACCATCGTCACCAACCGTTCCATCTCATTCAAAGCCGCGGTCATCAGCCCGCATCTGTTTCCCCGGCTGGCCATCCTGGATCCGCTGCTGACCCTGAACCTGCCGCAGGCCCTCACGGCGGCGACGGGCATGGACGCGCTGACCCATGCCATCGAATCCTACATTTCCAAAGCGGCCAATCCGGCCAGCCAGGCCCTGGCGCTGTCCGCCATGCGGATGATCGCGGGGAACATCGACCGCGCCTACTTTGCCGGCACCGACCTGCACAGCCGGGAACGGATGCTGGTCGCGTCCATGATGGCGGGCGCCGCCTTTGCCCAATCCCGCCTTGGCAATGTGCACGCCATTTCCCACACGCTGGGCGGCATATTCGACATTCCGCACGGCATCGCCAACGCCGTTCTGCTTCCCTATGTGATGAAGTTTAACTTGCCCGCCTGTCCGGAACGCATGGCAGAAATTGCGGAAGCGCTGGGTTGCGGGACCGCCGGCCTCGCGCCCGCCGAGGCGGCGCATCTGGCCGTGCGGGCCGTCCGCGAAATGAACCGGCGCCTGGGCATTCCGGATACCATCCGGGAGCTGGGCGTGGACTTGGCCAGGCTGGACAAGATGGTGGAGGACTCCATGCGCAGCGGGAATGTGCTGGTCAACCCGCGGCTGACCGCGGCGCACGACATACGCCGCATCATCGAATGCGCCTACCGCGGCGACATGGACTTGTAACGGCCGGCCAGAAGGTGTTCCGGCGCGGCGGGTGCGGTCACGGCGAGCCTCCCTGGCGCAACATCTCCATCAGTTTCAGTTCTCCGCGGAGCTCGCGTTCCAGCTGCTCCACCGCTTGCTCGCCGTATCGCACGATGGCCGACAGATCGTCCAGGGCCGCTTTCCAGTCGGAATTCCGGCGGTGGCGCCGGAACCGGCCGGCTGCGGCCTGTTGCTTCCTGTTCAGTTTTTGCCATTCCCGCCGGGCCGACCGGATTTCCTCCAGCGCCGGCTTCGCCCGGGACAGCACCTTTTCAAGCCGCCTGAAGGTCAGCCTGCGCGCCGCCTCCCGGTTTTCCCTCCGCAGCTCGCCAATCCGCAGCAGCAGCCGCCGTTGTTCACGGTTTAGGGCCTCGACCTGTTCTTCCAGCGCGCGCAACGTGCGGGACAGGGAACTTTCGCCGGAACGTTCCGGGATGTTGCCTTCAATCGCGCCGGCCACCGCTGCGGGGATCGCAGTTCCGGACGCATTGGCGCCCGCTTCTTCGTCCGTTCCGGTCGGCGTTGCGGGGATCTCGGCTCCGGATGCGCCGGCGGCTGCCGGAAAGCCATGCGGTGCGACGGAGTCGGCCGTCAGCCAGAAGACCAGGCACAACACCGGGATCCTGTACAGATGACGTGCGGAACCGATCATGCCGCGATCTCGCCTCCTTGCGCGTTGCGTTTTTCGCCTGCCGTTTCTTTTTTCTTTTTTCTTTTTGTTTCCAGTCTGTCCATCCGATCCGCTCGCCAACCCGCCGCGCATGCAACACGGATCGCCGCTTGTGACAAACTTGTTACATGGACGGGGTCCGGTCTTGTCAGAAACGGGCGGGCAGGATAACATAGAAAATATCGAGGAAGCCATCGTCAGCGAAGCACGCGTCAGCGGGGCGAACAAAGGAGGTTCCTTCATGTTACTGGCAGAGGCGGCTGCGAGCAACTTCCAGCCGTTTGACGTGTTCATGATCATCTTCACGCTGCTGATCGCCGCCGGGCTTATCCGGCTGCTCATGGAGCGCCCGCGCAAGAACCGCTTTGCCATCGGATTTGCGGCCGTGGCGCTGCTGGTGTTTCTGTACACCGACTACGTGATGATCAGCGGCTGGTGACGCCCGCATCGGGTTGCAAGCCGTGTGCAGGGCGCCCGTCACGCGTTGGGAAGACTCCCCGGAGATGGTCTCCGGGGAGTTTTTGTTGGGACGCCTTCCGGCCGCCCGGAAACCGGTGAGGTTGGACGAGCCGGGGAAGTTTCCGTATCATAGTGTTGTGCGATCATCGTATTGTGCGGAATCCATAGAGGGGATGTTGACGGCCATGCGAATCCGGAAAGCGATCATTCCCGCAGCCGGCCTCGGCACCCGCTTCCTTCCCGCCACCAAGGCGATGCCGAAGGAAATGCTGCCGATCATCGACAAACCGGCCATCCAATACATCGTGGAAGAAGCGGTGTCGTCCGGCATCGAGGACATCCTGATCGTCACCGGCAAGGGGAAGCGGGCCATCGAGGACCACTTCGACAGCTATTTCGAGCTGGAGCAGAACCTGCTGCAAAAAGGAAAACTGGATCTGCTCGACGAAGTGCGGAAAGCTTCCCAGCTGACCGACATCCACTACATACGCCAAAAGGAACCCAAAGGCCTCGGCCACGCCGTCTGGTGCGCCCGCAAGTTCATCGGCAACGAGCCGTTCGCCGTTCTGCTCGGGGACGATATTATCCAATCGCCGGTGCCCGGGTTGAAGCAGCTGATCGACGTGTACGAGAAGGTGGGCGCCAGCGTGCTGGCGGCCCGCAGGGTGCCGCGGGCGGAAGTGAGCCGCTACGGCATCATCGATCCCGCTCCGCGGGATCCGGGGGCTGCGGGTGCCGACGAACGCCTGGTGGCCGTGCGCGGACTGGTGGAAAAACCGGATCCGGACCGTGCTCCTTCCGACATCGCCATCATCGGGCGGTATATCCTCACCCCGGCGATTTTCGACCTGCTGGAGACGCAGGATGTCGGAGCGGGAGGCGAAATCCAGCTGACGGATGCGATCTCCCGGCTTCTGCGAACGGAGCCGGTATACGCGTACATGGTGGAAGGCAAGCGGTACGACACGGGGGAAAAGCTCGGCTACCTGCAGACGATCGTCGATTTCGCGCTGGAGCGTCCCGATCTGGCGGAGGAATTCCGGAACTTCCTGCGGCAGCGTCTGGAAAGCGACGGTTAGGGAACCGGCGGCCCCGCGGCTTTGGCTTGCGGCTTGGAGCTTGCAGCTTGGGGCTTTGGCTTGCGGCTTGGAGCTTGCAGCTTGGGGCTTTGGCTTGCGGCTTGGAGCTTGCAGCTTGGGGCTTTCGGCTTTCGGCTTGAGAACCTGCGGGGATCCGCGACGGGACATAAGGCAGGCGGGATCGCCATGTTTTTTCGCACTTGGAGGCATGTGTTCAAGCTTGATCCGGACCGCGCCATTGACGACCGGACGCTGGAGCGGGTGTGTCGTTCCGGCACCGATGCGGTGCTGCTGGGCGGTTCGAGCGGCGTGACATACGGCAAGACCGTCGAGCTGCTCACGCGGGTGCGCCGGTACGAGGTGCCCTGCGCCCTGGAAGTCACCGATCCGTCCCTCGCCGTGCCCGGTTTTGACGGCTATTTCGTTCCGATGGTGCTCAACGCCCGCCACCGCGACTGGTGGATCGGCCGCCACGCGGAGGCGCTGAGGCGGTTCGGCCGCCTGGTGCCCTGGGACATCACCGCGGGCGAAGCGTATATCGTGCTGAACGGCGATTCCGCCGTCGCCCGGGTGACCGACGCGGACACCGGCCTGGATGCCGACGGGGTTGCGGCCTATTGCCAGCTGGCGGACCGGCTGTGGCGGGTGCCGGTGGTTTATCTGGAATACAGCGGCGTTTTCGGCGATATGGAACTGGTGCGACGCGTGCGCGGCATGCTGAAACAGGCCAGGCTTTTCTACGGCGGCGGCGTCCGTTCCCCGCAGCAGGCGCGGGAAGCGGCGCGTGCGGCCCACACGGTGGTCGTCGGCAACGCGGTGTACGACGACCCGGACGCGGCTTTGGCCACGGTGGAAGCGGTCAAGGGCGCCGAACCGCCGGTTTGAAGTTGTCGGGACCGTCCAGCTTCTTGCGATGTCCCGGGCGGACGGTTTGCGGCGCCCCGGACGACCGCTGGCGATGTCCCGGGCCGGAGGTTTGCAGCGTCTTGGATCGGGCCGTTTGCAGACTGACGGACAATCCGCCGCGCCCCGGGGTTGCACCGCCGGTTTTTTCGTCCCATTTTTTTCCGAAAAGGAGCGGATACGCATGTATTTTGAACGCGCGCGGACGGATTCGCGGGATCCGGACGCCATGCTCGAGGAGCTGAATCCCCGCCAGCGGGAAGCGGTGACCACGACCGACGGCCCGCTGCTTGTCCTGGCGGGAGCCGGCAGCGGCAAGACGCGCGTGCTCGCGTACCGCATCGCCTATCTCATCGCCAAAAACATCGCCCCGCCGTGGGCCATCCTGGCCATCACGTTCACCAACAAGGCCGCCCGCGAAATGCAGGAACGGGTGGCGAAGCTGGTCGGACCCGCCGCGGCGGACATCTGGGTGAGCACGTTCCATTCCATGTGCGTGCGCATCCTGCGCAAAGACATCGAACGGATCGGCTACGGGTCGTCTTTCGGCATCCTGGACGCCACCGACCAGCTGTCCGTGGTCCGCAATGTGATGAAGGAACTGAACCTGGACCCCAAACGGTTCGAACCCAAGGCGATTCTTGCCGCCATCAGCGCCGCCAAGAACGAGCTGATCACGGCCGAACAGTACGCGGACCGGCAGGGGGACTTTTTCCAGTCGATCGTGGCCAAGGTATATCTTCAGTACCAGAAACGCCTCAAGAGCAACAACGCCCTCGATTTCGACGACCTCATCATGCTCACCGTCCGGCTTTTCCGGGAAGCGCCGGATGTTTTGGACTATTATCAGCACCGGTTTCGCTACATTCATGTCGACGAGTACCAGGATACGAACCACGCCCAGTATGTGCTGTGCAAGCTGCTCGCGGCCAAACACCGCGGCCTCTGCGTGGTCGGCGACAGCGACCAGTCGATCTACCGCTGGCGGGGCGCGGACATCACCAACATCCTCAATTTTGAAAAAGACTACCCCGAAGCGAAAACGGTGCTGCTGGAACAAAACTACCGGTCCACGTCGACCATCCTGGACGCGGCCAACGCGGTGATCGCCAACAACGCCGGCCGGAAGCCGAAAAATCTGTGGACGGACGTGCGCGGCGGAGACAACATCGTCGTCTGCGAAGCGGACACCGAACACGGGGAAGGGATGTTCGTCGCCGACGAGATTCGCCGGAACGTGGAAGAAGGCGGCATGCGGTACGCCGACCACGCGGTGCTGTATCGGACCAACGCCCAATCGCGGGTGATCGAAGAAATCCTGATCAAAGCCGAGATCCCGTACCGCATTGTCGGCGGCATCCGGTTCTACGACCGCAAGGAAATCAAGGACATGCTGGCTTACCTGCGCCTTGCGGCCAATCCGGACGACGACATCAGCATGGAACGGGTCGTCAACGTGCCCAGGCGCGGCATTGGCGAGGCGACATGGGACAAGGTGACGGCGGAAGCGGCCGCCCGCGGCGTCTCCGTGTTCCGCCTGCTGTGCGACGGACTGGAGGAGCTGGACATCCAGCCCCGGGCGCGGAAGGCCATGGGCGATTTCCGGGATCTGGTCATGAAATTGCATCAGATGTCGGAATATCTGTCGGTGACCGAGCTTACCGAACAGGCGGCGGAGCTGTCCGGCTACCGCGAGGAACTCCGGCGCGACGGTTCGCTGGAAGCCCAGGCCCGGCTGGAAAACATCGACGAGCTCCTGTCCGTGACGCAGGAATTCGAAAAGCGCAACGAAGACAAGTCGCTGCTGGCGTTCCTGACGGACCTGGCGCTGATTGCCGACATCGACACGCTCGAAGACGGGGAGGAAGCCCAGGACGCGGTCGTGCTCATGACGCTGCACAGCGCCAAGGGGCTGGAGTTTCCGGCGGTGTTCATCGTCGGCATGGAAGAGGGCATTTTCCCGGGCAGCAGGGCGCTGACGGAGCCGGAGGAGCTGGAGGAAGAACGGCGCCTCTGCTATGTGGGCATCACGCGCGCCATGCGGAAGCTGTATCTTAGCCACGCCCGCACGCGGCTGCTCTACGGGCGAACCAGCAGCAACATGCCGTCCCGTTTCCTGGCGGAAATTCCGGACGAACTGAAGGACGTGCGCCAATTCGGCGGTTTCGGTTACGGATACGGGTATGGACGCGGATATGGGTACGGCGGGTCCGGATACGGGTATGGTGGCGGGTACGAGTCCGGCGGTTATCGCTCCGGCGGCTTCGGCGGCGGATACGGATACAACGGCCGCCGATACGGAAACGGCTACGGCGCCGGCGATTCCGGCTCCGCCGGATTCGGGCGGCGCTCCGGACCCGGCATCGGCGCGGGCTTGCGGGATGACGCCGTACGAAACGCCGGCTCCGCGCGGAGCGGTAACCGGAGTGCCGGAGGCGCCGGTTCCGCCGGGTCTTTCGCCGCGGATTCCTCCGCAAGCTCCGGCATTCCGGACTCTGCCGCATCCGCCGCCGGCACCGGAACGGGCCGGGGCGCGGCGGCGCTGGAAGGGCTGACCGCCGGGGACAAGGTCCGCCACGCCAAATGGGGCATCGGCACCGTGGTCGCCGTGAAAGGGACGGGCAACGACACCGAGCTGCAGATCGCTTTTCCCGCTCCCATCGGCATCAAACGGCTGCTGGCCGCGTTCGCGCCGTTGACGAAGGTATGAGGAGTCGGCGGCGCAACGAAACCGGCGGCGTGAGACATCCCCCGGCAGCGTGTCGCAGAAGGCGTATCCGTCTCAATTCTCCAGGTCGGCCCAGTTTTTCACGATCAGTTCATAACCGGTGACCCGCAAGTTACCGGCGACGGGCTGCATCCATCCTTTATCGCACAGCCGGCGCAGCATCCGGATGGCGGTTCTCGGATGGATGCCAAAGTGCCGGTACACGTCGACCGGACGGACCGGCCGGCTCAGACCCGCGGCAAACCGGACCAGCTCTTTTTCCGCGAACACGATGGGCCGCACGTTCCGGCGACCGGGCAGAAAGCGGTCCAGGAATATGCGCAGAAGCATCCGGCATTGATCCGGCCGCTCCGCCACATCGTCATAGGCCAGGGAGATCAGGCGGTAACCGACGGCCTGCAGGAACAGTTCGCGTTTCAGCTCGTTGCAAAATTTTTGGCGGTCCATGTCCCGGACGTGGGGATTGAACCCCTTGATTTCGATGAGCAGGCGAAGATTTTCCGGCGGAAGGTACGCGAAATCGGCAAAATACGAATGGCCGCGCCAATCGGTCACTTCATATTCCGGATGCAGGTGGTCGAAGTTCCCCATGAGCGGCCACCAGACATGGCGCAGAAACTCGGTTTCGGCATGACGATGGCCCCGCTCCAGCCTGCCTTTCCTTTCCCCGCTTCGCCGTGCCAAATGCCACCGGATGAACGCTGCGTGCGCCGTTGCAAAATCCGCCACTTCCCATCCTCCTCCGTAAAAAAAACGCCCCTTTATTCACTGAATAAAGGGACGTGCTTCGTCACGCTTTACTATAAATTTGCAATTTCGGAATTGGAATGTCAAGTTTGAATTGCCCAAAATTCCGGATGGACAAAAATGCCATTGATTTTCCTTTTTCATAGTCGATTGGATGAAATAGCGACAATCGTATCATTCATTTTAAGCCGGCAGACCGAAATCCCACAGATTTTTCCAATTTAATGGCAAGGAATGCCATTGTTTCTTTGCACTAGCTGTTTTCATGAGAAAATAATGGCACTTTTGTCGTTGTTGTCCTCGGACGCGGTTTCGGGAATCGCCTCTGTCGCCGGTTTGCCCGCACGGGGTTTCGGGAATCGCCTCTGTCGCCGGTTTGCCCGCACGGGGTTTCGGAACTCCCGTTTGACCTGCCGCAGGTTTGCCACCCGTGAGCGCCATATGGCACAATGAATTCGGTCCCAAAAAACAAGCGAGGATCGCAAGGAGCGAGGTTGTCCCGATGCCGGATCCGCAAACGATGGAACGGATGCGCCGACTCATCGAGGAGATCGAATACCACAATTGGCGCTATTACACGCTGGACGATCCCGTGATCAGCGACGCGGAGTATGACCGGCTGTACGACGAGCTGGTCCGCCTGGAACGGGAGACCGGCGTGACGCTGCCGAATTCGCCGACGCGGCGGGTGGGCGGCGACATTTTGCCGGGATTCGAGCCGCACCGACATCTTGGCCGCCTGTGGAGCCTGGACAAGGTGCAGAACAAAGAGGAGCTGGCCGCGTGGGCCCAGCGGGTGAACCGCCTGATCGCCGAGCACAACGCCAGGCACCCGGAGGATCCGCTTCCGCCGCCGGAGTATGCCCTGGAACTCAAGTTTGACGGGCTCACCATCAACCTGACCTACCGGAACGGCGAACTGGTGCAGGCGGCGACGCGCGGCAACGGGGAAGTCGGGGAAGGCATCCTGGCGCAGGTAAAGACGATCCGCACCGTGCCCCTCACCATCCCGTTCAAGGACGGCACCATCGAGGTGCAGGGCGAAGGCTACATGCGGCTGTCCGTGTTCGAGGCGTACAACCGCACCGCCCGGGAGCCGCTTAAGAATCCGCGAAACGCCGCCGCCGGCGCCCTGCGCAACCTGGACCCGCGGGTGACGGCTTCGCGGCGGCTGGACGCGTTTTTCTACAACGTCGGGTACGCCGAAGGCGTCTCCTTCGCCAGCCACCGGGAGATGATGGAGTTTTTGAGGAACAACCGGTTCCCGGTCAACCCCTACGTCCGCTATTGTTCCACCGTGGAAGAAGTGGCGGCGGAAGTGGAGCGGCTGGCCGAAAAGCGCGGCGAGTTCGACTACCTGATCGACGGCGTGGTCATCAAGCTCACCGATATGCGCACCCGGGAGGTCCTCGGCTATACCGACAAGTTCCCGCGCTGGGCGGTGGCCTTCAAGTTCGAGGCGGAAGAGGCGACCACGGTGCTCCGCGCGGTGACGTGGGAAGTCGGCCGCACCGGGAAGCTGACGCCGGTGGCGCGGGTGGAACCCGTGGAACTGGGCGGAGTGACGGTACAAAACTGCACCCTCAACAACTGGGGCGACATCGAGCGGAAACGGCTCACCCACGCACTCGGCACGCGGGTGTTCATCCGGCGTTCCAATGACGTCATTCCCGAAATTCTGGGCAAGGCCGACGACGAGCCGGGCGATGCCGTCGAACTGCCGCAGGTGTGTCCGGCATGCGGCACGCCCCTGGAATGGCGCGGCGCCCATCTGTATTGCGGCAACCGGTCCGGCTGCAAGCCGCAGGCGGTGGGGCGGCTTACGCATTTCGCCTCCCGCGACGCCATGGATATTGAAACATTCAGCGTCATGACCGCCGAACAACTGTACGACGAACTGGGCGTGCGCGATCCGGCCGACCTGTACGAGCTGGAATTCGATGAACTGGTGCGGCTGAACCGTTTCGGCCCGAAAAAGGCGGATAACCTGCTCGCGGCCATCGAAAAGTCGAAATCCCGCGACCTGGCCTCGTTCCTCCACGCTTTGGGCATTCCCAACGTGGGAAGGGCGACGGCCGTCGTGCTCGCCGGCCACTTCGGTTCGCTCGACCGGCTGATGGAAGCGGACGTGGAGGAGCTGAAGACGCTCCCCGACGTCGGGGACGTGGTGGCGGAAAGCATCCACGCCTTTTTCCGGGACCCGGACATGCTGGAATCCATCCGGCGCATGCGCGCCCGCGGCGTGAAGGCCGAGGCGGCGCAGCCCGCGCCGCAGGCGGATGCGAACCATCCTTTCTTCGGAAAAACGATCGTGCTTACGGGGACGCTGTCCCGCATGACCCGCGACGAGGCGACGAAACGCCTGGAAGCGCTGGGCGCCAAGGTGGCCGGCAGCGTCTCGCGCAAGACGGATCTGGTCATCGCCGGCGAGGCTGCCGGCAGCAAGCTGGCGAAGGCGCGGGAACTCGGCGTGCCCGTGATGGAGGACGGGGAGGAGCTGTATCGGCTGCTGGGCGCGGAATGACCTTCAGGCCGGGGAGGACGGAGCCTCCCCCGCCGCATATTTCCTTGCGCCGGACTGCATAATATAAAGCGGTGCCGCAAAAAGAAAAATTTTCCCGTTCCCCCTTGCATTTTTCTCCAATCAGGCTATAATCAAATTATAGTCAAAGAAAGTCAAAGTCAATCCGCAAACCGGATGGTCCGACCGCAAAAGAAGCCTTCGTTTCGGGAGGTGACGGGGTTGCGCAATATCTCCGATCTGATCGAAAACTACCTGAAGCAGATTTTGCAAAACAGTCCGGGCGGCGTCGTGGAGATCCAGCGCAGCGAGCTGGCCGACAAGTTTTCCTGCGTTCCTTCGCAGATCAATTACGTCATCAGCACCCGCTTCACCCTGGAAAGAGGGTATTACGTCGAGAGCAAGCGGGGAGGCGGCGGATACATCCGGATCCAGCGCGTCGACCTGCCTTCGCTCGAGGCGGTCCAGAAGCACATCCGGCAGACCATCGGCGACAGCATTGACCAGGCGAGGGCGGAAGGCCTCATCTACCAGCTTCGGGAGACGGGTTATCTGACGGAAAGGGAAGCCCACATCCTGAACACGGCCATCTCCCGGGAAGTGCTGTCGATCCGGCTTCCCCAGCGGGACGAGATCCGCGCCCGCCTGCTGAAGTCGACGCTGCTGACGCTGCTGGCCAAATGATTCCCGCCGCCGGCGCCGCCCCGCGCGGGGTCCGGCGAGCCCAGACAAGGAGGCGATCGGCGTGATTTGCCAAGAATGCGGGAAACGGCCCGCCACCCTCCATTTCACGAAAATCGTGAACGGGGAAAAATCCGAATTGCACATCTGCGAGGCCTGCGCAAGGGAAAGGGGCGAGATCATTCCCGGCACCGGAGGCGGGTTTTCCATCCACAACCTGCTTTCCGGGCTGCTGGATTTTGAACCGGCGGAGACCGGCATCAAGCCGGTCCTGCGCTGCGAGACGTGCGGCATGACCTACTCGCAGTTCGGCAAGATCGGCCGGTTCGGCTGCGCCGATTGCTACCGGACGTTCGCGGATCGCCTGGAACCCATGCTGAAGCGCGTGCAGGGCGGCAAAGTGCATGTGGGCAAAGTCCCGCGGCGTGCCGGCGGCAAAATGCGGACGAAACGGGAGATCGAGAGGCTCAGGCGGGAACTGCAGCTCAGCGTCGAACGGGAGGACTTCGAGACGGCCGCCCGGCTGCGCGACCGCATCCGCGAACTGGAGCGGGAAATCGGGTAGCGGCGGCAAGGAAAGGAGGATGGCGCATGGGCAAGCATGCTTTTACGCGGCAGGCGCTCAGCCCCTGGATGAAAGAGGGCGGGCCCGAATCGGACGTGGTGCTCAGCAGCCGCATCCGTCTGGCGCGCAACCTGCGCAACAGGCCTTTTCCGCTGCGGGCGACGCCGGCCCAGTCCGCGGAAGTGCTGGACCAGCTGATGGATCTCGCGGAAAGCGGCCGCCTGGGCGGCATGGGGCCGCTGGAGGCCATTCGCGTCGACGACCTGACCGATCTGGAAAAAATGGTGCTTGTGGAAAAGCACCTCATCAGCCCGGCGCTGGCCAACGAATCCCGGAGCGCCGGCGTGATCCTCTCGAACCGCGAAAACATCAGCGTCATGATCAACGAGGAAGACCATCTGCGCATCCAATGCCTGAGCCCCGGCTTCCAGGTGCGGGAAACCTGGGACTGGGCCAGCAAGATCGACGACCTGTTCGAAGAAAATCTGGAATATGCGTTCGACGAAAAGCTCGGTTACCTGACCAGCTGCCCGACCAACGTCGGCACGGGGCTCCGCGCTTCCGTCATGATGCATCTGCCCGCGCTGGTGATCACCGGGCAGATCAACCGGATTCTGTCCGCCGTCACCCAGGTCGGGCTCGCCGTGCGCGGACTGTACGGCGAAGGAAGCGAGGCCACCGGCAACCTGTTCCAGGTGTCCAACCAGACCACCCTTGGCCAGTCGGAGACGGAGATCATCGACAACCTGTACCGGGTGACGCGCCAGATCATCGACCAGGAACGGGAAGCCCGCCGCCGGCTGCTGGCGGAGTCCCGCCTGCGCATCGCGGACCGCGTCCGCCGTTCTTACGGCATCCTGCGGTATGCGGAAATCATCGACTCCAAGGAGTCGGCCCAGCGGCTTTCGGACCTGCGGCTGGGCGTAAGCCTCGGCCTGGTGCCGGAAGTGAACGAGCAGATGCTGAACGAGCTTCTGGTCAGCACGCAGCCGGGCTTCCTGCAGCACACCCACGGCGGCGCGCTGAGCCCGGAACAGCGGGACGCCAAGCGTGCGGAACTCATCCGCAGGCGCCTGGCTGATGCGGGCTGAGGGCGGGGAATGCCCGGCGGCGGTGAGGTTTGCATGGAGACCGGCCCGGAGGCCGGCCGTTCACGGCCGGACAGCCGGACCGGAGACGGCAAGGAAAAGTCCGGAAAACTGTGCGGAAAAGCACGGAAGTTTCACGAGCAACCCGACATGATGATTAACAGGAGGTGTTTTCCCATGATGTTCGGCAGATTTACGGAACGCGCGCAGCGGGTGCTGGCGCTGGCCCAAGAGGAAGCCGTTCGCCTGGGACACAACAACATCGGCACGGAACACATCCTGCTGGGCCTGATCCGCGAGGGCGAAAGCATCGCGGCCAAGGCGCTGATCGGACTCGGTCTGGGCCTGGAGAAAATCCAGGCGGAAGTCGAAGCCCTCATCGGCCGCGGGCATGAGCATCCGACCAACATCGCCTACACGCCGCGCGCGAAGAAAGTGATCGAACTGTCGATGGACGAAGCGCGGAAACTGGGACATACCTATGTCGGCACGGAACATATCCTGCTCGGGCTCATTCGCGAAGGTGAAGGCGTGGCGGCCCGGGTGCTGAACAACCTTGGGATCAGCCTGAACAAGGCCCGCCAGCAGGTGCTGCAGCTTCTGGGCAGCAGCGAGGTCATGCAGGCCAGCCACGGCCCGGCGGCCAACGTGGCCACGCCGACGCTGGACAGCCTGGCCCGCGACCTGACGGCGGCGGCCCGGGAAGGCAACATCGACCCGGTCATCGGCCGGCAGAAGGAAATCGAGCGGGTCATCCAGGTGCTGTCCCGCCGGACGAAGAACAACCCCGTGCTGATCGGCGAGCCGGGCGTCGGCAAGACGGCCATCGCGGAAGGCCTGGCGCAGAAGATCGTCAACAACGAGATTCCGGAGACGCTGCGGGACAAACGGGTCATGACGCTGGATATGGGCTCCGTCGTGGCCGGCACGAAGTACCGCGGCGAATTCGAGGACCGGCTGAAGAAAATCATGGATGAAATCCGCCAGGCGGGCAACATCATCCTGTTCATCGACGAGCTGCACACGCTCATCGGGGCGGGCGGCGCGGAGGGCGCCATCGACGCCTCCAACATCCTGAAGCCGGCCCTCGCCCGCGGCGAGCTGCAATGCATCGGCGCCACCACGCTGGACGAATACCGCAAGTACATCGAGAAAGACGCCGCGCTGGAGCGCCGCTTCCAGCCGATCATGGTCGACGAGCCCACGCCGGAGGAAACGATCCAGATCCTGCACGGGCTGCGCGACCGCTATGAAGCGCATCACCGGGTGAAGATCACCGACGAGGCGATCGAGGCCGCGGTCAAGCTGTCCGACCGGTACATCACCGACCGGTTCCTGCCCGACAAGGCCATCGACCTGATCGACGAAGCCAGCTCGAAGGTGCGCCTGCGCTCCTTCACGGTGCCGCCGAACCTGAAGCAGCTCGAGCAGCGCCTGGAGGAAATCCGCAAGGAGAAGGACGCCGCCGTGCAAAGCCAGGAGTTCGAAAAGGCGGCCGCCCTGCGCGATACGGAGCAGAAGATCCGCGAAGAGCTGGAGATCACCAAGAACCAGTGGAAGGAAAAGCAGGGACGCACCGACTCCGAGGTGACGCCGGAAGACATCGCGCAGGTGGTGGCCAGCTGGACCGGCATTCCGGTGGCGAAGCTGAAGGAGGAGGAAACGGAACGGCTGCTCAAGATGGAGGACATCCTGCACGCCCGCGTCATCGGCCAGGACGAGGCGGTCGCCGCGGTGGCCCGCGCCATCCGCCGCGCCCGGGCGGGGCTGAAGGATCCGAAGCGGCCGATGGGTTCGTTCATCTTCCTCGGTCCCACCGGCGTCGGCAAGACCGAGCTGGCGCGCGCCCTGGCCGAAGCGCTGTTCGGCGACGAGAACGCGATCATCCGCATCGACATGTCGGAGTACATGGAGAAGCATTCCACCTCGCGGCTCGTCGGAGCGCCTCCGGGGTACGTCGGCTACGAAGAAGGCGGCCAGCTGACCGAGAAGGTGCGCCGCAAGCCGTATTCCGTGGTGCTGCTGGACGAAATCGAGAAGGCGCACCCGGAAGTGTTCAACGTGCTGCTGCAGGTGCTGGAGGACGGCCGGCTGACCGACTCGAAGGGCCGCACCGTCGACTTCCGCAACACGCTGATCATCATGACGTCCAACGTCGGAGCCGAGCAAATCAAGCGCAGCTCCACGCTGGGCTTCACGGCGGCGCAAAATGCGGAGCGGGATTACGAAAACATGAAGGACAAAGTTCTCGCCGAGCTGAAAAAGACGTTCCGTCCGGAGTTCCTGAACCGGATCGACGAAACCATCGTGTTCCATCCGCTGAACGAAGAGCACATCGAGCGCATCGTCGTGCTGATGGCCGACGAGCTGCGCAAGCGGCTGAAGGAACAGGACGTGGAGTTCGAGCTGACCGACGCCGCCGTCAAATTCCTGGCCAAGGAAGGATACGATCCGCAGTACGGCGCGCGTCCGCTGCGCAGGGCGATCCAGAAGCACATCGAAGACCGGTTGTCGGAGGAACTGCTCAAGGGCAACATCAAAAAGGGCGACCGGCTGGTCATCGACGAGGAAAACGGCGAACTGACCGTCCGGCAGCAGCAGGAAGCGCCCAGCCAGGTGTGACGCGACGGCGCCGGACGTCCGCCGGTTGACTGAAACCCCGCCCCATCGCATATCAAGTTTCCAGCGATGGGGCGGGGTTTTCGTTGTTCCCGGGATTCCCCGCGGTGGCATCGGGAAGGCGGTTCCTCGGTTGGGGAAACCGGCATAAGCTGTAGCGACGCGGGGAACCGGGCGGCGGTGTTTTGGAGTGCGGTGTTTTCAGGAAGGCGCGAAGGGGTGGCGGCGATGTTTTGGCTAAGACGCGGCATGCGCCTGCGGGGGAGCGGGCCGTTGTGGCGGCCTGTCCGGCTCCGGCGAAGGCGGGGCGGGTTTCGTCCGGCGGGGCGGCTGCGGATCGCATCGTTTCTTCCGGCAAGGCGGCCTCGGGCTTTGCCGTTTCATCCGGCAGCGCGGGTCCGCGTCTCGTCGTTTCGCCCCCGGCGCCGGCGGCGCGGATTCGGCCGGCTGCTCCTGATCGCGTTTTTTTGCGTCATTCTCCTGCCGCTTCTGCTCCCGCTGATCAAGCTGGTTGTCGTCCTGCTGTTTGCCCTCGGCACCTTCGCGGCTTTTCTCCTGCTGCTCGCGATGATCCGGTTCTTATGGCTGTGGTGGCGCTGATGAAAAGATGGTAAACTTTATGAAGTGTAAGAAGCTTCCGGCGGCGGAAGGGAGTCGAGGCGGGGCCGTGGTCAGGCCGAAGATCAAATTCGTCTGCATGGAATGCGGCACGGAATCGCCCAAATGGATGGGCCGGTGTCCCGGCTGCCAGGCGTGGAACACGATGACCGAGGAAATCGAGGCGCCTTCCGGCGGTAAGGGAAGTCCTGGACGCGGACGCGAGGGGGCCAAGGATCCCCCGCGTTCCATCGCGCAGCTGGAAGCGGGCCGGGAGCCGCGTTTTTCCACGGGATTCGGGGAACTGGACCGCGTGCTGGGCGGCGGGCTGGTTCCGGGGTCGCTGCTCCTCGTCGGCGGCGATCCGGGCATCGGCAAGTCGACGCTGCTCATCCAGATGTCCCACGCCCTGGCGCTCCGGGAGCTCACCGTGCTGTATGTTTCCGGCGAGGAATCGGCGGGGCAGGTGAAGCTTCGCGCGGACCGGCTGGGAACGCTGGCGCCGCGGCTGTTCGTGCAGTGCGAGACGAACCTCGACCGGGTGGAGGATGCGGTGGAATCGGTCAGGCCGGATTTTCTGGTCATCGACTCCATCCAGACGATGTACGGACCGGACATTCCGTCCGCGCCGGGAAGCGTTTCCCAGGTGCGCGAATGCACCGGGCGGCTGCTGCGCCTGGCGAAAGGACGCAACATGGCCACGGTGCTGGTCGGCCACGTCACCAAGGACGGCTCCATCGCCGGCCCCCGGCTGCTCGAGCACATGGTCGACACCGTGCTTTATTTCGAAGGGGACCGGCATCATACATATCGCGTGTTGCGCGCCATCAAGAACCGCTTCGGACCGACCAACGAAATCGGCGTCTTCGAAATGGCGGAAAGCGGCCTGCGTGAAGTGCCCAATCCGTCGGAGCTGTTTCTCTCGGAACGGCCGCTGGGCGTGGCGGGCTCCTGCGTGGTCGCCAGCCTGGAAGGTTCCCGGCCGCTGCTCGTGGAGCTCCAGGCGCTGGTGGCGCCGACCCATTTTCCGTCGCCCCGAAGGATGACCGCCGGATGGGACCACAACCGGCTGGCTTTGGTCATCGCCGTGCTGGAGAAACGGATGGGGTTTTTCTTCCAGAATCATGATGCCTATCTCAACGTGGCGGGCGGCGCCCGGCTGGCGGAACCGGCGGCGGACCTGGCCGCGGCGGTATGCCTGGCTTCCAGTTTCCGGGACGTGCCCACGCGCCCCTACGACGTGGTGTTCGGGGAAGTCGGGCTTACCGGGGAAGTGCGCGCCGTGGCGAGGGCCGAACAGCGGGTGAAGGAAGCCCGCAAACTGGGGTTCAAACGCGTGATCCTGCCCGCGGGCAGCATGAAAGGATGGCGGCCTCCGCCCGGCATCGAGCTGATCGGCGTCCACACCGTGGCCGATGCGCTGCGCGCCGCCCTGGATCAGGGGTGACACCATACGATGAAGGAAAGGGAAGAGGATCTGATGCACCAGCTGCTTCCGATGGTTGCCCCGGGAACGCCGTTCCGGGAAGCGCTGGAAAACATCCTTCGCGCCAAGACGGGGGCGCTCATCGTCGTCGGCGGCGGGCCTGAAGTGATGGCGCTGGTGGACGGGGGTTTCGCCATCGGCTGCGATTTCAGCCCGAATATTTTGTACGAACTGGCCAAAATGGACGGCGCGATCATCCTGAGCGACGACGCCAGGAAAATTTTGTACGCCAACACCCAGCTCATCCCCGACTCGTCCATCCCGTCCACGGAAACGGGCATCCGGCACCGGACCGCGGAGCGGGTCGCCAAGCAGACGGGCAAACTCGTCGTTTCCATCTCGCAGCGCCGGAATGTCATCACGCTGTACCAGGGCAATCTGCGTTACACGCTCCGGGATGTGGGCGTCATCCTGACGAAGGCCAACCAGGCCATCCAGACGCTGGAGCGTTACCAGGCGGCGTTCCAGCAGGCCATCACCAACCTGTCCGCCCTCGAATTCGAGGAACAGGTGACGATGCACGACGTGACCCACGTGCTGCAGCGTCTGGAGATGGTGCTCCGGATCAAGGGGGAAATCCGCCGCTACGCGCTGGAGCTCGGCCATGAAGGCCGGCTGGTCGGCATGCAGCTGGAGCAGCTGGCCGGCAACGCGGAGGAGGAAATGCGCCTCCTGCTCAAGGATTACGCCCGCGAAAACAGCGAGGAGAAAATCCGGGAAATCCAGCAGAATCTGAAAAAGCTGCCCTCCGAAGAGCTGCTTGATGCGGGTCAGGTGCTGCGTCTCCTGGGCTACGGATCGGTGGGCGCCGCCGCGGAGGAAGGATTCCTGCCCCGGGGCTACCGGTTGCTGAACAAGATCCCGCGCCTGCCGTCGCTGATCATCCACAATCTGGTGGAACGGTTCGGAACCCTGTCGCAAATCATGGCGGCCACCATCGAGGAACTGGACGACGTGGACGGCATCGGCGAAATCCGCGCCCGTTCCATCCGGGAAGGCCTGCGGCGCATCCGCGAGCAAGTCTTGATTGACAGACATCTTTGAACGGTTTTAGAATGAGGAGACGGCATTGCGCCGGAGGACGGGACGAAAGTTCGGGGTGAATCCGATGGTGGCCAGATCGATTCCCAACCTGTTTACGATCGGCAATCTGTTTTTGGGTATTCTGGCAATTATTTGGGCTTTTCAGAACCGCGCGTCCGAAGCGGTTTTGCTGGTGTTTTTGGCCATGCTGCTGGACGGCCTGGACGGCCGCGTGGCCCGGGCGCTCAACGCCCAAAGCGAGTTCGGCAAGGAGCTCGATTCGCTGTCCGACATCGTCTCCTTCGGCGTCGCACCCGCGTTCATCATGTACCAAGCCGCTTTCGCGTCGCTGGAACCCGCCGCGCTGGTGTGGACGGTGACGGCGTTCTTCCCGATCTGCGGCGCGCTGCGGCTGGCCCGCTACAATGTCCGGGACGGCATCCCGGGATATTTCGTCGGGCTGCCCATTCCGGCGGCGGGCGGCGTGCTGGCCGCGCTGGCGGTGTTCGCGGAAGACCTGGACGTGTCGCTGCTCATGCTCAGCATGGTGGCGCTTTCGTTCCTGATGATCAGCACGACCAAGTATCCCAATTTCAAGAAGTTTGGCTTGCCGAAGCCGGCGATCTGGGCGGTGCCGCTCGTGGTCGCCGGGGCGGCGGCGCTGGCGTGGCTGTTCCCGCGCGGCATCGCGCATGTGGCCCTGGGGATGTTGCTCCTCTACGCCCTGTGGGGATTCAAGCGAAGCGTCAAGCGGCTGTTCCGGCGGGTCCGGCGGCGGAGTTTCCGCGCGAAAGAGGCGGAACAGGAACACCACAGCGCCTGAGACGGGCTGGGAAGAGGACAAAATCGAAAGGGAGAACCCGCGGGCGGGTTGATCCGCGGGATCTCCCTTTTTGTTTTGCCAGAAGCATGGGGATCGGCGCACCCCGGCGGTCCGGCTTCTTCCGGCTTCCGCCGCGTTGCTCGCCCGGCGTGCCGTTCACCCCGGCGCGTCGGGCGTCCGGGTGCGCCTGTCATCCCGGATTGCCGGTCACTTGGCCAGCGTCGGTTATTCCGGCGTGTCAATACCCCCGTGCGCCGGTCAGGTCAGGTTGAAGAGGCCGAGGGTGGCGCATTTTTTGATTTCTTCGTCCACGATTTCCTCGAAGCCGATGTCGAGCAAAGAGCAAAGGGCGGCGAAATAGAAGAGGGTCTTGCCCATTTCGGAGCGTACGAAATCCCGGCAGTGTTCGCACAGCTGTCCCGACATGTGGGATCTGGACAGATGCCGGATTTCGTCGAGCCGTTGCGCTTGCGAGAAGGGCTGCTGCCGGGCATTCAGCTCGATGCACCCGCATTCGGTGACGGCTTTGGCCACCGCCCGGTTGACGGACGCGGATGACTGGCTGAGTTTCGTCATGGCGTCCAGCAGGCTGCGATCGCGGAGCAACAGTTCGGATACCTGCCGCTGGAAATGCTCGAGTTTCGATGCGCTCATCCCTTGCCAACCTCCGCGCTCGGTGTGTGGAACAACCTTTTTCGATTCTCAATTATAAGGGAAAATGGGGCTGAATTCCAAGCTCAGTTTGCCATGGGCGAATTTGGCACATACTGTTAACGGATTTTGCAAAGACAGGGAGTGATCGCATGTTGATAAAACGCGTCTTGCAAATTGCAGGCATTCTGGCGGGTTGGCTGGCGGCCCGGGAATGGGGAGCCGGATGGGCGGACGCCCGGGGAGCCTGGATGGGAGGCGCGCCGGCGGGATCCGGATTTGAAAGCGCGCTGACGGCGGCGTTGGGGGCCATCATCGGGCTGCTTGCGGCCACCGTGGTCGCCGGACCCGTGGCCGCCCGGCTGACGCAGGGCATCAACCGGCTGACGTCGCTGCCCGCGCCGGATCTTTTGGCCGGGGCGGCGGGCGCCATGCTGGGGCTGGCCGCGGCGGCGCTGGCGTATCCTTTTCTGTCGGACATTCCCCGTTTCGGGGAGCTGCTGGCGGCGCTTTTGGCCCTGATCCTGGTCCATTCGGGCGTCCGCATCGCCTGGCGCAAAAAGGACGAGCTGGCCGAATTGCTCGCGCGCGGAGGGGCTTCGGCCGATGAGGAGGCAGAGGCGCCCCGCCCGGGGGAACACAAGATCCTGGACACCAGCGTCATCATCGACGGCCGGATCGCGGACATCTGCAAAACCGGGTTCATCGAGGGCACGCTGGTCATTCCGGAATTCGTGCTGGAGGAGCTGCAGCACATCGCCGATTCCTCCGACCTGCTCAAGCGCAACCGCGGCCGGCGGGGCCTGGACATCCTGAACAAGATCCAGAAGGAACTCGATGTGAAGGTCCTGATCTATGAAGACCCGAACGAGGAACGGGAAAGCGGGGACGTGGACGGCCGGCTGGTCAAGCTGGCCAAGGCGCTGGGCGGCAAGGTGGTGACCAACGACTTCAACCTGAACAAGGTGTGTGAACTGCAGGGCGTGTCGGTGCTCAACATCAACGATCTGGCCAACGCCGTCAAGCCGGTGGTGCTGCCCGGCGAGGAGATCGTGGTGCACGTGATCAAGGACGGCAAGGAACACGGCCAGGGAGTCGCCTACCTGGACGACGGCACGATGATCGTGGTGGAGAACGGACGGGATTACATCGGCTCGACGATGGAGGTGCTGGTCACCAGCGTGTTGCAGACGTCCGCCGGCCGGATGATCTTCGCCAAGCCGAAGGTGTTCGAAAAGGCGCTGTAATGGCGGCGCTTAAAACCGGCGGGTAGGCGGGAGGACGGCGCTTCCGAGCACGCTGCAAGGCGTTGCAAGGCGGGAAGGCGGGAGGGAGAAACGGGCGATTCGGACCGGTCCGGACGCGGGGAAGACGGGAAGGGCGGGAAGCGGCTTTCTGCGGCGTCGTCTTATGAAAAACGGTTGGAAAAATGCCGGCGGCGCGTTATGATGATATTGGCGCAGGAAAAACGGGCGGGATGCCGGAGGGGTCCCGCCTTTGCGCTGTTTGGCCGGTTCGTCCGGCCGAGGCGAAAGGGGAAATCCGCGGATGAGATGGGGAGCGGTGATCGTCGCCGCCGGCAGCGGAAAACGCATGGGCGCGCGGGAAAACAAGGTGTTTCTGCCTCTCGGGGGGAAACCGATCCTGGCGCATGCCCTGGCGGCGTTTGAGGCCTGCGCGGCGGTGGAATCCGTGGTGGTGGTCGCCGCGCCGGGAGAACGAGAACGGGCGGCGGCAGTCTGCGCGGAAGCCGGCTGCCGGAAGGTGAGCGCCATCGTGGAAGGCGGGGCGGAGCGGCAGGACAGCGTTCGTGCCGGCCTGGACGCCCTGGACACGGACGGGGTGCTCGTCCATGACGCAGCCCGGCCGCTGATCACGCCGGAGAAGATCGAAGCCTGCCGCCGCGCCGCCGAGGCGTGCGGGGCGGCCGCGCTGGCCGTGCCGGTTCACGATACGATCAAGGTGACGGACGGGCGCGGCTGGATCGTGGCCACGCCGGATCGCCGGACATTGTGGGCGGTGCAGACGCCGCAGGCATTCCGCCGGGAAGAGCTGGCGGAAGCGCACCGGCTTGCGGTGGCGGACGGCTTCCGGGCGACGGACGATGCGATGCTGCTGGAACGCCTCGGCCGCCGGGTGGCGGTGGTGGAAGGCGACTATGCCAACGTGAAAATCACGACGCCGGAGGATCTGGAGCTGGCCGAACGGCTGCTTACGAGGCGCGGTAACGGGCGCGGGACCGGGGAGGATTCCGTTGCGATGGAGAATGTGAAAGAACACGACATGCCGGAAGCCGGGGCGGAATCCACGGAAGAGGCGGACAAGCCGTTCGTGCGGAAACCTGACGCGATCCGGATCGGGCAGGGATTCGACGTCCACCGGCTGGCGGAAGGGCGCCCGTGCATCATCGGCGGCGTGCGCATTCCCCATGACAAAGGGCTCCTGGGCCATTCGGACGCCGACGTGTTGCTGCACGCCATCGCCGACGCGATTTTGGGGGCGCTGGCCCTGGGCGACATCGGACGGCATTTTCCGGACACCGATCCGGCTTATGCCGGCGCGGACAGCATGATGCTGCTCGCCCGGGTGTGGGCGCTGGCCAGGGAGCGCGGTTACCGGCTGGGCAATGTCGACGCGACGGTCATCGCCCAGGAGCCGAAAATGGCGCCCCACATTCCCGCCATGCGCGCCAACATCGCCCGGGTGCTCGAATGCGATACGGAACGGGTGAGCGTCAAGGCGACCACTTCCGAGCGCCTCGGTTTCACCGGACGCGGGGAGGGCATCGCCGCCCAGGCGGTTGTATGCCTTGTCGGCGATGTGCTATGATGCAGGAATAGAGCGCCAGCGAGGGCGCCCGCACGGGAGGATGGGCCATGAGCGGCAAGGTTCGCGTGCGTTACGCGCCGAGTCCGACGGGACATCTCCACATCGGCAACGCGCGCACGGCGATTTTCAATTACCTGTTCGCCCGCCATCACGGGGGAGATTTCATCATTCGCATCGAAGACACCGATGTCAAGCGCAACGTGGCCGGCGGCGAGGAGAACCAGCTGGCCTACCTGAAATGGCTCGGGGTGGACTGGGACGAAAGCGTGGACCGTCCCGGCGACTGCGGACCGTACCGGCAGACGGAGCGTCTGGACATCTACCGGAAATACTGGCAGGACCTGCTCGACCGGGGCCTGGCCTACCGCTGCTACTGCACGGAAGAAGAGCTGGAACGGGAACGCGAGGAACAGATCGCGCAGGGTCTCAACCCTCGGTACTCCGGCAAGTGCCGGGACCTGTCCGCCGGGGAACAGGCGCGCCTGGCGGCCGAAGGCCGGGAAGCCAGCGTGCGTTTCCGCGTGCCCGAGGGGCGGACCTATGCGTTCCAGGACATGGTGCGGGGCACCATTGCCTTCCGTTCGGAGGATTTCGGCGATTTCGTCATCGTGAAAAAAGACGGCATTCCAACCTACAATTTCGCCGTCGTCGTGGACGACCATCTCATGGGCATCACCCACGTGCTGCGCGGCGAAGACCATATCACCAACACTCCCCGGCAGCTCATGATTTACGAGGCGTTCGGCTGGACCCCGCCGGAGTTCGGCCACATGACCCTGATTGTAAACGAGCAGCGGAAAAAGCTGTCGAAGCGTGACGAATCCATCATCCAGTTCATCGAGCAGTACGACAAGCTGGGCTACCTGCCCGAGGCCCTGTTCAACTTCATCGCCCTTCTGGGCTGGTCGCCGGAAGGGGAGCGGGAAATCTATTCGCGGGAAGAACTCATCGAGATCTTCGACGCGAGCCGGCTGTCGAAGAGCCCGGCCGTGTTCGATTCGGCCAAGCTCCTCTGGATGAACCAGCACTATCTGAAGGCGGCGCCGGCGGAGCGGGTCGTGGCCATGTGCGTGCCGCATCTGCAGGCCGCCGGCCGGCTGCCGGAGCAGCCTTCGGAGGCCGACCTGGATTGGGCCTCGGCGCTGGTGGAGCTTTTTCGCGATCATCTGCGTTACGCAGCAGAAATCGTTCCGCTCTCCGACATGTTTTTCGGCGATGCGCCGGAGCCCGGCGAGGATGGCCGCGCCGTGCTGGCCGAACCGACGGTTCCGGCGGTGCTGGAGGCGTTCCGGCGGCAGGCGGAGGCGGCCGCGCCGGAAGAATTCGGCAGGGAACGGATCCAGGCCATGCTCAAGGCGGTGCAGGCGGAAACCGGCGCCAAGGGCAAAGCGCTGTTCATGCCGATCCGCGTGGCGCTCACCGGCCAGACGCACGGCCCCGACCTGGCCGGCTGCATCCGGGTGCTCGGCCGCGATGAAACGCTGCGGCGGCTGGGCAAGACGCTGGAGCAACTCGGAGCGGCCGGCGCGTGACGCGCTCCCGGGGGAGCCCGAGGCGAATGCGGCGGTTGCCGGTGAACCCGGGAGACGAACCGGGCCGGGAAGAAAGCCGGGATGGAAAGGGCGTACGGCGGCCGGCGGCGACACAAGCGTGGTGTTCGGTCGAAAGCCGGGACGGATAGGGCGTACGGCGGTCGGCGGCGACACCAACGTGTTCTCCGGTTAAAAGCGGCATGTGCGCGTTATCCGGACAACAACGCCAAAAATGCGCTTATTTTTCGGTTTTCATGGGTTCTTGGGCGAAATAGCGACAATTTTATATTTATTTTTCGGCGCTTCTCCGGAGATCACACAGGATTTTCCAATTTAATGGCACAAAGTGCTTTTATCTTTCCAACAAGTCCATTTACATGGAAAAATAAATGCACTTTTGTCGCTGTTCGCCTTCACCGTGCCAGGGCGGCGGGCCAAATTGGAACGAGATCTATTTAGCCCCCTAATCCCTTTGGACACTCCGGCCACTGTCAATTAGACTGAAGGTGGTGGAGTTATCCATGAAACGACGGTTCCGTTGCCCTGTCCAAACCAAGAAGGAACTGGTGGCGGAAGTCATGATGGG
>JGI12341J12878_1000190_pt1 | contig 28310 bp, 21 predicted proteins | sample Passage260B_FD_12878 | JGI IMG/M metagenome (IMG submission 12878)
CTGCNTTCGCTCGAGCCTCCTGGCCTCGTTGCCGGACCTCGCCATCGTTCGTCCTCCTCTGCCTGGCGAGGCTAGCAGCCACCCCCGACAGTCCCGGACGAGGCCCGGGCAGGACGGGACTAAGCGCCCCAACCCCCGCCGACCCGGGCCAGCGAAGGGCAGCGACGGCGCTTCGATTGGGGCCTCGGGCTCCCGGTAGGGTCCGGAGCGTTTGAAACGGCGGACACTCCGGGGAAGGTGCGCCGGGGATCAGGAGCGGAGGGCGACGATGGTGACGCCCTCGCCGCCTTCCTCGGGTGGGGCAGGGGAGAAGCCAGCGGCGTAGGGGGAGGAGGCGAGCGCCGTGCGGATCGCCTGGCGGAGGGCGCCGGTGCCCAGGCCGTGGATCACCTGGACGGACTCGAGTCCCTCGGAATACGAGCGATCGAGGAACTGCTCCAGGGCGCGGAGGGCCTCCTCGGCGCGCATGCCGCGGACATCGAGTCGGGCACGAGGCTCGCTGAGGGATCCCGGGGTGACCTGCTCGACGCTGAGCCGCGCCCGTCCCGGCTGGCGGGCCTTTCCAGGCAAGCCCACCAGGTCGCCGAGCGGCACACGCGTCTTGAGCAGGCCGACGCGCACCAGCGCCTCGTCGCCTTGGATCTCGAGGATTTCACCCTCGATTCCGAGGCTGGCGACCTTGACGCGGGTCCCGGGCTCCAGGCTGGCGGGAAGGGGGGCGGTTTCACGGGCGGCATCGAGCCGCGCCTCCAGCTTCTTGCGCTCCCGTTCCTGCTGCTCGATGCGCTCGGTGACCTTCTTCTGGACCTCGACGGCATCGCGGATGTTGGGTTTCTGGGTGAGCTTGGCGACCCAGCCTCCGACCTCGCGGCGGATCGACTCGAGCTCCTCGGCCAGCTCCTGCCGAACCTTCATCTCCACCCGGCTGCGCTCGAGTTCGAGCTCCCGTCGCAGGGCCCCCACCTCGGCGCGCGCCCTCTCCAGCTCCTCCTGCTTTCGGCGGACATCGGCGAGGGTGAGGGAGAGTTCGCGGCGCTGTTCCTCCAGCCTCTCGAGCGCGGCGGAGAGGGCGCTGCCGCCGTGGAGGTGGCGACGGGCGGCGTCGAGGACGGGCTCCGGAAGACCGATGCGGCGCGCGATCTCCAGGGCGCTCGACACGCCGACCGCGCCCATCTCCAGGCGGAAGGTCGGGGCCAGCGTGACGGGGTCCAGGACGACGCGGGCATTGGCGAAGCGCGGGTCGACCAGGCCGAGCGCCTTGATCTCCTCCAAGTGGGTTGTGACCACGACCTGGACGTTTCGTTCGGTAAGGACCTCCAGCACCGCCCGTGCGATGGCCGCGCCCTCGCGCGGGTCGGTGTCGGCGGCGATCTCGTCGATGAGGACCAGGCTGCCCTCGCGGGCGCTCTCCAGGATCCCGCGCAGGGCAAGAAGGTGGGCGGAAAAGGTGGAGAGGTCCTTCTCCAGGTCCTGGTCGTCGCCCATGGCGGAGGCGATCCCCCGGTAGAGGGGCACTTTCGATCCGGCCTGGGCGGGGATGGGCAGGCCGGCGCGGGCGAGCAGGGCACAGAGGCCGATCGTGGTGAGCGTCACCGTCTTGCCGCCGGCGTTGGGGCCGGAGAGGACGAGCGCGCGCTGGCCCGGCTCCAGGCGGATGTCGTTGGCGACGACTTCCTTGCCCTGGAGGACGAGGATGGGGTGGCGGGCCTGGCGCAGGGAGAAGGAGGCGCGGCCCTCGACGAGTTCCGGCCGCGTGGCGTCCAGGTCGTCGGCCAGCCGCGCGGCGGCCTGAATGCGATCGAGGCGACCGAGTCTCTCCACCGCATCCTCGATCTCCGCCGCCCGCTCTCCGATGTCCGCCGAGAGCTCGGCGAGGAGGCGCTGCTCCTCCTCCGCGGCCATCGACTCGGCGATCGACAGCTCGTTGCCCAGGCCGACGATCGCCTGCGGCTCGACGAAGAGGGTCTGGCCCGAGTTGGAGGCGTTGTGGACGATGCCGGGGACCAGCGCGCGGGAGGAGGCGTTCACCGGCACCACGTAGCGGTCGTTGCGGATGGTGACGTACGCCTCGCGCAGATGGGAGGCGAAGGTCTCGTCGCGCAGGAGCTCCTCGAGCCGGGCCTTGATGCGCTGGTGCAGGGAGCGGGCGCGGTCGCGCAGGGACGCGAGGACGCCGCTCGCGTCGTCGCGCAGCCGCCCGGATGGCTCGAAGCTGCTCTCGATGCGCTCCGCGAGGTGGCGCGCTTCCACGAGGCCCTCGGCGATGGCGGCCAGCCGAGGCACCTCCGCTGCGTGGGCGGCGACGAACCTCCGCGCCCGCGACGCGGCGAAGAGCAGGCGGGCGCACGCGAGCAGCTCGAAGGGCTCGAGGATGGCGCCCTTGGCGGCGCGACGCGCGAGGTGGCGGACATCCTCCGCGCCGCCGAAGGGGATGAAGAGGGCCTTGCGGGTGAGAATGCGCGCCTCCTCGATCTCGTCGAGGCGGGCCTCGATCGCCTCGCGGGATTCGAGGAAGTCGAGGCTCTCGGCGAGCTCGCGGCCGCGGGCGGTGTCCGTACGCCGGGCAAGGGCAGCGACGATCTCGTGCCAGCCGAGGTCTCGCAGCGTCGCGTCGGTGGCGAATGGCGTGGGCATGGCGGTCGAATTAGCGGAGGCGGCGGAGCTTGTCCAAGCTTCCCGCACCTGCTAACGGAACCGAGACCATCATGCTTCGCATCGTCATCGTCCTCGCTCTCGTCCTCGCGTCCGCGGCCCGGGCGGAGGATCCGCGAGATTCCTTCGCGCGCGGCAAGGCCCTCCTCGAGCAGGGAGACGAGGTGGCCGCGCGTGCCGCCTTCCTTCGGGCGGCCGAGGCGGCGCCGACCTGGCTTCTGCCCTACCTCGAACTCGGCGAGCTCGCGATCCGCCGAAGGGAGAACGTGGTCGAGGTCCGCGCCGAGATGCGTGCGCTGGCGGACATCGGGGAGGGGAATCCGAGGTATCACCGGATTCAGGGGGATCTGGCGGAGCTCGAGGGGGACGACGCGGCCGCGATCGAGGCCTGGCGGACATCGCTGGCATTGCTGCCGGAGCAGACCGACGTGCGGCTGCGCATGGCCACGGCGCTCGAACGGCTCGGGCGACACGAGGAGGCGGCCGAGGCCTACGCCGCCGTGCTCGCCGCCGACCCCGGGGACCTGGTCGTGCGCGCGCGCCACGCGGCGGCGCTGGAGGCGGCGGGCCGCTGGGAGGAGGCGCGGGAACAGCTCCGCACGCTGGTTCGGCTTCAGCCCGGCAAGGAGATTCCGCTCCGGAGGCTCGCCCGGTTTTGCGAGCGCCGGGGCGAACTCGAGGAGGCGCGTCGGCTGCACGAGGAAGCGGACCGGCTGGCCCGGCGCGGCCCGCCCCAGCGCCGGATGCGCCCGCTCCCTCCCTCCGTGCGCTGACTTCAGGCGGGAAGGGGCAGGTCGAGGTAGTGGACGGCGCCGCCTTCGACCGGCTCGGCGCCGGCCTCGCCCCCGTGGGCCTCGGCCACCGCGCGCGCCAGGGCCATCTCCAGGCCCGGCTCCATGCGGCGGTGGGCGAGCATCTGGAACTCGGCGTCGTAGAAGTGGTCTGCCTCCTCGCGGCTGGGCCGAGGGCCCTCGTCCTCCACCTCGATCCGGATCCGGTCCCCCTCGCGCCGGGTCCGCAGGTGGACGGTCGAGCCCTCGGGAGCCCGGCTGCGCGCCGCGGTGAGCAGCGCGGCGATCGCCCGGCGGATGCGGGAGGGATCGACCTCGACCGCGGGGAGGTCGTCGTCGAATTCCGTCTTCACGCGAACGCCCTTCTGGTCGAACTCCTCCTGCTCGTCGGAGAGCGCCATGCGGGCGAGCGCGGGGATGGGGCAGGCCGTGCGCGCAAGCTCGAGGCGCGCGTGGGACGACCGCAAGAGATCCATCCACTCGTCGATGAGCCGCAGGCCGCGATCGGCGTTTTTCACGATGATCTCGGCGGCCCGGCGGATGCGGGGATCGAGAGCGTCGCGCCGGGCGAGGATCATGGATGCGTAGGAACGGATGTTGGCCAGCGGCGAGCGCAGGTCGTGTCCCTCGATGCGGATGACCTCGAGCGCCCGCTCGCGGTCCGGCGCGTCGGTTCTTCCGTTTGGACTCACGTTCATAAGCTGGCCCTCGATCCCCCGGATCGAAAGCCCGCGCCGGCGGGCGGCCTTGCGCCCCGAACCTCTCGCGTGCGAAAACCGCCTGCATGAAGGACGGGGTGTACGCGGAGCGGATGGTCCTCCTGTCGGTCGCCGGAGCGCTCGCGATCTTCCTCATCGGAGCGGAACTCTGGCCCGCGAGGACCGCGCCCTCGATCCGGGGCATCGGCGAGGGCAAGACGGTGCCGGTGGACATCACGCTGGTGACGGCGGACGTGCACGACCTCGCCTGCGCGGCGGACTTCACCGTGGACGGCGCGCGCTGCGCCTTCTCGCGCAACGGCCAGCCCTGGAAGGACGCCCCGACGGGCGGCCTTCTGGCCCCCTACATGACGGTCAACAACGTCCTCCTCCTGGTCCCCGACCTCTTCTCCGAGCCGGCCATCGCCCGCCGCCTCGCCGAGGAGCCGCCCGAGGGCAAGGCGCGAAACACGCTCCGCCGCTTCACGGCGTCGTGCCAGCTGCACGCGATCCGGAAGGTCAAGGACTTCTACGTGCGCTGGACGCCGACGGCGGCGTGGAGCCACCGCGACGAGGCCTGGGTGGGCCGCATCTCCGACTGCACGATCCGCGACCGCAGCTGACCTCCGGGACAGCCAGGCGCCGCCGGCGGTCGGCCACGGGTCGATGCTCTCCCGGTCAAGTCCGCGACCGACTCGACGAGGAGGAGCGCGCGCGTGGCATCGCGCGGGGCGTACATCCCCGCGCAGCGCCACGCTCGGATGGAGGCTTCACGCTCGCCGCCGAGCCGCGCTCTTCTCGAGCCGCGGGCTCCCGCCTTGGCAGAACCGGAGCCGCGTCGGCGGCGGACCCTCGGAGCGCCTTGGTACCCCCCGTGCGGGCAGGGCTATGATCGAGGTGTGCGGGGCGGGCGCCGATGCCTCAGCGCCCCCGCGCGGGCACGGCTCTCATGCCGCCGGTTCCCCCGGTGCCGCCAGTACCGCCGCTGCGGTTGCCCATCCCGCCGGTGCCGCCGGTCCCCATCATCCCGCCGGCACCGCCCATGCCCATCGAGCCACCGGTGCCGCCAGTCCCCATCATCCCGCCGGTACCGCCGCCACCCATCATGCCGCCGGTACCACCGGTGCCCATCATGCCCCCGGTTCCTCCGGTGCCCATCCTGCCGCCCGTGCCTCCGGCACCGCCTTGCCGGGTGCCCATGCCGCCGGTGCCGCCCGTGGCCATCCGGTTCTCGCCCGGGCTGGTCGGTTGACGGCAGGCGCCGAGCACCGTCGCTCCCCCCAGCGCCAGGCCCAGGATGACTGCCAACAGCGTCTTGCGCTCCATCGGAACCCTCGACTTTTTCGGCGTTTTGGACTGCGCCTAGACTAGGGAGCCCGAGCGAGCGGTCGCCAGCACCCGCCCGGGTACGAGGCGGTCCTCCAGGCGACGACGGATCCGCGGCCGCGCCCTTCGGCGGCACCGCACGAGCGAGGCCCGTCGAAGCGAGCAACGAAAAAGGCCCCCTCGGACAAGGGGGCCCGGGTTCCGATGGGAATCGCGCCTCAGGGCTCGGCGCGGGCGAGCGCCCGCATCGCCTCGGCGATGTCCTCGACCTGCGGGACGGAGGCGCGCTCCAGCGCGTCGGCCAGGCCGATCCCCGGCAGGTGCTTGCCCGCCACGAGCTTGGGCGGCGCCAGCAGCACGTAGAAGAGCTCCTCGACGGTGCGCCGGATCAGGTGCTCGCCGAAGTTGGTCACCTCGGTGTCCTCGTTGACGAACATGACCTTGCCGGTCTTCTCTACCGAGGCCCGGATCGCCTCCCAGTCGTAGGGCCAGATCGACCGGAGGTCGATCAGCTCCACGTCGATCCCCTCGGCCTCGACCATGCGCGCGGCCTGCACCGAGAGGGGAACGCACCGGCCCCATGCCACCACCGTCAGGTGGGAGCCCGGCCGCACCACCTTCGCCTTGCCGATGGGGACGACGTACTCCTCCACCTGAGGCCAGGTCGGCTTCCAGTTCGAGCGGTCGCCGACGGGGGCGTCGATCATCTTCGAGAGCTCGCGCGGGTCCTCGGGCTCGCCCGGGATGAGCTCCTCGCCGCGGTGGCGCATGAGCGCCTTGGGGGGAAGGTACATCACCGGGTTCGGATCCTTGATCGCGGAGAGCATCAAGCCGTACGCGTCGAGCGGCGTCGCCGGCATGACGATCTTCCAGCCCGGGATGTGGCTCATCATCGCGTCGAAGGAGTGCGAGTGGTAGATCGAGCCGCGGATTCCGGCGCCCACCGGGGTCATCACCACCATCGGGAGGTTCCACTGGCCGTTGGACGACCAGCAGGTATTCCCCGCGAGCTTGAGCAGGTCGATGGTGTTGTAGATGTAGTCCGCGAACTGGATTTCGGCCACGGGGCGCTGCCCCGCCATCGCCAGGCCGATGGCCATGCCGATGATCCCGCGCTCGTCGAGCGGGCTGTTCCAGGCGGTCCGAAGGCCCTGGGTGGCCGTGAAGACGCCGCCGAGCGGCGGCCCCACGTCCTCCCCGAAGATGTCCGTGACGCCGAGGTACTCCTCTCCGTAGTGGAGAGCCAGCCGGATGGCCTGCGCCATGTTTGCCATGGTCAGCTCCCTTCGCCTTCCCAGTAGATGTGCTTCCAGACGTCCTCGGGATTCGGCTGCGGCTCCTCGCGGACCTTGCGATGAAGTTCCGCCATCTCCTTCTGCCACTTCTCGTGGACGGCATCCATCTGCTCGCGCGTCATGATGCCGTGCTCGAGGAGCACCTCCTCGATCCGGACGATGCAATCCTCCTCCTCGGGTCGCCGGTTCGCGCCGTCCGCGGAGGAGTGGCCGTAGAGCCGCGATACGTGCGCCTCCAGCAGGAAGGGCTTGCGTTCCTTGCGCACGTAGTCCATCGCCGCCTTGATCTCCAGGTAGGAGGTGATGGCGTCGTTGCCGTCGATCGTCTTGTTCTTGATGCCGAAGGCGGTGGCGCGGTCGGCGATGTTCTTGGGCCCCTGCTGCGTGGAGTAGTGCGTGGAGATGCCCCACTTGTTGTGGGTCACGATGATGAGGATGGGCAGCTCGTTGCCCGGCCTCGAGCTCCACACCAGGCAGGTGGCGAAATCGCCCTCGGCCGTGCCGGCGTCGCCGCCGGTGACGATGGTGATCCCGTCGCCTCCGTGGCGCTTCTGCGCGTAGGCCGTCCCGATGGCGATCGCGTACTGCACCGCGATCGGCGAGGTGACGGGCGCGAGGTTCCACTCCCGCTTGCTGAAGTGCCCCGCGAAGTTCCGGCCGCCGCTGTACGGATCGGTGGCCGTGTTCTTCATCTGCCGCATGGGGTTGGCGGGATCCTCCCCCATGGCGATCAGGGTTGCGGAGTTCCGGTAGTGGAAGTGGAGATAGTCGTAGTCCAGACCGCGTCCCTTCTTGATCAGAAGGCCCAGCGGCACGTTGAAGGCCTCCTCACCGGGACCACCGATCCAGAAGAAGCCGTCGCCCTGCTTGTACATCTGGATGAGCCGCTCCTCGAGTGCACGCGCCTTGACCATGAGGTCGTGCATCTCGACGAGGAGTTCCGGGGCGAGCGCCGGCCGGGAATTCGCGGCGCCGGCGAGCTTGGGACGGGACATGGCGAGTCTCCTCTCCAGTCGATGAAGTGGGAGACCGTATAGCGGAAAAATCCCGGAGGTTCACCCCCCAGCTGCCCCCGCCCCCCGGCGGTGGTAAGCTGCGCGCCGTGCGAAACGACGTCGGAAATTCCACGGATCGGGCGCCGGCGGGCTTCCGCGAGGCCTATCGCGCCTTCCTGCGGCCGGGGCGCATCCTTCTGACCGGCCATTCCCACCAGGCCTGGCCGGACGTGGCCCTGGAGGCCCAGCGCCGCGCCTTCGAGGACGCGGCCACCTACGTGGACGACAAGTGGGAGGAGGCCATCCACCCGCTCGTGGCGCGCGTCGCCCGCGGCATCGCCCGCCGCCTGGGCTACGAGGAGGAGCAGGCCATCGCCTTCGGCCAGAACACGCACGAACTCGTCTTCCGCCTCCTATCCTGCTTTCCCTTCGACGCGCGAACCCGCGTCGTCACGACCACGGGCGAGTTCCACTCCCTCGACCGGCAGCTCCGGCGCCTGCAGGAGGAGGGGGTACGAGTGGAGTGGGTGGACGCCGCCGACAAGGCGACGCTGGCGGAGCGGCTCGTCGAGGCCATTTTGCCCGGCACCCACCTGGTGGCGGTGAGCACCGTCTTTTTCGAGGACGGCGCGGTGCTCCCCGGCTTGCGGGAGATCGCGGCTCGAGCCGCCGAGGTCGGTGCCGTGCTCCTGCTCGACGTCTACCACGCCTTCAACGTGGTCCCCATGTCCCTCGCCGACCTTCCCGGCGAGGTCTACGTCACCGGTGGCGGGTACAAGTACGCCCAGTTCGGCGAGGCCTGCTGCTTCCTCCGCATCCCGCCAGGGTCGGAGCGCCGTCCGCTCTACACCGGCTGGTTCGCCAACTTCTCCGAGCTCGCCTTGCCGCGCGGCGAACGGGGGCGGGTGGGCTACGGTGCCGGCGCCTCGCGCTTCGCGGGCTCGACCTACGACGCCAGCCCCTTTTACCGGGCGGAAGCGGTCCTCGAGCACTTCGAGCGCTTCGGTATGAGCGTGGCGCGACTGCGGGCCATCTCGCTCCGCCAGACCGACCGCATCCTCGCCCGGCTCGACGCGGCGGACGCGGCTCGGCTGGGGCTCGAGGTCCTCACGCCGCGGGAGCGCGAGCGGCGCGGCGGCTTCGTCGCCCTGCGCACGCCGGACGCCGCCGGCCTCGTCCACGCCCTGCGCCAGCGCGGCATCTATGTGGATTCCCGCGGCTCCATCCTCCGCATCGGCCCCGCCCCCTACCTCCTCGACGAGGAAATCGACCGCGGCGTCGAGGCGCTGCTCGAGTGCGCCGCCGCCCTGCGGGGCTGAGCGCCGGGCAGGGGTGCTCCGGTACCGGGGGAGAGGTAGATGCGTGTGTGTCCATGTAACCCCCGGTATGAAGATGTATTCCATTTTCCTTGGGCTTTTTTGATTTTTGGGTGGCTTTCTTGATAATCGGTCGAGGCGTGGCATCATGAGCGCCTCGAAGGAGCGAGCGATGGGCGCGCGCCGCGATCGAGGATTCACCGTCACGGAACTCCTCGTGGCCGTCGGGATGGTGGGGATCCTGGGGTCGGTCGCGATCTGGGAGATCCACCGCACGTTGCCCGAGTACCGCGTCTCCTCCGCTGCATCCCGCCTCCTTCTGGACCTTCGGACGACCGCTGCCATCGCCGCGCGAACCAACCGACCCGTCGTCTTCCGCGTGCAGACGAACGGCGACGACTGCGAGTTCCGCTACGTGATCGAACAGGACGGGCAGGCCTACCACGATGTCTGCCTGACGGAGGAACTGCGCGGCATCGCCACGGTGGACAATCTCTCGGGCGTCCGCTGCCAGGAGGAGGAGGATCTCGGCCTGGCGGAGCTTCCCGCCTGCTCGCTCTGCGACGGCGGCACCATCGTCTTCCTCCCCACGGGCGACGTGATCTCCACCGAACCCGTGGGCGACACGATCGTCTTTCGCAGCGCGGACAACCGGCTGGTTCGCGCTGTCGGCATCCGGGCCGGGGGCATCGGCCGCGCCCGGATCTACCAGTGGACCGGCGCGCGGTGGGTGTGCAAATGAACGCCCGCGGGTTCTCCCTCCTCGAGGTCCTCATGGCGATGGTCATCGTAACCATCGGCGTGCTCGGCGGCGCGCGGCTGCTCGGCCTGGGGATCGTGCGCAACACGGAGGCGCGCAAGACGACGGCGGCCACGCACCTCGCCAACCAGATCGTCGAGCGGCTGCGCCTGGAGATCCGCTATGACATCGAGCCCGCGTCGGGCAGCGGCACCGCGGGCGGCGCACCGTTCACCGCCGACAATGCGTGGAAGGCGGAGCGGCTCCCGTACGCCTCTAGCGACGTGGTGGGGCCGGGGGCCTCCGCGGCGCTGGCGACCTGCCATCCACCCGGCGCCGAGGACAACCCCCCGGTCGCCTACAACGTGGGACCGCTGCCCTTCGCGTCGGAGGGCAATTCCTTCTGGGTTTGCTACCGCATCGACGCGCCGAATACCGCCACGTGCCTCGCCGACGCCGCCTGCGCCACGGTCAAGGTGATCTGGGCAGAGGCGGGGCGGTACCGCGCCCACCGCACGCTGGCCTTCCTGGCGAGCGGCCGATGAGAGAGGAGGGGGCATGCGACCGGCGCGAGGTTTCACCATCCTGGAAGTCCTCATCGCGGCGGCGATCTCGCTCTTCGTGATCGCGGGTGCCTTCGTGGCGATGAACCGCGCCCACCGGACGTTCGTCACCCAGGATCGCGCGGTCGACCTCGCCTCGCAGGCCCGGCTCGTCATGGAGCTCATCGGGCGCGACATCCGCAACGCGGGCGACTCGGTGCAGTTCTTGCCCGAGCACTGCCTCGTGGATCCCGCCACGGGTGCGGCCCATCAAACCCCGGGCGCGCCCTTCGGCTGCCCGGCCATCCTCGAACCTCATCCCTGGCGCGTCACCCTGACCCGCTACATGTGGGATCCCGGCGCCGACAACATTCCGTTCACCGCTGACGATCAGCTGGGCAACGCCATCTTCTCGGCGAACCCGCAGAACGTGGTCGCCTACCAGTTCGTCCCGCGCCAGGAGTTCGCCGACGGGGATTACCGCGCCTTCATCGGGCACCTCGAGCAAGTGGTGAACCCCTTCGGCTTCGCGGGCCAGGCGCCGACCCGGACCATCCTGCTGGACAACGTCCTGGTGGACAACCGGATGCTGGTCAGCCCCGACGGAAGCGAGCGAGACCCACGGCGGGACTTCGCCGTCTTCATGTATCGGATTCTCAGCGTACGCAGCGGCGAGTACCACGGCGATCCGGCCTTCACGCAGCGAGCCACGAGGCAGGGCTCCTTCATCCTCCCGCCGGTGCGCTTTTTCGAATTTCCAGACCTCGCCGACGTTCCCGCCTGGGCGACCAACCAGCAGAACCTCGGCCCGCCGTATCTGCCCGCCGGATACGCCCCGGAGATCGTGGGCCTGCACGCGGACACTCAGACGGTCAACAGCCTGCGCACCTCGGGCGCGAATTTCGCCACGGATCTCCGTTACGTCCTGGATTTCAACCGCATCCGCGCCGTGGTCGTCTCGTTCAAGGTCGTGGAGCCGAGGGACGATCCCGATCACCTGACCGGAATCGATCTGGACCCGAACGCGCCGGGGACCGCTCGGGTCCTGCAGGTGGAGAGCACCTTCGAGCTGAAGGTCTTCTCCGGCTACCTGTACTGAGGGAAGCCCGATGGCACTGAGAAGAGGGGAGAGGGGATTCAGTCTGATCCTGGTGATGATCGCCATCGTGGTGATCACGCTGGTGGGCACCACCGCCGTGTACACCTCGGGAGCGGATCTCCTCTCGGCGGGGGCGCGGCAGCGGGCCGCGCTCGCGCGGCAGGTCGCCGAGGCCGGACTCAACCACTACGCACTTCTGGTCCAGCCCAGCCTGATCAATCCGGTGGTCATCGCCGGCCAGCCGCCGGGGCAGGGATTCGCGTACCAGGACGTGCTGGAGACCATGCCGCCGCTGTTCACGCAGGTCCTCCCCAACGCGCCGCACGGGTATTCGGCGAGCTATGTGGTCTGGGCCGGAGCGCGGATCGACGATGGCGTGCAGCTTATCCTCGAAGGTCGGCTGCATCCCGTCAACGACTTCAACCGGATCCTGGCGCGTTCGAGGATCAGCACGATCGTCGTGATGGCCAGCGTCAACTCCGGTTACAGCGGCACCGTGGGGTGGACGCCACGAAACACGGGCGTGCTCGGAGGCGGCTACGGCGAGGGCTACGCCGGCTGGTGAGGAGGCAGGCCATGTTTCGAAAAACTGTTTTGATTTTCGCAGTCGCGCTGACGCTGCCGCTGTCGGCTGCGGCCGACTACCTCTACGGCCTGAACAAGGATTCGGGCATCGAGCCCTATGTCTTTTTCCTCGCCGACGTCTCCCTCTCGATGGAGACGGAGGACGCGGGTTGTCCTGCCGGGTGCACGCTCCGCACGGACGGCCGGTGCCTCTGCGGCAGCACCAACCGCAACCAGTACACCCGCATGGAAGCCCTCCAGGCGACGCTGAAGGAGCTGATCCCGCAGCTCGACAACGTCTTTCTGGGCATGGCGAAATTCGGCGTTCGGGCGGGAAGCAACTACTGCAGGATCGTGCGGACCAACCCGCTTCCCACCAAGGCGGGCCAGCAGCCCCCCAACTCCGACGCGCTGATCGCCGAGGTCAACAAGTTCAAGCCGGATGGCGGCACGCCCATCGGCGCCGCGCTGGAAAACGCCCTGTCTCACCTCCAGGACGTTCGCAAGGCCGACACCCATAGCCATTGCCGACCCTACGCCGTCGTCATTCTCACCGACGGCCAACCGGACTGTCCCTCGGATTACGGCGGCTCGGAGCCCAAGGGCAATCCGAGCAAGGCCTATGCGGCCGTCGACGCGCTCCGGAATGCGAAGATCCCGACGTACGTCGTGGGCTTCGGCGCCCAGGCGAACCGGAAAATCCTCGACCAGATGGCGCGGCTTGGAGGGACGGCGCGGACCTCGCAGGGCTGGTGCAAGCGCAATGCCGACGGCTCGTGCAGCGCGGGCGAGGCGCTCTACGCCAATGACGCGCTCCAGTTGCGGGAGGTCTTGCAGACGACCTTCGAAGAAATCCGCCGCGGCCAGTACACGGTGGCTCCGGCCATGGTGGGAACGGTACCTCAGGAGAAGAGCGAGTACGACCGGGTAGCGAACAACTTCATGGTCTACACCGCCTTCGATGTCCCGGATTACAAGGGGCGGATCTACGGCGTGCGGCTCTTCAAAGAGGTGGAGGGCGAGCCGGGACACTGGGAGTTCACGGACCTGACCTCCGACAACCCGAATTTCTCTCTCACCAAGTGCGGCCAGAAAGGCAATCCCTGCGTATTCGAGGCAGGGGCGATGCTTCAGGACCGCACCAGCCCGCGAAAGATCTTCTTCGCCGTACCGGAGGAGGTCGAGACCGCCGACAACCAGCTGGTGCTGACGATGGGCGATCGTATGACGCCCACCGACTCCACGTCGTGGCAGAGCACGCTGAGGACCGTCGCGCTGACCCTCGTTGGCGACTCGTCGCCCCTCAAGCCGGGAGTCGATGCCCTCGACGAGGCCCAGCGCTCGTACCTCAACTCGATGGCGCAGTCGCTGACCTCGGAACCGGCCCGTCAACGGCGGCAGCAGGTCGCGCAGTGGATCGACGGCACCTCGCGCCCCTGGCGGCTGGGTGACATGTACCATTCCGCCGTGGCCATCGTGACATCTCCGCCCTACACCTATCGCGGCTACGGCTATCCCGTCTTCAAGGCCAACTATCGCAACCGACCTGCGATGATCTACGTGGGGGCGAACGACGGCCAGATCCATGCCTTCTACGCCTCGGACGATCATTTCCCCGAAAAGGAAGGGCAGCCGAGGTGGAAGGCCGGCGAGGAGGCCTGGGCCTACGTTCCCTTCAACATGTTCGCCAAGGTTGCCCTCGCCGCGATCGAGGGTCAGTCCCGCGTCTGGTCCCAGGACCTCTCCTGCCGCGTGGACGACGTGGTGGCGTACCCGACCGTGGCCGGCGAGGGAGAGATCGATTGCAGCCTCGACCCCGAGCACGAGGAGCGGGGCACCTGTGGTTGGCGGACGGTGCTGATCTGCGGGCAGGGGTGGGGCGGCTCATGGTACGTGGCTCTCGACGTCACCGATCCGCACGATCCTCGACCGATGTGGGAGGCCACCCACCTGGGGAACGGAACCTACGGCCTCGGTCGGACCTGGGCGGTGCCGAGTGTCGGTCCCGTCAACCTCGAGGTGGAGAAGGACGGCAAGAAGATCGGCGTGCCCACCTGGCTGGCCGTCTACGGCAGCGGTTACAACACCGGCCTCAAGGACCACTTCGGCAACACGTCGGCGGCCTACCGCTACCTGAACATGCCTTTCGCCGGGCCCTATCCGGAGCACGGCGCCGGTATCAAGGGCGAGAAGGGCGGCAGTGGCACGACGTCGTTCATCTTCATTCAGGACGTGATCAGCGGTAGGTACCTCAAGGTCTTCCCCGTGCCGAAGCAGTACGGGATCACCGCGGACATCCCTCTCATCGGGACTTCCGATCCCTTCTACGTCAACGTCGGCTACTTCGGCGGCTGGGAAGGCGGGAAGATGGGGCGGCTCTACCTGCCGGAGGATCCCAACACCCGCATGACCCGGCCAGACCTCTGGGGCATCTGTCCGGAGATCCTCGCCTTCTCGGAATCCAAACCCCTGACGTCGCGCCCCTCGGTCTTCAACGATCCCCACGCACTCAACCAGATCTACCTTTTCGTGGGCTCGGGCCTGGATCCCGGCACCGATCCGGACCAGCAGGCGAACCAGGGGAAGATGTGGGAGTTTCAGGCCTTCCACTTCGAGGACCCCGGCGATTCGACCTGTCCGAAGATCAACAACCCGAACATCTGCACCCAGGGTGAGGTCCTCAAGAACATTTTCAACGACGGCGCTCGCCTGATCGCGCCGCCCACGCTCCACGTGAAGCGGAACTTCGAAAAGTGGCTGCTCTTCACGAGCTGGAAGCCGCAGCAGGGAAAGGGCTGTGGCGACGGGACCGCCTACCTCTACTGCATCGACGTCTCCCGGGGTGAGATCTGCACTCCCTGCGGCGGCGACGACGGCGACGAGGAGGGCTCCTTCGTCCGCAGGGAGGTCGGTGGGCAGAAGTCGCAGACGCCGGTCATCGCCGACGAGCAGATCTACGTGATCGGCGACGAGGGCACGCCGCTCCGCTTCAACGCGAGCCAGCCCGGCTCCGGCGGCGGGACGCCGAACCAGAACGCGCCCAAGGCGATGATCCTCTCGTGGCGGGAGATCTTCTAGTGCGCGGGCGCCTGGCCATCCCCGGTGCGCTCGCCGCCCTCCTTCTGGCGGCCGCCTCGACGGCCTGCGAGGGGAGGGCGGGGCGCGCCGAGGAGCTGGCCTCCAAGGGCGTCGCGCACGGTCGCCGGGGCGACCTGGCCCGCGCCCTGGAGGCCTTCGATGCCGCCCTCGCCCTCGACCCGCACAACCTCAAGGCCCTCTACAACAGCGGCATCGCCCTGCTGGGCCTGGGGCGGGGGGAGGCCGCCGCCGAGCGTTTCCGGCGCTTCCTCGAGCTCCGGCCGGACGACGCGCTCGGTCATTTCCACCTGGCGCGGGCGCTTCTCCGGGAACGGCGCAAGGAGGAGGCGCTCGCCGAGCTGGAGCGCGCCGTCGAGCTGGGATTTTCCGACTGGGCCGAGTGGCAGGCGGCCTCGGATCTGGAGGCCGGCCTGGCCGACGACTTCCGCTACGTGCGGATGGGCCTTCTCGTCGCCCAGCGGGCCGGCATCGCACCCGACGGGCCGCGCCCGGGCCAGGGCTACGCCAACCTCCCCGTGCCCGCAGTGAACCTGCCCGGCCAGGCCTCGCCCCGCTGCGCCTCCGCCGACGCCACCTGCGCCGCTGCGGAGTGACATATCTCACCTCTCCCGCTCGGGCCTCCCCGCGCTGCCGCGCCTCCGTGCCCGAGGGATGTCCGCCGCCGCGGCGCCCGTGGCGAATGTCCGCCGTGGCGCCGTTGCGCATGTCTGCCGTGGCCTGCGTGGCGCGCGGCAGCGGTGGTTGGCGGGAAGAGAAAAGAGGGCACAAAAAACGACGCCGGCTCGATTTCGAGCCGGCGTCCGATTTTGGTTGCGGGGGCAGGATTTGAACCTGCGACCTTCGGGTTATGAGCCCGACGAGCTACCTGGCTGCTCCACCCCGCGGCAGCGACGCGGCGCTATATAGGGGACTTGCCCCGCCAAGTCAACACCCAAGTTCAGGGTCTTTCTTCCGAGAAGTCGACGAGCTCCACCGAGCGCGGCGCCAGCCGGAACTCGAACTCGGAGCCGAAGCCCTCGGCATCGCCCCCAACCTGCAGCGGCAGGCTCTCGCTCGAGCGAACGACCACGCTTTCCACGAGAAAGTCCAGCAGCCCCGGATGGCGGAAGGTGCCGTTCCAGATGGAGCCGAGGTGGGAGAGGATGGTGAGGGGCGGCACGTTGGCGATCCGCAGCTGCATGGTGCCGGGAACGCGTCCCGCGAAGGGGAACATGCGCAGCTTGAAGCCGTAGAAGGGCACGGTCGAGGCGGCGCACATCTGGGCGGGGCCGCGGTAGAGGAGTTCGCCCGGGCGGAATTCGCGGACGGGCCGGCCCTCGGCGTCCACGAGGACGGCGAGACCGCGACCGTTGAACACCTCGATCACCGGGTTGTGCCCGCGGCGCAGGTATGCGGGCAGAGTGCGCGAGGCGACCGCCAGGGCGTAGCCCGGTGCGCCGGTCACCCACTTCTGGAGAAAGCCGTCGCCCAGCCGCTGCTTGACCGCCACGTAGTCGTTGAGCAGGGCGGCGTCGAGTCCGACGCCGGCAAAGGGCGTGGCACGGCCCTCGGTCATCACCAGATCGATGCGGCGCACGTTTCGCACCTGGCCCGCCCGGGCGCGGAGGACGTCGTCGACCATGCCCACGCCCGAGGTGGCGCCCACCATGGCCGCGAGGGCGTTGCCCGTTCCAAGCTTGAGCACTCCGAAGCGCGGCATCGGCGCGCCCGCGTCCCGGATGAGGTTCAGGATCTCGGTGACGAACGAGACGAAGGTGCCGTCTCCTCCGCCGGTGAAGACCGTCCCGTACCGGCGGCTCACCACCGTGCGGGCGATGGATCGCGCCTCGGCGGTGGAGCGCGAGAGGAAGAGGTCGTCCTCCGGGACGACGTGGCGGAGCACCTCGTGGACTCGGGTGGAAACTCGCTTGGCGTTCGCGTTGAGAAGGACGGCCACCGAGTGGCCCGTCGGTACGGCGACGGCGGAAGCGATCATCCCACGGCTCCCCGGGGGCTCGAGCCCCGGCATGCGGCCGGGCGTCTGGTTCCGATGGCGCGACGCAGCATCCCGGCCGGGGTGGGCGCCGCTCCCCTGCATCTCGCGTGCCACGCCGCGTCATTCTCGGAAAATCCTCTGGAATTCCAGCCGGTTGTAATGTCCGCCACCCGAAGCTCTCCCTCTTTCCGTCCCCCGAAATGCCACCTCCAGGTGGGAAGATCGGGTGGCACTGCGCATCGCGTTACGCACCGGATCCGCCCGCCCGCCAGGCGCTCCCTTTTTCGTGTCGATCGGGGTGCTTAGCTTGGAAACCAGGTGAAAATCATCGCTATTTCGACAGTTTGCATCGTTGCGAGGCGGCCTCGCGGCGCCGGGGAGGGTTCCCGTGGGAAAGGTGATCGGGATCGACCTGGGTACGACCAACTCGGTGGTCGCGGTTCTCGAGGGCCGCGAACCGGTGGTGATCGCCAACCAGGAGGGCGCGCGCGTGACCCCTTCCGTCGTGGCCTACACGGATCGGGGGGAGAGGCTCGTCGGGCAGGTCGCCAAGCGTCAGGCGATCACCAACCCGGATAACACCATCTTCTCCATCAAGCGCTTCATGGGCCGCCGCTTCGACGAGGTGGAGGAGGAGGCCCGGCGCGTCCCGTACCGCGTGGTCCGAGGGCCGCACGGCGATGCTCGCATCGAGGTGCAGGGAAGGCAGCTCACGCCGCCCGAGATCTCGGCGGAGATCCTGCGGAAGCTCCGGCAGGCAGCGGAGACCTACCTCGGCGAACCGGTGAAGGAGGCGGTGATCACCGTTCCCGCCTACTTCAACGACGCCCAGCGCCAGGCGACCAAGGATGCCGGCCAGATCGCCGGCCTGGAGGTGAAGCGGATCGTCAACGAGCCCACCGCCGCGGCGCTTGCCTACGGCCTCGACAAGAAGGTCGACCAGAAGATCGCCGTCTACGACTTCGGCGGCGGGACCTTCGACATCTCCATCCTCGAGGTGGGGGAGAACGTGGTCGAGGTCCTGGCCACCAGCGGCGACACGCACCTGGGCGGCGATGACTTCGACCGCCGGATCATGGACTGGCTAATCGAGGAGTTCCGGGCGGAGACGGGGCTCGACGTCTCGCAGGACCGGATGGTCCTGCAGCGCCTCAAGGAAGCGGCCGAGCGGGCGAAGATCGATCTCTCCTCAACCCTCGAGACGGAGATCAACCTGCCCTTCCTCACGGCCGACCAGACCGGTCCGAAGCACCTCGTCCGCAAGCTCACTCGGGCGAGGCTGGAACGGATGGTCGAGGACCTCGTCGAGCGCTCGATGGGGCCGGTGCGCGCCTGCCTCGAGGACGCGGGGCTCACGCCGGCGGACATCGACGAGGTGATCCTGGTGGGGGGCTCCACCCGGATGCCGAAGATCCAGGAGGCGGTGCGGAACTTCTTCGGCAAGGAGCCCAACCGCTCGGTCAACCCCGACGAGGTGGTGGCCATCGGCGCCGCGGTGCAGGCGGGCGTGCTCGCCGGCGAGGTGCGCGACATCCTCCTTCTCGACGTCACGCCGCTCTCGCTGGGGGTGGAGACGCTCGGCGGGCTGATGACCCGGCTCATCGAACGCAACACCACCATCCCCACCCGTCGGACGGAGGTCTTCACCACCGCGGCGGACAACCAGACCTCGGTGGAGATCCACGTGCTGCAGGGAGAGCGGGAGCTCGCCGCGGACAACCGGACGCTGGGGCGGTTCCGCCTCGAGGGGATCCCGCCGGCGCCCCGCGGCGTTCCGCAGATCGAGGTGACGTTCGACATCGACGCCAACGGCATCCTCCACGTCAGCGCCCGTGACCGGGCGACGGGGAAGGAGCAGCGGATCACCATCACCCAGTCCTCGGGGCTGCCTCGCGAGGATGTGGAGCGGATGGTGGCCGAGGCGAAGGCGCACGAGGAGGAGGACCGCCGGCGGCGCGAGGAGGTGGAGGAGCGCAACCGCGCCGACGGCACCGTTTACCAGGCGGAGAAGCTGCTCCGCGAGAACGAGGCCCGGCTCGAGGTGGGAACGCGCGAGGCGCTCCGCTCGGCGGTGGCGCGCGTGCAGCAGGCGCGCGAGGGTCCGATCGAGGGGCTGCGTGAGGCGCTGCGCGACCTGGAAGCGGCCACCCACCGGGCCGCGGAGGAGCTCTACCGCGCCGCCGGACCTCCGCCGCCCTCCGGCCAGCCGCCCGGTGGCGGCAAGGGCGGCGATGGCGGCGAGGGCGACGTGATCGACGCCGAATACCGGCCCACCTAGGTCGTCGGCGGACATCGGTGCGAGCCGGTGGTGAGGGCGTCGGCCGGGGCGGGGGCGGCCTCCGTGCGCATCTTTCAGGGTCGTGGCGAAGGCGGCCCCCCTCCTCCTCCTGCTCCTGATTGCCACCGCGGCCCGCGCCCAGCGGCCGGACGAGCCGCGCGTGGGCAGGGTCTCGATCGAGGGCAACCGGAGCCTTCCCACCCACCGGATCCTCGGCGGGCTCACCACCCGGCCCACGGACCGCTTCCTCTTTTTCGGCGCGGTGAGGACCCTCGACCGGGGGCAGATCGCCGAGGACGAGCGGCGGATCGAGGCCTTCTACCGCAGCGAGGGCTTCTTCTCCGCGCGGGCCTCGCACCAGCTGCTGCCCATGTCGCGGGGTAGGGTCCACGTCCAGTTCGTGGTGGAGGAGGGGCCGCCCGCCATCCTCGGCTCGGTCCTGATCGTAGGGGGCGAGGACCTCCCCCCGGATGTCCGCCGGCGCGTTCTCTCGGGCAATCCGGTGCGCCAGGGGGAGCGCTGGACCGAGACCGCCCACGAGGCGTTCAAGGAGCAGATCCAGAGCCGGCTCGAGGAGGAGGGCTACGCCGAGGCATCCGTCGAGGCGCGGGTGGAAGTGGACCGCGAGCGGGCGGAGGTCCACGCCGTCTACCTCGTCTCGCCCGGGCTCCGGTATCGCTTCGGCGACGTGAACGTGGTGGGGAACGTGATGGTTCCCCGCCACCGCATTCTCGCCGCGGTCGAGCCGGTCCTCGAGAAAGGAGATCGCTACTCGCCGACGCGACTGCGCGAGGCCCAGGCCGAGGTTTTCGACCTCGGCGTCTTCTCCACCGCGGTGGTGCGCAAGGGCGAGCCCGACCCGGAGACGGCCACGGTCCCGGTGGGGGTCACGGTGCGGGAAGCGGATTTCCTCCGCTTCAGGTTGGGCGTCGGAGCCGGCATCGAGCAGAGCTACCAGCAGGTTCGCCTGGTGGCAGACTTCGCCCACCTCGATCTCTTTGGCGGCCTTCAGCGCCTGGAGTTCGACAACGAGCTCGCCTACCGCTTCATCTTTGGCGCGGCCGAGGTGGAATCCGGCATCGCCGCGATCTCCTCGCTCCGCTTCACCCAGCCCGCGGTGATCGGGAATCGCATCGACCTGGCGGCGGCCCTCACCTACGAGCGGCAGCTCACGCTTTCCTTCGTCTCCCAGTCGATCCGCGCCAGCCTCGGCCTTCCCATCCGTTTCCGACGCTGGCTCTACCTGGTGCCGAGCTACCAGATCCAGCGCTACTTCGACGTGCGCACCTTCACCGCGCCGGTGGCGACGGCCCGTCCGCTTCCGCCCGTCAACTGCCCCGGCGGATGCACGTTCTCCTTCCTCGAGCAGCAGCTGGTCGTCGACCGGCGCTCGGATCCGCTGGAGCCGCGCTCGGGTTTCTTCGCCGCCCTCGGGCTGCAGGAGGGCGGCATCGTCCTGGGCGGAGACTTCGATTGGGTTCGCATCGTCCCCGAGTTTCGCACCTACCTCCCGATCGGCCCGGACTGGGTGCTCGCGCTCCGCCTGGAAGCGGGCATCCTGCAACCGTTGCAGCCGGTCGCGGAATGCGAGGCGGAGGTGCCCACGCCCTACGACCTGCGAACGCGTTGCTCTCCCATCGTGGTTCGATTTTTCGGGGGAGGCGCCGCGGGCTTTCGCGGGGTGGGGGCCACGCGTCTCTCGCCCCTGGAGGCGGTGGAGGTGGGGCGTGGTGAGGACCGCGAGACGGTATTCGTCCCGCTCGGTGGAAATTCGAGCCTTCTCGCCACGGCGGAGTTCCGCTGGTACCTGTCGCGGAGGCTCGCCACGGTCTTCTTCGCCGACGCCGGGAACGTGGCCGCCGGATCCACCGAGGCCTTCCGGCTGCGCGAGGTGCACATGGCCGTGGGCACGGGACTTCGGCTGCGCACGCCGGTCGGCCCCGTTCGCCTCGACGTGAGCTACCGACCGCTCCGACGGCACATCGAGGTGGTGAACTCGAACGCGGTCCTCGAGGACAATTTCATCGACTGGTTCTCGGTCTTCGTCTCCCTCGGCGAGGCGTTCTAGATGAGGAAGTGGGGGCCGGTCGTCCTGTTTTGCATTTTCTCCCTGGTCTGGAATGTCTGTCTTTTTTGGGCCTCGCCATGGGGCGGCCGGCGCGCGGCTGGCCTCGTGGAGCGCATCCTTGGTTCGATTTTTCAGGGGGAGATCCTCCTCTCCGAGATCCGGCTGGCGGACGTCGGTCGCATTCACATAGGACCCGCTCTCCTCCTGGACCCCAGGGGCGTCCCCGCTGCGTCGGTCGAGCGCGTGGAGATCCGCATCTCGCCCGGCGGGCTCCTCCTCGGCCGGGCCGGGATCGAGGTCGACGTCGTCCGGCCGCTGGCGCGGGTTTCGGCGGACGATCCGGGGGCCGGTCTGGGCGCGGTCTTCCTGCCGGAGAAGGCGCCGACGCCGCGCACGCGGAAGGCGGACCAGCCGCCGCGCGCGCCGATCCCGCTTCACCTCGCCGGCCTGCGGCTCGGCGACGGCGCCTTCCTCCTCTCCACGGAGGAGGGCGAGCGCGTGGTCCTGGCGCGAGACGTCGGGGTCTTCGCGCGCGGGCTCTGGAGGGGGGACCACGCCGAGCTGGAGCTGCGCGCGGACGCAAAAGCCTTCCTCCCGGTGGAGGCGCCGCTTCACGTCGAACTCCACGCTTCCCTCGGCGGCTGGACACTCCTGCTCCACGGGCTCGTCGTCTCGCTCGGCGGCACGGACCTGTGGGCCGAGGGTGAAGGAGACATTCACGACCTGTGGGGAGACGTCCGCCTCTCGGGCGTTGTGGATCCGGTCGAGGCGCGCGAGGTCGGCATCGCGATTCCGCGGCGCCTGCCCCTCCGGGTGGACGCGTACCTCGCCCGCGAAAGCCGGGCCGAGATCCGCCTCGAGCCGCGCGGCGGCGGCAGGGTCGTCGTCGACGTTCGCGGGCACGACTTTCTGCGGTACGAGGGCGGCCTCGTCCTGCAGAACGCAGACCCCTCCGCCTTCTGGCAGGGCGCGCCACGCGCTCGCCTGAGCGGCCGCGGCAGCTTCGCGGCAGACATCGAGCGCGTCTTGGAGGTGGCCGTCGCCCTCCAGCTCGACCCGGAGTCCACGCCGGGGCCGGGTCGCGCGCGCGCACGTCTGCGCGGGCAGGAAGTGGTGCTCGAGGAGCTGGAGCTCGAGCTTCCCGGCGCTCGCGCTCGCTCGACCGGAGCGCTCCGTCCTCGCCGTGCCCGGCTGGATCTCCGCCTCGAGATCCTCGACCTGAGGCGCCTCGCTGGGCTCGCAGAGTCCGCGCTCGGTCTCGATCTTCCGCGCCTCGCGGGGGAGGGGAACCTGGACCTTCGACTGCGCGGCGAGCTGCCGGATGCGGAGGTCGAGTTCTCCGGACGCATGGGTCGGCTCGCAGTGGAGGACATCGTCGTCACCGGACTCGACCTGGCGGGCGAGGGGCGACTCGATCCGCCTCGCGGACGCGCGACGCTTCGGGGCGAGCGCCTGCGCTGGCGCGGCCTGGCACTCGAGCGCGTGCGCGTCGACGCCCGGCGGGAGGGCGACGGCGCCACCGCCGCCCGCGTTCGCACCGACGAGGGCGCCACCCGGGACGCGATCGTCGCCGACCTCGCGGCGCGGCCCTCCGGGGGCCGGATCCGCGGGGAGGCGCGGATCGCCGCCTCCGGCGTGGGGGCCGCGTGGATCGACGCCGACCTGCCCGCGTCCTCGCCTGGCCCACACGACCGCCTCGAGCTCGACGTCCGCCTCGACCCCCTCGACGCCTCGGGGCTGGGGCGGCGCCTCGCGGTTCGGCTGCCGCCGGCGCACATCCGCTCGCGCCTCCGGCTCCGGGGGACGCTGGCCCGGCCGCGCCTCGACGCCACCGTTCTTCTCGCGGGCCTGCGGCCCCTCGTCGATCGCGGGCCGACGATCGACGCGCACCTCGTCGGCGCGCTGCGGGACGACGTGGCGACTCTCGAGGGAAGCGCCTGGCAGGGCGAGGCGCGCATCCTCGACCTCGCCGGCCGCTTTCCCTTCTCGCTTCGCCGGGCCCTCTGCGATCCGGAGCGGGAGCTGCGGGCGTTCCTCGCCGCGCCGGAGTCGGCCGCCGCCTTCCAGGCGCGCGGGATCGACCTCGCCGCATGGGCGGGAGTCGAGGGCCTGGCCACGGCGAGCGCCGATCTCCGGGGGCCATTCCGGGCGCCTCGCGGCGAGGCGCGCGTGGACGTCTCGGCCATCCTTCCCGAGTCGCTCGGCCCCGTCGACCTGGCGCTGGCGGCGCGGTCCACCGCTTCCTCGGTGCATTTCGACCTCGCCGCTTCGCTGGCGGACCAGCCGCCGCTCCGACTCGTCCTCCGCGTCGACGAACCCCTGGCCGAGGTTCTCACGTTCAGTGATAAGATGGTGATCTCTGCCTACTGGGATCTCCCCTCGTTCGACCTCTCGGCGCTGCCGCTGCGCCGGCCGATCACCGGAATCCTCGCCTCGTACGGCCGCCTGGAAGGCTCCCTCGACGCCCTCGCCGGAACCGCCGTGGCGGATATCCGCGACCTCGTCTGGGATCGCAGGCGGCTGGGCAGCGTGGAGGCGCGGGCGCGGCTCGGGAAAGAGCTCGAGGTCGCGGTCTTCGCCATCGATCCGGAGGGCGGCACTTTCGAGGCGGCCGCGACCACGCTCGACGGCATGCCCTTCCCGCCCTGGAGGCTCGCCCGAACGCGCATTCGCGCCGCCGTCCGCGCCGAGTCCTTCTCCCTCGCTCCGCTCTCGCTGCTGCCGGTGCTCGCGGCGGCGGAGGGGAAGCTCGACGCGGAGCTTTCCGGCGAGGGCCGGCCCGACGCGATCTTCCCGGCGGGGAGGGTCGAGGTGCGGGAGGGCGTGGTCCAGGCCGTTGGCGGACTTCGCTACGAAGGCATCGGCCTGCGGGCACGCCTCGAGCCGGATCGCGTGGATCTCGATCTCCTCGAGGCCTCCGGCGGCCCAGGGATCGCGGTCGCGCGCGGCGCGATCGAGGGGCGCCCCGACCGCTTCGCCTTCGATCTGGGCTTGCGCGCCCGCCAGTTCCCCGTGGGCGGGTCGCAGGGCGAGGTTGCCCGCATCGACACCCGCGGCCGGATCACCGGGCGCGTGGAACGCGCGCTCGAGGCCGCGGTCGAACTCGACTCGGCTCGCGTGGAGATTCCCACCCTCGCCGGGCGCCACCTGCACGACCTCTCGCTCTCCGAGGACGTCGTCTACTTCGAGCGGCGCGAGGAGAAGCGCCGCGCCCTGCCGATGCCCTTCGTCGTGCGACTGGCGGTGGCCGAGCCCGTCCAGCTTCGCGCGCCCGACATCTCCCTCAACGCCGACGTCGGACTCCTCGTGCGCTCCAGCGGGGAGGGGGAGCCCCGCGCCAGCGGCGAGGCGACCACGCCGGGAGGGCAGGTGGCGCTCTTCGGGCGGACATTCGTCGTGGAGGAGAGCCGGGTGCGGTGGGCGGATTCGCCGCTCGGCAACCCCGACCTCGCCCTGCGCGCCCGATTCGAGGGCGTGGGTGCCACCGCCTGGATCGACGTCGGCGGTACGGTCCGCGAGCCGGCGCTCCAGCTCCGCTCCGAGCCGCCGCTCACGGAGGGCGAGATCGCGCTGCTCATCGCCTCGGGGGGCGCACGGCCGGCGGCCAGGCTCACGCCCACCGAAGGCGAGCCCGTGGAGGAGCCGGCGACGGTGGGGGCCGCTGCCTCGCTGGTCGGCGCGCTGGCGGCCGACCGCTTCCTGCAGGCGCTCAGACCGGGCGTCCCCATCGACGTGCTCACCGTGGAGGCCGTCAACGGCCGCACGCTGCTGCAGGCGGGAACCTACGTGGGCCCGCGGCTCTACATCGGCTACGCGCGCAATCTCTTTCCCGAGCCGTGGGAGAACGCCAACGAGGTGCGCCTGACGTACCGGCTCTCGCGCACCATCGCGGTGCAGTCGAATTTCGGCGACGCGGCCAGCGGCGGCGTGGATCTGGTCTGGGTGGAGCAATTCCCCACCGCCGCGCAGCGCGAGCAGCGGGAACGGGCGGGCTCCGAGCGCGAGCCCGAGTCCTCCACCTTCGATCCGGGGTGCGACGGGCGGGCCGCCGTGGTAGCGTGCGGGCCGTGACCGGCTCGAAGACCCTCGTCGTCCTCGCCCGCAGCCGGCGCGGCAGCACGCGGAGGCTTTTGCGCGCCGCGCGAGCGCGCGGCCTCTCCCCCCGCTTCCTCGACCCCGCCGTCTGCACCGCCTACGTGGACGGCCAGCGGTCGCGGCTCCTGCACCGCGGCAAGCGGGTGGGGGAGGTGGACGCGGTCGTGCCTCGCCTGCGCACCAACTCCTCGCACGCTCTGGCGGTCCTCCACCACCTCGAGATCGCGGGTGCGCGCGTGCTCAACCCCGCCGAGGCCATCGCCCGCGCGAGCTACCCCATGCACGCCCTCCAGCTCCTCGCCGAGCACGGCATCGACGTCTCCCGCACCGTGGTGGGGCGGGACGCGCGGGGCGTCCGGCGCCTCATCGAGTGGGTCGGAGGATTGCCGGTGCGGCTGGGCGTGCTGCGCGGCGGCGAGCGGCGGGCGACGGTGATCTGCGAGACGCCGCACTCGCTGGAGGCGGCGCTCGAGGTGCTCTTCCGCCTCGGCCAGGACATCCTGGTCCAGCGCTACCTGCACGCGCCGTCGGAGCGCGACGTGCGGGTGCTGGTCGTGGGCGGACGCGTGGTCTGCGCGGTGCGGCGCATCCCCCAGCCCGGGCGGCTGGGGCGGGCGCTCGAGCCGGGGGCGCGCTACGAATCCATCCCGTTATCATCCAACCTGGTGGAGGTGGCCGAGGCGACGGCCCGGCTCCTCGGTCTCGGGGTGGCCGCCGTGGACATGCTCGACCGGCGGGACCAGCCCCGGGTCTTCGAGGTCGACGCGGCGCCGGCGCTCCTGGCCCTGGAGAAGGCGACCGGCCGCGATCTGGCGGGAACGATCGTCGAAGCCGCGGTGTCGGAAGGATCGAGCTGGGCCGCCTCGACGTCGTGCTGAGGTCGGCCTGGGCGAAGGGGCCGTGCTGAGGTCGGCCCGGGCGAAGGGAAGGAAGGACGATGCGAAGGACGAGGCACTTTTGGGCGGCCTGCCTGCTGGGCGTGGCGGCTCTCTGCGGCTGCACGAAGGCGGAGTCCCCGGCGGTCGCCAACACCTCCGAGACGGCCGGGGGGAGCGCACGGGATCTCGAGAACCTGGATCCCCGCAGCCTTTACGACGTGAAGCTCGAGGCCCCGGAGAAGATCGCCGCGGGCGAGTCGGCCACCTTCACCCTGGCCATCCGCCCCAAGGACGGCGCCGAGGTCAAGCCCCAGACGCCGCTTCGGGCCACGCTGGAGTCGCGCGGGGCCATCCGCGCGGAGAAGGACCGGCTCGGCTACGCGGACCACGTTCGCGTGGAGGGCAAGGGCCCGGTCTTCGAGATCCCCGTTCGCGGCGAGCAGGTGGGCGAGGGCGAGCTGGACGTCGACCTCGACTTCTACGTCTGCATCGCCGAGCTCTGCATGAAGACCGCCGAGAAGCTCCACGCCACAACGCAGGTCCAGTGATGTTCGTCCACGGGGTGCACCCCGTCGAGGAGGCGCTCGCCGCCCGGCCGGACGCGGTGGAGCGCATCTGGGTGGCGGAGACCGCGCGCGGTCCGGCGGTGCAGCGACTGGTGGAGCGCGCGCGGTCCCTGGGCGTTCGCGTCGAGCGCTGCCCCCGCGAGCGCATCGACCGCATGGCGAGGGGCGCCGTCCACCAGGGCGTGGTCGCGCGCGTCGCCGAGTTCGGCTACGCGTCGCTCGACGAGCTCCTCGCGCGGTCGAAGGGAGACGCGCTCTTCGTCGCCCTCGACCACGTCCAGGATCCCGTCCACCTCGGCGTGGTCCTGCGCTCGGCGCATCTCCTCGGCGCCCACGGCGTGATCGTCCCGAAGGACCGGGCCGCGGGGCTCACGGCCGCGGCGGTCAAGGCCAGCGCCGGGGCGGCTTCCCGCGTTCCGGTGGCACGCGTCACCAACCTCGCCCGCGCCCTGGAGACGCTTCGCGAGGCGGGCCTCCGCGTGGTGGGGGCCGACGTGGACGGCACGCCCTGCGATCGCGCCGATCTGCGCGGCGCGATTTGCCTGGTGGTCGGTTCGGAAGGCGAGGGCCTGCGTCGCCTCACGCGGGAGCATTGCGACGCGGTCGTCTCCATCCCGATGCTCGGAGAGGGAGTCGGCAGCTTCTCCGTGAGCGCCTCGGCCTCGATCCTCCTCTACGAGATCGCCCGGCAGCGCCGGGCGGGTTCGATTCCCCTTGACTCCCCGGGCCAATCCTCGTAGAAGGCCACCCCACCGACGGGCCGAGGGGATGATTCCTCCCGGTCGCGTTCGTTTCGTAGCGGAGGATCCGCTACGCTGGCGTAGCTCAGGTGGAAGAGCAGCCGCCTTGTAAGCGGCAGGTCGCGGGTTCGATCCCCGCCGCCAGCTCCAGGTAGTGGAGGATATGGAGGGGTACCCAAGCGGCCAAAGGGAGCAGACTGTAAATCTGCCGGCGCAAGCCTTCGAAGGTTCGAATCCTTCCCCCTCCACCAGAATTTTCCGCGGCGCGAGCCGCAAAGTTGTGCGGGAATAGCTCAGTTGGTAGAGCATCAGCCTTCCAAGCTGAGGGTCGCGGGTTCGAATCCCGTTTCCCGCTCCAAGCGCTGATGCCCTCGTAGCTCAGTCGGCAGAGCGCGTCCTTGGTAAGGACGAGGTCACCGGTTCAATCCCGGTCGAGGGCTCCAAACGAATCACCCTGCCGTAGCTATGGAGGCGGCGGATGGCCAAAGAGAAATTCGAGCGTAAGAAGCCGCACGTCAACATCGGAACCATCGGTCACGTCGACCACGGGAAGACGACCCTGACCGCCGCGATCACGCAGGTTCTGGCCCGCAA
>JGI12341J12878_1000192_pt1 | contig 28212 bp, 24 predicted proteins | sample Passage260B_FD_12878 | JGI IMG/M metagenome (IMG submission 12878)
TNNCATTTCGTTAACTCTTCGGAACCGCCTGGTGCGGACCCGCATGCCAGGTGGTGTGAGAGGACGGGGGCTAGCCGCCCCCTTCTACTCGATTCGGGGGGGCCCGGCTGTTTTCCCGGACGCAATTCCCCGATAGCGGTCCGGCGCGGCTGCCCGCCGGGCAAAGTTTTTTTGCGTCAGCAATTCTTCCCTGCCGCGGGAATGTGGTATAATGGCGGATATATGACGGGTTCATCCAGGAGGTGCGGGTTACGCCTGCCATGCGGAAAATTTACATCTTCGACACCACGTTGCGCGACGGGGAGCAGTCTCCGGGGGTCAATCTCAACACCCAAGAAAAAGTGGAGATCGCCCTGCAGCTCGAGAGGCTCGGTGTGGATCGGATCGAGGCCGGTTTCCCGGCGGCGTCGCCCGGAGACCTGGCGGCCGTGAACGCCGTGGCCCGCGCCGTGAAGAACGCCACCATCGTCGGGCTTGCCCGCAGCACCGAATCGGATATCGAAGCCGTGCGCGAGGCGCTCAAGGGCGCGGAAGACGCTTGCATCCACGTTTTTCTCGCCACGAGCCCGATCCATCGCCAATACAAACTGCGCATGACCAAGGAGCAGGTGCTGGAAACGGCGGAACGCGCCATCCGGTACGCCAAGCGGTATTTCAGCAAAGTGGAATTTTCTCCGGAGGACGCCGGACGGACGGAGCTGGATTTCCTGTGCGAAGTGACGGCGATGGCCGTCCGGGCGGGCGCCACCGTCGTCAACATCCCCGACACCGTCGGCTACATGACGCCGCAGGAATTCGGGAACATTTTCAAGACGCTCAAAGAGAAAGTGCCCGGCATCGAAAAAATCCAGCTGTCCGCGCACTGCCACGACGACCTCGGCATGGCCGTCGCCAACTCGCTGGCGGCCATTCTGAACGGCGCCGACCAAATTGAAGGCACCATCAACGGCATCGGCGAGCGGGCGGGCAACACGGCCATCGAGGAAGTGGCCATGGCGCTCGAGACGCGCTTCGACTTCTTCCAGGCGAAGACGACCCTGAACCTGAAGGAAATCGCCAAGACAAGCCGGCTGGTCAGCAAACTGACGGGCATGGTCGTGCCGCCCAACAAGGCGATCGTCGGCGCCAACGCTTTCGCCCACGAGTCGGGCATCCACCAGGACGGGGTGCTGAAGGAGAAGCTGACCTACGAAATCATGTCCCCGGAAACCATCGGCCTCAAGGCCAGCCAGCTGGTGCTGGGCAAGCACTCCGGCCGCCACGCGTTCCGGGAGAAGCTGTTCGACCTGGGTTACGAGAACCTCACCGAGGAACAGATCAACGCCGCGTTCGCCAAGTTCAAGGAGCTGGCCGACCGCAAGAAGACGGTGACGGACGAGGACATTCGCGCCCTGGTCGAAGAGAAATTCGTCGAGGTGCCGGAAGTGTACGCCCTGGAGAAATTGGCCGTGACCTTCGACAGCGAGGCCGGTCCTGCCGCGACCGTCCGTCTCAAGACGCCCGGCGGGGTCCGGGAGACGAAGGCGTCGGGCAACGGTTCCGTGGACTCCATCTACAAGGCCATCGATGAGCTCACCGGCGAACCGGTCGAATTGGAAAACTATACGATCAAGGCGGTGACGGAAGGCCCCGACGCCCTCGGCGAAGTGCACGTCGTGCTGCGGCAGGGGGATGTCAGCGTGCAGGGCCGCGGAGTCAGCACCGACATCCTGGAGGCGAGCGCCCGGGCGTACATCCAGGCGCTGAACCGCCTGGCGGACAAGCGGAAAATGCCCGCGCGCAGCCGCCGCGACAAGATCACGCTGATCTGACGCTTCATCCGAGCCGCGGATGGTGGAATGGCCCAAGGTCCAATCGTCCGGCTTTCGGACGATTTTTTTGTATGCGACAAGGAGGAAGCGGATCTTTCCATGAAATTGCCGATCTTGCAAGTGGATCCGGCCGATATCCCGGCGTACGCCCTGACCTGCGGCGATCCGTTCCGGGCCGCGCAGATCGCGGACAAGCTGGAAGGGGCGCGCGAGCTGGCTTTCGCCCGGGAATACCGGACTTTTGTCGGAACCTATGACGGCGTCAGGCTGGCCGTGGTCAGCCACGGCGTCGGTTCGGCGGGCGCGGCGGTCTGCTTCGAGGAGCTGGCAAGGGCGGGCGTAAAGACCCTCGTCCGCGTCGGCACGGCGGGGTCGCTGGCTTTCGAACGGTATCCGTCGGGAAGCCTCATCGTCAGCACCGCCGCCGGCCGCGAAGAGGGGCTGACGAAGCAGCTGGTGCCGGCCGGATTTCCGGCCGTGGCGGACATCGCCGTGACGGAAGCCCTTTACCGCGAAGCCAAAGCCCTGGGGGGAGGGCCCGTCGGCAAAGGCGTCACGGTGACGCTGGACGCGTTTTACAGCGGGGTGCTGGAACTGCCGCTCAGGCGCTATGCCGCGGCGGGGGCGCTGGCGGTGGAAATGGAAATCGCCGCGCTGTACGTGGTGGCCGCCCTGCGCGGCATGCGGGCGGGAGCGATCCTCGCCATTGACGGGGACGCCACGGGGGTGGACACGGAATACAATCCCCACCGCGACGTGGTCAGACAGGCGGTGGAGCGCGAGATCATCGCGGCGCTGCGGGCGCTCGCATCCCTCGCCCGGGAGGAAGCCGCACCGGCGTAGCGTCAAGGCGGCCGCCTTGGCCGCGTGAACGGATGTTTGACAGGCAATCATTTCGATTCGGAGGAGTGGAATGATCATGCCGGAAACCAAGAAAATCGCCGTAATCGCCGGGGACGGCATCGGTCCGGAGGTGGTGGCGGAAGCGATCAAGGTGCTGAAAAGGACCGAGGAGCTGTTCGGCTATCGGTTCGAGTTCGAGCACGGGCTGTTTGGCGGCATCGCCATCGACGAGAAAGGGACGCCGCTGCCGGAGGACACCCTGCGGATGTGCCAGGCCGCGGACGCGGTGCTGCTCGGCGCCGTGGGCGGTCCGAAGTGGGACAACAACCCGAAGGAGCTGCGGCCGGAGACGGGGCTGCTCGGCATCCGCAAGGCGCTCGGGCTGTATGCCAACCTCCGTCCCGCCGTCGTGTTCGATTGCCTGATCGGGGCCTCCACGCTGAAGCCGGAGGTGCTGAGGGGCACCGACCTGATCGTCGTGCGGGAGCTGACGGGCGGCATCTATTTCGGGGAAAAATACCGCCGCGACACCGAAAACGGGCAGATCGCCGTGGACACGTGCGTGTACAGCGTGCCGGAGATCGAGCGCATCGTGCGCCGGGCCTTCGAGATCGCGCGCCAGCGCCGCAAGAAGCTCGCTTCCGTGGACAAGGCCAACGTGCTGGAGACGTCCCGGCTCTGGCGGGAGACGGTGAACCGCATCGCGCCGGAGTACCCCGACGTCGAGCTGGAGCACGTGCTGGTCGACAACGCCGCGATGCAGCTTCTGCGCCGGCCGGCCAGCTTTGACGTGATCGTCACCGAGAACATGTTCGGCGACATCCTGAGCGACGAAGCGGCGATGCTGACCGGGTCCATCGGCATGCTGTCTTCCGCTTCCCTCGGGGACGGCAACCGCGGCCTGTACGAACCGGTGCACGGCTCCGCGCCGGACATCGCCGGCAAGGGGATCGCCAATCCCGTCGCCACGATTCTGTCCGCGGCGCTCATGCTCCGGCTGTCCTTCGGATACCATGACGCGGCGGACGCGGTGGAGCGGGCCGTCCGCGAAGTGCTGGACGCCGGACACCGCACGGCCGACATCGCCGAGGCCGGCGACAAAACCGTCGGCACGACGGAAATGGGCGATCTCATCGCCGCCGCCATGCGGAACTGAACTTGCCTTTCACCGCGCCGGGCGGCGGACTCCTTCCGCCGGCATGCCCGCTTCCGGAACGGAGTCCGCCGGATCCGGCGCTTTTTCTTTTTTCCAATCGGGTCGTCCGGCAGGAATTTGGCCTGACCGGGAAGAATATTGTGAAATATCGCACCGTATACGGACGGGGGGAGGGAATGGCGATGAGTTTTTGTTGCGGAGCCAGCATGATCGGCATGAAGGGAACGCTGAAGCACTACCGCACGCGGATTCACAACGTTCCCATACTGTTCTGTCCGGTCTGCCACCGGGTGGAAGTCCACTACCTGGTGGAGAGCGAATATGAAATTTTGGCGGAATACGCCCACGGAGACGGTGCGGCCGAGATCGACTTCCGCGACTATGTGGACGAATCGGACAAAGCCCTCCACGAAAACTGCATCAACCACGACAACGAGGACGATCTCCAGATCGTGCAAAACCAGATCGACATGGCGCTGGATTTGCTTTCCTTCGCAAAAGCCATCCACGACGAAGAATGGCAGGAGCAGCTGAAACGCCGTCTCGCCGTCCTGAGCAGAAGACGAAGCAAGTTGCTGACGAGGCGGACGTAAGTTGTTCCGCGCGCGGCGCGCTGTTTCCGCAAGCGGCTTTTCGCCGCCGTATCGGATCCAGGCCCGATCGGGAATCCCATCAAGCTCCGGCAGGACGCCGGAGCTTTGACGTTTTGGAAAGCCACGAACCTTCGACAGAAGCCGCATTCCAATCGACAGCTTCTCCGATTGACAGTGGGGCGAGCGGGATACTATGATTAATGTAAAATTTGCTTCCTGATTTCTCCTCTCATCTCAAATATTGGGGGTCTGTCACATGGACAAGTCGGAGGCCCGTAATTTTCCAGGTTGCAAAGCGTTCGAAGAGAACCTGGGCAACTGGACATGGGACCGGTTGAACCGACTATTTTGGAAACCCGCAGATATCCCCCATGACGAGGTTGACGGCCGGCACTCGACCAAGCCTCCCATTCCCCCAATCGCCTCATGGCCCGCCAGAAGGGAAGCCGCCGCATCGCTTTCCGCCGACCCGGGCGCGGCAGCCGCAACGGAATCCCTTGCTCCCGACAGGTTTGAACCAGGCTACAGACCCGACCGTTTCGAGGAAGTGTTGCAGCAGCTGGACACCGGGGTCGCCATTGTGGACAACCGGGGGGTGTTGCGATTTTTGAACGCGCAGATGGAGCGGTTTCTCGAAACGCCCCGCGAGGTCGTGATCGGCGTTCCCTTGAACCGCTTGTTTTTTCATCGCCGGGTGCCCCGTCTGGTACGCCGCATGCTGGTGCGGCTGTTCGGCGAGGTGAAGCGGAACCGCTGTTGCCGCATGGAGTTCCAGACCGAATGCCGGTGTCTCCTGGTCGACGTCGCCCGGGTCGAAGAACTGGACGGCGACTACCTGGTCAGCGCGAAGGACGTGTCGGACTTCAAGCTGATCGAGCAATCCGCGCTGCAGAACGACAAGCTGGCCATGCTCGGCAAGATCGCCGCCGCCATCGCCCACGAAATCCGCAATCCGCTGACGGCCATCCGCGGCTTCATTCAGCTGCTTACGCCCTATCTGGAGGAAAAAGGAAAACAGGAGTATGCCCGCGTCATCATGTCCGAGATCGACCGGGCCAATCATATCATTTATGAGTTTCTCAATTCGTCCAAACCCTCCGAACCGACCAAGCAGCCGGTCCGGGTCGAGAGCCTGCTGAAGGAATTCATTTTGCTCACGGAAAGCGAAGCGAACATGATGGGCTGCGAACTCACCTGCCACATCTCCGACGCGGACATGGTGGTGGATGTCGACGTCAAGCAGATCAAACAGGTGCTGCTGAATATTTTCCGGAACGCGCTGGAAGCCATCCAGGCGGCGGGCGACGGGCGCAAGGGCAGGATCGGACTGTCCGCGCGCAGGGACAAACGGCACGTGCTCGTTTCCGTGCGGGACAACGGCAAGGGCATGGATCCGGGAACGATCGGGAGGCTGTTCGATCCTTTTTTCACCACCAAGAAGGACGGCACCGGCCTCGGGCTGTCGGTCAGCTACCGGATCATCCGCAATCACGGCGGCACCATCCGGGTCGACAGCGTGCCGGGAGAAGGAACGGAATTCACCATTTGCCTGCCTTTGAACATGAAAGCCGAGGAGAAGAACGCGGACGGACGGGCGGGGGCGGAGCGCCCGGCCTGAAGCGGCCCGATTTCCGCAAGCGAATGACCGGCCGGCCGGAGAAGATCCGGCGGGCTTTTTTGATGTTCGCCGTCCTCTTAAGCTCCCCCTCGTCTCCCCCTCCCGAAGCTCCGGAAAACCATGAACTCCGTCATATCGACAAGAGCGCCCGTTTGCGTTATTTTGTGGAAAAGAAAAATTAGCAGGATTGTGAAATGAGGAAGCGTGAGCATGAAACGTGACGGCGTCGGAGCCGGGGCGGAACCCGGAAGCGGCGCAGCCGGGCGGCCGCGATGGGCCGTGGAACCGCTGGGCGACGGCGCGGTATTGCTGCGCCGTCTGGGCCCCGTGCGGCCGGGAGACATGGCGGAAGCCGCCGAACGGCTGCGCCTCGCCGGCTTCCCTTGGCTGGCGGAGGCGGTTCCCGCTTATGACAGCATTGCCTTGCAGGCCGACTTCGCGGCGACGGTACCCCCATCGGTCATGGCCGCCCGCGCGCTGGAGCTGCTGGAGGATTGGCGGCCCGGGCGGCGGAAGGCGCGGACGGTGCGCATTCCTGTCGTATACGGCGGGCCGGAAGGGCCGGACCTGGAAGAAGCGGCCGCAAGGAGCGGCCTAACGCCCGGGGAGTTTGCGGCGCGGCACGCGTCCGCCGTCTACGAAGTGGCGGCGATCGGATTCGCGCCGGGCTTTCCGTACCTGGCCGGGCTGCCGGAAGAGCTGGCCCAGCCGCGCCGGGACGTTCCCCGTCTCAGGGTTCCCGCGGGTTCGGTCGGCATCGCCGGCCGGCAGACCGGCATTTACCCGGTGGATTCGCCGGGCGGCTGGACGCTGATCGGCCGCACGCCGTTTCCGCTGTTTAACCCGCATGCGGACGACCCGTTTCCGCTGCGCCCCGGGGACAAAGTGGTGTTCGAGCCCATGGACCGCGAAGAGGCCCGGAAGTTTTTCGCCGGAAGCCCGGCGGACGGGAGACCGTACGCCGCGCGGGATCCGGCGCGGGAGCGGGAAGCGGCGCTGACCGTCCTGGATCCGGGGCTGCTTTCCACCATTCAGGATCCCGGCCGTCCGGGGTGGCAGGCGTTCGGCATGTCCGCGGGAGGCGCCGCGGACCGGGACGCGATGCGCATCGCCAACGCCCTGGTCGGCAATCCGCCGGACGCCGCCGTATTGGAATTGACGCTGCGCGGCGGCGCGTACCGGGCCGAACGCGACGTGCTGGCCGCGCTGTTCGGCGCCGATTTTGAAATGTTCGCGGACGGCCGGCCGATCCCTGCCGGCCGCCCGGTGCGTCTGCCCGCCGGCGCGGTGCTCTCGTTCGGCCGGCCGAAACGGGGTTGCCGCGCCTATCTCGCGGTGGCCGGCGGCATCGGCGTTCCGCCGGTGCTGGGCAGCCGCAGCACCGATCTGCGCGCCGGCATCGGCGGGCTGGACGGCCGTCCGCTGCGGAAAGGGGACCGGCTTCCCGCGGGAAATCCGTCGCCGGAAGCCTGCCGTTTGCTTCGGAAGCTGGAAGAGGAAGAACATTCCGCGGCGGACGGCCGTTCGGAAGACCCGCGGGAAGGCGCTTTTGCGGCGCATGATTCGTGGCATTGGGACGGCCGCCCGGTGATATTGCGCTTTTTGCCCGGGCGATCCTGGGAACGGTTCACCGAAGGGGCGCGGCGCGCGTTTGCGGAAGCGGAGTACGCGGTGTCGCCGCAATCCGACCGCATGGGCCTCCGGCTTGAAGAAGGACCGGAGCTCAGGCGGGCCGACACGGCCGAGACGGTGTCCCACGGCGTCGTGCCCGGCGCGGTCCAGGTGCCGGCGAACGGAAGGCCCATCGTGCTGGGAAGGGACTGTCAGCCGACGGGCGGATACCCGATCATCGCCCATGTCATCCGCGCGGATTGGTGGAAGCTGGCCCAGCTTCGCCCCGGCGACCGCGTCGTGTTTCGGCCGACAACCGAAACCGAAGCGCTTCGCCTCCTGGCCATGCGGGAACGCGAGCTGCGCCTGGCGGAAACGGGCATCCGTCTTCGCTGGTTCCGTCCATGACGGCAAGGCTCGCGAGGAATCATGAAGAGTCAACACACAATCATAAAGAATCATGAGAATTCCCTAAAAATATGACCCGAGAAAAAGGGAATTGTCATTTTATGACGAAAACAAAATGAAGGAAATGGAACCCAAGGCGGGGAGGGCGACGGAAAAACGCGACGTGGAAACGGATAGAGACCTCGGGGAAACCGTCGATCTGAACGGAGATGTGGGCGAAGGCTACGGCCATTGGAGAGCGGGCGACGACGAGGCGTTGCTCGCGATCGTCAGTTCCGCCAACATCGCCTGCGGATTTCATGCCGGCGACCCGCACGTCATGCGGCGGACGGTGGAAGCCTGTCTCAGGCGCGGAGTGGCGATCGGCGCCCATCCCGGCCTGCCGGACCGGCTGGGATTCGGTCGCCGGGAGATGGCGGTGTCGCCGCAGGAAGTGGAGGATTTCGTGTTGTATCAGACCGGCGCCCTTCTGGCGTTCACCGCCGCGTCCGGCGGACGTCTGGCCCATGTCAAGCCGCACGGCGCCCTGTACCACATGGCCGCGCGAAGACCGGACATCGCGGCGGCCGTGGCGCGGGCGGTTTACCGCCTGGATCCCGGCCTCCTGCTGTTCGTCCCGCCGGAATCCGAGCTGGAACGGGCCGGGCGCGCCATCGGACTGCGCGTGGTCGTCGAAGGTTTCGCCGACAGGGGCTACGCGGCCGGCGGGGAATTGGCGCCTCGCGGGACACCCGGTGCGGAAATCGGCAGCGAAGAAGAAGCGCTGCGCCAGGCGCTGGCCCTGACGGGGCGCGGAACCGTCCGCACCGTGGACGGCGGGGAAATCGCCCTCCGCGCGGAAACGATCTGCGTCCACGGCGACCGGCCGCGGGCGGCGAAGCTGGCGGCGTCGTTGCGGCGCGGCCTCGAGGCCGCAGGAATTCGCATCGTTTCTCCCGCTTCGGCCAAACCGCCATCCCGGTAATTCCAATGAAAGATAAAACGTGAAAACCCAAATGAACCGCAATATCCATGCGACGCAGGATTGGTTGGATTTGAGCAAGATGGCAGGAATCCCAAAATCCCCTGTTGAATTGACTTTTCTGGTCCAATCCGATCGGAATGCAGCCATGAATGCCGCAACGACCTTGCACGGAACCTTGGGGGATGCCGCGCATGATCATCAGCAGAGCCGAGATGCGAACGATATGGACGGTCCTGGCGGCCGCAGCCGCGCTTGGCGTCTACTTCGGAAGCCGCGCGTGGCTGCAACCGGCGCTTGAGCCCTGGTCCGGACCGGTGGCGCATTTCATTTTGAAAACGCTTGAATTTTCCCTGTGTCTGGTCATTGTCACCCTGGGATGGATGGTGTTCGTCTCCACCCTGGACCGGCAGCGGCTGATCCTCGCCGCCCTGTTTGCGGTTGTCGGCCTCATGGCTCTGCTCGGCGGGCTGACTTCGCCGGGAATGCCGCTGTACCGCGCGGCCGCCGGCAGCGGTCCCGGACAGCTCGCGGACTGGCTGGCGGATTTGTTCGCTTCGGCCGGGCTGTTGATCGTCTTTTCCCTGCGGCAGACCGGCGTGTCGCCCCGGATGCGGCGCGTCGCGATCGGATCGGCCGTGGCCGTGGCCGTGGTGACCAGCGCTGTCATCTACATGCATCCCCTGCCGGATCATGTCCTGGGATCCCTTCGCCCTTTTGCCAACGTCCTGGCGCTTATCCTATACGCGGCGGCCGCCGCGACGATCCTGTACCGGAACCGCAAGGAACGTCCACAGGTCCTCTTGTCCGTCATCCGGTCCATCGTCTGGCTGATGTCCGCAAAAGTGGTCAACCTGTTCGCCGCGGATTTTATGAGCCCCGACATGCTTTTGGAACACGCTTGCCGGCTGATCGGCTACTATACGCTGCTCAACGGCATTTACCTGATCACCATTGAAGAGCCCCTCCGGCGGCAGAAAAAAGCGGAAGCCCGCAGCAACTATCTGGCTTACTGGGACGAGCTCACGGGACTGCCCAACCGGCGGCATTTCGGCGAGCGGCTGGAGGCGGAAATCGGCCGCGCCCGCAACGCGCGCCAGCGGGCGGCCCTGGTGCTCCTGGATTTGGACCGGTTCAAGACAATCAACGATTCGATGGGGCACGCCTTCGGCGACCGTCTGCTCAAAAAAGCGGCGGAGCGCCTGCATGCCTGGTCGGAAAACGGGGAAAAGGTCTTCCGGATGGGGGGAGACGAGTTCAGCGTCCTGCTTCCCGGCCTCACGGACCCGCGGGAAGCGGAACGGATCGCCGAACAGCTGGTCGGCTTGTTCCGCGAGCCGCTGGATGTCGGCGTCAATTCCCTGCATGTCACGGCGAGCGCGGGCGTCGCGGTGTTTCCCGACGACGGGGACTCTCCGATGACGCTGCTCCGCAACGCGGACACGGCCATGTACGCCGCCAAGGAGACGCGCAACGGCTGGAGGCGTTACGCCCCCGAGATGAACGCAAAGGCGATCAAGCGTCTGCAGCTGGAAAACGATCTGCGCATCGCGCTGGAACAGAACCAGTTCGTCGTCCACTATCAGCCGATGGTCGATCTGGAAACCGGACGCCTGGTCGGCGCCGAAGCCCTGGTCCGCTGGATGCATCCCCAGCACGGCCTCATTCCGCCCGGCGAGTTCATTCCGATCTGCGAGGAGAACGACCTGATCGTGCCGCTGGGGGAATGGGTGTTGCGCACGGCCTGCCGCGAGGCGAAAAGGTGGCAGGACGAAGGCGCGGGACGGCTGGTCGTTTCCGTCAATTTGTCCATGCGGCAGTTCCGCCAGGAAGACCTGTGCGAACGGGTGCGCGCGGTGCTGGACGAGACGGGACTTCCGCCCGATTGCCTCGAACTCGAGATTACGGAAAGCGTCATGCTCGACGCGGCCAACGCCGCGCGCACGCTGGACGGACTCAGGCGGATCGGCGTGCGCATCTGCATCGACGATTTCGGCACCGGATACAGTTCCCTTCATTATCTGCGCCGGCTGCCCATCGACAAGCTGAAAATCGACCGTTCCTTCGTGAGCGATGTGGCGAAGGACCGCACCGACGCGGCCATCGTGTCCGGCATTTCGGCAATGGCGCGAAACCTGAACGTGGTCGTCACCGCGGAGGGCGTGGAAAGCGAAGAACAGGCCGAATTTTTGCGTAAATTGCGGTGCCACCAGGCTCAGGGGTTCTACTTCTCCAAGCCCGTGCAGGCCGACCGGTTTCTTGCCCTGCTGCACGGCGGGGAAGGCACGCGCTGAATCCGCAGGCCCCGCCGGCCGCTTGCCGCGCTATTTCCCGTCAGGCGCTTCCCGGCGAACTTGGCGGGCGGCATCGGCCATACGCCGGAGGGATTCCACCGGTTCCCCGCGCGTTTTCAGGCCGCAGTCGGGGTTGACCCGCAGCGTTTCGGCCGGCACCAGTTCCAGGGCTTCCCGGATAAGGTTCCGCATGGTTTCCGTATCCGGCACCACCGGGCTGCGGATGTCGCAGACGCCCAGGCCGATGCCGCGCGAACAGGGCTTCTCCCGCAGCGCGTCCGGCAAAACGCCGCTGCTGCGCGATGTCTCCAGGGAAATGACGTCCGCGTCCATCCCTTCGATGGCGTCCAGCATTTCGTGAGAATCGCAATAGCACCTATGGATGTGGATTTGCGTATCGTCCTTCACGCCGGCGAAGCATCGCCATGCCGATACCCGCCGCTTCCAGGCGCAGCACCTCCTCGTTCAGCGTCTTCGCGATTTGCCCGGCGATGACGGGCAGGGGCAGGTCGTCCCGGACGAAGGATCAGGCGATCATGGTGACCGGGCCGGTCAGCATGCCCTTGACGGGTCTGTCCGTCGGCGATTGCGCAAACAGGGTTTCCTCCAGCGTCACGGGGCCCTTGCCTGCGGCGACGCACCATACGACACCGTCATTTGCTTTTTGCCCCCCCATTTTTTAAAATGAGGCTTGAATCTCATTGAGAATCAATTTAAAATAATTCTAAACAAGGTGCGACGCCGGATTCCTCCTGTGACCGGGGGTTGCCCCGGCAGGAGCGAAGCCGGTTTTTATAAGCGGATGCACCAACGCACCCACCAATGGAGGGAAGAACATGTCGGCATTGTTTGAAATCCGCGGGCTGAAGGTGTCCGTGGAAGGCAAGGAGATCCTGACTGGCGTCGACCTCGCCCTGAAGGGCGGTGAAGTGCATGCGGTCATGGGACCCAACGGCACCGGCAAGAGCACCCTTGCTTCCGCCGTGATGGGCCATCCCAAATATGAAGTGACGGACGGAGAAGTGTACCTGGACGGCGAAAACGTGCTCGAAATGTCCGTGGACGAGCGCGCCCGCGCCGGGCTGTTCCTGGCCATGCAATATCCGGCCGAGATCACCGGCGTGACCAACGCCGATTTCCTGCGCAGCGCCATCAACGCCCGCCGGGGGGAAGGCAACGAGATTTCCCTCATCAAGTTCGTGCGCCTCATGGAAAGCAAGATGAAAGAGCTGGACATGAACCCCGAGATGATGCACCGCTATCTCAATGAAGGGTTCTCCGGCGGGGAGAAAAAGCGCAACGAAATCCTCCAGATGATGATGCTCGAACCGAGGGTCGTGATCCTGGACGAAATCGACTCCGGTCTCGACATCGACGCGGTGAAAATCGTCGCCGCCGGCGTCAACGCCATGCGCTCGCCGGACCGGGCCTTCCTGATCATCACCCACTATCAGCGCATCCTCAACTACATCCGGCCGGATTTCGTCCACGTGATGATGCAGGGCCGCATCGTCAAGTCGGGCGGCCCCGAGCTGGCGGAACGCCTCGAAGCGGAAGGATACGACTGGATCAAGGAAGAGCTGGGCATCGTCGACGAAACGGTCGGCCAGGTCTGAGGCGGAGGAGGCTGAAACACGATGAGCACACCGGTGACATCTCTGGACCGTGAAACCGCCGCCGCCCTCGGCCGCCGCAAAAACGAACCGGACTGGCTGGTGGAATGGCGGGCCGAAGCGGGGGATCTGGCCGGGCGGCTCGAACTGCCGAAACCGGAGAAAATGCCTCTTGCCCGCTGGAAGCTGGACGTGTACGGCGACTATCGTCCGGGGCGGCCGGTCGCCGATCCGTCCGAGCTGCCGGCGGCGCTCACCGAGCTTCTGTCCGACGCAAACGCGGAAGCGCTGATCGTCCAGCACAACTCCGGCGTGGTGCTGGCACGGCTTCCCGACGCGCTCAAGGCGAAGGGCGTCACCCTGACGAGCCTGGAAGAGGCGGCCCGCAGCCATGCGCGGCTGTTCCGCGACCACTTCATGGTCGCCTACCGGCGGGACGAGCACAAGCTCGCCGCCCTGCACGCCGCGCTCTGGAACGGCGGCGCGTTCCTTTATGTGCCGAAGGGCGTGGAAATCGAACAGCCGGTGCAAATCGTCGTCTTTGCGGACGACCCCGCGGCGACGGTGGCGCCGCACATTCTGGTCATCGCCGAGGCGGGGAGCCGCGTCACCGTGGTGGAACACATGTACTCGGCGCTGCCGGAAGGCGCGGATGCGCTTCTCGTGAACGGCGCTGTCGAAATTTTCGCCAAAGCCGGATCGCATGTGCGCTACGCGTCGGTGCATCATATGGAAAGCGCGGCCGTGGACATCGCGTACCGCCGGGCCGTGTTGGGGACGGACGCCCGCGTCGAATGGATCGTCGGCGATCTGCACGGCGGCAACCTCCTGTCCGATCTCCATTCGGAACTGGAGGGGCAGGGGTCCGTCACCGACATCAAGGTGATCACCGTCGGCACGGGCAGCCAGCGCATCAGCCTGACCACGCGGGCCCGCCATGTCGGCAAGGCGTCCGAAAGCAACATGATCACCCGCGCGGTCATGCTGGACGAAGCGACGTCGATCCTCACCGGCGTCACCAAGATCGAAAAGGGCGCCACCAAGGCCAACGGCGAGCAGACGGAACGGGTCCTCATGCTCAGTCCGAAGGCGCGCGGCGACGCCAACCCGATCCTGCTCATCGACGAGGACGACGTCAAGGCGGGACACGCCGCCAGCGTCGGCCGCGTGAACGAGGAGCAGGTGTACTACCTCATGTCCCGCGGCATCACGCGCAGGGAGGCGGAGCGGCTCATCATCCACGGGTTCCTGGAGCCGACCGTCGCCGAGATCCCTCTGGAGGGTTTGCGCGACACGCTTCGCCGCATTCTGGAACGAAAGCTGGGATAAGCGATGGCGCTCGATCCGCTTGCGCTCAAGGAAGAATTTCCGATCCTTCACCAAGAGGTGAACGGCCACCCGCTCGTCTATCTGGACAACGCCGCCACCTCGCAGAAGCCCCGCGCCGTGCTGGACGCGATGCGCCGCTACTACGAGCGTGACAACGCCAACGTGCACCGCGGCGTGCACACCCTGGGCGCCCGCGCCACGGAAGCCTATGAAGGGGCGCGGGAGAAGGTCGCCCGCTTCCTGAACGCGGAGCCGCGGGAAATCATCTTCACCCGCGGCACGACCTCGGCGATCAACCTCGCGGCCCACGGATATGCGCGGAAACACCTGCGGGAAGGCGACGAAATCGTCATCACCCCGATGGAACACCACAGCAACCTGATTCCGTGGCAGGAAGCGGCACGGAAGACGGGCGCGGCACTGAAGTATATTCCGCTTCAGCCGGACGGCACGATCCGGCTGGAAGACGTGGAACGGACGGTGACCGATCGCACCCGCATCGTCGCCATTACGGCCGCCTCCAACGTGCTGGGGACGGTCAACCCGGTGGACCGCATCGCCGAAATCGCGCACCGCAAGGGCGCGGTCATCCTGGTGGACGGCGCGCAGAGCACGCCGCACATGAAGGTGGACGTGAAGGCGTGGGACGTGGACTTCTACGCTTTCTCCGGACACAAGATGTGCGGGCCCACGGGGATCGGCGCGCTGTACGGCAAGGCGGCCCTGCTGGACGCCATGGACCCGCTGGATTTCGGCGGCGAAATGATCGAAGTCGTGGAGCTGTACGAATCCACCTGGAAGGAGATCCCCTGGAAGTTCGAAGGCGGCACGCCCAACATCGCTGGCGCGGTGGGGCTGGCCGCGGCCATCGAATTCCTGGAGCAGGTCGGGCTGGACAATATCGCCGCCCACGAGCGGAAGCTCGCGGCCTATGCCCTGGAGCGCCTGACCGCCATCGAGGGGATCACCGTGTACGGACCCCGGCATGATCGCGTCGGGCTGGTCACGTTCAACCTGGGGGACATCCACCCCCACGACGTGTCGACCGTGCTCGACGCCGAGGGCATCGCCATCCGCGCCGGGCACCACTGCTGCCAGCCGCTCATGCGGTGGCTGAACGTCACCGCCACGGCCCGCGCCAGCTTCTACCTGTACAATACGGAAAGCGACATCGACCGGCTGGCCGAGGCGCTGGTGAAAACAAAGGAGTTTTTCGGGCATGCAGTTGGATGAACTTTACCGCCGCGTGATCATGGACCACTACAAAAAACCCCGCAACCGCGGCGCCCTGGAGGAAGGCACGGTTTCCGTGTTCCTCCACAATCCCACCTGCGGCGACCGCATCTCGCTGCAGCTTCGCATCGACGACGGCGTGGTGACGGACGCCAGATTCACGGGGGACGGCTGCTCCATCAGCATGTCGTCCGCCTCGATGATGACCGAAGCGGTCAAAGGCCGCACCACCGCCGAGGCTCTGGACCTGGCGGAACGGTTCTCCCTGATGATGAGGGGGCAGCCGGTGGAATTCGAGGAATACGAAGATCTGGAGGCGCTCTCCGGCGTCAGCAAGTTTCCCGCGCGCATCAAATGCGCCACGCTGGCGTGGAACGCCCTTCGCAAAGGCATCGAACAGGGACGGGGCGAGCACAAGGGTCTGGAACACTGACGGCAAGGCCTGAACCACCCATACCAAAGGAGGCTGATGGCGGTGGCGAAAAAGGCGATCGAACTGGAAGAATACAAATACGGATTCCGCGACGAACACCGTGCGGTATTCGAATCGGGCAAGGGGCTCACCCCCGAGGTGGTGCGGACCATCTCGCAGATGAAGGGCGAGCCGGAATGGATGCTCAATTTCCGCCTCAAGGCGCTGGAGCAGTTCAACAAGATGCCGATTCCCCGCTGGGGCGGCAATCTGGATGAACTGAACTTCGACGAAATCAAGTATTACGTGAAGCCTTCCGAGAAGAAGGGCCGCAGCTGGGACGAAGTGCCTCCGGAAATCAAGGCGACCTTCGAGAAGCTGGGCATTCCGGAAGCGGAGCAGAAGTTCCTCGCCGGCGTGTCCGCCCAGTACGAGTCGGAAGTCGTGTACCACAACATCAAGGAGGATCTGCAGAAGCAGGGCGTCATCTTCATGGACACGGACACGGCCCTGCGCGAACATCCCGAGTTTTTCGAGGAATATTTCGGCACCGTCGTGCCGCCCTCGGACAACAAGTTTGCGGCGCTCAACAGCGCGGTTTGGTCCGGCGGCAGCTTCATCTACGTGCCGAAGGGCGTGCGCGTGGAAATTCCGCTGCAGGCGTACTTCCGCATCAACGCGGAAAACATGGGGCAGTTTGAACGGACGCTGATCATCGCCGACGAGGACAGCTTCGTGCACTACGTCGAAGGCTGCACCGCGCCGATTTACACCACGTACTCCCTGCACAGCGCGGTGGTCGAGATCATCGTCAAGAAGAATGCCCGCGTCCGCTACACGACGATCCAGAACTGGGCGCCCAACGTGTACAATCTGGTGACCAAACGCGCCGTGGCGGAAGAGAACGCCACGATGGAGTGGGTGGACGGCAACATCGGCTCCAAGCTGACGATGAAATATCCGTCGGTCATTCTGAAAGGACGCGGCGCCAAGGGCATGGTGCTGTCCATCGCGGTGGCGGGCAAGGGCCAGCACCAGGACGCCGGGGCCAAGATGATCCACCTGGCGCCGGACACGACGTCCACCATCGTGTCGAAGTCGATTTCCCGCCAAGGCGGCAAGGTGACCTACCGCGGTCTCGCTTCGTTCAGCCGCCAGGCGACGGGGGCCAAGGCCAATATCAAGTGCGACACGCTCATCCTCGACAACCAGTCGTCGTCCGACACGATCCCGTACAATGAGATTTACAACGACGACATCACGCTGGAACACGAGGCGACCGTCTCCAAGGTGTCCGAGGACCAGCTCTTCTACCTGATGAGCCGCGGCATTCCGGAAAACGAGGCGACGCAGATGATCGTCATGGGCTTCATCGAGCCGTTCACCAAGGAACTGCCGATGGAGTACGCCGTGGAGCTCAATCGGCTGATCAAATTCGAGATGGAAGGCAGCATCGGATAACTTTCAGCTTGTGCGGGCGCACTGCTCATAAAGAGCCAGTGCGTCCTTTTTCATATTTCCGGTCTTACATATACACCCTCACAATGTTCAAATCGTTCCGCTGGCTCAGGTCGATAAAACGGTCACCCACCTTCACCAGCGGATTGAACAGGTCGACGTTGTGGATCATGATGATCTCGCCGATTTCTCCGTTGGTGAGTACCGCTTTCTTGCCGATGAAGTTCGGCAGCATCCGGCGAAGGAAAGTCAGGGTGACATGCGGGTCCAGCCCGTCGAAACTGAGCTGGTACAGCTCCTTGAGCACGTCGAACAGATCCCGCTTCTGCCGGTATACCCGGGTGGAGATCATGGCGCTGTACACGTCCGCCACGGCGACGATTTTGCCGATGATATGAATCTGATCCCCCTTCAGCCCGTACGGGTAACCGCTGCCGTCCGCCCGTTCGTGATGCTGCAGGGCGGCGAGGGCGCACAGGTTGTCGGAAAACGACGCCTCGATGATCTCGTGCCCGTATTGGGGATGCTTTTTGATGATTTCAAATTCGGCTTCCGTCAGCCTGTCCGGTTTGTTCAGAATTTCCCCGGAAATCCGGCATTTGCCGATGTCATGCAGGAAGCCCGCCTTGCCGGCATGATAGGTGTCTTCCTCGTTCCAGCCGAGCCAGCTTGCGATGTAATGGCACAAGATCCCGACCTGGACCGAGTGGCGGTAGGTGTATTCGCCCGGGTCCCGGAGCGCCAGGAGCAGCTGCACCACGTCCAGTTCGGAGCGGCATTGTTCGGCCAGGGGCCGGAAGGACTCATCCACGTCCTTTTCCCTGATGTATCCGTTTTCATAGGCGTCATGGTAAAGGGCTTCATACGAACGAACCGTTTGCTGGTACACCGGCTGGACCTTGAGAATGGAAGGAGCCGCCTCTTCTTCCGGTTCCGGCTGGCTGCGGGCGATTTTGACATAGGAGATGTTATGCTGCAGAAGCCGGGCGATTTCCTTTTTTCCGAGAATCGTTCCGCTGGAAAGCACAGGCACACCGTGGTGGTTGAATACGTCTTCGATCAGGATGTCGCCGTCCATGATGTCCGTGATGTGAATGCGCATGGCTTTCACCCCGCTTGATTCTGTCTTTGTCATGCCGGTAAGGATCGGATGAAATATATTCTACCTTATCATTTCGTATTTTTACATATCTTTGGTATAAAAATTGTACAACAATTTTACATATATGATTGATCCGCAAAATTCCGCGGCAACCGCCTGTCGTCCCGCGGCGGGGCGGCTCGGGCCGATGAGCGGACCGCACGAATCGGGCATGACCGTTCACCGGAGCAAAACCGCCCCGGATCCCGGCGGACGCGGACCGGCGCAGAACCGTTACAGTCCGCCGCAGACCGGCCCGCGTTGCCGTTCCCTGCCTGAATTGCTATCATCACGTTATGGGAGGATTTTGAGCCATTTCCGGTCGCGGGAGGTTTCCATGAACGAGCATAATCCGGCCACGGTCACCCTGCTCCATACGAACGACCTGCACAGCGATCTGGAAGCCGCCGCCCGCATCGCGGCCTACGTCAAGGATGTGCGGCGTAGCGTTTCCGCCGACCGGCTGCTTCTGGTGGACTGCGGCGATCACATGGACCGGGCACGGCTGGAGACCGAAGGGACGAAAGGCCGGGTCAACCGCGCCATCCTGGAGGCGACCGGCTACGAGGCCGTGGCGATCGGCAACAACGAAGGACTGACGTTTACCCGGCCGGAACTGGACGCCCTGTACGGAGACGTCCCTTTCCCGGTATTGTGCGCCAATCTCGCGGCACGTCCCGACGGGACGCAGCCGGAATGGCTTCGCCCCGTGGCCGTGGTGCGCAAGGGCGGCGTCCGCTTCGGCCTGGTCGGCCTCACCGCGCCGTTCAGCCTGTTTTATGAACCCCTCGGCTGGCGCGTCGACGATCCGTTCGTCGCCGCACGGGACGCGGTGGAACGCCTGAAGACGCAATGCGATGTGATCGTGGTGCTCTCCCACCTCGGTCTGTCCAGCGATGAACGGCTGGCCAGGGAAGTCCCCGGCATCGACCTGATTCTCGGTTCCCATACCCACCATCTGCTGGAACGGCCGGTCCGCGTCGGGAACACCTACATCTGCGCGGCGGGCAAATCCGGCCGGCACATCGGCCATCTGGAGATTGACTGTCTGCCCGGGGGCGGGGTGTCCGACGTTCGCGGCGGCTGCGTGCTTCTGGACGGACGTCCCGGGGATCCCGGGATCCTCCGCATCATCGGCGAAGCGCGCGAGCAAGCCAGACAGGCCATGGGGCGGCCGGTGGCGAAACTGGAAGTGCCGCTGGATGTCCGGCTCCACCGGGAATCCCCGCTGCCCGTGCTGCTCGCCATTGCGCTTCGTCAGGCGACGGGCGCCCAGATCGGCCTGACCAACAACGGCCAATTGCTGGCCGGTCTGCCGGCGGGCACGGTGACCTGGGAGACCTTGCACGCCATATGCCCGTCTCCCATCAATCCCGCCCTGATCACCATCCGTGGCAGGCAACTGAGACAGGCGCTGGAGGAAAGCCTGCTGCCGGAGTTTTACGGCATGAAGTTTCAGGGGTTCGGCTTCCGCGGGGTGGCGCTGGGCGGACTCAGCTTCGACGGCATGGAGGCGGTGGCCGATCTTCGGCAGCCGCCCCGTTACCGGCTGGTCGACGTCCGCATCGGCGGAGAACCCATCGACGACGGCAAGGAGTACACCGTGGGAACGCTGGACATGTTCACCTTCGGTGTCGGTTACAAAGCCCTCAAGGAAGGCCAGGTGATCCGGTACCTGCTTCCGGAATTCATCCGGGACGTGCTGGCCAGGGCCCTGGGTGATCCGCTGGCGGTCCGCAGTTCCCTCAGGCCCCGCTGGCGGTTCTATGACGACACATCCGTCCAATAATTTGGAAGCGGTCTTCGCGGGGGAACCATCCTTGCGGGGCTGCTTTTTTTCGCTTTTTTGTCGACACGGATTCGTCGAAAGCAAGCGGAAAATTACCAATAATGATGAACAATTTGTGAAAAATGTCTTGTTATTTTCAGAAAAATACCGTACATTAACTTTAAACTCCAATTAACGGCAAGCGATTTACAAATTACAGTTTGAAAACCATTGAAAACCAACCACCCACCAAATGAAAAACGGGGGCGCTTTGGGCCATGCGGTTGTTGCCGATTTCCGCCTGTCGATCAGGCATGAGGCTTGCCAAGAGCATTTATTCGGAAGAAGGTCTGGTGTTGCTGGCCGAAGGGGTGGAACTGACCGACCCCTTGCTGAACCGATTGAAGGATCTGGGCCTGAGATTTCTGTACATACGCGATCCGCGGACGGAAGGCATCCAGGTCCGCGAGCCGATCAGCCAGGAAACGAGACGGCGGGCGATGCACGCCATCAAGCGCACGTTCCGCGACTACATCGACCGGCCCTCGCAGCACGCCAACGGCGTCTATCCTTACGTCGGCCGTGAAATGCGGGAAGTCATGCGTCTCATCGTCGACGATCTGAGCCGCAACCGGGACGCCATGATGATGCTCATGGATATGCAGACGGTGGACCATTACCTGTATTCCCATTCGCTGAACGTCTGCATCTACGCGACGATGCTCGGGCTGGCCTACGGGTATGAAGGCGAGGACCTGCTCACCCTCGGGCTCGGGGCGCTGCTTCACGACATCGGCAAAACGCAGATCAACATGCAGGTGCTGCTCAAACCGGGCAAGCTGAACGAAGAGGAACTGAAGGAAATGCGGCGCCACGCGGAAATCGGTTATCTGCTGCTCAAGGATGAACCGAACATCCCGTTGCTCGCGGCGCATTGCGCGTTTCAGCACCACGAGCGGATCGACGGCAGCGGATACCCCCGAGGGCTTACGGGAGACGAAATTCACGAATTCGCCAAATGGATCGCCATCGTGGATTCCTACGACGCGATGACCAGCCATCGCGTCTACCGCAGCACGCTGCTTCCCCACCAGGCGGTGGAAGCCCTCTACGCGGGAAGCGGCACGCTTTACGACACCGATATGCTGAAGGTATTCCGCGACCACGTGGCCATCTATCCCGTCGGCATCGGCGTGCGCCTGAGCACCGGGCAGGAGGCGGTGGTCGTCGATCTTAACGCCTCCAGCGTGCAGCGTCCCGTCGTCCGGGTGCTGACCGACGAGGAAGGGAATGAGTTGTCCCAACCCTATGAGGTGGATTTGTCCAAAAACCTGTCCATTGTCATACGCGAAGTGCTGACGGAAGACACCGGCAGCCGCAAAGGCATGCTGACTTCCATCTGACAGGCGTCCGCACGGGCGGTTTGGCGGCCGCCTGTTTGCTTTATCCGGCCTTGGCGGGGTACAATGACAATGGCATTCTTGTATTTTTTGTCTGAAGAGGCGATCCACCGACATGCAACCTTTGTCCCGCACAAGAACGGACGCTCCTTTCGCTCCTCCGCCGGAGCTTAGGCCGATCACGCCCGAGTACGATCCGTGGGACCCGATCCTTTCCCTGCAAAAATACGGCCGCCATGTCCTGACCAGCGTGGAGTTGACGGTTACCCATCTGTGCAACCTGCGCTGCGAGCATTGCGCCGTGGGCGACACCCTGACGACGCGAGAGGCGCCGCGGCTTCCCGTCGATCTGGTGCTTCGCCGTCTGGATGAAGTGGAACATCTGGAGACGATCAGCCTGACGGGCGGCGAGCCGACCTTTTCCCGGGAAACGATCGATCAGGTCATTCTGCCGGTGCTGAAATACGCCCGGGCCCGGGGCGTGCGCACCCAGCTCAATTCCAACGTGACGCTGGATTATGAACGCTACGCCGCCATCGCGCCGCATCTGGACGTGATGCACATTTCCTTCAATTACACCGGACCGGAGGATTTCCGCCGGATCACGTTCGCCCGCTCCGGGAAGACGGCCGGCGGGGAGACCGCCGCCCGGATTTACGAGCGGATGATGGACAACGCCCGCCGGCTGGCGGAAGGCGGCCTGTTCGTCTCCGCGGAATCGATGATCAACTACCGTACCTGGCGGAACATGGCGCAAATCCATCGGCTGGTGGTCGAAATGGGCTGCCGCCGGCACGAAGTGCACCCGATGTACCCCAGTGCGTTTGCCGCCGATTTGCCGCTTCTGCCCAGGGAGAAGATCCGGAGCGTCATTTTCGATCTGCTCGAGGCCAGGGACCCGAACGTGTGGATGCTGTTTGGCACGCTGCCGTTTTTCGCCTGCAGCGACGATCCGGAGGATCTGAGGCTCATCGCCAGGCTGCGGGCGGCTCCCAACGTGACGGTGCGCAACGATCCGGACGGGCGCTGCCGGGTGAACGTCAATCTGTTCACCGGCAACGTGTACGTGACGGATTTCGCGAAGCTGCCGCCGATCGGCAATATCCGGGAAGAAAAGCTGGATGACATGTTCGCGCGCTGGCAGGCGCACCCGCTCCAGCGGGCGGTCGGCTGCCACTGTCCGGAAGCCGGCTGCTGCGGGCCGAACCTCCTGGTAACCGACATGTATTACCGGGGTGTCGATTTCACCCGGCGAAGGGCGAAGCGGGCCTGAAGGGCGGGATGCGGCCGGCTTTGCCGGTAAAGCGGCCTGCGGGCGGGCTTCGCGGAGCCGTCCGTCCGGACAGGCCGATGGCGCAAGATCCGACCCGCGGCCGGCCGCGCGTCCGCCGTCCTTTATCCCCCGCGCAAGGCAAGGAGGAACCCGGCGGAATTGAACCACGCGGAATTTGAATGGGGCCTGATCTTCTGGAACCTGCTGCTCGTGGCGCTGCTCGTCTTTCTCAACGGCGTTTTCGTGGCCGCCGAATTTGCGATCGTCAAGGTGCGGCAGAGCCGCCTTGCCCAGCTGTCCGGCGAAGGCAGCGTGCTTGCCAGACAGGCCCTTCGCATCAACCGGAAACTGGACGCCTATCTGTCCGCGACCCAGCTGGGCATCACGATGACGTCCCTGGGGCTTGGCTGGGTGGGCGAGCCGGCGGTGGACGATCTGATCGTCACTCCGCTTCTGGAACGTTTCGGCCTCGCCGGCGACAATAAGCTGAGCCATTCCGTTTCTTTCATCATCGCCTTCGCCATCGTCACCTTCCTGCACATCGTGTTTGGCGAACTGGCCCCCAAATCCCTGGCGATCCGCCGCACGGAAGGCGTCGCGCTTTGGCTTTCCTGGCCGCTGCACGCTTTTTACCGTTTGTTTCTGCCCGTCATTTGGCTGCTCAACCATACGGCCAATCTCGTGCTCCGGGCGATCGGCATCGAGCCGGCCGGCGAGACCGAAACCGCCCACACGGAAGAGGAAATCCGCATCCTGATGTCCCAGAGCGCCAAAAGCGGCGTGATCGACAAGGAAGAGATGAAGCTGTTCGACAATGTGTTCGAATTTTCCGACCGGGTTGCCCGGGAAGTGATGCTGCCTCGCACCGACATGGACGTCCTTTATCTCAACCGCCCCTTTGAAGAGAATCTCAAGGTGGTCTATGAATCGAGGCACACCCGTTATCCCGTCGCGCTCGCGGACAAGGACCACATTGTCGGCTTCGTGCACATCTCCGACCTTTTGACCGCGGACCCGCGCGAGAAACACGATTTGCGAAGATGGCTCCGCCCGATTCTCACGGTGCCGGAATCCATGGAAATCAGCAAGGTGCTCCGGCTGATGCAGAAACGCAAGTCGCAGCTGGCCATCGTCATCGACGAATACGGCGGAACGGCGGGGATGCTCACCGCCCAGATGATCCTGGAGGAAATCGTCGGCGAGATCCACGACGAATTCGACGACGACCTGCCGAGCGTCGTGATCAAGGGTGATGTCATCTCCATCGACGGCCGGATGCTGATCGAGGAAGTGAACGACCTGCTCGGCATCGAGATCGAGGACGAGGAAGTGGATTCCATCGGCGGCTGGCTGTTCCGGCTGCTGGAGGGCAACGTGGAGGTCGGGCGCAGCGTGACGGCGCACGGTCATGTTTTCGAGATCGCGCAGGCCGAAAGGCTTCGCATCCAGCGCATCCATGTGACCAAGGCGAAAAGCGCACCGGCGTCCGACGCGACAGATGCCGGCGCTTCCGGACGGGAGCCGGTACGTGGACGGAACGGAGAAGAGGGTTAGAAAGGAGAACGAGGATGTCGTTTCGTTTGCTGCTCATGCTGGGGCTGGGGCTGTTATTTTTGTACCTGCTGTTTACCGCGGGAGCCCCGTTTTTGCTGGCGCTCGTTTCCGTTATCATTTTCGAGCCGCTGACCCAATATCTGATGAAGCAATTCCGCCTGAACCGCGCCCTTGCCTCGGCGATCTCCGCCACGGTTTTCTCCGGCGCCCTGCTTGGACTTCTCGGATTTCTCGGCATGAGGCTCGTGGGCGAGCTGATCGCCTTCTGGAGCAGGGTTCCCGGTTATATCCGGGAAGTGAACCTCATCGTCCAAAGCTGGGTGGAGCGGCTGACGGAAAAACTCGGCGAGGAGGGCATTCCGCTGGAGAGCGGGGTAGCGAGCCTGACCAGCGCCCTCGAGAGGCTGGTGGGCACCATTTCGTCGGCCCTGTTCAATCTCGCCAAGGCTTTGCCCGACATGCTGATCTTTTTCATCGTCTATCTGGTGGCCGTCTATTTGTTCGCCTACAGCCTGCCGCACATGAAGGCGTCTTTCCTGTCGCTGTTCCATGAGTCGTCGCGGGACCAGATCGACTCCGTCCTCGCCAACCTGCGGAAATCGGTGTTCGGCTTTTTGCGCGCCCAGTTCATCCTGAGCTCCCTGACATATGTGCTTACGTTTGTCGGGCTGCTGATCCTGGACATCCGCTATCCGCTGGCCATCGCGCTGCTGGTGACCGTCGTGGACATCCTGCCCGTGCTCGGCACCGGCACGGTGCTCGTTCCCTGGGCCGGTTATCTCATCGTGACCGGCGACATCGTGACGGGCATCGGCCTGTTCCTGCTGTATCTGGTCATCACGATCATCCGGCGCATCATCGAGCCGAAAATCCTGGGCGACGCCATCGGCATCAGCGCCCTGGCTGCGCTCATCAGCCTGTATGTCGGCTACAAGCTGATCGGCGTGATCGGCGTGTTCCTCGGCCCGATCGTGGTGATGATTTTCCTGGCGGCCCGCCGGGCCGGCCTGCTGCAGTTTCGCATCAAGGTGGATTGATCCGACGGGATCCGGCATTTCCGGTGACCGCTACCGATTCCCCGGCGCCATGCGCGGCGCCGGGGCTTTTTTTCGAAATGACATGCCCAGACAAGGTCAATTCGCCCATGTTGCCGCATAGAATATGTCGGAATCGGGGCCTGGGCCGGGAAACGCGCGACTAGCCCGGCCAAGTCCGACCAAGTCCGACCCGATCCGATCAAGCCCGGGCGAAGCCTGACAGGCCCGGCCCGATCATGACGACCCGGCCCGACAAGGAGGTATGCATCCGTGCGCGACAACCAATGGCGGGAATGGGAACCTTATATCAGCCCGTATGACCCCTGTCCGCCGATCCGCGTCAAGCGTTACAACGTGCCGCCTAACCAATTTATTGTCTATCAGCCGATGAACCTGCCGCAATTTTCCCTGGATGAGGCGCTGCGCAAGGGAACGCTGTGGCCCGCGCTGTACAGCCCCTATCCGTCGAGGCGGGCCTGAAGGAGGTTGAAGACATGGCGGAAGAACGGACGGACAGCATGGAATACCGGGATAAAGGAGCCGCTTTCGGGGGCGTCGGCGGGAGTGCGGACGGGGGCGCCGGAAGCGCAGCCGGAAGCGTCGCGAACGGCGCCGGGGATTCCGGCGGGGAAACGGAGTCGTTCCGGGGCGGAGACGCATACCGGCGCGATCTTTTGGAACTGCAGAAGGTCGATTTTGCGCTGGTGGAGCTCTCGCTGTATCTGAACACCCATCCGACGGATCTGGAGGCGATCCGGCAGTTCAACCGTCTGGCGCAGCAGCGCGCCCGGATCGCCGGCGAATTCGAGATGAAATACGGGCCGCTCATGCAGTTCGGCCACAGCTATTCCCGCTATCCCTGGCAGTGGCCCAATACGCCCTGGCCGTGGCAGGTGTGAGGAGGAACGCCGCATGTGGATTTATGAAAAGAAATTGCAATATCCGGTAAGGGTCAGCAAGTGCGATCCGCGCATGGCGAAGTTTCTGATCGAACAATACGGCGGGGCCGACGGCGAACTGTCGGCGGCGCTTCGATATTTGAACCAGCGGTACTCGATCCCCGACAAGGTGATCGGTCTGCTGACAGATATCGGCACGGAGGAGTTCGCCCATCTCGAGATGATCGCCACCATGGTCTACAAGCTGACCAAGGACGCGACGCCGGAGCAACTGGAAGCGGCGGGACTCGGCGCCCATTTCGTAAACCACGACAACGCGCTGTTCTACAACAACGCGGCGGGGGTGCCCTGGACGGCGGCCTATATTCAGGCAAAAGGCGATCCCATTGCCGACCTGTATGAAGACATCGCGGCGGAGGAAAAGGCGCGGGCGACCTACCAATGGCTCATCGACATGACCGACGACCCGGATTTGCAGGACGGGCTGAAATTCCTCCGGGAGCGGGAAGTGGTGCACGCCCTGCGTTTCCGGGAAGCGGTGGAGATGCTGAAAGCGGAGCGGGATCACAAGAAGGCGTACCTGCCGGTGACGCAATTTTAAGGTGACCATTTTCCAAGGAAAGCCCAAGGCCAAAAAGGGGCCAAAAACCGAATGGCTTAGTCTTGGGAACAATCGATTTTCGGGGACTGGTTGTCGCCAACGTACAGTTCCAACGATTCGCGTAATTTGACCAAGGACACCTCTGTCGATTTTCCTTGGTTAACGGCTTCACTTCCGGGCAACGGGCGACGTATCCATCCCCTTTTTTTGATGCGGTGATTTTTACCGACATCATGCTGAAAGTTCTTGAATATATTGATGCCTGCTTTTCCACAAAACAGGTTTAACACCATAGGTCGCTAAAGCATTGATTAACTCGTTGCTTACCGATTTTTCTGAATCGTTAATAAATGTGTAAAGAGTGGACCCTGGTTTTCGAGTTTCTCTAATATCATCCCATTGAAACAACAGAACCTCTGCCTTTTGCTTTGTTGGATTATTCATGGCTTGAATAAATCTTTCGGGCTTATACTTGGAAGCCGGGATAACAAAATTGAACTTTTGGGTAAATCCGCTTTTGCCTGTAAAATTTACGTTGTCAACAAATCGAATTTCATTTTCCAGCAGAAAATGCTCAACATCTTCAAGGAATATGCTGGATACCTTCCCGTGCGGTGAAAAACATATCATTAACTGCCATCATGGCTTGGAGTAACATGTTTTTCTTTTGAGGAAAGTTGTCAATTGTAGCTTCAACATACAATTCGTCATTTTGGGAACATTTAACTCCAAAACCATTCAAGATCGTATTAAACATTGCTTCTCTTTTTGGGGATGAATGAATATCACAGCCAGACATCTTTAGGTCGCTTAAAATGTATCCATCATCGGTCAGCTTTATTTTGTTATTGTTTTGTGGAATAACGTAAATTTGCAAGTGGTCATTGTGACGATCCAAGAAAGGGGTGGTGATTTCAATGACGCCGTTTAAGTCAGACAATTTGATCTTTTGTTTGACCCAGTTAAGGTAATTGTTTTTCAAATCTTCCGGCGTCAACATTTAAACCAACCCTCCTTCTTGCATATATATGTCGGGGACATTGATGACGTTATTATAGCGCAAAAAACCTTGCAATACCTCAATCAAGTCCAATGAAGATGTCGTTGTTCTGTGATATTGTCAGGGTGTAACTGATCCGAGAAAATGTCAGTATGAGCAAGGAGCAGATCACCTTGACAAAGAACGAACTGAAACGCGT
>JGI12341J12878_1000212_pt1 | contig 26877 bp, 21 predicted proteins | sample Passage260B_FD_12878 | JGI IMG/M metagenome (IMG submission 12878)
CATCCGACCGGTTCTGCCTCAAATCCAGTTCGTGTACCTTGGCCCGTGCGTTTGCCTCCGGCTTCCTTCAGATCCCGCCTCGCGGCAGGCACCCTTGCCTTGGCTAATGGTAGGCGCTCGCCAGCCCCCATTCCGGACTTTCACCGTAGAGATGACGCCCATGCTGGGCGTACAAAAAAAAAAGCGATCCGCGAGCAACGGACCGCTTCTTTTTGTTGCCCGTGCGAACCCCTCGGACCCCGTGTCAGCTGGTGACGTAAAACCCCTTCTCGCCGACGAGGTGGAACCGGTCGTCGCCTTCCGGTTTCAGCCAGAGCCTTAAATAATATTTTGCGGTGTATTTGAAGTGGTATTCGATGATGCCCGAGTTGAAAATATATTCCCCGTACTGAAACTCCGGGTTCTTGATGTGTTTCAAAACCATTTCCTCTTCCTCTTCGTAAGGTGAGTTGAGGACCAGCTTGAGTTCCGACACCTTTAGGTCGATTCCGTCGATGGCGACATGCACCACTAACGATGTCGTCATTCCCTTATAAATTTGGCCCGTATATTTCTCGTTTTTCTCGAAAATGGGGATCAGGTTGACGTTCGGCTTGTGCAACGCGACTTTCGATCCTTTTCGTTCCACGATCGCGTGCATTTTTTCCGCGACATCCTCAAGATCCAGGTAAATCTTGCCGTCCACTTCGACGGCGGCGATGCTTCTGTACTTGTTGAAACTGATGCCGATTCCGGCCGCGTAGATCGTCAGTCCTCCCGCAAACAGAAGGACCATCATGAGCAGGAGCGTTTTCCGGGGATTCACCTGGCCTACCTCCGTCATCCGTGCGCTTCCATATCTTTCATTCCCTTATACCCAAATCTCTCCGGAAAGTTGCGCTTCATGGACAAATTCGATTCCGGCGGCCCGGAATGAGGCGCAAGGTCCGGATCGGCGGCCCGGCAGGCCGGGTGAAAAGCCCTATTCCAGCAGCCAGCGGAAAATGCGCCCGAGGGTGTCCTTTGTCCCGAGGTGCGACAGACCGTTCCGGTCGTGGGCCGGCGTAAAGGCGCACACCTTGCCCCGGCCGTGGCGATGCGCCCAACCCGCAACCGATTCGCCTTCCCCGGAAACCGAACGCAGGAACACATGGGTGGCCGCCGTGTCGCATTCCACAAAATAATGCTCGTCCAGGATGTCGAAGGGTTCCGCGGGCGCCAGGCCGAACGGATCCGGAACGCCGACGAGGCGGACGACCCGCAAACCCTCCGGATGATGCAGGAAACGGCCGCGCAGCATGCGCGCATAGGGGCCGTCCGGATCGGGGCAGGACAGCCCGGAGTGCCAGGCGAGCCAGTTTCCGCCCCGTTCCACGTAGCGCGTGATGCTTTCCTGAACCTTCGCGGTCAGCCAGCCGCTTTCCGCCCCGTCTTCTCCCGGACCCGGCCTGTCCATTTTGAACACCGCCACCGCGTCGGGCAAGGCCGCCAATTCCTCCTCGAGACGCTCCGCGTCCGCCAGGCGGAGCGCCGCGTCTCCCGCAAGCCCCAAGACATCCCGCAGCGCTTCTTCCGCCATGTCCGCGGGATGGTAGGCATCGCCCAGCACCGCCAGAATCGTTTTCATGGTTTTCCTCCGTTTCCGCATTGACTTTCCCCGCCAATGCTGATATTATGTTTATTGCTTTCGGTCGACGTGATCTCATAGCTCAGTTGGGAGAGCACCATCTTGACAGGGTGGGGGTCGCAGGTTCAAGTCCTGCTGAGATCACCATTTCCATACGCACAACCGGGAACCCTGGCGCAAGGGTTCCCTGCTTTTTTTCCGGCGCCCTCCCGGCCCGGCCTTTCGGCTCATGTCCGGCCGCGGTCAGGGACAAACGCCTTGATGAAAAATGAGAAAATGGATTCAGCCGGAAAAACGCAACTTTTCAACGCCGCCCACCGTCGAAAAGGATGACTTCGGTGCGCACCCCAAACCCAAGCGGTATAGGAGGTCATGAACCGTGAAACCCGCCTTGAAAAAGAGAATGACCCTTCTGACCATACTTGCCCTCGTCTTCACCCTGTTTGCCGGAGGCACCGCGTACGCCGTAAACGACAAGGGAAACGGCAAGGCAAACGGAAAGGAACGACAGGAAGTCCGACTGATCAGGGACATGGGAATCCGGCTGGGCGTCCCGTTCGGCAAATTCCGGGGCGGCAAGGCGCTGGACAACGCTTCGGCGATTTCCGCCATCGCCAGGGGATTCGACTTGCAGGTGAAAAACCCGTCCCAAAAAGCGAGCGATCTCTTCACCAAGGTCCGCGACAACGCGCCGTACGCCAAAGCGTTCGTGGCCGCCCGCCAAAACGGCCTCGTCATCGCGAAGGACATCAATCCCAACGCCGCCGTCTCGCGGGAACAGTTCGCGAAATGGCTCTACGAAGCCATTGAAGCCACCGGCGAGCGTTTCTGGACCATGATCTACACGACGTTCGCCGACGAGAACCAGGTCAGCGAAGGCTATATGGACGGCATCCAGCGGCTGCTTTCCGCCGGCGTCATCCAGCTGGACAAAGACAACAAGTTCCGGCCCAGGAGCGCCATCACCCGGGCGGAAGCGGGCACGATGCTCAAAAAAGCCCTCGAGCTCTTCGGACCGGAGAAAAAGGAGAAAAACCGGCCACAGCCCGGACAGCTTACGGACATCCGCCTGGTGACCGAAAAAGTGGGCGATGACATCCTGAAGGTGACCGTGTTCGCCAATGCGCCGCATCCGGGATACGGCCTGGAGATTTCCGCCATCCATTTCAAGGACGGCGTCGCGAAAATCCACTATCGCGTGATCAAACCGGATCCGAACATGATGTATCCGCAGGTGATCACCCAGGTCCAGGCGGTCGCGTACATTCCGTCGTCCTACAAGGCCGAATTGCACGAACCGGGCAAGGCGGTCAAGGCGGACGCGAAAACCAAAACGGACAAATAACCCAATCGCCCGTCAACCGGAGGCATCCGGCCCCGGCCGCGAAGGAGGCGCAAAGCCCGCGGCGCTTATCCCTACGGCTTCCGGGGGAAAGCGCCGCAGCGCTTCTTCCGCGAATCGCTCCAGAACTTCCGGCCGGTACCAGTCCGAAAGGCCGAGCGCCGCGTATCGCTCCGGCATGCCGAGCAGCCGGCTGCGCACGCCGCGGCTTCCGTCACCGCGAAAATAATCGTCCGCGACGATGCGGGGCGCCGCCTCGGCCAACCGTTCCACAAAACGGGGCGAATGCGGAAGCAGCGGCGAGACGGCCGCCTGCACGGGAATTCCCGCCTCCCGCAGCCGCCGCAGGGCCTTGAAACGGGCGGCCAGGGGCGGGGCGGCGGGCGTAAACGCCCGGCGCATTTCTTCCAGGTCGGTCTCCACCGTGACGCTGATCAGCACGCGGTCGCCGAGCCGGCGGAACAGGTCGGCGTCACGGACGACCAGCGGGCTTCTCGTCTGCACCAGCAGGAAATCGGGCGGTTCCTCCGCCATCGCCTCCAGCAGGCGCCGGGTGATCCGGATTTTCGCTTCCATGGGCTGGTACGGGTCCGTCGCCGAAGACATGAACACGGCGACGGGCCCTTTCCGTCTGGCCCGGATCACTTCATCCCGGATCGCGTCGGGGTCGCCGTTTTTCGCACGAGCCCACTCCCCCCACGGAGCGTCGGCGGACAGCGCCGCGGGAAGCCTCCGCACGTAACAGTAGGAGCAGCCGAACCGGCATCCGATATAGGGATTGAGGGTATGGGTGTAGCCACCCAGCAAATACCCCGTTGCCGGGTTGAGCCAGCGAAACGCGGCCATGGCGCCTCCTTTCCCGGGGCCTGGCCCAGCCCGTCACGCCGTATAAAAAATGGCCGGCACCGCATAATATTGGCGCGAATCCATTCCTGTCCAAGGAGGCGGTGAACCCGCATGCCCCTGATCCCCTATGAGCCTTTCCGCCAGCTGGACAATTTGCGGCGGGAATGGGAACGGTTTTTCCCGGCCGATATCCCGCTCCGGCAATGGTTCGGCCTGTCGTCCGACGTGCCCGGCATCGACGTGTACGAAACCGAACATGACGTGGTGGCCGTTTGCGATGTGCCCGGGCTGCAAAAGAAGGATGACGTGCAGATCGAAGTGGAAGGCCGGATGCTGACCGTCAGCGGCACGATCCACCGGACCTACGAAACGGAAAGGGATCGCCTGCACCGGCAGGAACGCTTCGCAGGCCGGTTCCAGCGGACGGTCACGCTGCCGGCGAACGTCGACCCGGAAGGCGTCCGGGCCTCTTATAAAAACGGCGTCCTCGAAATCCGCATGCCGAAGCTCAAGGCCGAAGGACGCCGGCGCATCGACATCGAATTCCACTGACGGCAGATAAGGCCGCCAATGCCAGGCAACCCCGTTTCCGTCCGGGAAGTTCCGGCGCGGAAACGGGGTTGCCGCATGGATGCGTATGCTGTTTGGGCCGCACTCGGCCGTGCGGCTATGTTTCCGGGCGCGGCAAGTCCATTGTCCGCGGGGTCCGCGGTTCTTAGGCAAACGCGTTTGGTGCCGAGGACGGGAATCGAACCCGTACGGTGGTAACCCACCCCAGGATTTTAAGTCCTGTGCGTCTGCCAGTTCCGCCACCCCGGCAGGAAGACGCGCGCTTGTTGCCGTTGGTGGGCCCTGAGGGACTCGAACCCCCGACCAATCGGTTATGAGCCGACAGCTCTGACCGCTGAGCTAAGGGCCCTGGTCTCAAGGCGAAAGGATGGTTGCGGGGGCAGGATTTGAACCTGCGGCCTTCGGGTTATGAGCCCGACGAGCTACCGGACTGCTCCACCCCGCGTCGGTGATGGCCGCCCCGCGTGAACGGCAAAGCCGTGACGTAAGGCAGCACTCATCACTTTACACCGAATGGCGCGCAACGTCAAGGGTTTCGTCATCCCCCGGGGCGGTTTACGGCAGATAGCGCACGCCGTATTTCCCTTTCCGGGAGCGGAACACTTCGATTTCCCGCGGGGGGTCGATGCCGAAGAGCCAGCCGTCATGTTCCATGCGGCGCATCACGCAGCCGGCCTGGAATTTGCTGTCATACAGTCTGGCCCAGTAGACCCACTTCATGACGCCACCTCCCATGGCACGCTGTCGGCCGGCTTGCGGCGCCGCGCGCTTCCGCCCGCGCGCGGCGCCTCCGTCGCCCGTTATAGCATGCGCGGCACGCCCCGGGAATTATCCCTGCCGGGCGATGGCCATGCTTCTCAGTATGGCTCCGCCGGCGCCAACGGGCCCGTAGAGGTCGTCGAACACGCCTTCGATGGGGCCGCTGGGATTTTCCTTGATCTTCAGGAGCAGGTCATTGCCCCGGCTTTCCCATTCCGCCAGCGCCTCGTCCACCGTTTTCTCGTCGCGGAGCACCTGGTTGTACAAGAGATCGCCGATCTGTTGGATCATCCACAGATTCGGGTAATCCCGCTCCAGCTTCTGTTCGGTGTATGACCGCGGAGGCGCAGGCTTGACGGAATAGAAAGCCTCGATGTTGTAGCTGAGGCCGAAACGCGGCTGGATATAAGCCTTGCGCGCCGGCATTTCCCATGTGCTTCGGGATTTCAGCCGCGCCCATTCGTCGCCGGTCATGAACTTGATGTACGTCCAGGCGTCTTCCTTGTTTTGCGCGTTGGCGTTGATGGCCAGCAGCTGGCTCAGGTAGATGTTGCCGGAGACGCCCGGCGCGGAGCTGTGGGACGGCACCGTCACCACATCCCAGTCGATGGGCTCGAAGCCTTTGTCCCGGATCCGGTCGACGTTGTTGTTGAAATTGACCAATTCGTTGATGAAGCTGTAATTCCCCAGCACCATGGCGACCTTGCCGCGGAAGAACGCCCGGTCCATGTACGGGTACCAGATGCCGTCCTGGGGAGGGTCCGCCATCAGATCTTCATACGTCGGAAGCACCTTGTCCTTGTACAGCTGGGTGATCGTGCTCCACACCGTTTTCCAGCTGTCGTTGTTGACGGTCATCCGCTCGAGATTGTCGTCGTACATGCGCAGATTGAGCGGCTGGGCGAACTGTTGCAGTTCCCAGAAGCCTCCGCCGCCGCCCCATTCGTTGAACGTGAATCCCCATACCGCGTCTTTGCCCTCGCCCCGTTTGAGCCGGCGGGCGAGATTGAACACGTCGTCCCAGGTCATGTGATCGGTGGGAAACTCCACCCCCGCTTCCTGGAACAGCTTTTTGTTGTAGAACAGCGCGGACGGGTTGAACGTCGGGGTCAGGGCGTAGATGAAGCCGTCTCCCATTTCCGCGATGCCCTCGATGACGGCCGGCACGAAATCATCCTTGCTGATCTTGTCCTCGGCCATCAGCGGGTCCAGCTGCACCAGCAGGTTGTCGCGCGCCAGAAGCGTCAGCAGCGAGGAATCCAGCACCATGACGTCCACCGGATTCGGGCCGGTGAGAAGTTTCTTGACCTCTTCATAGACATCCGGCTGGTTCTGCTGTTCCTCAGGCGTCATGAACTGGAACTGGTCGTAATTGACCGCCGGCACGATCTCGATTTCGATGGCGCCCTGCATGGTCAGTTCAAAGGCATCGGTGAGCGACTGCCGGGTGTAGTAATCTTCGTACGCGTTGCCATACGTGATGCCGATCCTCAGGGTCCTCGGACCCTGGGGTTCGCTGGCTCCCCGGCTGCAGGCGGCCAGCAGCGACCCGGCCAACGCCGTGATCATGCCAAGGATGATCCATCGGCGCAACATTCCCCTTTTGTTCATGCGGTTTCTCCCTCCATTGTTTTCGGGGGTTTGATCAGAATCTTCTCCCCGTCGAACTCCAATGTGGCCTTGTCGCCGATGCCGAGCGCCTGCAAATATTCGCGGGGAATTTGCAGCCGGCCCGCACGGTCGACGACGACAAACGCTTCATGCACCTCCTCCAGCGCCTTGCGCCCATAAAGCGGCGCAGCCAGTGTCCGGTCGAGATGGACATTGCGCTTGATGAATTCCGTGCTGGTGAGCCCGTCACGGATCGCCACCACCCGGTCGACCTTGCTCGCCAGCCCCAGGTCGTGGGTGACGATGACGATGGTCAGGCCGAATTCCCGGTTGAAGCGGCGGAAGATGTCCATGATCAGGTCGGAGGTCGCGGTGTCGACGGAGCCGGTCGGTTCGTCGGCGAGCAGAAGCTTCGGCCGGTTCGCCAGAGCGATGGCGATCGCTACCCGCTGCTGCTCCCCTCCGGACAGCTGGGTCAGCTTGCTGTGCATGCGGTCCTTGAGCCCGACCATCTCCAGCAGCTGTTTCGCATAGGCGCGGTCCACTTTCTTGCCCGTGAACATCATCGGCACTTCGACGTTCTCCAACGCGGTGAGATACGGCAGCAGGTTCCGGGCGTTGTTCTGCCAGACAAAGCCCACCGTCTCCCGCTTGTAAACGACCAGTTCCGCCTCGGTGATCTTCAGCAGATCCCATTTGCCGACGCGCACCTGTCCGGCCGTGGGGCGATCCAGGCCGCCAAGAATGTTGAGCAGGGTGGATTTGCCGCTGCCGCTGTTGCCGATGATCGCCATCATTTCGCCAGCCTCGACGGTCAGGTTGAGGCCCTGCAGGGCCACCACTTCCAGGTCGTCGGTCTTATAGATCTTGACAAGGCCTTCGCAATGGATCAAAACTTATCGCTCCTCTCCTGTCCATGCGGCCCGGAAATCCCGTCCGACCGTGCGCCAAAACCGGCCGAAAGGTTCCTCACATCAAACCGTCGAACACGCCCTCGATGTGGCCGTCGGGATTGGCCTTTATTTTCGGCAGCAGATCGTTGCCCCTGCGCTCCCATTCCGCCAGGGCTTCGTCCACCTTTTTTTCGCCCCGGAGCACCTGCCCGTACAGATGGGCGCCAATCTCCCGAATCAACCATAAGTTCGGGTAATCCATCTCCAGTTTCTGCTCCGCGTACGTTAGCGGCGGCGCCGGCTTGACGGAATAGAAAGCTTCGACATTGTAGCTCAGACCGCCGCGCGGCCGGATGTGCGCCTTGCGCGCCGGCATTTCCGTGATGCTGCGGGACTTCAGACGCGCCCATTCGTCGCCGGTCATAAATTTCATGTACGCCCAGGCGTCTTCCTTGTTTTGCGCGTTGGCGGCGATGGCGAACAATTGGTTCAGGGTGATGCCGCTGGAGACTCCCGGCGCGGCGCCGTGGGTTGGCACCATCGCCACGTCCCAGTCGATGGGCTCGAAGCCCAGGTCCCTAAGCCTGCCGGCGTTGTCGTTGAAGTTGATCAATTCCTGGATATAACTGTAGCTGGCGATTACCATGGCAACCTTGCCGCGCAAGAACGGCCGCTCCATGTACGGATGCCAGTCGCCGTCCCCGGGCGGTTCCGTCATGATGTGCTCATCCGTAGGCAAGACTTTGTCTTTATATAATTGCTCGAAGGTCTCCCAGGCCGCTTTCCAGCCGTCGTTGTTGACGGTCATCCGTTCGAGGTTGCCGTCGTACATGCGCAGATGGAGCGGCTCGACATATTGTTCGACCTCCCAGAAGTTTCCGCCCCTTCCCCCGTCATTGAACGCGAATCCCCAGACCGCGTCCTTGCCCTCTCCCCGCTTGAGCCGGCGGGCCAGGTTGAACACGTCATCCCAGGACATGGGGTCGGAGGGAAATTCCACCCCCGCTTCCCGAAACAGCTGTTTGTTGAAAAACAGCGCGGAAGGGTTGAACGTCGGGGTCAGGGCGTAGATGAAGCCGTCGCCCATCTCCGCGATGCCCTCAATGACGGCCGGCACAAAATCTTCCTTGCGGATCCCGTCTTCGGCCATCAGCGGGTCCAGCGGCACCAGCAGGTTGTCCCGCGCCAGCGGCGTCAGCAGGGAGGAATCCAGCAACATGACGTCCACCGGATCGGGCCCGGCAAGCAATGCCTTGACCGCTTCGTAAGTGCCCGGCTGATTCCGTCGTTCCTCCGGCGTCAAGAAACCGCGCTGACCCAGGTTGATTGCGGGCACGATCTCGATCTCGACGGCGCCCTTCATGGTCAGCTCGAAGGCGTCGGTGTACGTCCGCCGGATGGAATCCTCGGACGCGCTCCCGTAGATGACGCCGATCCGCAACGTCCTCGGACCTTCCGGCCCGGCGGTCTCCCGGCTGCAGGCGGCAAGCGGAGACACGGCCAGCGCCGCGGCAAGCACGGGGATGAGCCATTGGCGAAAAGCTCCCCCATCTTTCATGCGAACTTCCCTCCATCTTACCGCTCCTCGCCCATCTTGACAGCCTGGTGCACCCGCAGATTGCGGATGTGGGCGATGAGCAGGGCGGCGCCGATGCCCATCATCACCGCGACCACCGAATACAGCCGGATGTCGTCCACCGCCTCGAACACCACCCGGAACGGCGGGACCTGGTTCGCCGCGTTCCCGGTGGTCTGCAGGAACGGCAAAAACAGGAGGCTTGCCAGCTTGCCGGTCACGATGCCGAAGGCGATGGACAGCCCCGCGGTAAACACCTGCTCGAACAGCAGCATGGCGGTCAGCTCCCGGCGGAAAAGGCCGGTCGCGCGAAGCACGCCCATCTGGACGGTCCTGCCGGACAGATTGAAGAACCAGAAGATGACATACCCGGCCAGCGAAACGATCACCGTGATGAGAAATCCGAGGCTCAGGATGCCGAACACGCCGCCGCGGGCCGGATGCCGGCTCTGGGCGATCAGTTCGTTTTCCACATCCTGGATGGAGACGATTTCGACGCCGTGTTCCCGGAGCACCGGCACGATGGGCAACACGTCGGCTCCCGGCTCCATGTCCAGCCAGACGTCGTATGGGATCATCGGCACCTGATCGAATATGTAACCCAGATTGGCGACCAGGAACGGCATCTGGTCCGGATATTGCGCGGGCCAATAAGGCACGATGCCGATGATCACAAATTCCACGGGCTGGCCGGAGATGACCGCGGTGATCACGTCTCCCGTCTTCAGCTCATACCGCTCGGCAAGGTTGGACGAAATGATCGCCCCTTCCGTCACCTGACCCATCGCGGCCAGATAGCGGAACGGATGGTTCTTGTACAGGTCCGTCCGGAACCAGGCCACGCGGGCGAAATCCACGGTCTCGATGCCGACGACCATGCCCTGCCCCACCGTCCGGTTGGAAACGGACAGACTGGCCTTCGTCTGCACCACCTTGGCCGCGTGCCGCACGCCGGGGAGCGTCCGGAACACTTCGAACGGAGGTTCGTTGTAAACGAGGGTGCCCGATGGCATCGGAACCTGGGGAGCCCCTCCACCGCCTCCGCCGGGATTGCCGGATCCGCCTCCTCCCGTGCCTCCGCCGCCGCCCGGTTGCTGCGAGCCGCCGGACGGCGAGGTTTCCTGATAAGCCTCCCAGACGGTTTGCACGATGACGTCCGCGCCGTATTTGTACAGGATCCGCTCTTCCGAATTGAGATGGATGGTGCGCGCCGCGGAAGCGTTGTAAACCCCGAGCCCGAGGGTGAGGACGAGCAGGATCATGAGCGGATAATAGGCCTTGGACGAACGGGACAGCTGCGTCACCGTAAGGTACAGCGGAATCGGCATGTTCCTGCGCGCCAGCCAGCTGATGAGCCGGAGCATCAACGGGAACAGCCGCAGGAACAGAAGGCCGAGAGCGAAAATGAAGATTGCCGGCACGAAAAACAGGAACGGCTGCACGTTGAGCTGGTCCGTGGTGAGCCCCGTGCGGAACGAGATCATTTGCCGCTCGTTGAACAGGTACCATCCGTAGGCCGCCACGCCCAGCAGGACCACGTCCAGATACCAGCGCATCCAGAACGGCGGGCGCTCCTTGCGCGCCTGCATGCGCCGGTAATCGACGATGGAGGCGCGGGTGTAGACCAACGCCGGGATGACCGCCGCACCGATGGCCACCAGCACGGAAAGCAGGGCGGCCAACGCGCTGTCGGAGGAAAATCCCACCGGAATCGATTTGCGGTTCACGAACTCAAGGAACCCGTTGGCGGACCCGATGCTTTTGGCCATGAACCAGCCGATGGCGGGGCCAAGCAGCAATGCGGCGCCGCCGAGCAGGGCCCCTTCCAGCAGGAAGATGAGCATGATCTGCCGCCTGCTGGCGCCGCGGCTGCGCAGCACCGCGATGTCGGTGCGCTGGTTCTCCAGCGACTGGCGGGCGATCATGGTGATGAAGTAGAACGCCATGGCGATCATCGGAGCCGCCAGGGTAAACAGCATCGTCTGCAGCTGGACGCTCTCGCGGCGAAAATCCGCCAGCATGTCCCGGAACGAAATCTCCACCCGCGTGCCTTTCAGGATGTTGTTCGCCTCGATGTCGACCCGGTTCAGGACGCGGGAGAGGGGTGTCAGCCGGCTCGTGGTGATCTCGCTCAGGTCGTACACGGCGTACCAGCTGGCCAGCTGCACCGGGATGCCGCGCTTGCCCACCAGATCGTCCAGGAACACCCGCTCGGAGATCAGCAGCGCGTTCATCAGGCTGTCCAGGCCCTGGTACCAGTAAGGATCGGCCATGTCCAGCGGCCGGACGGAACCGACGATCTCCACGCGGAGCGTGAGATTCAGGCCGCCGTAGACGGGGTACAGCAGTACGTCGCCAACGTGCAGGTCGTTGCGGAACAGCGCTTCTTCCAGCATGACCGCCTGCAGCGTGCCGTCCGCCCCTGCTTCTTCGGCGAACCACTTGCCGCCGGCCAGCTCGACCCGTTCTTCCAGGCCGCCCAGGGAGGTGATGGTCATCCGGCGGGTGCGGCTGGCGTCGACCTTCGACGGGTCTTCCGGCGACACTTCCGTGCTGCGCAGCGTAAGCCCCCGCTGCTCAACGGTAACGGGAAAGCCGATGCGCTCCGGAACTTCTTCGGTGATGAACCGGTCCGCCTGGCTGAAGGCGACGGGGTCCGTTCTGCCGTCCGTCGACTGGTAACGGAACAGCAGGGCCCCGGCCGGCAGCCCGGTCTCGTGTTCGCGCAGCGTCTGGGCGACGACGCGCTTCAGCGAACCGTCCGCGTACATCGGAATGCTGGCGGTGAACGCCACCGCCACGAGCAGCCCGGCGAAGGTGCTCAGCGTGAGCCACCGGGTGTTCCACATTTTGCGGAAAAGAAAACGGATCAGTGCGCTCATCGGCTACCTTCCCACTACTTTTTGCCCGGGGACGAGGCCCTCGAGGATTTCGGCGACGGTCGACGTCTGCTGGCCGACCCGGACGTCCACTTCCCGCTTGGTGCCGTCGGGCTCCACCACCTGCACGTAGGTGCGCGTGCCGATGGTCCGCAGGGCGGCGAGGGGAATGACGACGGCGTTTTCCTTGCGGTTCAGGATCACCGTGGCGGTCAGCGGCGTGCCGCGCTGGGCCGTGTCGGGCAGATCCTTGACCTCCACCAGCAAGTACTGGTCAAGCCGGTCGGGCTGCTGCGGCTGCCCCCAGGGCCAGCCGCCCGAGTTTTGTTGCGACGTGGGCAGCGCCTTGACGACGCCCATCCGTTCGCCGACGTTGTTGATGTTAAGGCGCACCTCCATGCCGGGGGCGACCTTGTTCACGTCGCTGGACGACAGGGAAACGGCCGCGATCAGTTCCCGGGCGTTGGCGATGACGGCCACCGGATCGTACGCCTTCACCTGCCCGCCTTCCTGCACGGACAGCGAGACGACGGTTCCCGCGAACGGCGCCGTCAGGACCGCCTGGGCGATTTGCTCTTCCAGGTCGACGAGCGCCTGCCGTTTTTCTTCAAACTGGATGCGCTGCGTTTCGAATTCCACCGGATCCATCTCGTCGCGCCGGCGAAGCAGCTCCTTCATCGCCAACTCTTCCTTTTGGAAGGCGAGCCGCTGCATGCGCAGCTGGTTGCGCAGATCGTCCACGTCCAGCTCGGCGACGGGCTGGCCCGCCTCCACCCAGTCGCCGGGCATGACGTACAGCCGCTTGATCCGGCGGTTGTCCAGGGTGAAGTACAGCGTCGTTTCCTGTGTCGAAAGGAGCCTGCCGGAGCCCGTCACGGTGGTCTCCAGCGTCTGCGTGGTCACTTCGTACTCCGGTTTTTTGGAAATCTGCGGGAGGGCGATGTCTTCCAGGTATTCTTCTTCCGGCTCGTCGGGCAGCAGGCTGCAGCCCGCAAGGAGCAGCGGCAGCGCCAGCAGGACCGCCAGCGCGGACCGGACCGCGAAAGGCGCCTTTCGCCCGGCCCGGAAACGCCGGTCTTCTTTCGGTTCAGACGGCGGCAAGAACCCCGTCGGCCATTTCATAGACATGATCCGCAACCTCCAAAATTGTGGGATCGTGGGTGGTCATGCAGATGGTGATGTTCTCCCTGGCGACGATTTCGCGGAACATCGCGATGATCTGCGCCGCCATCTGCGAGTCCACCTCGGCGGTCGGCTCGTCGGCCAGGATCAGCCGCGGCCGGTGCGCAATGGCTTTGGCGATGGCCACCCGCTGTTGTTCGCCCCCGGAAAGCTCATACGGACGGTGATGCATCCGCTTGCCCAGCCCGACCATTTCCAGGCAGGCCGTGGCGCGGCTTTTCCATTCGGAACGGGGCACCCCGGCTATCCGCAGCGACAGCTCCACGTTTTCGTAGGCCGACAGCAGCGGAAGCAACGCGTACGACTGGAAAATGAAGCCGATCTCCTTCCGCCTCACCGCCGTGCGCCGGTCGTCGTCCCATGCGTGAAGGGGCTGCCCGCGAAACCAGACTTCGCCCCTGGTCGGCGTGTCCAGCCCGCCCATCAGGTTGAGAAGGGTCGTCTTCCCCGAGCCGGATCGCCCGCGCAACATGACCAGCTGCCGGGGATAGAGGTCCAGGTCGATCCCCTTGAGCACCCTGAGAGGCTTGCCGCCCACCTCAAAGGTCCGTTCCAAACCGCGGACGGACAGGAGCGGCCCGGTATCGTCCGGATCCGGAGCCTTCCCGGAAAAGCCGGGCGCCGGTGACGGCTGCGGGGGGTGGTCCGATGCGGAATCCGCCGGCTGCGGAGTCTCCGCACGCCGTCGAAATTTGGCGAACATGCCGGTTCCTCCCACACCTTTTTCAAAAACGCTTTTCAAACTGATATAACGATACGAAAAAAGAAAAAGTTACGCAATGTCGGGTTTTTTTATGAGAATCATGAGAATCCTGAGAAAGGCCTTATCGTCGGGCGCCGTTTTGTGTATGATTAATAAAATGAACATGCCAGTGTCGGAAAGGTTGGAAGGATCTTGAGCGCGAAATTGCCGGAAACGCAAACCCCCTCCCCGAACTTCATTCGCAACATCATCGCCGAAGACGTCGCCTCCGGGCGGGTGAAGGAAGTCATCACCCGCTTCCCTCCCGAGCCCAACGGCTATCTGCATATCGGCCACGCCAAGTCGATTTGCCTGAATTTCGATCTGGCCGACGAATTCGGCGGGCGGACAAACCTCCGCTTTGACGACACCAACCCGCTGAAGGAAAACGAAGAATACGTGAAGGCGATCATGGAGGACGTCCGCTGGCTGGGCTATGAATGGGACAATCTGTGCTACGCTTCGGACTACTTCGAGCAGATGTACGAATACGCCGTGCGGCTCATCAAGAAGGGCAAGGCGTACGTCTGCGACCTGTCGCCGGAGGAAATCCGCCGCACCCGCGGCACCCTGACCGAACCCGGCATCCCCAGTCCGTACCGGAACCGCTCCGTGGAGGAGAATCTGGACCTGTTCCGGCGGATGCGCGAAGGGGAATTTCCCGAAGGATCGAGAACCCTGCGGGCCAAGATCGATATGGCTTCGCCCAACATCAACCTGCGCGACCCGGTGCTGTACCGGATCGTCCACGCGCGGCACCACCACACCGGGGACAAGTGGTGCATCTATCCGATGTACGATTTCGCCCATCCGCTCAGCGACGCCATCGAAGGCGTCACCCATTCCATCTGCACCCTCGAGTTCGAAGATCACCGGCCGCTTTACGACTGGGTGATCCGGGAATGCGAGACGGAAACGGTCCCCCGCCAGTACGAATTCAACCGGCTCAACCTGACGCAGACGGTGCTCAGCAAGCGATATCTCAAGCTGCTGGTGGAACGGGGCATCGTCGACGGTTGGGACGACCCCCGCATGCCGACCATTGCCGGCCTGCGCCGCCGGGGCTTTACGCCGGACGCCATCCGCGCCTTCTGCCGCGAAATCGGCGTCGCCAAGAGCAACAGCGTCGTCGACTGGCGAATGTTGGAACATTTCGTGCGCGAGGATCTGAAGCTGAAAGCGCCGCGCACGATGGCGGTGCTCCGGCCGCTCAAGGTGGTCATCGTGAATTATCCGGAAGGGCAGATCGAATGGCTGGAAGCCGAAAACAATCCGGAAAATCCGGAGATGGGCACGCGGCGCATTCCGTTCTCGCGGGAAATCTATATCGAGCGCGAAGATTTCATGGAGAATCCGCCGCCGAAATACCACCGCCTGTTCCCGGGCAACGAGGTGCGCCTGAAACACGCCTACTTCATCCGCTGCGAGGAAGTGGTGAAAAACGAGGCGGGCGAAATCGTGGAACTGCGCTGCACATACGATCCGGCCACGAAAAGCGGCTCCGGCTTCACCGCCCGCAAGGTCAAGGGCACCATCCACTGGGTGGAAGCTTCCCACGCGGTGCCGGCGGAGTTCAGGCTGTATGAACCGCTGATTCTGGACGGGAATTCCGGAGACGCGGACAACGAGGAGCCCGAAGGCGAAGCCGGCGAGGCTGCGGATGCGGCCGCGTCGTTCCTCGGCCGGATCAACCCCAAATCCCTGGAGGTCCTGCACGGCTTCGTGGAACCCGGCCTGAAGGACGCCAAGCCGCACGACAAGTTCCAGTTTTTCCGCCACGGCTATTTCAACGTCGATCCCAGGGATTCCGGCGCTGGCCGGCTGGTGTTCAACCGGATCGTGTCGCTCAAGAGCTCCTACGAGCTGCCGGTGGACGCGCGCTGAAGCCCGCCGGCATTCCGCGCGGTTAAAGGGCGGTTTCCCGGAAGGAAACCGCCTTTTGCCATACCCGCCGCGCAATACCGGTTCTGTCGGGCTCCCATTCGACGCCGTGGCCTGCAGCCGTGGCTTCGCACGTTCGTGCTCCCGTTCACGCCGCCGGTCCGCAGTCGCCGATTCGCACGTTCGTGCTCCCGTTCACGCCGCCGGTCCGCAGTCGCCGATTCGCACGGTCATGGTCCGCGTCGACGCCGCGGCGCGCAGCCGTCGCTTCGTACGGCTATGCCCATCCCCGGCGCCGCAGGTGTGCCGCCGCCGCTTCGCGCGGTTCTGCTCTTCGCCGGCGCCTCCTTTCAGCGGACCGCCCCGGTCGATCACGCCGTTCAGCGTGTCGCCGCGATCGATTTCGCTTTGTACAACCTTGCCCCGATGAGGAACGCCAGGACGCCCCATGCCGCAAGCACCGCAACGGCAATCCAGAACGAAGCGTCCGCGATGCCCCGCGCGTACACCATGCCATCGCGGATGCCGTCGACGAAATAGGTCAGGGGCATCACCCGCGACAGCGGCTGGAGCCATTCCGGGAGCGTATCCACGGGAATGAACACGCCGCTGATGAACATCATCAGGAAGGACGCGATGTTGGCCATGGCCATGTAGGCTTCCTGCGACTTGCTCACGGCGGAGAACAGGTAGCCGATGGCGTTGAACGCCAGAACGCCGACGAAAAAGGCGACGGCCAGGCTGACCAGGTGGAGCTGAAGTTTCGCGCCGAAACCGAGCACGCCCACCGCCGCAAGCAGCATGATCTGCACAACGCCGAACACGAACCTAACGGCCATGTCCGCGATGCCGAACATCCCCATGCTGGCCGGCGTCATGCGCAGCCGCCGGAGCACGCCTTTCCGCCGCATTTCCACCAGGCCGACCATGCCGAACAACCCGCTTTGCGCCAGCGACAGGGCGATCATGCCGGTCATCAGGTAATCCTGGAACCTGAGCTCATCGCCGCCCGCGGCGACCGTCTCGATATCCAGGCTGAACACCGGAGCCGCTCCCAGGGCCGCGTAGTTTGCCTGCTGGACGAATTGCTCGAGCATGCCGGCCAAAGCCCGGGCGGTGATGTTGCGTTCGTTCTCGCGGTGGACAACGAGGCGGACGGCGGGGTTTTCCTCCGAAGGAAGTTCGATAAGGGCGAACACCTTTTTGTCCATCACCAGCTTCCGGCCTTCTTCGGCGGTCACCGCTCCTTCGCCGTGGATTTCCAGCCCGGGAAATTGCCGGAGCTGATCCATCAGCTGCGCCGACGCTTCGCCCGGCCGCGGGTCGGCCACCGCCACCCGCGCCTTGAACTCGCCCGCATTGCCGCCGAAAACGATCATGAACAGCACCATCAGGATGACGGGAAAGAATATGTTCCAGAACCAGACCGCTTTTTCCCGAAACGTGATTTTCAGATGGGCGGCAAACATCTGGGGAAACTGTTTCCACGCGAGCATCTCAGTCCCTCCATTCCTTGCCCGTAAAGGCGATGAATACGTCTTCCAGGCTCATTTCCCGGATCGAAAGACGCTCCACCCGATACCCCCGCTCCCGGGTGAAGCCGAACAGGCCATGCAGCGCGGCTTCGGGCCTTTCCGTCCAGATGCGGAGCTGTCCCGCTTCCCGTTCCATCCGGGTGACGTTCCCCAGACGCTGCAGCAGTTCTTCCGCTTCCCGCGCGGCCGCTTCGCCGTCTTCGAAACCGAGGCGGATTTCCCGTTCTTTCGTCAGGCGGCCAATGAGGGCCGCCGGCGTGTCCAGGGCGACGACGGCTCCCTGGTCCACGATGCAGACGCGATCGCTCAGCTTTTCCGCCTCCTCCATGTAGTGCGTCGTCAGAATCGTCGTTTTGCCCATTTCCTTGAGCCTCAGAATGATATCCCAAATATTCAGGCGAGCCTGCGGGTCCAGGCCGGTCGTCGGCTCGTCGAGAAAAATGAGGTCCGGATCGTTGATCATGGCGAGACCGATGGCCAGCCGTTGCCGTTGACCTCCGGACAGCACCTTGACCCTTTTGTTTCGGTGATCCTGAAGATTGATCATCTCGAGGATCTCCCCCACGGGGCGCGACTTCCGGTAGAAAGAAGCGAACAGGCGCAAATGCTCCTCCACCGTGAGCAAATCGAACAGTGCGCCGGATTGCGGCTGGACGCCGATCATCTCCCGGATGGCACGGGCGTCCTGCTCCCAGGTGAGGCCGCCGAACGAAATCTCGCCGGCGTCCGGAACGAGAAGGCCTTCGATCATTTCCAGCGTCGTCGTTTTTCCCGCCCCGTTCGGACCGATGATCGTGAACACTTCGCCGTGTTCCACCGCGAAGCTGATGTCCGCCACCGCCGTCACCGCGCCGAAGGTTTTGCGAAGACGGCGCACTTCCAATACGGGCATGGGCTTTGCTCCTTCCTCGTATCATCTAATTTCATTTACGGTAGACATTGTAAAAAATGAAATCCCGTCGCGGTACGGTCCGAGGGATGTTTTCGCCTCCGTCCGGAGACCGAGGAGGAGCATCAGGCGGGCGGCTCCATGGATTCATATTTGGCAAATTTTCTTCTCTCCCCACAAAAAAACTCCCCTCAAAGCAGTCCTGATTTTTGCTGTTTCAGGTGTCTGCTTTGAAGGGAGCATATCAACTCTCCGGCCGGCCTTGATCTCCATCCGGTCATTTTCAAAGGGTGGTTTTTCAATTTGCGCAAAATGCTGTGGTTTCTCGGGAAAACGCCGTTATTGACCCTGCGGTGGGAGCTCGTGAGCGTGTCCGCCCCATTCCCGCGGATTTTCCCGCCATGCCTTCAGCAAGGCAAGCTCCCGCTCGCCGATGTGGCCGCGCCGGCGCGCTTCGCCGATCAGCGTCCCGTAATCCGTAAGCGTCCGCAGCGGAATGCCCGCCTCTTCAAACGACCGCGCGGCCTCCGGAAATTGGTACGTGAAAATGGCCAGCACGCCGAGCACCTCCGCTCCCTCTTCCCGGACGGCGAGCGCAGCCTGCAGGGAACTTCCCCCGGTGGAGACCAGGTCCTCGATGAGCACCACCTTTTGTCCGGCCGCAAGACGCCCTTCGATCCGGTTTCCTTTGCCGTGTTCCTTCGCCTTGCCGCGCACGTATACCATCGGCAGGTTCAGCTTCTGGGCCACCCAGGCGGCGTGGGGGATGCCGCCGGTGGCGATGCCGGCCACGACCTCGCACGCCGGATGGTGAAGGCGGATCAGCGCCGCGAAGCCTTCGGCGATCTCCTCGCGGATGGCCGGGCAGGAAATGGTCATCCGGTTGTCGCAATAGATGGGCGAACGGATGCCGCTCGTCCAGGTGAACGGTTCGTCCGGCCGCAGGACGACGGCGCCGATGTCCAGGAGCCGGCCCGCGATGCGCGCCGGCATGCTTTCCAGGTTCGGGTCGCTCACGCCTCGGTCATCTCCTTCAGGATTTGTTCCAGGGCGGCGGCGGGATCGGGCGCGGCGGCGACCGGCCTGCCCACCACCAGGAAATCCGCGCCCGCCCGCAAAGCTTCCAGGGGCGAGGCGATCCGGCGCTGGTCCCCGGCCTCGTGGCCCGCCGGGCGGATGCCGGGCGTCACCGCCAGAAAATCGCGGCCGCACGCCCGCTTGATCGCCGCCGCCTCCAGCGGGGAAGCGACGACGCCGTGCAGGCCGGCCTTTTTCGCCAGCCGGGCGTAACGCAAGACGGTGTCTTCCACCTCGCCCGGGATGCCGATTTCCCCGTTCATCATCTCCCGGGTCGTGCTGGTCAGCTGGGTCACGGCGACGATCAGCGGCGGGGCGGATCGTCCGGCGGCCTCGGCGCCTTCCGCCGCTCCTTGCGCCGCCGCGCGCATCATCTCCGTGCCGCCGGCCGCGTGCACGTTGATCATGTCCACGCCGAGCCGCGCGAGGCTGCGCGCCGCCCCTTTCACCTGGTTGGGGATGTCGTGCAGCTTGAGATCCAGGAAGATGCGGAATCCCAGCCGGCGACACTCCCGGACGATATCCGGTCCGACGGCATAGAAAAGTTCCAGGCCGACTTTCACCCAACAGCCGAAAGGCCGCAGCGCTTCCGCCACGCGCAGGGCCTCCGCCGCGTCCGGTTTGTCCAGGGCCACCATCACCCTGGCGGCCGCTTCGCTTGCGTTCATGTCGCGCAGGTCTCTCCTTTCCGGCGGAAACGCCGGCGGACCGCCTCAGCGGACCGTCGGCTCGCCCACCTTCTCCGCGCCCGTCGGCGAGGGTTCGTGAAACGCCGGCATCGGCTCGCTGGAGAAGCGCAGGGCCTGCAGCATGTTGAGCAGCGCCCGGGCGGTGTCCAGCGAAGTGAGCACCACGATGCCGTGCTCCACCGCTTCGCGGCGGATGCGGAAGCCGTCCCGTTCGGGGGTTCTGCCCCTCGTCAGGGTGTTCACCACGATGTGCGCCTGCCCGGTGCGGATGAGGTCCACGATGTTCGGCGAACCTTCGCTCAGCTTCTTCACCCGCTGTACGCGCAGCCCCGCCCGCTCCAGGGCGTCGGCGGTGCCGCCCGTGGCGACCAGCTTGTAGCCGAGGTTGTAGAAGCCGCGCAGGATTTCCACCGCTTCCGCCTTGTCCTTATCGGCCACCGTGGCGATGATGGCGCCGGAATCCGGAATCTTCATGCCGGAGCCGAGAAGTCCCTTGTACAGCGCCTTGGCGAACAGGCGGTCGCGGCCCATCACCTCGCCGGTGGACTTCATCTCCGGCGTCAGCGTCGGGTCGACGCGGCGCAGCTTGGCGAAGGAGAACACCGGAACCTTGACGGAGACGAACTCGTCTTCCGGCCACAGGCCGTCCCTGTATCCTAGGTCAGCCAGTTTGACGCCGAGGATGGCCTGCATCGCCAGCTTCGCCATCGGCACGCCGGTCACCTTGCTCAGGAACGGCACGGTACGGGAGGACCGGGGGTTGACCTCGATGACGTACACCTGGTCCTGCCAGACGACGAACTGGATGTTCACCAGACCGACCACCTTCAGCTCCCGGGCGATCCGCAGCGTCATGTCCACCGCCTGGCGCTTCACATCCTCGGACAGCGTCTGCGGGGGATACACGGCGATGGAGTCGCCGGAGTGAACGCCCGCGCGTTCCACGTGCTCCATGATGCCCGGGATGAGCACCGTCTCGCCGTCGCACACCGCGTCGATTTCGATTTCCTTGCCGAACATGTACCGGTCGATGAGCACCGGATGCTCGGAATGGGCGCGGACCGCTTCCCGCATGTACTCCAGGAGTTCTTCGTCGGAGTAGACGATTTCCATGGCGCGCCCGCCCAGGACGTAGGACGGCCGGACCAGCACCGGGTAGCCCAGAGACCGGGCCGTGTCCACCGCTTCATCCACCGAGGTGACGGTGGCTCCCTTCGGCTGGGGAATGCTGAGCCGCCTGAGGAGCGCCTCGAATTTTTTGCGGTCTTCCGCCGCGTCGATGCTTTCCAGCGAAGTGCCGAGAATGCGGACGCCCGCCGCCGCCAGCGGTTCGGCCAGGTTGATCGCCGTCTGGCCGCCGAACTGCACGATGACGCCCACCGGCCGTTCCTGTTCGATGACGTTCAGGACGTCCTCGAAGAAGAGCGGTTCAAAGTAGAGGCGGTCGGATGTGTTGAAGTCCGTGGACACCGTTTCCGGGTTGTTGTTGATGACGATGGCCTCATAGCCGGCCTCCCGGATCGCCCAGACGGCATGCACCGTGGAGTAATCGAACTCGATGCCCTGGCCGATGCGGATCGGGCCGGAGCCGAGCACGACCACCTTCGGCTTGTCGCCGGGCGGCACTTCGTTTTCGGTCTCGTAGGTGGAATAGAAGTACGGCGTTGTCGCTTCGAATTCCGCCGCGCAGGTGTCCACCATCTTGTAGACCGGACGGATGCCGCGGGCCAGCCGGAATTCGCGCACCTCTTTTTCCGTGGTGAGATCCTCCGCCCCTCCTTCGCGGCGCAATTCCGCCACGGCGCGGTCGGAGAAGCCCAGGCGTTTCGCCTCGCGCAGAGTGTCGGCGGAAAGGACGGGTTCACGCCGGATCTGGTCCTCGAAGGCCACCAGGCCCTCGATTTTGTCCAGGAACCACCAGTCGATCTTCGTCAGCTCCTGCACTTCGGTGAGCCGCCAGCCCCGCCGGAACGCCTCCGCCACCAGGAACAGGCGCTCGTCGTCCGCTTTGGCGAGCCGCTCCCGCAGCGTCGCTTCGTCCAGGAGTTCCGTGCCCGGCAGGCGGAGCCGGTACGCGCCGATTTCGAGGGAACGGACCGCCTTCTGCAGGGATTCCTCGAAGGTGCGCCCGATGGCCATCACTTCCCCGGTCGCCTTCATCTGCGTGCCCAGACTCCGGTTGGCGGTGGTGAACTTGTCGAAGGGCCAGCGCGGAATTTTCGTCACCACGTAGTCGATGGCCGGCTCGAAACAAGCATAGGTGCGCCCCGTCACCGGGTTGACGATCTCGTCCAGGGTGTAGCCGATGGCGATCTTGGCCGCCATCTTGGCAATCGGATAACCCGTCGCCTTGGAAGCCAGGGCGGACGAACGGCTGACCCGCGGATTGACCTCGATCACGTAATACTTGTAGCTGTACGGATCAAGGGCGAACTGGATGTTGCAGCCTCCCTCGATTTTAAGGGCGCGGATGATCTCGATGGACGCCTTGCGCAGCATCTGGTACTCCCGGTCCGACAGCGTCTGGCTGGGCGCCACGACGATGCTGTCGCCCGTGTGGATGCCGACCGGGTCGACGTTTTCCATGTTGCAGACGACGATGCAGTTGTCCGCCGAATCCCGCATCACTTCGTATTCGATTTCCTTCATGCCGGCGATGGACTTCTCGATCAGGCACTGGCCGATGGGGCTGTAGCGGAGGCCGTTGTCGACGATTTCCCGAAGTTCCTTCTCGTTCGTCGCGATGCCGCCGCCGGTGCCGCCGAGGGTATAGGCCGGCCGGACGATGAGCGGATAGCCGATTTCCTCCGCGAATGCCACCGCCGCCTCCACGCTGGTCACGATGGTGCTCTCCGGGATCGGCTGGCCGAGCTCCCGCATCAGGGCGCGGAACTGGTCACGGTCCTCGGCGCGCTCAATGGCCGACAGCTGGGTGCCGAGCAGCCGCACCCCTTCCTGCTCCAGAATGCCGGCGCGGGCCAGTTCCACCGCCATGTTCAGGCCCGTCTGGCCGCCCAGGGTCGGAAGCAGGCCGTCCGGGCGCTCCTGGCGGATGATCTGGGCCACGAAATCGAGGGTGATCGGCTCGATGTAGACCCGGTCGGCCATGTGCGTGTCGGTCATGATCGTTGCCGGGTTGCTGTTGATCAGGACGACCTCGATGCCTTCTTCCTTCAGGGCCTGGCACGCCTGTGTGCCGGCGTAGTCGAATTCGGCCGCCTGTCCGATCACGATCGGCCCCGAGCCGATGACGAGGATTTTTTTCAGGTCCTTATTTTTTGGCATGCTGCAGTTCTCCTTCCCGGGCCTGAGCGATTTGAACCTGACGGGGAAGTTCCGGATGGTTGCGCTTGTGTTCGCGGATCATGTCCAGGAACCGGTCAAACAGGCTGTTGGAATCGTACGGCCCCGGCGTCGCTTCCGGATGGTACTGTACGGAGAAAGCCGGGTAGCGGCGGTGCCGCAGGCCTTCGACGGTCTTGTCGTTGTTGTTGATCTGGGTGATGACGAGATCCGTGCCTTCGACGGATTCCGCCTTCACCGCGTAACCGTGGTTTTGCGACGTAATGATGCAGCGGCCGGTCTCCAGGTCCTTCACCGGGTGGTTGCCGCCGCGGTGGCCGAACTTGAGCTTCTCCGTGTCCGCGCCGCAAGCCAGCGCGAGCAGCTGGTGGCCGAAACAGACGCCGAAGATCGGCACCTTTCCAAGCAGCTTGCGGATCGTTTCCACGGCGTACGGCACATCCTTCGGATCGCCGGGGCCGTTGGACAGCTGGACGCCGTCGGGATTCATGCGCAGGATCTCGTCCGCGGTGGTGTCGTGGGGCACGACGATGACGTGGCAGCCGCGCCTGAGGAGTTCGCGCAGGATGCCGTTTTTCGACCCGTAGTCGATGAGCACGATGCGCTCGCCGTCCCCCGGGCAGACGTGCACCTCCCTGGTCGACGTCCTCGCCACCTGGTCGCGCGGCAATTCCGTCGTCCGCAGGCGTTCCATGAGCTCCTCGACGGGCGCGTCTTCCGTCGTGAGAAGCCCCTTCATGGTGCCGCTCCGGCGCAGGATGCGGGTGAGCATCCGCGTGTCGATGTCGCTGATGCCGACGATGCCGTACTCTTTCAGCATCGCGTCCACCGGCACCTGCGCGCGCCAGTTGCTCGGCGCCGGTTCGTGCCGGCGCACCACGAAGCCGGCGACGAAAGGACGGAATCGTTCAAAGTCGTCGCGGTTGACGCCGTAGTTGCCGATGAGCGGGTACGTCATCGTCAGGATTTGCCCGCAATAGGACGGGTCCGACAGCGCCTCCTGGTAACCGGTCATGCCCGTGTTGAACACCACTTCGCCGACAGTGGTGCCTTCGGCGCCGAACGAGCGGCCCGTAAACAGCGTTCCGTCTTCCAGCAGCAATCTGGCCTGCATGCGATTCACTCCTTGTTGACGCCGGTTTGAAGATTCCGGCGCAGTCCGTCTTCTTCCGACCACACCACGCGGCCGCCGACCATCGTCAGCGTCGGCCAGCCATACAGTCTCCGGCCGGCGAGGGGCGTGTTGCGGCCTTTGCTCAGGAAGGCCGCCGGGTCCACTTCCCGCTCGCGGTCGAGATCGATGAGCGTCAGATCCGCCGGGGCCCCCGGCTCCAGCGTGCCGTACGGCAGCCCGAAAGCCCGGGCGGGATCGGCGGTCATCTTGCGCAGCAGGAAGTCCAGCGTCCACCGGCCGCTTCGGACGAATGTCGTGTACAGCAGCGGAAACGCGGTTTCGAATCCGTGGATGCCGAAGGGCGCCCGCTCCGGACCGAGCGCCTTCTCTTCCGCGGCGTGCGGCGCGTGGTCGGTGGCGATGAAGTCGATGGTGCCGTCTTCCAGCGCCTTGACGCACGCCGCCACGTCCCGCGGCGAGCGCAGGGGAGGATTCATTTTCCAATCGGTGGCGTCCGGCGAAGGGATGTCTTCGTCGGAGAGGGTGAGGTGGTGAGGACTCACTTCCGCGGTCACCTTCAGGCCAAGGGACTTGGCCAGCCTGAGGAAGCGGACGGTCTGCTCCGTGCTGACGTGGCAGACGTGATAATGGACGCCGGTGGCTTCCGCCAGCAGGATGTCCCGGGCCACGTGCACCGCTTCCGCTTCGTTCGGGATGCCGGGCAGGCCGTGCCGTCTCGCGAATTCACCCGCCGTGTAGGCCGCTCCCCTCGGCAGAAGCGATTCGTCCTCGCAATGGGCGACGATCGGCAGATCCAGGGACGCCGCCAGTTCCATCGCCCGCTTCATGAGACCTGCGCTCTGCACCCCGCGGCCGTCGTCGCTGAAACCGATGGCGCCCGCCTCTTTCAATGCGGCGAAATCGGCCAGCTCTTCGCCGGCTTGTCCTTTGGTAATGGCCGCGTAAGGCAGCACCCGTACATGGCCGGCTTCCGCCGCGCGGCGCAGGATGTACCGGATGATCTCGGGCGAGTCCGCCGCCGGTCTCGTGTTCGGCATGCAGGCGATGGCGGTGAAACCGCCCTTTGCCGCGGAGGCCGTGCCGGTGGCGATGTCCTCCTTGTGTTCGAAGCCCGGCTCGCGCAGATGCACGTGCATGTCCACGAACCCGGGCGCGAGCAGCCGGCCTTTGGCGTCGATCACGACCGCATCTCCGGAACGCGCCTCCTCGAAACGCGCCGCTTCGGGAACATCCGGTCCCTCGTGCCATCCCGCCACCTTGCCGTCCGCCACTTGCAGATGGCCGAAGGAAAAGGCGCCGCCGGGCCGTGCGATTTTGGCGTTCAGAATCCACGCGTTCATCGGCTGATTCCCCTTTCCTCCGCTTTCCGGTCCCGAACCGGCGACGGCTGCAGGATGGTGACCCGGTCTTCGCCGTCGATTTCCCTGAGGGCCACCTCGATTTTTTCCAGCCGGGAGGTGGGCGTGTTCTTTCCCACAAAATCCGGCCGGATCGGCAGTTCCCGGTGTCCCCGGTCCACCAGCACCGCCAGCTGGATCGTTTTCGGCCGGCCGAAGTCCATCAGCGCATCCATCGCCGCCCGGATCGTCCGTCCCGTGTAGAGCACGTCGTCGAACAGGATCACGTTTTTGTCGTGGATGTCCGGCAGGGCGGTGAGCGCCGCTTCGGCCGGGGAACGGGCGGCGCCGGGAGGCCGGTCGTCGCGGTAATCGGTGATGTCCAGCTCGCCGACGGGCACCGGAACGCCTTCGATCTGGCGGATCCACTCGGCAACCCGGCGGGCCATGTAGACGCCCCGGGTGCGGATGCCGACGAGCACGCAGCCTTCGATCCCCTTGTTCCGTTCGACAATTTCGTGGGCAATCCGCGTCAGCGCCCGGCGGATGGCCGATTCGTCCATGATGACGCGCCGCACCGGCATGGGGAACGCCTCCCGTGGTCTTTTTTCGTAACTTTCCTTGATCCCGTCGCAAAAAAACCTCCTTGCGTCAGACGCAAGGAGGTTGTACGGCGAAATCCGCATGGAATGGAACCGGATACGCGCGCGCCGCAAACGTCCGCAGCCCGGCCGGTAAACACAGTGCGTCCGAACCGGTCGGCTCGCTCTCGACCGTTTCGGCCGGTCCGTCAAATCCGGCGCCTGCGCGTCCGTCTGCGCGCCATATGCCACCTTGCCAGTCTCACGGGACTGATTTAAAGGCTCCGATTTGCGAAAATTATCCCATTTCGCCGAGGGCGTGTCAAGTTTTTTCCGACATGAAATGTCGTTGTTCTGTGATATTGTCAGGGTGTAACTGATCCGAGAAAATGTCAGTATGAGCAAGGAGCAGATCACCTTGACAAAGAACGAACTGAAACGTGC
>JGI12341J12878_1000241_pt1 | contig 24821 bp, 32 predicted proteins | sample Passage260B_FD_12878 | JGI IMG/M metagenome (IMG submission 12878)
CGCATTCTTGTTTTCCTACGCAATCTCCCTGCATAAAAGCATCATTAGAACCCGCTGCGGGATTTTTTTGGAAAACGAGGATTACCGGGTCTTGCATACCGAGCATATTTAGTAACCAAGTTACCGGGCTAATAAAAAGTTCGGCCATCGTGCGTTCCGCAATACCGGGTTTATCGGTTTGCTTGTCGATTTGTTCTCCCAAAATTCCTTTTGAATTTTCACTCTCTGCTGCGGCGGCATCAATAGGAAACAGCAAACAAAACGCCAATACCAATATGAAAAAACGATGCATATTAACCACCTTGCATCCGATCCCGGATATATCGTTTCCGCTCAGCGTACCGGGGGTCGTTGGGATCGCTCGTGAAGAGCATGTGTTCAAAAGGAGAGGCGTCGATACGCACAATGACCGATTGGTCGTCGACCTTTACAACCATGTCTCCTTTTCGCGCCTGATGGACCAGGAAGTGGGCCTCCCCTTCGGTCAGTGCCAGTTTCCCTTGCACCGCGTCGATGTCCAGCGGTTCCTGGATACCGATGAGTTTTACGGGGCTGTTCTTAATCGCGGCCATTCCCGCATGGCTTCTCGTAAAAACCTCCAGCCCTTGCGTGACCGCCACAACGCCCGTGTTGGTGCTTCGCCCTTCCCGGTACGCCGCCTCCGCCCATACGGCTCCAACATCTTCGTCATTGAAAATGTTTTGGCACTCTTCAATGACCAAAAGCTTTTGAGCCTGCGGATTTCGTTTGGCCCAGCGCTCCATCATCCAGCGCGTTGCGATGAACAGCCCGATTGGCCGCATAATCTCTTGATCAAGGCGATTGATTGCGAATCCGAAGATAGGAGTGCTTCCCAGTTCCACATTCGTCTGACTGTCGAAGATGGCATACGACGGCATGTTCCCGGCGCGCGTAAAAGGCTTCAGCATTTCAGCCGCCTTGCGGATCGTCTCGCTTTCAGAAGCGGCCATTCGCTCGTACAACCCGATCAGTTCCGGCATTTTTTTACGCCTGCGTCCAAACCGGCCTTCTCTTGTTTCCGATTCAAACAAGCTGGCTGGGTCTTCTGTGATGCCGCATTCCTTGTACTGCTCCCGTATTGCGTTGCCGATAAATACCTTCACTTCTCCCGTGAGCGCCGATGAGTCGTAAACGCGAATCATTTTGAACACCACCGCCTGCACCGAGTTCGCAGCCTCTTCGATGTCCACATATCGCGTCCCGTCGGATAGTTCGGTTATCTCCACATCGTAAGGATTGATCCTGTGCCGGGATCGTTCGTGAAGTTCCAGATGCGGGCAGCCGATCGCCGCAAGAAAATCCCCGTACTCCCCCTTCCAGTCAATGATCCCGATTTTCCGGCCATATAAGGCAGAGCGGTGAATGATGAGCATGATCGAAAAAGTCTTTCCTGCTCCTGAACGGCCAATAATGCACATGTGGTAGTTGGAAAGATCGGGATGCCAGTTGTCTAGCCACACTGGTCGACCAAACCGATCTTTCCCGATCACCACGCCGCTTCGATGCGAGAGGCTACCGCCGCCGAACGGGAACAAATCGGCCACATTGGAGCTTTCCAGTGAAAAAAAGCGTTCTTTTTGAATCCGGACCGCCGGTGCGGTCGGCAGAATTGCTTGCAAGGCTTCAAGTTGCCGGCCGTCCGCCGCGCGCAAAAAGATTGACTTTCCGGCAAACCGCTGAACGAGCGACCGGCACAATTGAATCAAGCCCTTATATTCCGGCGAGCTTGCAATGACCTGGATGGCGACGCGAAAGCTGCGTTCGACATTGAGGCGTATCCTCTTTTGACGCTCCTTTAGGTCCGCAATCTCATCCCGCATGGCATCGATCTTTCTCACGTCTTTTTCGTCCGCCAAATCGGAAAGAAGACCGGCGATCCGCCGGCCGATCTCGTCCAATTCTTTGTCGTTGCTCGCGGGCTGGACGTGGATGGCCAAATCGACGTCGCCGTATTTGCCGTCAGTCATGGAATCTAGCATTCCCGCCCATGTGTTGCCGCTCATGATTTCCGCGAAAAAAGACCGGAAGTACCGGGCGGGCGTGGTGGTTCCGCCGACTTCCACCGCATAGTCCGTTACCTTTTCGCCTTGCGTTTTGTCACCAGGAATCATTTCCTTGATCAAGGACGGTGCGGCAAAGTCCACGCCGTTTGCTTTTCCCGGATACGCATGCGCATGCGGTTTTTCGTTTTTTGCTTTTTTGATGCCGAACATCAAGCCTCATCCCCTTTCAGACCACCATTTCCGCCCCACACGATACACACGTGCGAATCAGTTTGCCTTCACGGTACTTCAGACGAAATATGGATTTGCCGCATTCGCATCGTCCCGGCACTTGCTCCGGTTTCTTTGACTGATCCTTTGTGATAGACGCCCATTTAACCATGTTCCATCACCGTTTCGACAGTAAGGGACCGTTTGATCGGGCGAAACGCGTCCGCATGCATCGCGTCGATCATGCGGGCCTGCGGCGCCATGTCCCGTTGCAGAAGCTGATAGGTCACATTGAGCACTCCTGCGCGATTGAGCAGCTGGTAGCGCATCCCAACCTTTTCGCAGAAGCTGAAAACAACCTCTGCGGCATCGGTCAACATTTGTCTGGCCAAATCCGCTTTTTCGGCGTCAGTCATCTTGCTTTTGGCGCCGCTCTTTCCGATCAATGAGTCTAGCTGCCGGACGCCCGTTTGTACGTTGGTCGTTTGTGACGCAGAAGCGGGATCGTATTGCAAGATCACGTACCCGGAAATATCCCGGATTTGCGCTTCCTCGGTTGACAAACGAAGATGTTCAAGGACCTGTTCTCCGGATTCCTTTAGCTCCGCTGGCAAGTCCGAATTTGAAATCCGCTTTGCCAAATCGTCCGCGTAATCTTTCATCTCAAACAACCGGGACTGCACCAAAAGCGTGTATGGGATGCTGAGCGTGTTCACAAGCGACAAAAAGTTAACCCACACGCTTTTTTGCTCGGCTTCCGATGCGGTGTCCAGATTTTTGGGTTCGACCTCGATGACAAGCCGGTATGTGTTGCCCGACCGAATCAGACCGTCCTGGGTTATCTCCGTGCCACCGATCACATCCTGTGCCGTTTTCGTCTTTGGTTGTTTGGCAAAAAGCAAGACGGCCACCAGGATGGCGGCCGCCAGGATGAAGTAAAACACGCTTCAATCCTCCTTAGGGATGGACAGTCTCCGGTATAGAAACTTTCGCTGCCTCAGCCTCAGACGTACGACATCCAGCATATACAACCAGACCGGGAGTCCCGTCGGCCCATGCCTGGCATGGCAAAGGAACACACAAATGGCAAATGGAATCGCGTAATGAAGCCGCGAATAAAACCAGTCGGTTCCGATCCGGGGGACGACTTTCGACATCTGGTAAGACAAGATCCCGCCGATCGCCCACCAAATGACCTGGCTGAGCGACAGTCCAATGCCGAACAGAGAAATAAATTTCTCCTGGATTTTGGATTGATACGGAATCGGATGGTATTCACCCATGTACATCCCTCACAGCTTGGACAAATCGACGCCGAACAGATTGAACGCGAACCCAAGAATTTGTTCCGTCCAGAATGAAAGAATCAGAAAAACGATAAATGACGTGATTCTACCCTTCGTCTCCCGCAAACTGTCCGGCGAAAATCCCGCCCTCAGATACGTAATCGCCAGCCATAGTCCGAAAATGATCGTGATGGTCACAAAAATTCGACGCGCCGTGCTGACGAATGTGCTTGCGGATTCATCAACTTGTTGCTCTACCGTCGTGAGACCGCCATTTCCCCCTTGATTCTGCCGAATCCGGTCCATGATCGTTTCGGCGGATGCTTCGGGCGCAAACGATCCGACGAGTGTCGAAAACACGGTCAAAACAAACAGGAAACCCAAAAGCCTTTTCATTTGCTCATCCCCTTATAAGAGATTAAAAAAATACCGGTAACCGCCCAAAGCCAGCCACACGCCCCATGCCGCCAGCGCGCCGGCCTCGATGAATACCGGCGGCACTCCAAGCGAAAGACCAAACCGTGCCGGAAGCGGCCAAAAAAGCGCCACTTTCCCGGTTAACAGATCCAGCACGATGTGCGAGAGAAAACCAATCGCAAGCGCCGACGCATACGGCGGGCCTGCCGCCGCGCATACCGCCCAACCCAGCAAGCCTCCCAAGAAAAGCGAATGGGTGAGCGTTCGCTTTCCCGGTGATCGCTCCAACAGGGCTGGAAGGACCGGGATGAAACGTCCGAGCAGGGAATTCGGACGGTCGATGTCCGACAGAAGCGATGCCACCGCGATGACGGCCAACTCCGCCGGACGCTGATACCCAAGAAGCACACCCGCCGTCACGCCGCCGATCAGATGCGATGCGCCGTTCATGCGCCGTCACCTACCGGCTGCATCACGACGCGAAGAAACGGCTCCACCAGGTTCGGATCGAACTGCGTGCCCGAGCGCTGCCAAATGTATTGAACGGCCATATCTGTCGGCCAGGCAGACCGGTATGGCCTGTCCGATGTCAGCGCGTCATATACGTCGCAAATGGCGGTGATCCGCCCGCACAGCGGGATTTCCTCGCCCTTCAAGCCCTTGGGATACCCGTTTCCATCCCAATGCTCGTGATGGGTCGCAATTATCGTTCGCGCAACATCCGCTTCCTCATTTCGGTACTTGGCCATGAGGTTTAACCCATAGACGATATGTTTCTGAATGATTTTCCGTTCGCTTTCCGTCATGGGCTGGACGCTATCCAGCAAGCGTTTTGGAATCATCAGCTTTCCGATGTCGTGATACCGGCTGGCCAGGGCGAAAAGGGCGCTTGTGCTTGGGTCCAAACCGATTTCGTTGGACAAGGCGTGGACCAATTGGCTGACTCTTTCCGAATGCCCGCCGTCATCCAGCGCGCTCAAAATGTTTTTCAAAATCAGGGGTGTCACCACCTTTCAAAAGATTTATCAGCTCCTGGGTCAGCCATTCCGCAGCCGGCCCACCTGCGATCAGGATCTCACGGACAGCGTTCAGGCACTTTTCTGCCTTCTTCCGTTCTTCCGCTTCATCCTGTTCAGCCAAGTGGCCCGAACCTTCCTCGACCAAGATTTCCTTCCGAAGTTCTCGCACACTAAGTGAACGATCAGCAGCTGCGGCGATAAACTTTGCCGGATCACTTGAACGGGCGGCTATCCGATGGTGATACCATGAAAGTGTTGGGACGCGGCTGGACGGATCAGAGAAAGTGCGATACACATGCACCAGTTCCCGAATTTGCGACGGGCTGACGCCGAGTTCCCGCGACAAATATTTTTGCGTTGCGCCTGCGGCCAGCATGACGTCAAGCAGTTGTCCTTTGACGAACCGGCTCTCCTGTTCCTGCTCATCCACCTGGATGTATGCCTGTATCAATTCTTCAAGCTTCGGGGGCTGGGGAGCTGGAGGCTCCGGTTCCTGGTAGGGCAATTGTATAATTGCCGCAACCTCCTCCGGCGTTTTCCCCTCCCGTTTCGCCACGATTCGGATAAGATCGGACCGCTCAATCTTTCCGTCGTGGACCATTCTGTGATGCAGCCCGCAAAGCTGGATCAGGTTCTCGCGGACGTCGCTTCCGCCCGCCCCGCGCGTGCGGATGTGATGCGGTTCACCTTCCGCCGACCGGCCGCAGACTTCACCAGTGTCGGGATCCTCGTACTGACACCGATGCTCGGCTTCCTTTCGGATCGCCTGGATGGTTGTGGCGCTTCGAACACGAACGGGTTTTGAAAGCACGTTCTTTCACCCCTGCTCAAACCTCATTCAGCCCTGAAAGTTGACCGGACCTGCACACTGGGCAAACGGTTTGCCCGCAGGCGTTCGTAAATCATCTGAATTGTGCGCTCAAAGACATCTGGATCCCACCCCTCGTAATCCGCCATCTGCAAAATCCTGTCCACATACTCACTCGCTTGTTTCATCTCGTCTCGAAGGATCATGAAGTTCATCCGGCCGGCGCCTTTTCCAGGCGCCCTCCCTCCATTTCTTCCGGTTTCAATCCACGCCTCGCACAAGAGGCGACATCACACCCCTTTTGCAACGGTTTCGCTCAGCGGCACCCAGCCGCGTTCTCCCACCATTTTCCCGCCTGCTCTTCCCGTCAGCCCGCGTACCAACCCCGCCGCATGCAGTTCGTTGAAAAAGTTGGTGAAAACCGCAACCGCCTCCCGATCCCATCCGTCGATCCACTGCGCATACCTGCGTTCTTTCGGGGTGAGCTTTCTGCCCAAAAGTTCTTCCAGCTTCTCTACCACACCATTCCCTCCCTTCACTCGCTCTATAAAAAAAAAAAGATAAGCACACGCCAAGTTGACGTGTGCCGCATCGGAATCAGCTAACGATCAGCTTTATACCCGTCTTGGCTTCACCGTCGATCTGAACTTCGGTGAAGGCCGGGACGCACGTGATATTCCTGCCTTCCTGGGCGAAAAACCCCCGGGCAATCGCCACGGCCTTGGTAGCTTGATTCGTTGCAGCCGCACCGACTGCTTGGAGCTCGACCACACCGTGCTCGCGCATCGCGGCGACGAGCGCGCCTGCGACGGCGTTCGGCTTCGATTTTGCCGACACCCGCAAGACTGAAGGGATTTTTTCTTTCGTTTGCACTGTTGCCATGTTTCATTCCTCCTATGATGGATGTGTGATGTATGGAGAGAGGGCCCTCCACCTTTTGTGGAAAAAGAAAAGCCCCTGCCATAAAGCAGAGGCTAATCTGAAGCAATAAGTAACTGCACTCCGTCTTTCATTACTTTCCCGTCATACCCCATCGCGCGTGCTTCGGCCAATATTTCCTTAGTTTGTATTCGGCGGCATACAGGACCGATTGGCGCTTTACTAATCGGTCGGCCGCAGCGCACGCATCTGTTGGGCGGGCGATTGTCAGGGATCTTTTTCACCTCCGGCTTCCCTCCTTATGGGCTTGTGGAGGATTTCCTTCTCTCCAGCCCCTCATGCGCTGCATGATTTCTCATCGCTACAGACCGCTTCATCCGCCGCCGTGAAAACAAGCGACGGCGACCGGCGCAAACATATGGCTTGCAAGGCTGTCTGGAAGATGACTTCATCCCAAACATCAATTCCGTCCGCCAGATTCACCGGCCGGCCGTTCCAAAGGTTGACGGCGAGTTCGGCCAGCCGCCAGGTTTGTCCGGTCAATGCCGCCGTTTCATCTGCGGCCGTTTCGTCCAACGACCGGATAAACCAATCAAACGGTCCGTGCTCCTGTTCAACAAGCGTGAAGCATTTGTAGATTCCCGGATACGCCGCCAGATAACACGCTGAAAGGTACTCCCCATTTGAATATGCTTCCGGGAATCTTTCGATCAATCTCCCGAAGTTTCGTTTATGGTCGTCATTGGCAAAATAGATCATGATTCTGCCCCCCTTTCCGGCGCATGCGCGTGCGCGCTGTACACCGCCGGAATATATATAGAGTGAGATAGGAACGCCGTTCGCCGGAACCCGAAATCCCTTGCGGGAAGCGGAAAGCCGGCGTAGGGGGTAGGACAAAATTGCCCTACAGGTAGGACAAAATTGTCCTACCCCCTGCCGACACGTCTCCCGGTAAAAATGCGGAGTTTTTTATTTCCGCCTCTTTTTCCGGCGCACGAGCCGCGCGTATTCCGCGTGCGCTTCGTACTCCAGCTTCCACGGCAAATCGATCTTGTTACGCTTGATATGATCGTACTGAAGAACTTGCCGAGCTAACACAGCATTGACTTTATCCCGGTCACCGGCATAGGCGATTTCCGGGTTGACGTACAGCGGCCGTTCCGTGATCACGCGGCCGTATTCTTTAATTTCCGAAGGATCGACCAGCTCATAGATGACACCCTTTTCGATCATCGGACTGATGAGCCTTCGTACGCTCCGGGTTTCTCGCTTTAGGAGTTCGGCAATTTCGGTGACCGTGCAAAACCGTCCATGCTTTGGATGGACGATGGCGTTTGTCCCAAGTTCCAACAGCGACAGAAGATCGATCAGCAGCGCCTTTTCCGCGCCCGTCATGTATTCGTGCTGGGTTAAACAAAAGAAGTTCTCGCTGATAACTTGCGAGAACCTGGCGTTATTTTTTTGACGCCTGCGAATCAGCATGAAACCCCGCTCGTTCGCGCGCTGTTCGATCCGTGCGACGTCTTCCAGCAAAGTGTCTGCCCACGAATGACCTTTGATTCTCGCGCGAAGTTCCGCTTCCTGCATTCTTCTTCGGAGGGCCTTCAATCTCTCCATCGCCAAACCCCCCGCCGTTTTCCCGGCATAAGCACCAAAGGCCATTCGGGTACTTGATTTCGCCGGCGAAGATTCATGACTTCCTCAGCCAGCCACAGAGGCACGTTTTCGGGATCGCCCACCACCATGATTTCGGGGTGAATGAAAATCCCTTTCCGCATTTGTCCCTCAAACAAAATCGATTTCCGCAAAAGAGACTGCAAAAGGTCGCGGGTTCTTCTCTCCGATCTTTTCAATTTTCTTGCGATTTCCCGGGCTGACATTGTTTGCAGCCGGTTTCCGGGTTCAGCCAGGACAATGAGTTCCATCAGAAAGCCGGCTTCAGCTGAAGTAAGAATCCTGTTTTCCGTGATGTATCGGATGTTTTCGATGGCTATGTTGGCGACTTGCGGCTCTTCATCTGTTGGCATAGCGATGACGGTCATGCTCATCATCACCTGCCTTCAATCTCGCCACAATACGTTCTTTAAGTTTCGTATTGCGTTTTGCCACACGGTTGTTTCGGATGGCAATCGCCAGTGCCTTGCGCGTGCCAACCATCACACAGATTCGTTCCGCTCGCGTAATGCCGGTGTAAATGAGGTTCCTCGCCAGCATTACGTAGTGACTGGTTGAGACCGGCAAGATGACGACCGGAGCTTGCCCGCCCTGTGATTTGTGGACCGTGATGGAATAGGCAAGTCCCAGCTCTTTCAGTTCATCTTGCGCATACCTAATTTCACGATCCCCAAACCGGCAGACCAGTACGTCTTCATCATCGTCGTTCACGTCAACGCGGACAACCACACCCATATCTCCGTTCATGACGCCTTTCACATAATCATTTTTGTGCTGGATGACCTTGTCACCGGCACGAAACACTTTTTCTCCTATCGTCCATTCGTCTTTCGACGGAGACGGTGGATTGACGATGGCCTGAAGACGACGGTTCAGTTCCGTCGTCCCAATCACACCTTTTTTCATTGGGCTAAGTACCAGGATGTCCGAGATGTCGTAGCCTTTCTCCAAAAAGCGCATGACGCTTCGTTCAATGATCCGGGCGATGGTTTCCGGACTTTCCTGTTCCAAAAAATAAAAATCGTCTTTTGCGTGATCGACGACGATTCCTTTACCTTGATTGATTCTGTGCGCATTGACCGTGATTTGGCTTTCCTGTGCCTGCCGGAAAATCTCCGTCAAGCGGACATGCGGAATGCCGGCGTCGATCATGTCGCGCAGGACGTTCCCTGGACCAACGGACGGCAGCTGATCGGCATCCCCGACTAAGATGACCTTTGTCCGCAGGCTGATTGCACCGAACAGATAGCACGCAAGCTGAATATCCGCCATTGACCACTCATCCACGATGAGGAGGTCATATGGCAACGGCAAATGCTCTCCGTATTCCGGTTCTTCCCCTGGCCTAAACCCAAGCATCATGTGAATGGTCTCTGCCGGAAGTCCCGTTACTTCTGCCAATCGCCTGCTTGCCCGGCCGGTCGGCGCAGCAAGGCCTATTCGGGCTTTCGGATAAAGCCGCCGGTACAGCCCGATCATGGCTCGTACGGTGGTGGTCTTCCCGGTGCCAGGCCCGCCGGTCAGAATCATGATCTGCCGCCTGAACATTTCCCGGATCGCGTCTCGCTGACCTTCAGCCAGAATCATTCGGTGTTCCGCCTGGTACCGGCGGATTTCATTTTCGATAACGGCGGAAGACACGGCTTCGCCACTCCGGCCTGCCATGTAAGCCAGCTTCTGGGCCAGTTTGGTTTCGTAAACATGCAAATGCTTCGGATACACGGCGTCGCCTTCCCATATGACCCGGTCATAGACGGCCATTTCTTCCAGTCCATGGCGCACCATATCCTCAGTAACCTTGCCTTTTCGACCCAGGACAAATGTGACGGCGCGAATCAATTCATCAACCGGCACAAAGCAATGTCCACCGCTGTAACACGTTTCTGTCAAGACATGCTGGATTGCCGCCTCAATCCGATATGGTGAAGAGGGACTTACTCCCATTTTTTCGGCGATGTCGTCGGCCGTGACAAAGCCGATCAGATCCAGCTCTGTGAGCTTGTACGGGTTTTTCTGAACGACTTCAACAGATTGACTGCCGTATTTCTTGTACAGCTTCGCCACCATATTCGGAGTTAAGCCATACGTCAGAAGCGCCATCATGACTTGCTGGACCTCAAAACTGCTTTTCACGCTTTCGGCGATTTGTTCGGCTTGTTTTGGACCGATTCCCTTGATTCCGAACAAACACGCCGCACCTTCATTCATGATCCGCTCCAGCGCCCGGTCCCCCAAGTGCTGGACGATGAGTTTCGCCCGCTTCTTCCCGCAGCCTTTGACATACCTGGATGAAAGATATGAAACGATCTGGTCTTTTGTCTGTGGCATCGGACGCTCCCATCTGTCCACCGCAAACTGCCTGCCGTATTTGGGATGCGTCCGCCACTCTCCCCGAACCGTGATGACTTCTCCTTTATCGACACCATACAGAGCTCCAAGAATTTTGATTCGTTCTTCCCCGGTATCCATGATGGCGATGGCAAAGTCGTTGGTTCGATGGAGAAACTGGACGATTTTCCCCGTTAGGTTTGTCAATTCAGCATGACCTCCGACAGCGCGCTAAAGAACCGCGGCAAGAAGATGTCGGAGTTGCGGGGGATTGTCTGTTCCAGGCGGCTTAAGGCATCTTGAAATGTCTTTATCGGTATGCGAATGACCTTTCGGCCGTTTTTGACGAACGCCTTCATACGTTCTGCAAGGTGTTTGATGCGACTTTCAAGCGATTCGATCTGCATCAGTTTTTGTTCGGCTTCTTTCTTTTCCCTGGGGGTAGCGGCGTCATTGTATGCGGCACATGCTGCGGCAATTTCGGCATCTTGATCCGGCACGGTAATTTCCACTTGATCTTCGGTTTCAACGCGTTCGAAAAGCTGCTCAAATGTTTCCGATCCGATGATTTGTCCGGCGTCCGCAAAAAGTTTCAACACGCCGGGGACCCGGCGGATCATGTGCCATATTTCAGCAGACAGGTAAGCCGTGCGGTTGTGGTCATCCGCTTTGTAGTTCATTTCAACGAATATGTAACCCGGGATGACCGGACGCTCCACGCGCTTTCCGAGTTTGCCGTTGCTTAGCATCTTTGACGAACCCAACGTAAAAGCATGGACAGCCTTTACCCATCTCTGAGCCTGCTCGTTTCGCTCAAGCGCCCATTCCACAAGTTTTTTGACCGCACTTTCTCGACCCGTCTTCACTTGGATTGCAAACGCCGCTCCCATATTGGAGCCCCCTTGCAGGAACGTACTTTCGGTTTAATCAAGAGGAAGAATTCTGTATAATTTCTGTGCGCCTGATCCGTGCTCAAACCACATTTTCGACTTCTTCTTCCAAAGCCTCCGGCCCAGTTCGACCGTTTTTGGGAACTGGATACTGAAGCACAGCTCGTAGAGCGTGTAACATTCGTTCCCTGTCCGGTTCAAAACATGCTTCATATATGAAACCGCTTGGTGTGTTAAAAACCTCATTTTCCACAGCAAGCATCGTCCTTTACGCAGTAGATTGGTTGGAATCATGGTTGTTCCACGTTATGTGTATTTTGTCATCAAAAAAAATCGTTATCTTTTCCCCAAGAAACGAAGCGATTTTTTCAAGCTCCTCTATCGTGAATTTTCTTTTTCCGGTTTCCTTATTGCTGTAAGCTGTAACTCCTATACCGATGAAATCAGCCATTTGTTTTTGTGTTTTGTTCTTTAGCTTTCTAAGTGCAGCCACTTTTTCGTGAAGCTTCATATGAACCAACTCCACATCATGTGTACCATCTGTTGCTAGTATATACACGTATCGTTTATTTGTCAACTTTTGGTTTTCGCTTTGTGTATTTTTATTGTCTTTTTGTGGAATAGTGAGTAATATGAATTTAAAACCGACTGGAGCCGATCAGCATGAAACTTAGCCAAAGACTTCGATCTGAGAGGGAACGTCGCGGATGGTCACAAGTTTATGTGGCAAAAAAAATTGGAATTACAAATAGCGCGTATTCAAATTATGAACAAGGAATTCGCGTTCCTGACCTTGAGACACTTAGCAAGCTGGCCGAACTGTACGAGTGTTCGCTTGACTATTTAACCGGAAGAAAAGATATTCGGGAACCGGCAGCAGAAACAGGAACAAATGAGAAATTGCTAGTGAGAGATAAGTCTGGCACTTACACAGTTCTTCCAGACGAATATAGCGAGCTGAAGGATTATTTGTTTGAGGCTGATGCTCATATCTTTTTTAAAGAATTCATGGGAGCATCCAAAAAACACCGCGAAGAGACCATTAACTTTTTGAGATTCATATTGGAAAAAGAAAAAAACCGAAAGCCGGGACAACAGCAAGAATAATCAACCAGAAAAAGCCCATTTCGGGCTTTTATTTCATCCTATAAACAGAACAAATGTTCTATATTTTTTATATTTTATTTGAAAGGGTGAAATTATGCTGAAATACTATTATCTAACCCCGTTTGAACAATATGTCGACAATTTGTTGTTTTCGGTCGGCGTAAACAGACCAGACCAATTAAAGATTGACGTGTTTGCATTAAAATTTGATGTTTGGGTTCACTACCTGGACATGGGAAGTAGAGCCATTGAAAGAAACGGTTTAAAGAGCATAGTCATAGATTCTCGTTTGGGGCCCAGGGAACAGTGGGAGGATTTTTTGCATGAACTTTGCCATTTGCTACGTCACGCGGGAAACCAGATTTGCATGAAAAAATCATTTCGCGAGAAACAGGAAGCAGAAGCAAAGTTGTTTACGATGTATGCCGGCCTTCCAATTTCAATGCTTCGACAAATTGAATGGCCCAAATCAAATTCAGATAGTGAGATTTTGGAACTTTGGACCGAAAAATTCGGTATTACCTTCCGACTTGCGGCCGACAGGCTTCAACAAATCAAAAGGAGAATACATTCAAGTCTTTTTCAGAATAGTTTTAAGCTTCGTGATTGGAACAAGACCGTTTTTCATCAAGAAATGATATGGTGATAATTATGTTCCTCGACAATGAATTCAAGATTGATTCGGCAGTCCACATATATGCCCGCGTTTCCTCAGAAGACCAACAGGAACGCGAAACCATTGAAAACCAGATCGATTTCGCAAAAAAATACTGCGATCTTCACAAGCTTGATATTGTTGACATTTACAAGGATGACGGAATCTCCGGAAAAATACCCTTGGAAAACAGACCGGAAGGACAACGCCTTGTAAAAGACGCAAGTGACGGCAAAGTGAAGGTCGTGTTGATATATAACATTAAACGTTTGGGCAGGAGCGCAAGGGATATTCTAAATTCCGTGTACCAACTCGAACAGTACGGCGTAAAAATCAGAAGCATGACCGAACCGTTTGATACCGGAAATCCGCACGGGCGATTCATATTGACAGTATTGGCTGGGGTCGCGGAGCTGGACCGGGAAACAACTTTGGAAACCATGTGGCTTGGAGCAAACCGAGCGGCCCGCAAAGGAAAATGGCTTGGCGGAATTGTGCCTTATGGGTATTTCGTCAATTCTGAAGGTTATATTGAACCTTGCGAAGATCCGTTGCCTGGAAAAGAAGAAATGACAGAAGCGGGAGTAATCAGACTAATGTATGAGCTGGTCGCCAATCAAAAATGGTCAGCGACCAAAGTGGCAAATTATTTTAATTCACTCGGTATTCCGCCTGCTTATGTAAAAGACGGTCGTACCGTAAAAAGAGGCAAGCGAAAAGTAAGAACCGCTGGAATATGGACTGCTTCTCGGATTTACAACATGCTTGTCAATACGACATATAAGGGGATTCATGTCTACGGGAAACGGACAAAGAAGGATCGAGAACTAATAAACAGAACGGTGCCTGCAATTGTTTCAGAAGAAGAATGGGAAAGAGCACAACAGGTATTGAGGGAAAATCGAATTGAAGCGGCATGTAGGGTTCATCATCCATATTTGCTTCGCGGTCTGATTAAGTGCGGAATATGCGGCCTCACCTACCATGGCACTGCTTACGCCGGCCCCAAAAGAAAATTAAAGCCGTATTATGTGTGCGGAGGAAAAGTGGTTCATCGCGGGCCATTTTTGGGGCGCTGCCCTTCCAGAAATGTTCCTGCAGAGTGGCTTGAACAAATAGTTTGGAATGAATGTGTATCGTTCATTCAGAATCCCGGTGAGATGATCAATGAGCTTGCAGGTTCGATGAACGATCAAAAAGCCCGGCGAAATTCTCTTGAAGAAGAAATCAAGCTCATCAAACAAGAACTGGAACGCAAAGATTTAGAGAGACATGATATTATAACCCTTTTCCGCAAACGGATAATTACAGCCAGCGATGTTGAGAAACAACTTCAGGTCATGATGAACGAGCGCGCATCTTTGCAGAAAAGACTGCGGCAACTCGAAGAACAGCTTTCAAATGAAAGCAATCTTATCCAACACTATACCCACGCACAAAAACTGCTGAACGATTTACGCGAAAAGATTAAAGGCGATATACCGTTTGAACTTAAAAAGGAAATTGTAAAAACGCTTGTGAAGGTCATCATTGTGAAAAACGCAGTACCTACAGACCCGGAAGATAAAATAAAAAGAAAACCGCCGGTGGTAGTAGAAGTTCATTATGGCTTCACAAATGCCAAGGAGCTTTCATTAACGGACAAGGGTTCATCGTCGCCGCCAACAGGAAGTGGGCGGGGAAACGGCATACCGTTCTTGCCCGGCCAATGGTGACCTCGCGGTCCTCCAAAGGCTGGCGGAGCGTCTCCAGCACGGTGCGCGGAAATTCCGGCAGCTCGTCCAGAAACAGCACCCCATGGTGCGCCAGCGTCACTTCTCCCGGCTTCGGAACCGATCCTCCGCCGATCAGCCCCGCCGCAGAGATGGTGTGATGGGGCGCGCGAAACGGCCTGCCGCGGATGAGCCCCGAGCGGGGCATGTTCAACTTGCCGCTGGCGCTGTAAATTTTGGTGACGGTGAGCGCTTCTTCGTCGTCCAGCGGCGGCATCAGGGTGGGCAGCCGGCGGCACAGCATCGTCTTGCCCGTTCCGGGGGGGCCGACAAACAGGATGTTGTGCATGCCCGCCGCCGCTACGATCAGGGCGCGCTTGCCGTGATGCTGCCCCCTGACGTCGGCCAGGTCTAACGTGTCCGCCTGCGGATCGGGGTCCGGCGAGACCGACCCGGTTGGTCCGTCGGATCGGAAAATTTGCGGACCGCCTTCGTCCCAGGCCGTCAAGGAATCCAGCGCGAACACTTGAACGCCTTCCACCAGCGACGCTTCCGCCGCGTTGAAACGGGGGACGACGACCTTCGTCAATCCGGCGGCCCGGGCGGCTTCCACCATGGGAAGAACGCCGGGCACCGGCCGAATTTCCCCGTTCAGGGACAGCTCGCCGATGAGGAGCGTGCCGCGGAGCGCCGCCGCGTTCCACTGACCGCTGGCGCAAAGAATGCCCGCCGCGATCGCCAGATCGAAGGCGGTCCCTTCCTTGCGCACATCCGCCGGCGCAAGATTGACGGTGATCCGCTCCAGCGGGAAGGTCTTGCCCGCGTTCAGGATGGCGGCCCGCACGCGCTCGACGGACTCGCGGACGGCGGAATCGGGCAGCCCGACGACGCTGACCATCGGCAGCCCCGGCGACAGGTTCACCTCCACCTCGATCAACGTCCCTTCAATGCCGACGATCTCCGCTCCCCATATTCGCACAAACATAAAAAAAACACCCCTCTTCCCGCCGTATTCTGAGAAAGGGTGCTTCCCTTCGAGTTCCGCATCTTCTGTTTGTTTTCAGTTTATCTTTTTCAACTATTCCCTGTCAACCTTCTCAATCCGTCCATTGACTTCATTTTCTGCTAACTCTTTAAGAATGCTTTAATTGCATTTATACCTACTTTAGTATTATTTAAAAACTAAAGGTGCTTAGACGAGGCCAACAGCGGGAAAACGGTCCGCGTCATTTCCGGCAAGGGAGGCAACCGCTCATGAACCGGGGTAAGGTCAAAGTCTTTCTTGGCAACCTGAAGTTAAAAACAAACCGGCCGGTCAACAAAACCCATGATCGGGTTGCAAGGAGCGGCGCATTGTTCAAGATCCGCGTTCCTTATTGCGAAACCTGTCAACAAGAGTTGACTTTCATCAGTTCCCGCGAGTTTTATGAACATCACGCCGGCCACAAGATTATGGAGATTGAAAAAGATTTTGTTGTCAACGATCCGGCGGAAGACTGAACTTTGAAACCGGTTCTCTTGCGCGTTCAGGCAATCGGGGGCAGTTCCAGCGTTATGCGCCCTTCGCCGTAACGTTCCGTCAGGTGCGGCAGCACATAGCAAGCCTCTTCATCCGCCGGCTCGATCAGCGTCCCTTCAATGCCGGCAATTTCCGCTCCCCGGATGTGCACAAACATCAAATAACCCCCTCTTCCCGCCTCGTTCTGAGAAAGGGTGCTTTCCTTCGAGAATTCCGCGCGTTTTCTGTTTGTCTCCGGTTTATTTTTTTCGGAGACTCCCTGCGCGTGCAATCGTCAACCACATCACGTCCGCATCGTCCCCGCCCGGCTGTTGGACAGGATCGGCGGTTTCGGCGCACTGAGGTTGTCATTTGGTTGACGGCAAGATATATTCCATCTTGTCAGTAATTTTTTCAGAGAGGATGAACGGATGTTGGACAACAGGGTGATATCCGGCCATTTTCTGTTTCCGGACGGATGCGTCCGGCAGGGAAGAATCGTCGTCAGGGACGGAAAAATCGCCGAATGCGAAGCGGGTGATCCGGTCCCGGACGGTTCGCGGGAACCGGTGATCGTCCCCGGGTTTGTAGACGTGCACGTGCACGGCGGAGGAGGAGCGGACGTCATGGACGCTTCCCGGGAGAGCCTGGATACCATCTCCGCCACCCATGCCGCCCACGGCACCACCACGTGGCTGGCGACCACGGTCACCCATTTCCCCGAACGAATTGAACAGGCGATCGACGCCGTGAAAACATACATGCAATCGGACCGAAACGGCGCCGCCGGCGCACGGGTCGCCGGCCTTCATCTGGAAGGGCCCTATCTGAATCCGGACAAACGGGGGGCGCACCGGACGGACGCCATCGCGCCGCCCGACGTCCGGCAGCTGATCGCGTGGTGCGAACGGGCGGATGGCGCCATCAAAATGATCACCCTCGCGCCTGAGCTGGACGGCGCTTCGAAGGTGATCCGGGAAGCGGCGGGGCGCGGCATCGTCGTCGCGGCCGGCCACACGAACGCGACGTGGAGCGAGATGGAGCACGCCGTCCGGTGCGGCTTGTCCCACGTGACCCATCTGTTCAACGCGATGCGCCCGCTCCATCACCGCGAGCCGGGCATCGCCGGCTTCGCGCTTGCCAACCCGTCCGTCACCGCCGACCTGATCGTGGACGGCGTTCATGTGCATCCGGGTGTCGTCGATCTGGCGCTGGCGGCCGTCGGTCCCCGTCGGCTGCTCCTCATCACGGACGCCATGCGGGCGGCTTGTATGGGGGACGGCGAATACGAACTTGGCGGACTGATCGTCCGGGTGGAGGGCGGGATCGCCCGTATCGACAATGGAGCGCTGGCGGGGAGCCTCCTCACCCTGGATGAAGCGTTCCGCCGGCTTGTGACGGTGCACGGACTGGACCTGGCGGCGGCTTCCCGCATGGCCTCCCTCAACCCGGCCGCGCTTCTCGGCCTGGACCGGTCGAAGGGCAAAATCGAGGCCGGCATGGACGCGGATCTCGTCTGCCTGGATCACGGGTGCAACGTGCTGTGGACCATGGTCGGCGGACGCGTCGTGTACCGCGCGGACGCCTGACAGGCAGGCGGTGCCCGGCCGGTATTTCTTTCGTCCTCCGTTGAAAATAAGGGAAGCAAAATCGGAGATCCGACGGGCTGATCGAGGAAGCCGGAGGCATCGATTGGCAAATTCGGGGGATCGGGCACAAAGGTCACATCGGATTCAACAAGCCGGGCCGGGAGCTGGTCCGGCTTCCGTGTGGTCCGCCTGACCCCGGAAACGCGCCGGGCCAATGCTTCGGCGGAATCGACGAAGTGCCTGAAATGGCGGTGGCGATGGGCGGGTTGAACGCGTGGCCGTGTCCTTCAGTCTCCCGGGGCTTCCTTCGCCTCGCCGGGCAGTTCCAGCGTAATGCGCCCCAGCTTGCCGGAACGGAGGTCCCGGAGCAGCACACCGCCCGCCTTGGCCAGATCCACCCCGCCGCCGGCGACAAGACACCCCCGTTTCCTGCCGATCTGCTCCAGAACCTCCGCCGCGGCAGCCATATCCGGAATCGCGGGCGGCGCGTCGGCCAGTCCGTAGCGATCTTTAAGCGCCCCGCCGTAACGTTCCGCCAGATGCGGCAGCACATAGCAAGCCACTTCATCCACCGGCAGGATTTCCTCCCGGATCGAACCGAGGGCGGCCAGAAAATAACCGGCCCTGGGGTCCTCGAACTTCGGCCACAGGATGCCCGGCGTGTCCAGCAGCTCCAGGTCGCCTCCGGTGCGGATCCACTGCCTTCCCCGCGTAACGCCCGGCCGGTCGCCGGTCGCCGCCACGCGCCGTCCCGCCAGGCGGTTGATCAGCGCCGATTTTCCCACGTTGGGGATGCCGACAATGACAGCCCGCGCCGGCCGCGGCTTCATGCCCTTGCGGATTTGCCGTTCCACGCGTTCCCGCAGCAGCTCCCACGCCTGGTTCGGAATGTCCTGCACCCCCGCCCCGCCCAAAGCGTCGATCGCCAGGGCCGCAAGCCCCAACGCGCGGAAATGGGCGCGCCACGCTTCCGTCGCCGCCGGATCGGCCAGATCGGCTTTGTTCAGCAAAACGAGCCGCGGCTTCCGTCCCACGATCTCGTCGATGGTCGGATTGCGGCTCGACAGCGGCGCGCGGGCGTCAAGCAGTTCGAACACGATGTCGACGACCTTGAGGCTCGCTTCGATTTGCCGTTTCGCCCGGGCCATGTGCCCGGGATACCATTGGATCGTCATCCTTCTTCCCTCGCGGAGGAGAGATCTGAAGAGGCGAAACCGCCGGATGCGCCCGGATCACAGGCCGTCGCCGATGTAGCGGATCTTGTGGAGCGGCCAGAAGATGAATTCCGCCCGGCCGACGACGCGGTCCAGCGGGATGAATCCCACCGACGGGAAGCGGCTGTCCAGGCTGTTGTTGCGGTGATCGCCCATCACGAACAATGTGCCTTCGGGCACCTTCGTTTCCGGAAAATCCCGGTCGTTGTAAGGCAGCGCGCCCCTTGCGCGAGCCTCGGCGTAGGCTTTTTCCAGGTAGGGTTCCTCGATTTGCACGCCGTTCACAAACACCTGGTCGCCCACCACTTTCACCGTATCCCCGGGCAGGCCGATCACCCGCTTGATGAAATCCCTGCCTTCGTCCGGCATGTGGAAGACGATGACCTCGCCCCGTTTCGGAGCCCGGAACTCATACAGGATCTTGTTGACCATGATGCGTTCCCCGTGCCAGAAATTCGGCTCCATGGACGGGCCGTCCACGATGAACGGAGAGATGAAGAACCAGCGGATAAAAAAAACGACAATCCCGGCGATGGCCAGGGCGATGATCCATTCCGTCAGCTCCTTGGCGAACCGGCCGCCCGTCTCGGACGGCGCGGCGCCCGCGGGGTTTTGCCCTCCCGCGGCCGTTCCGCGCGTCTCCCCGGCCGACGGAATCCCCGCCTCCCCGTTCCGGTCCGCTCCCGCAAAATGATCTTCCGGAGCGTTCTCCTGCGATCGATCCATCGTTTCGCCTCTTTTCCCGGCCTTGAAACCCGAAAATACTGACGAATGGAAAAAGAGACTTGAACGAAAACGTCAAGTCCCCGATCCTGCGTGTGCTGCTCAGACTTCCTTGATGCGGGCGGCCTTGCCCCGCAGCTTGCGCAGATAGTACAGCTTCGCGCGGCGGACCTTCCCGCGGCTCACCACTTCGATCCGGTCGATGCGCGGGGAATGAAGCGGGAACGTGCGCTCGACGCCGACGCCGTACGAAATCTTGCGCACGGTGAACGTTTCGCTGATGCCGCCGCCGCGCCGCTTGATGACGACGCCCTCAAACATCTGGATCCGCTCGCGGGACCCTTCCACGACCTTCACATATACCCTCAGCTTGTCGCCCGGACGAAAGCTCGGAATGTCCTGGCGAAGCTGCTCCTTCGTCATTTCCTGGATCAACGGATGCATCGGTACCCCTCCTTCCGCCTAAGCCTTCCAGCGATCCGTAAACGCAACAAAGGTTATTGTAACACGACATTTGCGGAAAAACAATTGTTGGCATCCCTTCAATCTCCCGGAGGGATCTCCCGCCGCCCGGAGGAGCGTTCTTCCGAAAGGGCGCTCCGGAGCCCGGCAAGCCAGCGGCGTTCCTCGGGCGCAAGATCCGCCTTTTCCAAGAGATCGGGTCGCCGCTTCAGCGTGCGGAGCAGCGACTGCCGCCGTCGCCATTTGGCGATTTCGGCGTGGTGACCGGACAGCAGAACGTCCGGCACCTTCCAGCCCCTGAAATCCGCGGGCCTGGTGTATTGCGGATATTCGAGCAGGCCGTCGCTGAACGAATCCCGGGCCGCCGACTCCTCGTTGCCGAGCACGCCGGGCAGAAGCCTTACGACGGCATCGATGACCACCATCGCAGGCAGTTCGCCGCCCGTGAGCACGTAATCGCCGATGGAAATCTCGTCGGTCGCCAGGTATTCGCGGACCCGTTCGTCCACGCCCTCGTAATGGCCGCAGATGAAGATGAGATGCTTCTCGGCGGCCAGTTCCCGCGCCTTGCGCTGCGTGAACGTCTCGCCCTGGGGGCACATCAGGATCACGCGCGGCCGCGCATCCTCCGGCATTCCCGCCGTCAGCCATTCCACGGCCGCAAACAGCGGTTCCGGTTTGAGCACCATGCCGCCGCCTCCGCCGTAGGGCGCGTCGTCCACCGTCCCGTGCTTGTTCCCGGAAAATTCGCGGAAATTCACCGTGTTGAGCTCGACGATGCCTCGCTCCCTCGCCTTGCCGATGAGGCTGGCGCCGAACACGCCCTCGAACATCCCGGGAAACAGCGTGAGCACGTCGATGCGCATGTCACAGCATTCCTTCCAGGAGGCGCACTTTCACCGTCCGGCGGGCGACGTCCACGTCCAGCACCACGTCGTCGATGACGGGAATGAGCAGCTCGCGGCCCGCGGGAAGCCGGACGACCCAGACGTCGTTGGCCGACGGCTGCAGCACGTCGGTGATCGTGCCGAGCTCACGCCCGTCTTCCGTGACCACCGAACAGCCGACAATGTCGCGAATGTAGTATTCCCCTTCGGCCAGCGGCACGCGGTCGTCGTCGGGCACGACGAGGGAACCGCCCTTGTATTTCTCCACCTGGTTGATGTTGTCGAATCCTTTGAGCTTGACCAGGTACACGTTCTTGTGCGGGCGGGCATCCTGCACCTCCACGCCGAACGGCTCGCCGCCGTCCGGAGGCTGAAGCATCAGACGGCTCCCCGCCTTGAACCGCACCTCCGGAAAATCCGTGTGCGGCCATACTTTAAGCTCGCCGCGAATTCCGTGGGTGTTGATGATTTTGCCGATCGTAAGCCATTTGTCCGCCAAACCGCAAGCCTCCTTCCAGAAACCCCGGCCGATCCGCCGGCACGCGGGGACTGTCAGGTTCCGAAAGCCCGGCAGGCGGAATGGCAAACGCGCCTCCGGCCCGCTCGCGGACGCTATTCGGAAATGATGTCCACGACAACGCGCTTCCGTTCCTTGACGGCGGCGGATGTGACGACGGTGCGCAGCGCCTTCGCGATGCGACCCTGTTTGCCGATCACTTTGCCGACATCTTCAGGGTGGACGGAAAGCTCGTAGACCACGCCGCGTTCGTTTTCCCTCACCCGAATCTGCACGTCATCCGGATGATCGACCAGGGCCCGGGCGATAACCCGAATCAGTTGTTCCATGGCTCTCCCTCCGGAAATTCCGGGAACGGACGGGAATTCGGTCGTCCCGGCCTCACTTCTTGCCTTGCTTCAGCTCGTGGAACTTCTTCAGCACTCCCGTGCGCCGGAGCAGGCTGCGAACCGTATCCGACGCCTGGGCGCCGTTCTGCAGCCATTTGAGGGCTTTCTCCTCGTCGATCTTCAGTTGCGCCGGCTCGGTGAGCGGGTTGTAATACCCGATTTCCTCGATGAACCGGCCGTCGCGCGGCGAACGGGAGTCGGACACCACCACGCGGTAGAACGGCTTCTTGTGGGCGCCCATTCTTTTCAGACGAATGCGGACCATTGCTTTCTCACCTCCTTGCAAAGTCGGACGGGCCGGGCATGGGCGAAGGGTTGTTCACCTGAACGGAAACTTTCCGGGATGGCGCGGGCCGAGCATGCTCCGCAGCGCCTTCATCCCTTTGGGGCCTTTGCCGCCCGGACCCATCATGCCGGACAGACGCTTCATCATTTTTCTCATGTCTTCAAACTGCTTGAGCAGCCGGTTCACGTCGGCGACGGTGGTGCCGCTTCCCGCGGCGATCCGCTTGCGGCGGCTGAAGTTGATGATTTCCGGCTTCCGCCGCTCTTCCTTTGTCATGGACCGGACGATCGCCAGCGTGCGGGCGACCTGACGCTCGTCGATGCGGAAGTTCGGCATATTCTTGAGCTGGCCCATGCCGGGGACGAGCTCGAGGAGCTGCTCCAGCGGGCCGAGTTTCCGCAGCTGCTCCATCTGCTCCACGAAATCGTCGAGGGTGAAGGAAGCTTCGCGCATCTTGCGCTCCATTTCCTTCGCCTTTTCCTCGTCGATGGCGGCCTGGGCCTTCTCGATCAGCGACAGCATGTCGCCCATGCCGAGGATGCGGGACGCCATCCGGTCAGGGTGGAAGGGCTCGAGCTGGTCGAGTTTCTCCCCGGTGGAGGCGAACTTGATCGGGCAGCCGGTGACCGCCTTGACGGACAGGGCCGCCCCGCCCCGCGTGTCGCCGTCCAGCTTGGTGAGCACGACGCCGGTCAGCGCGAGCTGTTCGTGGAAGCTCTGGGCCACGTTGACCGCTTCCTGTCCCGTCATCGCGTCGACGACCAGGAGCACCTCGTCCGGCCTCACCGCGTCGCGGATCTGACGGAGCTCTTCCATCAGGGCGTCGTCGATCTGCAGCCGGCCCGCCGTATCGATCAGGACGTAGTCGCAGCCCTGGGAGCGGGCGTATTCCACGCCGCGCCGGGCGATCTCCACCGGACTTATCCCGTCGCCGAGGGAAAACACCGGCACGCCGGTCTGCTCACCGAGCACCTCCAGCTGCCGGATCGCGGCGGGCCGGTAGATGTCCCCGGCCACCATCAGCGGCTTGTGCTGGCGGTCCTTCAGCCACTTGGCGAGCTTGCCGGTCAGCGTCGTCTTCCCGGCGCCCTGCAGGCCCGCCATGAGCACCACGGTGGGCGGCTTCGCCGCCTGCGCCAGCTGGACGTTCGAGCCGCCCATGAGCTCGGTGAGCTCTTTGTTGACGATATCGATGATGACCATCGCCGGGGTGAAGCTTTTCATCACTTCCTGCCCGACGGCCTTCTCCCGCACCCTGGCGATGAAATCCTTGACGACCTTGAAGTTGACGTCCGCTTCCAGCAGGGCGAGGCGCACTTCGCGCAACGCTTCATTGACGTCTTCTTCCGTGACCTTGCCGCGGCCCCGCAGCTTGTTGAACACGCTCTGCAGCCGCGCGGTCAGCCCTTCAAACGCCATCTTCCCCGCCTCCTTCCGGTATGCCGTCCGCCCGCCCGGGTTTCTTGGCCCAGAGGCGGCTGCGGCCGGCGTTTTTGACGGCCGCTCCGACCGCCTCTTCTGACGGGCATCCCGGCCTTCTCTTCTGACGGCCGCCCCGACCGGCTCATCCGCCGGCGCCGGAGGAAGCATCCGGCTTCCACGCCGCGGCGCCCGTCCCGGCGTCCCCGTTTGACCCGGATCCGGCGTCTCCGTCGGCATCCGCGCCGAGGTCCGCGCCGCGCAGCATGCGGACGGTCTCCGCCAGTTCGCCTCGCCACTCTTCCGGCAGGCGCGCGATCTGCGCCTCCAGCCTGTCCAGCCCGCGCTGGATCCGTTCGTGCCGCTTCAGCAGCCCGAGCCTCTCTTCATAAGACTCCAGCATTTGCTCGGCCCGCTTCAGGTGCTCGTAGACCGCCTGCCGGCTGATGGCGAAATCGGCGGCGATCTCGCCCAGCGAATAATCATGGAAATAGTGGTATTTCAGAAACATGCGCTGCTTCTCGGTCAGCAGCGGTCCGTAGAAATCGAACAGCAGGTTGATCCGGTTTGTCTTCTCCAGCGCATGATCCCCATGCACGGCGGGCCCACCTCCCGGCTGTGTCCCCCGCTGCCGGACCCGGTCCGCAGCACGGGCCTGTCAAGAAAAAAAACTTGACATCGCAAGCCCGCAGTTCATCATATCCAATGTGGCTTCGCGTGTCAAGAACCCGCAGTCACTCAGCTAAAATGTTACCGAACAGGTTTCGGATCACTCAAATCGAAATGTTACCGAAGGGATGTGTCTTGAAATTGAGCCTGAAAACACGC
>JGI12341J12878_1000247_pt1 | contig 24556 bp, 22 predicted proteins | sample Passage260B_FD_12878 | JGI IMG/M metagenome (IMG submission 12878)
AGGGAATTTCAGGCTTCCCAGGATCCGTTGGCTCTGCATCGTCAATTGGAGGTGCTGCTTTCCCATCCCGAAACATCCGCCAATGTCACACCGAAACCCGTAATGGCTACCTGACGGCCTCATTGGGTAACAAAATTACGTGAGTGATCCTTTTTCCTTCGGTAACATTTTTAAATGAGTTGACACGGGATTCACAGAACCAGATGCGATCCGATACAAAAGGGACCCCGGTAGGAATCGACCGGGCGGATTGCCGCTTGTTTTATCTTCCCGTTTCTCCTTTTTCGGCGTATTGCCGCAACCATCGCAACGACCGCTCACGGCCGTGATGGCGTAACGCTCCCGCACGGCGGCATCGTCCGCCGTCCCGTACAGCCGCTCCGCGACCAGCCGTGCAAAACTGGACCAGCGGATGGCGCTCGCGCCCGGAGAGCCAGGCGCGCAAAGCCGGGACGACACCAGGGTGGTCCAGATACCGCAACAGACCCAGCGCCGTCAGCTGGCGTTCCGGATCGTCGGTTTCCGCAAGTCCGGCGGGCAGCCGCCCCGCCGCATTGCAGCAAAAAAGCGAGCAAGCGCAAGGCGTCGCCGTATCGCTCGCCTTCCAGCAAACCGGCAAGTTTCCGCTTGTATTCCTCCACCGCCTGCGGCAGCAAGACCACATGGCGCTTCCGGTCGCGGGCATCCACGCGGCTGCTTCACCTTTCCGGCGGCACGCCGCCATGATTTGCCGCCATGATTTTATCATCAGGTTCCTGATCCATGATCTTGGTTTAGAATATGTAATTTAACTCCGGCAATGATCTTTTCGCCGATTTCGAGGTTATCCCATAACCGCGGGATTTCTTACAACGGCCGATAAGGCCGGGTCGAAAAATTTCTCCGCCATGCATATTTCGGGCTCCGTCCGGCAGCATTGGACCGTTGCGGCCGGACCGTAAAGCGCCGCGTCTTTCGTTTCTCCCGGCAACGACAAGACAAAAAGTCCGGGCGGCAGCGCATAAGCGACGGCAATCGGCAGCAGGCCCGGAAACACGCGCCATCATTCCGCCGGGATCAAAAAATCCCGCATACCATGAAGCATGCGGGTTTTCCGGTCGCTCCTATCGCTCCTCCTTGCGGGCGACGTCAGTGTCATTCCTTTACGCTTCCCAGCGCCACGCCTTGAATGATGTACCGCGACAGCAGGAAGTAGATGACGAACAGGGGAAGCGCCGTAAGCGAAAGACCGAGATAGATCGAACCCAGCTCCGTCCTGTAAATGTCACCCCTCAGCAGGTTGACCATGATCGGCAGCGTGTACTTTTCCTTCTGCGTCAGCAGAATGAGCGGCATGAACAGGTTGTTCCAGCTGCCCACGAAGACGAAGATCGCCTGCGTCGCCAACGCCGGCGACATGATCGGCAGGACAATCCGGTTGAACGTGGCGAACTCGCCGGAACCGTCCACCCGCGCCGATTCCACGATTTCGTAGTTCAGCGCGCCGAGCAGATACTGCCGCATGAAGAACACGATGGCCGGCGACGCGATCGCGGGCAGGATCAGCGGCAGAAAACTGTTCGTCCAGCCGATCTGGTACATGAACTGATAAAACCCGATCGCGCTGGCCTGAACCGGAATCAGCATGATCAGCACGATGAACGTGAAGAGCGGCTGGCGGAATCTCCAGTTGTACACCACGAGCGCGTACGCGGTGAGGGACGAGAAATAGATCGCGCAGATCGTCGTGCCCGCGGAGATGATGAACGAGTTCATGAACCCGGTGATCGGGTCAAAGGCTTTGCCCACCAGAACCTCGAGATTCCGCGACAGATTGCTCGACGGCAGAAGCGAAAGTCCGGCCTGGATTTCCGGCGTCGAACGCGTGGCGTTCACGAACATGATCCAGAACGGCATGATGCTGAGCAGCGCCAGGAAAACGCAGAACATGTAGACGAAAGCCCGGTTTAGCCTCAGGGCGAAGGTGTTGGTCTTCTTGACCGTATTATACATTCACGACGCCCCCTTTGGCCGCCTTGGCCGCTTCCTTCCGCATCCGTCTCTCTTCCCGCCTGATCCGAGCGGCATCGCGGTCACGCAACAGATAGAACAGAATGGCCGACAGGATGGCCGCGATCACAAACAGGATCATGCTCGCAGCGGCCGCCCGGTTGTACAGATACTGCCCCCTGAACGCCTGCGAGTAGATGAACATCGCAGCGGTGTAGGTCGCGTTGTCAGGTCCGCCGTTCTGGAAGAGGAACGGAATGTCGAACATTTGCAGACCGCCGATCATGGACGTGATCAGGATGAACAGGATGATCGTCCGGATGCCCGGCAGCGTGATCTTGAGAAATTGCTGCCAGCCGTTTGCGCCGTCGATTTCGGCCGCTTCGTACAAGACGGGATTGATGCCCATGACGCCGGCGATCAGAATCAGCATCGTATGGCCGTACCACATCCAGTATTGGATGAACGATACGATCCCTCTCGCCGTCCACTTGTCCAGCAGGAAGTTGATCGGCTCGTTCGACCATCCGAGCAATTGGTACAGGCTGTTGACGGGACCGATCGGATAGGCGAACAACGAACTGAACAGCACGGCGATCGTGCCGGCCGTAATCATGTTGGGCATGTAAAACAGAATTTTGAACCCGCTCTGCCCCCGGATGTTGAGCCGCCTGTTGGTGAACCAGGCGGTGAGAAGCAGCGCGATTCCGAGCTGGGGAATGAAATTGATGATCCAGATGAGCCCGGTGTTCAGGATCGATTTGCGGAACAGTTCATTTTCGAACAGCAGGTTCTTGAAGTTGGCGAAGGGATCGTCCAACACGTGGAATTCCCTGGTGGCGGCTCCCTTCAAATCGGTAAAACCGATAAATACCGTGTACAGAATCGGATACAGCGAAAACACCAGGAACGCCAGGATGAAGGGAAGGCAGAAGAGAAAACCGTACCTGGAATAACTGACCGTCCGCCGGCGCAAAAACGTTCACCCCCAATGATGCAAAGGGGCGGGGGATTTTCCGCCCGCCCCGTCATGTCACTGTGATCAGCTGTCGATGCCGAGTTCGTCTTTGATTTGCTGTTTGAAGTCCGCAATCGCTTGGTCGCGGCTCTTGTTGCCGGCGGCGTATTCGCGAACCTGATTGCGCCAGATGTCGTTGATCGTCTGGTCATACTGGGTCAGGTTCTTGCCGGTGGCGAACTTGTTGGCCGGCACGAACACGTCGAACATGTTCTGTCCGCCGAGGAAGTCGAGTTCGCCGTTCGACTTTTCCATGACGACCGAAGACGCGACCGTATCCTTCGTGCCGGATTCACTCATGAGACCGTTCGCCCACAGATATTGCAGGCCGTTTTCGGAGGTATCCACCGTCACCCACTTGATGAAGTCGGCCACGATTTGCTTCTTGGCTTCGTTCTTGAGCACTTCCTTGTTCGCCAGCAGCCAGGTGCCGCCCCAGAAGAAGCCGACCGGCGGTTCGGTGACGGCCCAGTCGCCGGCGGTTTCGGGCGCTTGCGGGCCGATGACATAGTTGATGAGCCAAGCCGGACCGAAGAAAGCGAACACCGGTTTCGGACCCGCGCCTTTCATGTCGGCGAACCAGGGATCCTGCCAGTCCTGCGTATCGTTGTGGTAGTCGTTGTCCTTCAGACGCTTCGACAGGTCGAGGAACTCTTCGCGTTTCGGGTCGATGTACAGCTTGCCGTCGACGATCCAGCCCTTGTCGGAGCTGTTCTCGATCGAGTGCCAGATGTCGCCGTCGCCGGAGACGATCGCGTAACCCTTCTGCTTCAGCTTCTCGGCCGCTTCGAAGAACTTCTCCCAGCCCGGACCGACCTCGTTCTTGATGACGTTCGGATCATCCGTGCCGAACACGTCCTTCGCGATCGAACGGCGGTAGATGAGCGCGCCGCCGGTCGCCTGATAGCCGAGCGCCACCAGCTGGCCGTCCTTCGTGCCAATGTCGATCGTGTACTCGGCGATGCCGGCTTCCTGGACCATCTGATCCGTGATGCCGAGATCGGCGTAGCTGGCCGCGAAGTCGGACATGTCGCCCTGCGTGTACTTCAGGACGAACGCCGCTTCGGCCGTGTAAATGTCCGGAGCGTCACTGCCGCCGGCCGCGAGCGCCTGGTCAAGCGCCGGTTGGTAAGCGTTGTCCGTCGTCGCGATAACCGTCGAATTGAATTCGACGTTGCTGTATTCGGGGAACAGCTCCTTGAACTTGGTAGCCATGTCCGGGACTTCGTTCGTGAAGGACCACAGGTTGATCGTGACCTTCTCGCCGGAGCCGCCCGAACCTCCGGAGCCGCCGCCCGAGCCGGTGGTCGTCGAAGTGGTGCCACCTCCCGAGCCAGCCCCCGAATTGTCGCTTTTCCCCCCTCCACAGGCTGCAATGAGCGATGCCAGCATGATGATCGTGGTGATTAGTGCCAGTTTCCGCTTCATCTCTGGTGTCTTTCCTCCCTTTCAATGTGATTTTTCCCTCTGCGGTATCTTGGTGTAAACGCAACCATATTATAGAATCACCTATCCCCGCGTGTCAACTAAGTCTATTTATGTTACCGGAGGAAAACGGGACCCTCATGTCATGATGTTACCCAGTGATGGGACAGTCAGGAAGCGCCTCGGGTTCCGGTTTGACGTTGACGGGCGTGGCGGGACGGGAAATCGCCGCCTTCAACCCGCGCAGGGCCAAAGGATCCCGGGAATCCCGGCACGCCTGCAGCCATTGGATTTGGTCCGGCCGGAACAAAGTCGGGAAGGTGCGCTAGTGCACGCACGGCAGTTTGCCGGATGGCACCCCAATAAAACGCTCACGGCATGGAGAACCGCTTTTCGATTCACGATTTCGCCCGTCTGTATCGTTATCGTTCCGCCAGGTTGCAGGGTCATTTCGCATCAAGACGCATCCCTTCGGCAACATTTCGATGTGGGCGGCCGAAAGCTTGTTCGGCAACTTCTGGCTGAGTGACTGCGTCACCTTGAACTTTCGGGTCCCATCCGGTAAAATGGAACCTGCCGCGGACGGACCGCGCAAAGTTGCAAACCCGCGCTTCTCCCAGTAGCTCAGCTGGATAGAGCACGCGCCTTCTAAGCGTGGAGTCGGGGGTTCGAATCCCTCCTGGGAGGCCATACTTAAACAGCAAAGCCGCCAATCGGGCGGCTTTTTGTCATAGCAGACATCCCGGATGAAGAAAGCCATCGAAGGGTCAGCAAGTCAAGCGGAGCAAGAGCGTATCGGGTTGACAAATCCCGGTCCTGAACTCATGCTATGGGCAGGAGCAATGTCATTCCTTTACACCATGAACGCGCGTGAAGCGGGAGGAGAAAACGATGAAAGCATTGCTGATCGGAGGAACGGGCACCATCAGCACGGCCGTCACCCGGCAATTGGCGGAGCGGGGAGACGAACTGGTCCTGCTCAACCGGGGATCGAGAAACGACGGCCTGCCGGACGGCGTGCGGGTGATTCAGGCCGACATCAACGACGAAGAGCGGGTCGTCCGGCTGCTGGGGGACCAGACGTTTGACGTGGTCGCCGACTTCATCGCGTACCGGACGAAACACGTGGAGCGGGATTTCCGGCTTTTTGCCGGCAGGACGAAACAGTACATGTTCATCAGCTCCGCTTCCGTCTACCAGACGCCTCCCGCGGATTACCGGATCACGGAGGGCACGCCGCTGTCCAATCCCATGTGGGAGTATTCCCGGAACAAGATCGCATGCGAGGAATATTTGGTCAGGCAATACCGCGAGAACGGGTTCCCCGTCACCATCGTGCGGCCCAGCCACACATACGGTGAACGCAACATTCCGCTGGGCGTGCACGGCAAAAAAGGAACCTGGCAGGTCGTCAAGCGGATGCTGGAAGGCAAGCCGGTCATTATCCACGGGGACGGTACTTCCCTGTGGACCATGACCCACAACAGCGATTTCGCAAAAGGCTTTATCGGGTTGATGGGGAACAAGCGCGCCATCGGCGAAGCGGTGCACATCACTTCGGACGAGACCCTCACCTGGAACCAGATTTACGAAATCATCGCCGACGCGCTGGGCGTGAAACTCAACGCCGTGCATATCGCGTCGGAGTTTCTGGCCGCCGCCAATCCGCCGATGGATTTGCGCGGGCCGCTGCTCGGCGACAAAGCCCAGTCCGTCGTGTTCGACAATTCCAAGCTGAAACGGCTGGTTCCCGGTTTCACGGCGACCATTCGGTTCGACCAGGGTGTGCGGCAGTCGGTGAAATACATCCTGGAACATCCCGAGCTTCAGGTCGAGGACCCGGAATTCGACGCGTGGTGCGACAGGGTGATCGCCGCGATGGAAGCCGCCGCAAGGAACATTTAGTCCCGCGCAATCTTTGTCCGCATCGTGAAAGCCGCCGGCAACGGCGGCTTTTGATGGGTTTCATGCCGCGGGCGGCATTGGAATCTGGACCAGACCGGCCGACAGCAAAAAGATGGCCAGCCCGTGGGTCAGCGCCGAAGCGGCGACGCCGTTCCGCATCCGCACGACGGCGCACACGAGCCCTTCATACAGCGTGAACACGAGGATGAAGGGGCCGAGATCGGTGACGGTGGCGGAGAGAAACGCGTGCCCGGCGGCGAACAGCATTCCGGACAGCAGCGCCGCCAGCCACGGCCCCGCCTTCGATTCAAACATCCCCTGCACATATCCCCGAAACAGCACTTCTTCAAGCAAATTTCCGGCCAGTGCAAAAAAGAGGAGCACCGGCAGCAGATGCGCCGGGACCGAACCGCCCCGTTCGCCGATCGGCACGAACCCGTAGGACAGCAAAAACGGTCCCGCCACGAGCAGGGCGCCCAGGATGCCGATCGCGACCGACCGTATCGGTTTTTCGCCAAACCAGCGGATGTGGCGGTTCAATCCGTTCCGGTTGACGGACAGGATGAGCAGCGTCGCCAGCAGGGAGGCGAAGCCGAGAACGAGAAGCAGCAGCCCGCTGTCGGCAAACCGGAGCCACACCGTCGCCGGCGTGACGCCGAGCCGCCAGAAACCGGCGGGCGTCATGGCGTCCCGCGCGAGCAAAAATCCGAGAATGAGCAGAAAAGCCCTGGCCGCATCCGCCCTTCTGGGCAGCAGCGCATAGGTGACGGCAATCAGCAGCAGGCCCGGAAACACGCGCCAGCCGTAAGCCGCGAGATCGGGCAACAGGGAGAGATCCAACGGGCCAACCTCTTCGCAACAGGATTTTCCATTTCACTTCAATAAAAGGGGGCGGATTCCTTTTCCTGCTTGCGCCTCCCCGCGGGGAATGTCTGTCGGATCGAACAGGAACGGATCTTCCGCCGGGTGCAAAAAACCCGCATGCCACGGGGCATGCGGGTTTTGCGGTCGCCGCGCCTTACGGGCGGCGCGCCACAATCATGATTTCCATATCGTCCGGTTCGAGCGGCTTGCGGGAAAATTGGCCGGCGATGCAGCCGTAGGCGTTCCGCACCTGAAATCCGGCTTCCCCGAACATCAGCACCAGTTCCCGGCAGGTGAAGGCGGTCGTGTAGAAGGTGACTTCCTTCGTCTCGCCTTCCGGGCTGGTGACCGGCTCGCGGATGACGCTCGTGTTGGTGTACGGATCATAGCAGGACGGGTCCTTCAATTCCCGGATCACCGCCGGAACGTGGATGGCTGTCAGCACAAACCAGCCGCCGGGCTTCAGCGCACGGTATGCGCCTTTGAGCACCTTCAGGTGATTTTCCAAACTGCCGGCCAGGCCGAAGGCGCCCTCGCACAGACAGATGGCGCCGTCAAATTCTCCGTCGAACGCCATCTCCCTTGCATCCTGCACAAGAAACGACGCCGGAAGCCGTTCCCTCTTTGCCCGTTCCCGCGCCAGTTCGATGAACCGGGGCGTGATGTCGATTCCCGTCATGTGCACGTCAAGGCGGGCGAAGGCAAGGCTGTGGCGGCCGGGGCCGCAGCCGATGTCCAGCAGCTTCTGGCCGGGCTTGATGCCCATTTCCTCGACGAGAAAGCCGACTTCCTGCTCCGTGCCTTTCGTGAATCCGTAGTCCAGGTAGTTTTCGCCGATAAACTCGCCAATTTCCCTGTAATACGCGCCGTCAAACTCGATTTTTCCCTTCAACGCGATTCCCTCCGCGAAAGGGGCGGAGAATCACCGGGAACCGGGTCCGATGGATTCTTCCGCCCGGTTATGGAACGGGTGATCGGCAAGGCGGAAGAACATCGCAATCATACAGACACCCCGTTTTTCGTTCATGTTTTCAACAATCATTCTTATTGTGAAAAATGGGAACGGTTCCGTCAAGATTTCTCCGTTTTCGCCCCCTGCCCGGTCCGGTTCGTGCCGCGGCGGCGTCTCCCGAAGCGTCAGACGCCGTCGGACTGCGGGGTATCACGCGGGGCGGGTGTCCGCGTCAGACGGTCTTGCTCCACTCGTTTACCCTGCGAAAGCTTTCCTCTTCCGAAAGATCCTCGACCCTCGTCATGATCGTCCACCGGATTCCGCACGGATCAAGGATGCTGGCATAGCGGTCCCCGGACACGAATGTCGCGGCCGGCTCCCGCACGGTTGCTCCGTTGGCGACAGCCAGCTCCAGCGTCCGATCCACATCGGGAACGTAGATGCCCAACGAGTAGCAAGCATAGCCGTCTCTGGGCGGCAAGACGAGCCGGTACGCGGGGTTGGCGGCTCCGAGCTGAAGGTATCCGTTCCCAAAGTCGAGATCCGCATGCACGATCGCGGGTTGCCCGTCGACCGTCATGGTCGTTACGTTTTTCGGTTTTGCGCCGAAAACGGTTTTGTAAAATTCGATCGCTGCGGCCGGATCGCTTACGGCGATAAAGGGAGTGATGGCGGTGTACCCTTTGGGCGTCCCGTTTATCGTATAGGTACCGGTCACACCCGTCTGCCGGTCTTGCATCGGGAATCCTCCTTTTTTTCATTTGGCGGCAGGTACCTGGCGCGAGACATGCGTTGCGCAATCGATTGGCAAGGGTTAATCTCAATTGTAAAGATTTGCGACGCGGACGGATTGTAAAAAAGCGATGCCGCCCGGAAGGAAGGATTCCCTTGAAAGCCAAGGAAACGGGCATGGTCTCAACCCGCGGCATCGTTCACGCGGCCGCGGGATTGGACAAGTTTTCGCTGTTCCGTATTGAACCGGAACCCCGCCTCGCTCCGTTCGTCGAATATTATTGGTCCGTTTGCTACCATCTGCCTCCCGGCGCGACCCACACCCAGACGGTCTTGTCGTTTCCGAACGTGCATTTGGCCTTCGAACAGGACGAAAACGGCAGAAAAGCGCTCATCCATGGCATACCGAAGCGACCGTTCGTGCGTGTGCTGAGCGGCCGGGGCCGGGTGCTGGGGGTAAGATTCCGGGCCGGCGGCTTCTATCCGTTCTGGCGAAAGGACATTTCACGGTTGACCGGATTGACCGTGCCCGCGGCGGAAATGTTCGGCGCCGAAACGGAAACGTGGATGAACGCCGTGCTGGATGCCGGAGACGTATCCGGCATGGCCCGGGAGGCGGAAGCCGCCCTGCTCACCCGCCTGCCGAAACGGGATCCGCTCGCGGAACTGGCGGACCGCATTGTACGAGCCGCGATGCATGACCGGAACATGATGAAAGTGGAACAATTGAGCGAACGGACCGGCATGTCCGTCCGCCAGTTGCAGCGTCTTTTTCGCAAATATGTCGGGGTCGGCCCGAAATGGGTCATCAAGCGTTTCCGGCTGCAGGAAGCGGCGGAACGCATCGAACGGGATCCTGCGACTCCGCTGACGGATCTGGCCATGCAGCTCGGATATTTCGATCAGGCGCACTTCATCAAGGACTTCAAATCGGTCCTCGGCATGCCGCCGGCGGCCTACAGGGCGTGGACGGCGTCCGCCGGCGACACCGGAGAGTCCCGATAATCCGGTAAAACCCGCGTTCCGTCCTGAAAAGGAATCAGAATTGCCCGCGATCACCAAAACGAAGGCCGCCGCGAGCAAATGCCCGGGCAGGAATCCGGCTGCGCAACGCGGCAACCGGAAGCAAAAAAAAACAAACGTCGCCACACGTCTTACAATATATTCATGGATTCGATATGCCGTTTGGTCTCTTCCGTGCCCAGCTCGTACAGCAACCGGTAAATGTCCCGCAGATGGGCATCGGTAACCGCTCCCGCCTCCTTTTCGGACACCGATTGCCATCCGACGTAGCGGACGAGGGCCGATTCTTCCGCGTCGGCCAGTTCCGCGAACAGATTTTCCAGTTTGTTCAGCTCCTCCTCGTTCGCCCGGATCTCGAATTCGAAGGCCGCCGCTTCCGGGTCTTCGAGCACCTGCCCGGCGCCTACCGCCACGTAGTACGTCTTTTTCCCGTCCGAATCCCCGTCCGGCGTGCTCTGCTCCTTGCCGGAGCCTGTCATCCGCGCGTCGTTTTCCATCCGTTTCACCTCCCGCTGACGCCCCGTCCGCAATCGGCCGCATTTCTCACACGGTTGCCTTCCGCAATCGGCCGCTTTCCGCAACCTGCGTTCCGTTGCCCGCCATTTTCCGCACCTGCCTTTTCCCGCATTGCCGCCTTCCGCTTGAACCTCGCGGACCGTTTCTATTTTCGCCGGAAGGACAGACATTTTATGCCCGTTTTCGCCATAAGTTACGTTGATGATCCATCGCCGCCGGACGTGGCGCGGAAGGAGGAACCATCATGTGCGGTATCGTGGGATGGGTCGATTGGAACGACGATCTGACCCGGCGCGCGGACGTTCTGGAACGGATGACCGAAACGATGGAGCACCGGGGTCCCGACGCCGGAGGGACGTGGCTGTCGCGCCGTTGCGCGCTGGGACATCGCCGCCTCAGCGTCATCGATCCGGCGAACGGCGCCCAGCCGATGGTGCGCGCGGCCCTGGACGACATGGACCGCCAGTACGTCATCATTTACAACGGGGAGCTGTACAACACGCTGGAGCTGCGCGACGAACTCCGGCGGCTGGGGTACCGTTTCCGGACATCGTGCGACACGGAAGTGCTGCTCGTGAGCTACATCGAGTGGGGCAAGATGTGCGTCGAACGGCTGAACGGCATTTTCGCCTTTGCCGTTTGGTCCGTCGCGGATGAGGAGCTGTTCATGGCGCGCGACCGGCTCGGGGTGAAGCCGCTGTTTTACCGTCATGACGGGGAGCGGCTGCTGTTCGGATCGGAACCGAAGGCGATTCTGGCTCACCCGGATGTCCGGGCGGAGGTGGATGCGGAAGGGCTTGCGGAGGTGTTCGCCATCGGTCCGGCGCGCACACCGGGACACGGCGTATGGCGGGGAATGCGGGAGCTCAAGCCGGGGCACTGCCTGACGTTCGACCGGAACGGCCTGCGCGTTTCCGCGTACTGGCGGCTGGAAGCCGCGCCATGCGAAGACGGCGAAAGCGCCGCGGCCGCCCGCGTGCGCGAGCTCCTGCGGGACGCTGCCCGTCGGCAGCTGGTGTCCGACGTGCCGGTGTGCACGCTGCTTTCCGGCGGCCTCGACTCCAGCGCCTTGACCGCCCTGGCGGCGGAATATTGCCGGGAAACCGGCCGGGGAGCGCTGCACACGTACTCGGTGGATTACGTGGACAATGAACGGCATTTCCGGGCGCACGCCTTCCAGCCGGACGCGGACGGCCCATGGATCGAGCGGATGAGCGACCATCTGGACACCGTGCACCATGCGGTGCGGATTGACACGCCCGAGCTCGTCGACGCCCTCGAAGCCGCCGTCGTCGCCAAGGATATGCCGGGCATGGCCGACATCGATTCCTCCCTGTACCTGTTCAGCCGGGAAATCAAAAAAGGCGCCACCGTCGCCATTTCCGGCGAGGCCGCGGACGAAATTTTCGGCGGTTACCCGTGGTTCCACCGCGAAGAGATGCTGCGTGCCGACACGTTCCCGTGGTCGATGTCGGCGGATCTTCGGGAAGCGATTCTGTCGCCGGAGCTGGCGCGGATCATCCGGCCCCGCGAATACATCGCCGAACGATACCGGGAAGCCGTCGCCGAGGTGCCGGTGGCGGAAGAGGAGGACGACGGCGCGCGGCGCATGCGCCGCATTTCGTATCTCAGCATCACGCGCTTCATGCCGACGCTGCTCGACCGCAAGGACCGCATGAGCATGGCCTGGGGGCTGGAAGTGCGCGTACCCTACTGCGACCACCGGCTGGTGGAATACGTCTGGAACCTGCCCTGGCCGGTGAAGACCGCTGGAGGCCGCGAAAAAGGCATCCTGCGCCGCGCCCTGGAAGGCGTGCTGCCCACGGACGTGCTGCAACGCAAGAAAAGCCCGTATCCCAAGACGCACAACCCGGCCTATCTCGCCTCCGTGCGCGAGCGGCTGCTGGCGCGGTTGGACGATCCGTCCTGCCCGCTGCTTCCTTTGATCAACACGGCGAAGATCCGGGAGTTGGCGGAGGATCCGCGGTCCGCGACGCATCTGCCCTGGTTCGGCCAGCTCATGTCCGGGCCGCAGTTGTTTGCCTACCTGTTGCAGGTGGATTTCTGGCTCCGGCATTACCGTGTGTCCCTGGCCGTTTGAACCGTCCGGCCCGGGGGGCCGGAAGGGACCTCCGCACGGTTGTTTTCACCCGGGCTGGCCTCCATGCCTCTCTATTCCGGGTCGGCCCTCAGCCGGCGTCGCCGCGTCCGACTCCGCCGGGTCGGGCCTCGACCTGGACCTTCGCGCCTGCCTTCGTCCGCCGTGCCCAAGCACCTGTCGGATCCAACAAAGACAAAAGCCGCACCGCTAATTGCCGCCGGCTTCCCGGGCCCGTGAAAGCCTGTCGATCAGCCGGCGCAGCGCGGCGCCGCGGTGGCTGATCCGGTTCTTCTCCTCGATGGGCAGTTCCGCCATCGTGCAGCCGTGGGACGGAAGCCAGAACACCGGATCGTACCCGAATCCGCCCGTGCCGGACGGCTGAAGGACGATCCGTCCCTCCACCGTGCCTTCCTCGACGATGGTTTCGCCCGTCGCCGGATTGTACAAAACCAGGCAACAGACGAAACGGGCCGCGCTGCCCGCGTCGCCGGCACCGTCCCGCTCGGCCGCAAGGCGCAGCTCTTCCATCAGCTTGGCGTTGTTTTCGGCGTCGGTGGCCTTCGGCCCCGCGTACCGGGCGGAATGGACGCCGGGCGCGCCGCCCAGCCGGTCCACGCACAGGCCGGAATCGTCGGCCAAAGTGATCAGGCCGGTGGCTTCGGCCACCGCCCGCGCCTTGATCCGGGCGTTTTCCTCGAAGGTCGCGCCGTCCTCGACGATGGGCGGAATGTCCCGGTCCGCCAGATCGTTCAGATCGATCACCTCAACGCCCAACGGCGCGAAGGCTTCGCGGAATTCGCGGGTCTTCCCGCGGTTTTTCGTCGCCAGAAGCAGCGTGTCGCCGGCCCGGATCATGCCAGCACACTCCCGATCCGTTCTCCGGCGGGCCCGAGCACCTGTTTCTGCAGGGCGATCAGCTGCCCGATGCCTTCCTGCGCCATCGCCAGCATTTCGTCCAGCACGGCGCGGCTGAAGGGCGCGGCTTCGCCCGTTCCCTGGACCTCCACGAACAGGCCCGACCCGGTCATCGCCACGTTCATGTCAACGGCCGCCCGGGCGTCTTCCTCGTAGACCAGGTCCAGCAGCAGTTCGCCGTCCACCGATCCCACGCTGACCGACGCGAGAAAATCGGTGATCGGATATTTGGCAAACGGTTCCTGCTCCGCCAGCTTCTCCACCGCCAACACCGCGGCCACGAACGCTCCCGTGATGGAAGCCGTCCTCGTGCCGCCGTCCGCCTGCAACACATCGCAGTCGATGGTAATCGTCCGCTCGCCGAGGGCTTCCAGATCGAAAACGGAGCGCAGCGACCGTCCGATCAACCGCTGGATTTCCATCGTCCGCCCGGCCGGACGGCCTTTGGCCGTTTCCCGCGGGTTGCGGATTTGCGTGGCCCGGGGCAGCATGGCGTATTCGGCGGTCACCCAGCCTTTGCCCTGGCCTTTCAGAAACGGCGGGACCTTGTCTTCCACCGTCGCCGTGCACAGGACGCGGGTGTCGCCCGCCTCGATCAATGCGGAACCTTCCGCGTATTTGTTCGGATGAAGCGTGATGGCGTACTTCCGCAGCTCGCGGGGCAGCCTTCCGTCCGATCTCATGCGACAAGCCTCCCACCTTCGGAATCTTCACCATTTTACCAAAGTCCGCCTGCAAGTGCATCCGCATCCGTTTTGCAAAGCCTTTTTTTATAGTAAGATGAAAACGTCCCCCGACGGTCAACCGATCCCGAAGAGGTGTTCATGCCAAATGCAAGAGTACAACCCCATGAATTACCGTCCCACCACCGAGGAAGTCGCGGAGACGGCCAGGGAGTGGCTCGCCAGGCGCGGCGTCACCATCACGCAGATCGCCCAGCTGACCCTGATGCTCCAGAAGGACTATTATCCGGATCTTACATTGGAAGAATGCGAAAAAAACGTGGAGGCGGTGCTGAAAAAGCGGGAAGTGCAAAACGCCCTGCTGACCGGCATCCAGCTGGACATGCTGGCGGAAGAGGGGAAGCTCATGCAGCCGCTGCTCAGCATCGTCCGCAACGACGAGGGACTTTACGGCTGCGACGAGGTGTTGGCCCTGAGCATCGTCAACGTCTACGGCAGCATTGGACTTACCAATTTCGGATATATGGACAAAATAAAGCCCGGCATCATGAAAAGGCTGAACAACAAAAAAGGCGACGAGGTGCACACGTTCCTCGACGACATCGTGGGCGCCATCGCCGCCGCGGCGGCCAGCCGAATGGCCCACAACCATGCGGACGGGGACAAGGACTGATTCGGCGGGCCCGCCGTTTCTCCCGTGCCCGGCTTCACGGGTCCGATCAAAAACGGGCCCGACTCCCCTTCTTTAGCCCGTCTTGGCATCCGCGTCCGGCGTTTCTTCCCCGTCCGGTTTCGCCGCCGCATCCGGAGAAGCGGCGGCGGACGCCTTGATCCCTTTGTACCCCTGCTCCGTCAGTTCATTCCAGGCGTCTCCGATAATCCGCTGCACATCCGCCAGCAGCCGCACCAGCCGCTGTTCGGCTTCCAGCACGCGGCGGACGCCGGGGTGCAGCACGATCACTTCGTAAAGGCGGCCCACCTTTTTCTTTTCATCTTCGGAGACTTCCCGGCCTTCCGACAGCGCCTTGGCGATTTCCTCCTGCCTGCCCCGGAAATCCTCCAGCATGCGCCAGCCGTCGGCGTCGCCGGCCAGCTCCTTCTGGGCCGCGAGCCAATCCTTCGCTTCCGCGCACTCCTTCAGCGCCCTGGCAAGTTCATGGGCCTTGTCGTAAGGATTGATCATGGACAAGTTCCTCCCTCGGGCGGCTGCCGCGCCTCCCGCCGGACCGCGTTTCCGCCCGCGGCTTCGGCCGTGCTCCGTCGGCTCAGCGGTTCAGCAGCAGCCACAGGATCGTATGCAACAGCCCCACGACGGCGCCAAGCAGCGCGCCCAGCCAGGTGATGGCGCGCAGTTCGCGCCCCGCGAGGCCGACGATGACCGCTTCCAGGCGTTCCTCCGGAAACTTTTTCACCTGTCCGATGACGATATCCCGAAGCCGGATGCCGGCGAGAAGATCCTCCGCGTGCCGGGCTGCGGCATCCAGCGCGAAGGCGGCCGCCCGCTCCGCCAGGCGGCGCCGGTCTTCCTCCCGCTCCCCTGCAATCCGGGCCAGAGGCAGACGGAGAAGGCCGCGAAACAATCCGTTCCAGGGAACGCGCTCCTGCAGCAGGCGCGCCAGCGCCTCTTCCGGCGCCCCGCCGTCCCCCGCGATCCATGCGGCCGCTTCCGCCAGCGGCCGTTCCGCCCACTCCCGCATGCGCGCGGACAGAAAATCCGCGACGAGGCTCCGCGTCCGTTCGTCTTCCAGGAGACCGGCAATGGCGGGCGCCAGCCGGCGCGCCAGCTTGTCCCCGTCCACGAGCAGGCCGGCGACCAGCCCCGCCCATCCGCCCGTCCGCGCGATCAGGCCGCCGGCCAAGGTTCCGAGCAGCCGCCGGCCTTCCGCGGAAACGATGTGCTCCCGCAAAGCGCCGAGCAGCCAACCGGAGGCGGCGTCCGCAAGACGGCCGGCCGTCCGGTCGTCCCATCCCGGAATGGCGACGCGCAAAGGGAGATTCCCCCATCCGTTGGCGCGCCAAGCTCCAAGGGCGGCGGACGCCAGTTTCCCGCCCAGCGCGGGGGCTTCGTGTTCCAGCCAGTTCTCCACGCGGTCCGCCCCGGCCCAGCGGCAAAGCAGGTCATGGAGGGAAGGCTCGCCGCCGGAGGGCGTGGCCGCGGACAAATTTTCCTCAAGCCATTCGTACAACCGGTCCGCGGCGGCGCGGCGAACCGCGGGATCGTTCAGGATGCCGCGCAGCCCGTCGGGCGTGACCAGATGCCCGGCCACCACTTCGCCGAGGGCGGCGGCGATGTCGTCTTTCCGCTTCGGAAACAGCCCCGGCGTCAGCGGCACGCGCCAGCGTCCGATCCTCCACGGGCGCCGCGGCCGAAACAGCATCCGGATGGCCAAAAAGTTCGTCACGCCGCCGACGATCGCCCCGACGGCCATATTCAGCGCAAGCTGTGCCAAAACGTTCATCGCCCGATCCTTTCCCGAAGGCCGGCAGGGCCAATCACCGAAGGATAGATGTCCTCATATGATGAAGTACTTTCGTTGCCGGCCATGACGATGGGCACGGCTGAAGGGGAGCTGTCATGCCCGCCCGGAAATTTCACGTCCAGGTCGGTCCGGATCTGACGGAAGATCACGTGCTGATGCTCGGCGAAGCGGTGATGAAACGGCTGCGAATCCCGTCCCGCTCCCAGCCGGTGCTCCGGTTCGGGGCGCTGCGCCTGCCTGTCCGCATCGCGAAAGCGCCGAAGCGCGACTGCGTCCGCGTCAGCCAGGGACTGGCGCAGAAAATGGGCCTCTTCGCGGACTGTCCGCTTCGCGTCCGCCATCGGCCGGAGACGGGCGAGATCGCCTTCGGTCCGCTGATCGGCGTGCTGATCAGCCGGGATTACCCGGCCCTGCGGGACCGGCCGTTCGGCTCCATCACCGCGTTCTGCCAGGAACTTACCGCCGCTTGCAGGCAGCAGGGAGCGTATGTTTATTTTTTCACTCCGCGGGGCATCGGGTCAAGTCCGGAGACCATCGAGGGATGGATATACAGCGGCGGCTGGCGGCAGGTGCGCGTGCCTGCCCCGGACGTGCTGAACAACCGGCTGACCCGGCGCAGCCTGGAAAACCAGGCGAACGTCCAGAGCCTGATGCGCGAAATCAAAAACCGCTTCGGGGGCCATGTGTTCAACGAAAAGTTTCTGGATAAAACGGAAGTGTTCGCGGCATTGGGAGGAGACGACTCGCTGCGCCGCTATTTGCCGGAATCCCATGCCGTAAGCGGCCTTGCGACCCTGAGAAACATGCTGCGCAAATACCCGGTGCTGTTTCTCAAGCCGACGCGGGGCAGCCTGGGCGTGGGCATCATCCGCCTGGCCAAAACCGGACCGCAGCGCTGGACCGCCTCCTTTACCACCGCCAGCGGCATCCGCACCGCGGCCTATCCGGACCCGAACGGGGTGCTCCACGCCTTGGCGGGCAAGATCAAATCGGTGCGCTACCTCGTCCAGCAGGGATTGAACCTCATATCCATCGCCGGCCGGCCCGTGGACTTCCGGGTGCTGACCCAGAAAAACCGCTACGGGCAATGGACCGTCACGTCCACGGTGGCGAGAATCGCCGGCGGACAGCATTACGTCTCCAACGTGGCCCGCGGCGGCACCCTGGCGCCGGCCCGCAGCGCCATCGCCAGGTCGAATCTGCCTCCCGCGTGCAAAGGCCCCGCCATCCTCTCCCTGCGCAGAGCCGCCCTCGACATCGCCAGAGGCATCGACAGCCGGATCCCGTACCATTTCGGCGAACTGGGCATCGACCTGGGAATCGACACCAAGGGACGCGTCTGGCTGCTGGAAGTCAACTCAAAGCCGTCGAAAAACGAAAACACGTCGCTGAGGGAAGGGCGGATCCGCCCTTCCGTGCGGATGATGGTGCAATATGCCTGTCATTTGTCAGGTTTTTGAACAACGGACAGGAATCGGACGGGCCGGCGACAGGCGGCGGGCCGCGTTGGAAGCGCGGGGGCGGAACGATGCCGCGCGGCGGGCGCTCCCGGCACCCGGACAAGGCGAAGCGCCCTGGCTGGCCGAAGCGCAATGTCCCATCTTCGGGGTGCTGGTGTGCGAGCGGAGCCCGAAGAGACTTCCCGCAAAGGCGATGGCTGCCGGCGGGCCGCCGTCCGGAACGCCGCCGGACGAAGTTCCGCCAGGCAAAGCGCCCTTCGCCGAAGCGGACTTCATCCGCCGGCTGCTGGAGGCGGGCGGCCGGATCGGCCTGGAGGTGATCGCCTTCGATCCCCGGACGGCGGACGCCGCCTCCCGCACCGTCCTCGGCTGGCGGTGGGACGCCGCCGAAGGCGCATGGCGCCGCGCCGCCCGGCCGCTTCCCGCGATGCTCTACGACCGCGCCTGGCCCGAAGGAAACGCGGAACGCCGCCGCTTCCGGGCCGCCCTGCGCCGGCTGCTGGACGGGGACCGTCCGCCGCTCCTGCTGAACGCGCCCCTGCCGGGCAAAACCGCCGTCCATGCCGCGCTGTCCCGCCATCCCGCCATTCGCCGGCATCTGCCGCCGACCGTGCCGTATACCGGGAGGGACGGCTTGCGCGGCAGGCTGGACGAATGGGGCGGCGCCGTCTTTCTCAAACCCGACACCGGCTGGCAGGGACGCGGCGTCCTGGCCATTCGGAGGCAACCCGGCGGGCTCCTGGAACTTGCGGGCCGCACCGCGCGGAACGTTCCATTCCGCCTGGCGGGGCGGGAGGAAGCCATCCTGGCCCGCGTCGCCCGTCGGATCGGGACCCGCCCGTACCTGATGCAACCGTATCTAGAACTGGCCACCCCGGAGGGAGACCCCTTCGACCTGCGCCTCCTCGTCCAGAAAAACGCCGCTGGCCGCTGGACGCTGACCGGCGCCGCCGTGCGCCTCGGCCGGCCGGACGGCGTAACGGCCAACCTGCACGGCGGGGGAATTCCCCTGCCCCCCGAAGACGCGCTGGCGCAATGGTGCGGGGAAGACGCCGCCCGGGCGCTCATGCGCAGGGCGCGCCGTCTGGCGGCGGACATCGTCCGGCAGCTGGAATCGTCTTTTGGCCGATTCGCCGAACTGGGTCTGGATTTTGGCATCGACCGTTCCGGTGCGCTGTGGTTTCTGGAAGCCAACGGCAAACCCGGGCGCACCGCGGCGCGCCGGGCGGGCCGGCGGGCGGACGCGCTTTCCCATCTGCGGCCGCTGATGTACGCCAGATCCATCCTTTCGCGACTTTCCAGGGAGGGTCATCCATGAGTCTGACCAGTTGCACCGTCCACTTCACCCGCCAGCCGGAACGGATCGTCTGGTTTTCCGGGCCTCTCGCGCGGTCCCTCGGCCTCAGCGGCCGAAAACAGGTCCGCATCAAGGTGGGCGGGGAACGGGCGCTCGCGCGGCTTCGCACCGTCAGGCGTTCGGGCAACCATGTCTATGTGTCGGCCGGACTTCGGCGCTCGGTCCGCATCCCCCAGTCCGGCGAAGTCTATCTCACCCGCGAAGACGAGGAGGTGCGTTTCGGCCCCCTGGTGGGGGTGCTTACCGACGGCGGCCGGTCTTCCAGGGAACCGTTCGGGTCCCGCACGCCGTTCATCCGGCAGTTGCTCCAATACGGGCGGGGCAAAGCCTACATGTTCGCGTTCCGGCCCCGCGACATCAACTGGCAGCAGGAAACCGTGCACGCCTGGTTTCTCGACGGACGGGGCAACTGGGTTCGCCGGGTCGTCCCGCTGCCCGATGTCGTGTACAACCGGCTGCCCAGCCGGCGCGCGGAAACGGGGACGGCGATCGTGACGCTGCGGGAACGGTTCGTCGACCGGCGGATTCCCTTTTTCAACTGGAGTTTTTTCAACAAATCGGACGTCTACAGGCTCCTCGACAGGGATCCCGAAGCGCTCCGCCATCTGCCGGAATCGGTGACGGGGCCCTCCCCCGAGAAACTTCGGGAAATGCTGGAGAAATATCATTTCATCTATTTCAAACCCACCGGCGGCAGCCTTGGCGTCGGCATCTACCGGCTGACCTACCATCCCCGGCGGGGCTATTTCGTGCGCTACCGCCGCAACGGCCGGAACGTCCTGCTCAGGTTCACCAATTTCAACAGCCTGTGGCGCATGATGCGGGCCCGGCACGGCAGCGGACTGTCCCGCTACGTCGCCCAGCAGGGGATCCGCCTCATCGAGATCGACGGCTGCCCCATCGATTTCCGTTTCCACATGCACAAGGACGGCAACAACCGATGGGTGGCGGCGGGGATCGGCGCCAAGAAGGCGGGCCGCGGCAGCGTCACCACCCACCTCAAAAACGGCGGCACGCTGATGACCCCCGAGCAGGCCCTCGGCCGGGTGTTCGGAGACCGCGCCGGAGAAATTCTGGAAAAAGCCAAAGAGACCGCCGTGCGGCTCTCGGAAGCGGTGGAGCGAAACTACCCATACACGCTGGGCGAACTCGGACTCGACCTGGGCGTTGACCGCGACGGCGAGGTGTGGATGTTCGAGGCGAACGCCAAGCCCGGCCGCACCATCTTCAAGCACCCCGAACTGCGTGAACAGGGCCGCGCCTCGCTCCGGTACATCCTGGACCACTGCCTTTACCTGAGCAAGTTCCGCAGGAGGGATGAACCATGAGCGATTCTCCTCCCGCGTACTCCGCGGCGGCCGGCGCGCCGCGCAAACCGGTGCTGGCCATTCTCACCGTCGACGACGAGCAGCGGAACTTCCGGGGCAACCGGCAAAACTTCGCCGATCTCATCAGCACCGGAGAAAGACTCGGGTTCATCACCTATGTGGTGACCGTGAAAAACTTCCGCCTGAAATCCGCCACCCTGCCGGGCTACACCTATCACCCCCGGGAGAAGGCCTGGGTCCGCGGCCGCTTCCCCTATCCGGACATCGTCTACAACCGGATTCCGCAGCGGGAAGACGAGCGTCAGCCGAGCGTGAAAAAGAAACTGGACCAGCTGGCCGGAAGGCCGGAACTGCTGCTTTTCAACCGGCGCTTTTTCAACAAATGGACGCTGTACAAATGGCTCCGCGCCAGCCGCGCCACCCGCAAATGGATTCCGGAAACCCGCCGCCTCACCCGTCCGGCCGTGCTGTCCGGCATGCTGCGCAAATATTCCTTTCTGTTTCTGAAGCCGGTCAGGGGCAAGGCCGGCGTCGGCATCATGACGGTGCGGGTGCTGTCGGAAGGGCGCCGGCGCTACCGGCTGCAGATCCAGGAGGATCAGGGGAGCCGGACGTTCCGGTACCGGTCCCTGAAAACGCTGTGGCGGCGGGTCTGCCGCGAGTCCCGGCTCCAGGGCGAGCCGTACATCGCCCAGCAGGGCATCCCGCTGGCCACCGCGGGCAACAGACGCTTCGATCTCAGGGCGCTGGTGCAAAAAAACGGGGAGGGACGCTGGGAAGTGACCGGCATCGGCGCGCGGGTGGCGGGGGAAGGCTCCATCACCACCCATGTGCCGCGGGGCGGTCACATCGAGGAACCGGGGAAGCTGCTCACCGCCGCCTTCGGCGGCAGCCGGGGGCTGCAGATGCTGGGCCAGGCGGGCGAAGCGGCTCTCAAGCTGGCCAGGCAGATCGAACGGTCGTCGCGCTCGCTGCTCGGCGAGATGTCCATGGATCTCGGCATCGATGAAACGGGGCGCATCTGGTTTTTCGAGGCCAACTCCAAACCGATGAAGTTCGACGAACCCCACATCCGGAAAAAATCGCTGGAACGGATCTTCCAATACAGCCTGCACCTGTACCGCACAAAAAAAAAGAAGAGCTCAGCCCATGCGCGGAGGTGACACCGGATGGCGGCGCCGGTCCTCGGCATTCTGACGCTGTATCTGAACGACCGGAGACTCATCGAAGACAAGCACGTGTACGCCAAAATGACCGCCGTCGGCAAGCGGATCGGAGTGGCCGTGTACGTGTTCACCCCGGAGGACGTGGACGACCGCAGGCAGCGGATTTACGCGCACATCTACGAACCGGAGAAGAAGCGGTGGACGCGGAAATGGGTCCGCTTCCCCCATCTCATCTACGATCGGTGCCGCATCCAGAAGAGCGGGAGGTTCGAGAAACTGCTCTCCTTCCGCCGGAAATACGGGCATCTTACGTTTCTGAACCGGCCCCTGCGCAACAAATGGACGGTGTACCGGACCCTGGGGAAGTTCCCGGCGTTCCGGATGCATCTTCCGCTCACCCGCGCGTACCGGTCTCCGCAGGACGCGCTTCTTCTTCTCAAGCGATTCCCGCTGATCTTCCTCAAACCCGTAAACGGCACCGGCGGAAGAGGCGTGCTGCGCATCGTCCGGCTGCCGGACGGCGACTTCATGCTGCAGGGAAGAAACCGCTCGCGGCGCATCGTGCCCGCCCGGCGCGTCCGCAGGCACATGCTGCCCGCCGCGCTGCGAAGATGGACGGCGCAGGGAGACCGGTACATCGTCCAGCAGGGCATTCGCACCGAGCTGGACGGCGGCCGCTTGCACGACTACCGGATGCTGGTGCAAAAAAACGGCAGCGGCCAGTGGCAGGTCACGGGCTGCGCCGGCCGGATCGGACCGGCGGGCAGCGTCACCTCGAACCTGCACGGCGGCGGACAGGCGGTGCCGATGAGCGTGCTGCTCAAGCGATGGATCGGCCACGAAAGCAAAATCGCCCGGGTGCGCGAAATGGCGGAATGGCTTGGCGTGGCCGTGGCCCGGACGCTGGAAGCCTCTTATGGATCCCTGTGCGAACTCGCCCTGGATCTCGCCATTGACCGCGCGGGCCGTATCTGGCTGCTGGAAGTCAATCCGAAACCGGCCCGCGAGGTGTTTATCCGCTCCGGCGACCGCGCGGCCTATCGAAGAGCCATATCGCGGCCGGTGGAATACGCGCTGTGGCTGTACCGGCAAAAACAGACACCGTAACGAAAAAAGCAAATTTCTTGCAGGATTTTGGCGTCTTGTGGAGAATATTGCATTGTATGGTATCATAGGATCAAAGGCCCAAAACCGAAAGCCCATTGGGATCGGATTCAGGACAACGGACACTTATTTCCGCTCGGAGGTCAAGGGCTACTCTTCCATTTCCGGAGTAGCCCTTTCCTTTCGGAATCCGGCTCAGGACGGAATGGTGGAGGATTTCGCCGGATGAGCGACAGGAACCTGTATTCCCGCAAAGCGACCCTTGACCTGAAAATATCCGAATTCGAAGTTCCGCCCATGCTGGATCTCCTGATTATAGGCAGAAAGGCGCCCATCGGTCCGGAAGCCGCAAGACGCATGGCGGAGGCATTGTCGCCGGAGCAATTCACGCTGCTGAGGATGGATCACCCCAAAATCGAGGCCGTGCTCGTGAGAAACTCGGTGCTGCGGATGCTGGAACACGACCTTCTCACAAACATCATTTCGGAAGAGGCCGAGAACCTCCTGCTGGAAACCATGGTGCTGCGGGCGGAACTGAAAGTCACCGTCTCGGTGCGGCGGGAGGTGAATCTGAGGTGAAGGTGGACGAACTGATCTCGGGTCCCGTCCACACGATATCGCCGGAGAAGAGCGTCTTCCACGCGGCGGAACTGATGGACGGACAAGGGACGGACACGCTGGTCGTCGTGGATCACGGCGTGGTGGCAGGCATTCTCACGTCCCGCGACGTGCGGTCGTCGCACCCCAACCGGATCGTGGCGGACGCCATGACCCCCGATCCCGTCACGGTTTCTCCCGACATATTCATCTGGGATGCGCTCAAGATCATGGACCGGCACCGGATCGGACGCCTGCTCATCCAGGACGGGAACACCCTGGCCGGGGTGGTTACCCGGGAAGCGGTCCGGATCAAACTTTCCGAGCTGATGGATCCCCTGACCGGCCTCTATCGGGAACCCTATATCCGCGCGATCGGCGAAGCGCTGCTTGAAAAGGAGCAGCCCTTTCACCTGCTGTTTGTTGACCTGAACGATTTCCGGGAAGTCAACAAGCGATACGGACATCCGTTCGGCAACGACGTGATCCTCGCGTTTGCCCGCAGATTGGCCAAGTGGGCGAAGGAGACGCGGGATTTTCTTTACCGATATGGCGGAGACGAATTTGTCATGATCTCCACCGCGGAAGAGGAGACGGTGGATCGGTTCATCCGGACGATTTCCCGTCCCCTGGACATCAACCGCGTTACCGTTTCGGCGGCGGTCGGCCATGTGAACGGACTGAAGGAACCCCGGTTTTTCTCCATGCCGTTCCGGGAAATGCTGGCCAAGGCCAGCCTTCTTTCCACCTGCGCGAAGGCCGACGGCGAAGAGGAAAGCGGCAATGCGGGGGTCTTTTCCCCTGTGTGAAGCGTCTATACAACCGTAATCAATATATCCATTTAGACCTCCATGCCGCTGACGCGGCACCATCAGAGGATGAAAATGGTCGTCTGCCCACCGTATAATACTCTTGCGGCTGGCGAAGCGAGGTCGTTGTAT
>JGI12341J12878_1000261_pt1 | contig 23701 bp, 24 predicted proteins | sample Passage260B_FD_12878 | JGI IMG/M metagenome (IMG submission 12878)
GACCGTCTGGAAATAAACGTCGATGCCGAGGGCGGCGAGTCCCTGCGAGAGATATTGCGCATTCGTATTGACGATCTGCCCGAGCAGCAGCTCCGTCCCCACGGCGATGATTTCGGCTTTCACCGGTCAAGTCCCCTTTCCGATCAAGCGCCGTCCCCTGCCGGGCGGGCGCAAAGATTCAGCCTGGAATATCAGCCCAACTTCAAGCATATATGGACCCGGGCTTGAAAAGCAACTGCCGGACATGAACCGGCTCAATCGCGCTGCGGACATGCCCGCCTTGATGGACGCATGAAGCAGTTGGTTACATGCGATTATGCGGAAGGGCAGAGACATGCCGCGGTCTCTGCCCTTCCATCCGGCGCTTACTGCACCGGAATGAGATTTTTGTTCTTGACGAAGTAGTCGATGCCCGAGTAGACGGTGATGACGGCCGCCACCCACGTCATCACGATGTCGAACGGAATGCTGACCAGCGCGAACGGAAAATTGTTGAGCAACAGGGCGATGATCATCGTGATCTGCACGCCGGTCTTCCATTTCCCCCAGCGGCTGGCGGCGAGCACTTTCCCTTCGAGCAGGGCGACCTGCCTTAGACCCGTCACGGCGAACTCGCGGCTGATGATGACGATGGCGATCCAGGCGTCGAGTTTGTCCATCTCAACCAGCGAAATGAGCACGGCGGCGACCAATAATTTGTCCGCCAGCGGATCAAGCAGCTTTCCCAGATTCGTCACCAGCTTGTTCTTCCGCGCGATATACCCGTCCAGCCCGTCCGTACTGGCGGCGATGATGAAGATGAGCGCGGCGACGATCTGATTGTAGGTGATCGAAAAGTTCTCGAACTCGATCGGCTCGAAATCGATTCGGGCGAGCAGGAAGAACATGATGATCGGGACCAGGAAGATGCGGGCCAGCGTAATGCGGTTGGCGAGATTCACACCACTCCCTCCCCCGACAGGTCAAACTCGAAAGCATGCGTGATGCGCACGCGCTGAATCGAACCGATCTCCGGACGGCATCCGGTGATAAACACTTCGCCGTCCACCTCCGGCGCGTCGTAAGGGGAGCGGCCGACGTAGACGTCGCTCCGCCCGTCGTATCTTTCGACCAGCACGTCGATCACTTGCCCGATCCGCTTGGCGGCGGTCTCCTTCGACACTTCGCGCTGCACTTCCATCAGCGCCGCCGCCCGGTATTCCTTCACGTCATCCGGAACATGATCCGGCAGTCTTGCCGCCGGCGTATCCTCTTCCTTCGAGTAAGTGAACACGCCGAGCCGGTCGAACTTCATCTCGCGGACGAAATCGCACAGCCGCTCGAAATCTTCCTCCGTCTCGCCCGGGAAGCCCACGATGAGCGACGTGCGAATCGCGGCGTCCGGCATTCGCGCGCGGATCTTCGCGATCAGCTCGCGGGCGTCGCGCTGCCGTCCGGGCCTGCGCATCCGCTTCAGAATGAGATCCTCGCTGTGCTGCAGCGGAATGTCGAAGTAGTTGCAGATTTTCGGATTGGAAGCGAACGTCTCGATCAGCTCATCCGTGAAAAACCCGGGATAGGCGTAATGGAGCCGAACCCAGGCGATGCCTTCGACTTCGCTGACGCGGTTCAGCAATTCGGGCAGCTTGAACGTTCCGTACAGATCAGTGCCGTAATTGGTGGAATCCTGGGCGATGAGGCAGATTTCCTTCACGCCCTGGGCCGCGAGCGACTCGACTTCACGGACGATCGACTCGATCGAGCGGCTGCGGAACTTGCCGCGCATCAGCGGAATGCTGCAGAACGTGCAGGCGTTGTCGCAGCCCTCCGCAATTTTCACATATGCGGTATAGCGCGGCGTCATGACCCGGCGCGGCAGCGCCTGGTCGTAGTCGAAGGCCGGGTGCCCCACCCGCACCGGCTTCTTCCCGCCGAGCGCATCGGCCACGATATCGGCGATATGATGGAAATCGCCCGTCCCGACGATGCCGTCGATCTCGGGCATCTCTTTCATCAATTCTTCCTTGTACCGCTGCGTCAGGCAGCCCGAAACGATGAGCGCCTTCAGCCTTCCCGTCTCCTTCAGTTCGGCCAGTTCGAGAATCGTGTTCACCGATTCTTCTTTCGCCGCGTCAATGAAACCGCATGTATTCACGATAACGACCGTCGCGTCTTCCGGACGGTCGACCAGTTCATAACCGCGCTCATGCACCAGGCCGGACATAATCTCCGAATCGACGAGGTTTTTGTCGCAGCCGAGCGTGACAACGCTCACTTTCTCTCTCATGCAGCATCCTCCATACCGTACCCGTAGGCTGTCCAATTCAGTATAATATACCGATAAAACGGCTGTCAAAAGCGGCAAAACCCGTCACCGCCGCTTGCTGGCGCGGCCGGACGGGCTTGACCTGGCATCAGGAGCGATAGTTGGTGAACTGGAGTTCTACGCCGACATCAGCGGCTTTCAGCATGCGGATGACCGCTTGCAGATCGTCGCGGCTCTTGCCCGAGACGCGGATCTGATCGCCCTGGATCTGGCTTTTCACCTTCAGCTTCGAATCGCGGATCATCGTATTGATCTTCTTCGCCGCATCCTGGTCTATTCCCTGTTTCAGCCTGATTCGCTGCCGGACGGTGCCGAGGGCGGCCGGCTCGATCTTGCCGTATTCCAGATTGCGGATCGGCACGCCGCGCTTTACCATCTTGCCCTGCAAAATATCGATGACGCTCTTCAGCTTGTATTCGTCATCCGATACGACGACGAGCTCGTCTTTCTCGATCGTGATGCTGCTCTTCGAGCCCTTGAAGTCAAAGCGGGTCTCGATTTCCTTCTCCGCCTGCCGGACGGCGTTGGTGAGCTCCTGCATGTCCACCTTCGAGACGATATCGAACGATGCCTCCGAAGCCATCGGCCGCACTCCTTCCATCTTGTTCCGGTATCTGCTTAACAGCATACCACGTTGCAAGACAAGACGGAAGCCGCCCGGCTGCGGTTTGCAGCCGGGCGGCCAATTTTCGCTGCTGTGCCGGCGGGCCTAACGTTCGCGCGCCGGGCTTCTGAACATGTCGAGAATGCCGAGCACGATATGGGCAAGTCCGAATCCGAGGATGCCGTATCCCCATGCGTTCGGAATGAGATACCAGCCGAGCAAGCTGACGACAACGCCGAGTCCGGTGACGATCCAGCTTGTGGACATGAGATCTGCCTCATTTCGTATGGATTGACGTCTGATGTCGTCAGTGTGCCCGGACACCGCATAAATTATGCACGTTGCGCGGCTCACGCCCCCGGAATGCCGGCCGCGCCTTCCGTCTCCGGTTCGATGAGAAACCGCCGGACGTTGTCGTCGCCGTCCGGCAGCACGACGCCGTCGATCCGGATTTCGACGCTTCGCGTCGAGCCGATGTTCAGGAACACCGGTCCCGAGAGCTCGTACGAAATGACGACGGGACCTTTCTCTTCCTTATAGTGAATCTTCTCGCCGGTCCGGCTGCCTGTCCGGATTTCAACCCAGCTTCGTTTGCCGTCCGCCACTTCCACCTCGTAGCGATGGGTGTAGCCGGGCGTTACCGCATACCGTTCGACACTTCCGGATTTCTCAAGGAAGGTGAGCGTCGTCTGCTGGACTTCCGGCTCATCCGGAATGACCGGTGTGTCCGATCCCGTCTCACCGTTTGCTCCCGTGACGTCCTCCTGTCCCCCCGTCGAGTCTGACGGATTTTCCGCCTCGCCTGTTCCCGAGTCGATGTTGTCGGTAATCGGCGTTTCATTGTCCACCGTTTTCTTGTCGCTTCCGTCCTGCTGGTTCACCACGTAGGTGTAAATGACTGCCGCGATGAGCAGCAGGAACGACCACATGAGCACGCGAAATCCCCATTTGCTCCACCGGTCCGACGAACGGACCGAAGCGCGCCGAGGCTTGACGATCGGCTGCTCAACCGCCGCCTCCGCCGCCGGCTCCGGAAGCTCCCGCTGATAGAGGCGAAACACTTCTTCTGCATCAAGGCCGACCGTCTCCGCATAGTTCTTGACGAAAGCGCGGGCGTAGAATGTGCCGGGCAAAACCTTGTAGTCGCCTTCTTCGATCGCTTCGAGATAACGTTTCCGAATCTTGGTGATGTCCTGCACGTCATCCAGCGAGTAGCCTCGCTCCTCGCGGGCTTTGCGGAGCAGTTTGCCCAGTTCAGACAACTTGCACACCTCCAGGGGACTTGTTTAAAGGTCGTCCAGGAAATCCGGGCTGAACGATTCGTATGTAATCTCCTCATCCGACGAATTGCGGAGTTCAATTATGCAATCGAACAGGCTCGGATCGAAGCCTGTTTCTCTCACGAAAATATCGGGATGCTCGATAACCTTCGTGCAGGGCATGGCCATGATCTCTTCCAGCAGGGCGGCGTGCCGCTCGTTCGAACGCATCGTGCTGACGATGCCGTCGATGATGAAGATGTTGCTCGCGCACCGTTCTTCCTCGGAGAGTTGGCTGCGCACGGTCTGCCGCAGCATCGTGGAAGAAACGAAGGTCCACCGCTTGTTGGCGCAGACGCTTCCGGCAATGATTGACTCGGTCTTGCCGACGCGCGGCATGCCCCTCAGTCCGATCACCTGATGGCCTTCCCGTTTGAACAATTCACCGAGAAAATCGACGAGCAGCCCCAGCTCATCGCGGATGAACCGAAACGTCTTCCGATCGTCGGAATCCCTGTCAATATATCGGCCGTGGCGGATCGCCAATATGTCGACCAGCTTCGGAGGGCGCAGTGCATTGACGGTGATGCTGTCGACCTTCTTGAGCAGATTGCCGAGCAGCATGATCTTTTCGTCATCGTCCGTCTGCAGCAGCATGCCGCGCGTCCGGTCTTCGACGCCGTTGATCGTCAGAATGTTCACTTCCAGCATGCCGAGCAACGAAGCGATATCGCCGAGCAGACCGGGGCGGTTCTTGTGAATCTTGTATTCCATGTACCATTGCTTCAATTCCAAGACGGGAAACCTCCGGCCTGATGTGAGGTCGATCACAAGATTTTCTATTCTTTTTCTACAATTCCCGTCAAATTCCTGCACGAATGAAGAAGATCGCAGGAAAAGCCTCCGAGCTGTCTGGAGGCTTCCCACGACCGAAAAATTATGCGTTCTTCTCCGCAAGCTTCACCATCATGCGCGCGATTGCTTTTCGTTCTTCGGTGTCGCCAACGTCCCACAGTTCCTTGAGCACGCGCTCTTCGTCGTTCTTCGGGTCGACTTTCTCGTCGAGGAACTCGCCGATTTCGAAGGCGAGTTTGCTGATCGTCTCTTCGCTCAGCCCCATTTGTTTGGCCGACTTGACGCGCTCGCCGAGAAACTGTTTCCAATGATCAAATTTTGTCAATACCGTCGACATGCTTTCTGCCTCCTTCATCAGCGTTGTGCGACAAGCATGGTCAACGGTAGTAGTTTGGGCGAGGCCCGCTACAATTATTCGACGATATAAGAGCGGGAAAAGTTTCAACCGCTTCGGCTCAAGTCAGCCAGCCGCCGTTCGGGCTGATGATCTGTCCGGTAATGTAGCCCGACTCCGGCGATGCCAGGAAACGGATCAGCGAAGCGATTTCTTCCGGCCTGGCGAGGCGGCCGGCCGGAATGTCCGCGCGGAGGGCGGCAAGTTCTTCTTCGCTGAAATCCCGTATCATGTCCGTCTCGACGGCGCCCGGCGCGACGGCATTCACCGTGACGCCGGACGGCGCCAGCTCCTTCGCCAGCGCCTTCGTGAAGGCGTTCACGCCGCCTTTCGTCAGCGAATAGAGCACTTCGCACGAGGCGCCGGCAATCCCCCAGACGGAGGAAACATTGATGATCCGGCCGTAACGCCGCCTCACCATTGCCGGCGCAAGCAGCTGCGTAAGCCGGAACATGCCCTTGAGATTGACGCCGACGACATCCTCCCAATCCTGTTCCGTGACGTCGGTGAACAGGCCGTAATGGGAGACGCCGGCGTTGTTGACGAGAATGTCGGGCGAAAGGCCCGCTGCATCCAGCGTGTCCTTGAGCCGATCCAGCTCCGCGAAGTTACGGAGATCCGCCGCCGCCACCATCACGTTCGCGCCGCGGCGCTCGCACTCGCGCGCCGTCGCTTCGGCCTGATCCCGCGCGGCATAATAATGAACGACGATGTTCATGCCTTCTTCCGCCAGCAGCACCGCGGCAGCGGCTCCGATGCCCCGGCTCGCGCCGGTCACCAGTGCCGTCATGTCCTTCAGCGGTTTCATGCCCGGCGGCTCCGGACAATCGAAACCGCCATACGGTTCCAGTCGAAATGCGCGCGCAGCCGTTCCTCGGCTTCATCGATCCCGATGTCCCGGTACAGTTCCGGCAGCCGGAACAGATCGCCGCCGCGGAGATTCCAGCGCAGATATTCGTTCGCGGCAGACTCCGGACGATCGAGCATCCGCAGCAGCGCGCCGATCCGCTTCCGCTTCGCCCGCTCGAACCGCGTCGGATCGAGTCCCGACGCCTTCGCGTGCTCGATCGCCTCGCGAATCCGCGCAAGCAGCGCGTCGGGATCGCGGGTCTCCCCGCCGATGACCGAAAACGCATATTCCGGCGTGCAGTTGTACTCGCTGCCGAACGAATCCGAAATGAGCTGTTCGTCATAAAGCGACTGGTAAAGCCCGGAACTCGAGCCGATGAGCGCTTCGAACATCAGCTTCGTCACCGCTTCCCGGCGCATCAGGCCGTCCGCGTCACGGACAAGATCTGTTTCCTTGAATCCGATCATGCATTTCGGCAGCGATACTGAAAGCTCCCGTTCGACGCGCGGCGAACCGACTTCCGGCGGCTCCGCGTCGAACAGCCGGCTGATTTCCGGCGCGGGCGCGAACGTCTTCTTCGCCTGGTTCTCCCTGACGAGCCGGATCACTTCCCCGGGATCGGCTCCGCCCGCCACGACGAGCGTCATGTTGGATGGATGATAGAACGTTTCGTAACAGCGGTACAGCGTCTCCTTGTCGATGCGCCGGATCGATTCCGCCGTGCCGGCAATGTCGATGCGGACGGGATGACGCTGATAGAGGGCGCCGATCAAGCCGAAGTAGACCTGCCAGTCCGGGTTGTCCCGGTACATGTTGATTTCCTGCTCAATGATGCCCTTCTCTTTCTCGACGTTCTCGTCGGTGAAGTAAGGACGCTGGACGAAATCGAGCAGCGTCTCCAAATTTTCCGGAATCTGCCCCGCGGCGGTAAACAGATAGACAGTGCGGTCGAAACTGGTGAATGCGTTGGCCGAAGCGCCTTGTTTCGCGAATTTCGCGAAGATGTCTCCATCCGGCTCCTCGAACATTTTATGCTCCAGAAAATGCGCAATGCCGTCCGGCACCCGGATCTCTTCACCGTTCACCGCGAAACGGTTGTCGACCGAGCCGTAACGGGTTGCGAACACGGCGTAGGTCTTGCTGCAGCCGGCCTTCGGCAGCACGTGGACTTCGAGGCCGTTCGGCAGCTTCTCCCGCACGACTGTTTCGTCCACGTCCGGATAATGCCTTTCCTCCACCGTCACTCCTCCTTCCCGTCCCGCAGGAAATAGATCGTATCCAACTTCACCCGTTCGGCAACGCGGACGATATCGTCCCGGGTAACTGCTTCGATCTGCCGGACCAGTTCGTCCGCATCGCGGCTGCGGCCCGACAGGACGCCGTTGAAGTGGAAGGCGATCATTTCCGGAGCGGAGTCCCGCAGCTCCCGCAGCTGGCCCGTGATCATGGCTCGTGTCTGCGACAGTTCAAGCTCGCTGATGTCACCCCGTGCCATCGCGTCCAGCTGCTCGCGTATGATGGCGGACGCCCGCTCGAAATTGGCGATTTCGATGCCGGATTGGATCGTCAGGATGCCCTTGTGCCCGTCATAGCGGGAAGCGGCGTAATAGGCGAGGCTGGCGCGCTCGCGCACGTTGATGAACAGTTTCGAATGCGGGAAGGCGCCGAGAATGCCGTTATACATGAGCGCCGCCGGATAGTCGTCATCCGCATAGCGGACGCCTATTCTGAGTCCCATGTTCAGCTTGCCCTGGGTGACGTCCATCCGCTCGACGACAGTCTTGACCTCGCCCGCCGATCCGCATGCCGCGGGCTTGGGGTACGTTCCCGGCGCGCCGTCCGGCAGCCGGAACGATTCCGCGGCGATGGCGGACGCTTCGTCAAGCGTCGTATCGCCGGTCACGTACAGGTCGAAGGATGCCCGCTTCAGCCACCCGGTGTAATAGTCATGCAGCGTCTCCGGCGTCAGCTGCGGCAAATCTTCGATTTTCCCCAAGGCGTTGAGCCGGTAGGCCTCGCCGGCGCACATTTCTTCAATGCAGCGTTCCGCCGCATAGCGAATCTTGTCGTTGACGATGGCCTCAAGACGCTTCCGGACCGTCGTCTTCTCCGTGTCGACGTAATGCGGCAGGAATGCGCCGTTCTCAAGCGCCGGCTGCGTCACGACCTCGCCAAGCAGCCGCATGCCGTCCGTGAGCAGCGACTCCCCCGCGCCGCGGGCGAAGCGATCCTGGAGCACTTCCAGCTGGAAGACGACGACATGCGAATCGCCGCGCTTCATGACGTCGAAGCCGAATCCGGCGCCGTACAAATCGTCCAGCCGCTCGCGAAACGCCCGCGTCTCGGGCGTGGCGGCCGTCCCGCGCCGCAGCACGAACGGCAGCAGCGCCGTCCGCGTCACGTCCGCGTCGCTCAGCGGAACGCCCGCATACAGCGTAAACTGGTACGTCTTGAACCGTTTCGTGGGCATGACATGCAGCCGGATCCGTCCCGACTGTCCCTGTTCAAACCATGGTCCGGTCAACCGGTTCAGCTCCTTCCATCGGATGGAAACCCCGTTGTTCCCCTTCATTCTACCCGATCGCAAAAGGAAGAAGCAACCTGACACAAGGCTGCTTCCCGCACGCTACATGCAGAAAATATGCTTCCCGATTCGTTTCACCTGCGGCCGCGTCCAGATCCATTTCGATGTCGCGGTCTCCGGGTTGAAATAGTACAGGCAGCCGCCCGTCGGATCCCATCCATTGGCGGCGTCGATCACCGCCTTGCGGGCCGTCTCGTTCGGCGTCAGCCAGATCTGGCCGTCGGCAACGGCGGTGAAAGCGCCGGGCTGGAAAATGACGCCCGACACGGTGTCCGGGAAATTCGGAGACTTGACGCGGTTCAGAATGACCGCCGCCACCGCCACCTGCCCTTCGTACGGTTCGCCGCGCGCTTCTCCGTACACGGCGTTGGCCATCAGGCGAATGTCGTTTTCGGACAAGTTGTGCGTCTTCGCCAGATTCGCGCTTCCCCCGCCGCCGGTTGCGGCGCCTCCGCCTCCGCCGGTCTTCGGCTTGTCCGCTTCCGTCGGCCTCCAGTTCTTGGTCGCTTCCCACAGCTTCAGTTTTGTCTTCGGACCGACGATTCCGTCCACTTTGAGGCCGAACTTCCATTGAAACCAGGTTACCGCGTTCTTCGTTTTCTGGTCGAACGTGCCGGTGATCTCGCCGTCATAATAGCCGAGATAGCGGAGCCGACCTTGCAGTTCCACGACATCCTTGCCGGTGAAGCCGACGGTCAGCACCGCGTCGCTGAACACGTCATCGGATATCCCGTCGCCGAACTGCCTGAGGGTGTAGACTCCGAATACGAGGCATACGATGACGATGGTCGCTGCCAGCAGTCGTATTTTCATCCTGTCCGACTCCGCCTTTCTGTCGCATGGTGGATTCGCCTCTAGTATGGTTAAGCCGCTGGAACCCTATGCAGGAATTGTCGGTCCGGACAAATCGGCCGGCGCCGGGCTGAACAGCCCGGCGCCGGAATGTGCGCATATCGCCTATGAAGTTCAGGAGGAGATCTGTCCGGGCGGATACTGCCCTTCGGAAATGAGCACCTCGCGCGGCTTGCTGCCCTCATACGGGCCGACGATGCCGCGCGCCTCCATCTGGTCGATGAGCCGGGCCGCCCGCGCGTATCCGATGCGCATTCGCCGCTGCAGCAGCGAGACGGAAGCCTGTTTCGCCTCGAGCACGACCTGCACCGCCTGGTCGAACAGCTCGTCCAGATCATCATCCGCTTCCTGCGGCTCGTCGTCGACCTCGGGCACGAGGTCTTCCTTATACTCGGCCTGCGCCTGATCGCGGGCGAACTGCACGACGGCCTCGACTTCCTGATCGGAGAGGAACGCGCCCTGCACGCGGATCGGCTTCGACATGCCGACCGGCAGGAAGAGCATGTCGCCGCGGCCGAGAAGCTTCTCCGCGCCGGCCATGTCGAGGATCGTGCGCGAGTCGACCTGCGACGAGACGCCGAAGGCGATCCGGGAAGGAATGTTCGCCTTGATGACGCCGGTGATGACGTCGACGGACGGACGCTGCGTCGCAATGATGAGATGGATGCCCGCCGCGCGCGCCATTTGCGCGAGCCGCGTGATCGCGTCTTCGACGTCGCTTGCCGCGACCATCATCAGGTCCGCGAGCTCGTCGACGATGACGACGATGTACGGCAGACGCGCTTCCGGATTGTCCTTCGTCTGCGCGTTGTACCCTTCGATGTTGCGGGTACCCGTCTTCGAGAACGCTTCGTACCGCTTCTCCATCTCGACGACGATCTTCTTCAGCGCGAGGGAAGCGCGCCGCGGATCGGTCACGACCGGCGCGAGCAGGTGCGGGATGCCGTTGTAGACGTTCAGCTCGACCATTTTCGGGTCGACCATCAGGAATTTCACTTCGTCTGGCGCCGCTTTGTACAGAATGCTCGTGATGATGCCGTTGATGCACACGGACTTGCCGGAGCCCGTCGCGCCGGCGACGAGCAGGTGCGGCATGCGCGCCAGATCGGCGACGATCGGCTGGCCGGAGATGTCCCGGCCGAGGGCGACCGACAGCTTTGACGCGGCGTTCTGGAATACGGGCGATTCCATCACTTCACGCAGCGTCACCGTCGCCACTTCGGTGTTCGGCACCTCGATACCGATCGCCGACTTGCCCGGGATCGGCGCCTCCATGCGGATGTCCTTCGCCGCGAGCGCCAGCGCAATGTCGTCCGTCAGGCTGACGATCCGGCTCACCTTCACGCCGGCGGCCGGCTGCACCTCGTAACGGGTGACGGCCGGTCCGCGCACGACGTCCAGCACCGTCGCCTTCACGCCGAAACTTTCCAGCGTCGCCTCCAGCTTGCGCCTCGCTTCGCCGTGATCGGCGGCGCTGTTCTTGCCGGGCTGCGGCCGCGACAGCAGCGACAGCGGCGGCAGCAGATACGGCCGCGACGGTTTCGGCGGCAAGGCGTGCGTATCTTCGGTATCGCCGGCCTCATCGGCGTTCTCCCGCTTCACGCCGATCCGGACGACAGGCGAGTCGGGCGAAGGCGCGCGCGGGGTTTCCTCGGCCGCATTCTCTCCGTCCCCGGCATCCGCTTCCGCTTCCGTTTCAAACGGACCGATCGGGTCCTCCTGCTGCAGCGGCTCAGGCTGCCACGGCTGCCGGCCGGCCGGAACCGCTTCATCTGCGGCTTCAAGCTCCGGCTGAATGACTTGGGAGAACTCGAGCGGGTTCATCTCGCCAGGCATCGCAACCAACGCGCCCGCATCCTCCGGATTCGCATGATCCGGTTCAGCCTGGGAGGCATTCTCCTCCTTCCGCCCGGCATCGCTTCGCCACGGAAAGAACAGCGTGCGGCGGCGCGCAGTCTGCTTGCGCGGCACGAACGAATCATCGTCGTCGATCAGATCCTCATCATCGATCAGAATGAGCGGTGGGCCCGGATTATCAGCGTCAGGCTTGTCCGCCGGCAGCTCGTCCTCGGCCTGAACCGGAACCGCCTGAGCGGCGGCCGGCCTCCGTCTCCGGGAATCGGCCAGTTTCAGCCGGATGAGCTGAACGAACCGTCCGATCTGCCTGCGCAGCATGAGCGCAAGTTCGACGTACGACTTCCCGGTCGCCAGCATGATGCCGATGAGCAGCAGCACGACGGTGACGAATTTCGCGCCGAAGTTGCCGAACAGAAAGAACAGCAGCGCGTAGGCAAGAGCGCCGATATAGCCGCCGCTCAAATTTTTCTCGATAATCGGCATGGCGTAGAACTCGCCGGGCGTCGCCAGCTCGCGGATATCGCGGGCATGCATCATGATCGCGTTGACCGACACCGGCTCGCCCAGCGGCTTCGTCTTCGCTTCCACGTCGCCCGCCGTGTAGGTCAGCAGCCAGAAAAGCAGAATGAAAGCGATTCCGGTCATGCGGGACGACCATCGCGACGGCCATTTGCGCTTGATCATCGTCATGAGTCCCACATAGATGCCGGCGAGCGGCACAACGAAATAAAAATCGCCGAAGAACAGCCCGAACAGATTGGCCAGCGCCTGGTCGACCGGCCACCCCTGCCCGGACATGGCGATGACGGACAGCGTGATCAGGAGAATGCCGTACACTTCATATTTCAAAGCTGAGCCGATAGCGTTTTTCTTCCGTTTGCGCTTCGCCAACATCGGTCACCTCAGTGCGATTATACCATATTGGCGAAGCGCCGGATAATTGTTCCGCAAGGCCGGCCGCTCGGTGCGAACCGGCTAGAGCGGCATGCGGATCAGATTGCCGGGGTTCAGCTCGGGGTTGAGATAGCTGTCAAGCGGGCAATCCAGCAACCGGACTATGCGGCCGCAGCCGTCCCCGACGGGTTCGACTTCAAGCAGCATTCCGCCCGTCCGGATTTCCACGGTTCGCCGCATGCGCTTCGGATCGTCGATGCCGTCAAGCACGATTTCGAGCGGCAGAATCGTATGAAATGTCATTGCAGTGCACCGCCCGTTCCGGCCGGCTGCTTCCGCTGCGCGATCAGCCGGTTCAGCTCGGCCAGCGCGTCGCCGATGCCGCCCACCGCGTCGATCAGCCCGTCCCGCACGGCGTCCGGGCCGATGACGGTCGTGCCGATGTCGCGCGTCAGTTCGCCGGTCTTGAACATCAGTTCCTTGAACCGCGCTTCGCTGATCCGGGAATGCGACGTGACAAAACGGACGACCCGCTCCTGCATTTTGTCCAGATATTCGAAAGTCTGCGGCACGCCGATCACCAGACCGTTGAGCCTGATCGGATGAATCGTCATCGTGGCGGTCTCGGCGATGAACGAACGGTCGCCGGCTACGGCGATCGGCACGCCGATCGAATGGCCGCCTCCCAGCACGAGCGTCACTTTCGGCTTCGTCAGCGAAGCGATCATCTCGGCGATGGCAAGCCCGGCCTCGACGTCGCCGCCGACCGTGTTGAGCACGACGAGGATGCCCTCGATCTTCGGATTTTGCTCCGCGGCGGCAAGCTGCGGAATGAGGTGCTCGTACTTCGTCGTCTTGTTCTGCGGCGGCAGCACGATATGGCCTTCGATCTGTCCGATGATCGTCATGCAGAAAATGTTCGAATCCGTCTGCGGCACCGTCGTCTGTCCGAGCTGCTGCACCGCCTGGACGGATCCGGACGCGCGCCCCTGCTCGCCGTCACCCGGAACCGGCCCCTCCGGCGGATTCGGCAGATTGACCGGTCCCGCCATGTCGACAGCTGACATCAGTCCCACCCTCCTTCAATTTTGGCGCTCCACCTAGTATGAGGCCGGCATGCGGTTTTATGCGCAGCAAAAACCCCGCCATCTGCACAGATGGCGGGGAGATGATCGTTGTCGGCAATGCCGGCCGTCACACTTCCATAATAATCGGAAGAATCATCGGACGGCGGCGGGTCTGCTCGTACAGGAATCTGCCGAGCACATCCTTCACGTTCGTCTTGAGCGAAGCCCATTCGTTCACATTGTCGCTCATCAGCTTGTTGAGCGTCTGCGTCACGAGCCGGTTCGCTTCCTCCAGCAGGCCTTCGGATTCCCGCACATAGACGAAACCGCGGGAAATGATGTCCGGCCCGGACAGAATCGTGCCGTCCTGCTTGCTCAGCGTGACGACGACGACGAGGATGCCGTCCTGCGACAGCAGCTTCCGGTCGCGGAGGACGATGTTGCCGACGTCGCCGACACCGAGACCGTCGATCAGCACGATGCCCGACGGCACCTTGTTGCCCTTGCGGGCGACGCCGTCCTGGATCTCGACCGTATCGCCGTTGTCGAGAATGAAAATGTTCTCGCGCTCGATGCCGACGCTTTCCGCGAGCAGCGCGTGCTGCCTCAGCATCCGGTATTCGCCGTGAATCGGGATGAAATATTTCGGCTTCATCAGGTTGAGCATGAGCTTCAGCTCTTCCTGGCTGCCGTGGCCGGAAACGTGAACGGCCGACGAAGCGGTAGGTCCGTAAATGACGTTCGCGCCAAGGCGGAACAGCTCGTCAACCGTGCGGCCGACAAACCGCTCGTTGCCCGGAATCGGCGTCGCCGCGATGATGACGGTGTCGCCCGGCAGGATGTCCAATTTCCGGTGAGCCGAACGCGCCATTCGCGTGAGCGCCGACATCGGTTCACCCTGGCTGCCCGTCGACAGGATGACCACGCGGTCGGCGGCCATCTTTCCGACTTCCTCCGGCTCAATCAGCATGCCTTCCGGAATGTGCAGATAGCCGAGCTCCGAAGCGATCGACACGACGTTCACCATGCTGCGTCCAATGACCGTCAGCTTGCGCTTCGTTGCCATGGCGGCGTTGATGACCTGTTGAATGCGGTGCACATTCGATGCGAACGTCGCGACGACGACGCGCTGTTTCGCCTTGCGGAAAATATCTTCAAGCTCCTGCCCCACCTTGCTTTCCGAAGGAGTGAAGCCCGGCCGTTCGGCGTTCGTGCTGTCGGACAGGAGCGCCAGCACGCCGCGTTTGCCGACCTCGGCCATCCGCTGCAGATCGGCGAATTGCCCGTTTACCGGCGTGTGATCGAACTTGAAGTCGCCGGTGTGGACGACGACGCCTTCCGGCGTGTCGAGGCAGATGCCGACCGAATCCGGAATGCTGTGGTTCGTGCGGAAGAACGACGCTTTGATCGATCCGAGCTGAACGACCGANTCGGCGTTGATCAAGATCCGNTTCGTCTCGCCGAGCAGACCGGCTTCCTTCAGCTTCACCTCGATCAATCCGAGCGTCAGCTTCGTGCCGTACACCGGCACATTGAGATGTTTCAGCACATAAGGCAGTCCGCCGATGTGATCTTCGTGGCCGTGCGTTATCAGGATGCCGCGCACCTTGTCGCGGTTCTCCGTCAAGTACGTGATGTCGGGGATGACGATGTCAACCCCCAGCATATCCTCTTCGGGAAATTTCAGCCCCGAATCCACAACGACAATGTCGTTCCCGTACTGGACGACATACATGTTCTTCCCGATCTCGCCGACGCCGCCCAAAGCAAAAATTAGCAGCTTATCCTGGTTCTTCTTTGACAATGGAATTTCGTACCTCCCGTAACTGTTGGACGTCGATCCAAACGCTATTGATTTTTCAAAGATTTGCCGATCCCGATCACTTGTAACCCATTATACATGATGCCGGAGGCGCCACACAAGTTGACCCCCCGGCGGCGAAGACCGCAAGTCCGCACAAAGAAAACCGATGCGGCAAATCGTGCATCGGTCTTTCCGACTACGCTTGCTCCTATTCACGATTGTCCAGCAGATTGCGCACGAAGGCCGCCTCGGCTTCAGTGAGCGGCACAAGCGGCAGGCGCACACCGCCTACCGGAATGCCGACATGGTTCAATGCGTACTTCACCGGCACCGGATTCGTTACCGGATGCGGGCAGTTGAACAGCCCCCTGAAGATCGGCGACAACCGCTGATGCAGCTTGGCCGCTTCGGCTGTCCGGCCTTCGACATACGCGCTGATCATCTGTTTCATTTCGCGGCCGATAATATGGCTCGTCACGCTGACGATGCCGTACGCTCCGACGGCCAGCGCGGGCAGCGTCTGACTGTCGTCGCCGCTGTACACCTTGAAATGCGCCGGCGCCCCGGCCGCGATGGCGGTCAGCTGCTCCGTCGGCGCGCAATCCTTCGTCGCGACAATGTTCGGGATCTGCGCAAGCCGCAGCGTCGTGTCGACGTTGAGGTTGACACCCGTCCGTCCGGGAACGTTGTACAGCATGACCGGCAGTTTCGTCGATTCCGCAATCGCGCGGAAATGCTGATACAAACCTTCCTGGCTCGGTTTGTTGTAATAAGGCGAAACGAGCAGCACGCCGTCTGCTCCGGCCGCCTCGGCTTCCTTCGTCAGATGAATCGAGTGCGCCGTGTTGTTGCTGCCCGTGCCGGCAATGACGGGCACCCGTCCGGCCCCCCGCTCAACCGCGAAACGGTACAGGGCGATCTTCTCTTCATCGTCCAGCGTCGGCGATTCGCCGGTCGTGCCGCAGACAACGATGCTGTCGGTCTGCTGCTCGTCAATCAGATAATCGATGAGCCGACCGGTCGTCTCCCAGTCGATCTTGCCCTCCGCGTCGAACGGGGTGACCATGGCGGTAATCAATCTTCCGAAATCCATTACGACTCCTCCTGTGCCAGTTGGGACACTCCTTGCGCCGCGTCCGCCGGCCGGTCAAGGCCGAACCTGGCGTGCAGCGCGCGCACGGCGTCCGCCATATCCGCCTGACGGACGAGCACCCAGATCGACGCGTTCGAATCCGCGCTCTGCAGGATCGGAATGCCTTCGTCCGTCAACACTTCGACGATCGCCGCCATGATGCCGGGAACGCCGTTCATGCCGCCGCCGACGACAGACACCTTGGCGCAGTTGCGGATGGCCGAGTACGCGCAGCCCAGTTCGCTGAGCAGCCCGATCGCCCGGTCGGCGTCGGCGTCGAATACGGTGTATACGCATCCGCTCGGCGTCACATTGATGAAATCGATGCTGATTCCGTGCCGGGCCATCGTGCCGAACACCCGAACCTGCATGTCGCCCGGTTCCGAGGATCCGTACGCGACGGTCAATTGCGTCACGCCGGCCGTATGGGCGATGCCGACGATCGGGCGATCGGGCACCTCGCCCGCGCCGAACATGCCCGGCCCCGTCACCAGCGTCCCGTCGTCGTCCGTGAACGTCGACCGGATGCGGAGCGGAATGCCCGCCTGCGCCGCAACCTCGACCGCCCGCGGATGAACGACCTTCGCGCCTTGCCTGGCCAGATTGCTGATCTCGGCGTAACTGACGGCCTTGAGCGGCCTCGCTTCGGCGACGAGCCGCGGATCGGCCGTCAGAATGCCGTCCACATCGGTATAAATATCGACCCGCTGCGCGCGGAGCGCAGCGCCCAGCGCCGCGGCCGTCGTGTCGCTCCCGCCGCGGCCGAGCGTCGTCGTATCGCCGCCGGGCGACATGCCCTGAAATCCGGTGACGATCACAACGGCCCCTTCATCCAGCCGCCTCAGCACCGGTTCGGTTTCGATGCGCGTAATGCGCGCGGCGCCGAAACTGCCGTCCGTCCGGATGCCGGCCTGGCCGCCGGTCAGCACGACCGCCGGCACGCCTTCGCTGCAGAGCAGTCCGCACAGGACGACGGCGGCGATCACTTCACCGCAGGACGCGATCAAATCGCGTTCCCGGGCGGGCAAGTTCCCGCTGCCCGGCAAGGCCAGCAGCGTATCCGTCGCATACGGATCGCCCTGCCGGCCCATGGCCGAGACGACGACGACAACGGAATACCCGGCCTCGCGTTCGCGGACGATATGCCGCAGCACATGCCTTCGGGCATCGTCCGTCGCCAGCGAAGTGCCGCCGAATTTCTGGACCAGAATGGCCATGACCGCTTCACGCCCCTTGCTCTAGGACGACGGACGGCCGCTGTCGCAATGGACGGTTGGCGAATCAGCTGATTGGGATGGCCGGACTGTAGATGCCGAACGGTCTCAGCCGCGGCTGTTCACGATGGTTTCCGCGATCTGTACGGCATTCCAGGCCGCACCTTTGAGCAGATTGTCGGAGACGATCCACAGATTGAGTCCGCGCGGATGCGTGAGATCGCGGCGAATCCGGCCGACGAAGACATCCGGTCTTCCTTCGGCTTCGGTCGCAAGCGGATACCGCTGGCTCGCGGGATCGTCCACAACCGTAATGCCCGGTGCGTTCGACAGCAGCGATCTGACGTCATCCAGCTCGTAATCGCTTTTCAGTTCGACGTAGACCGATTCCGAATGACCTCTCAGCACCGGAATGCGCACACAGGTGGCCGTGACCGCGATCGAATCGTCGCCCATGATTTTCTTCGTCTCGTTCACCATCTTCATTTCTTCGAACGTGTAGCCGTTGTCCTGGAACTTGTCGATCTGCGGAATGGCGTTGAATGCGATTTGATGCTTCACCGGCAGCGAGCTGACCGGCAGCACGTCCGGCTCCGGTTTCCGGCCGGCAAGCAGTTCTTCCGTCTGACGCAGCAGTTCGGTCACCGCACGGGCTCCTGCTCCGGACACCGCCTGGTAGGTCGAGACGATGATCCGCGCGATGCCGTAGCGGTCATGGAGCGGCTTGAGCGCCGCCACCATCTGGATGGTCGAGCAGTTCGGATTGGCGATGATCCCTTTGTGCCGGGCGATTTGCTCCGGATTCACTTCCGGCACGACAAGCGGCGTCTCCGGATCCATCCGGAACGCGCTGGTGTTGTCGATGCATACCGCGCCGGCGGCCACCGCATGCGGCACCAGCTTCCTGCTGACGTCGCCGCCCGCGCTGAACAGCGCGATCTCGACGCCTTCGAAACTGTCCGGTCCCGCTTCCTGAACCGTATATTCACACACGGCCGCGGAATTTCAGCTTCGTCCCGGCCGACCGGGCGGACGAAAGCAGCTTGAGCTCGCCCACGGGAAAATTCCGCGACTCGAGCATCCGGATCATCTGTTCCCCCACGGCTCCTGTCGCGCCGACTACCGCAACATGGTACAGCTTTTGTTCGGACATCGTGTTCTTTCTCTCCTCTCACCTATGGAACGGGAAACCGGCCGCTGCAGCCGATCAGCCGTACGGTGCGGCCGCGGGCAGGACCGGGGATCTAATAGCGGAAACGTTCGATGAGCAGCGGCTGAATTTGCCGGCCTTCCAGCGCCGCTTCGCATGTCTCGAGCAGCAGATCCATCTTCGCGACGAGCGAGTTCGGTTTCTGCTGCGGATTGTCCTGGCCGAACGGGACGAAATAAATGTTCTTGGTGTTCAGCAGCTTCGCGATGTTCGGCGCGTTCAGACCGAGGCCGTCATTCGTCGAGATCGCGAGCACCAGCGGACGGCAGTTGCGCATCTGGGCCTTGGCTGCCATCAGCACCGCGCTGTCGGTCATCGCGTTGGCCAGCTTGCTCGTCGTATTGCCCGTGCACGGCGCGATGATCATGATGTCCAGCAGTTTGGAAGGACCGAGCGGCTCGGCTTCCACAATGGTGGAAATGACTTCGTTCCCGGTAATCTCCTTCAGTTTGCGCCGCCATTCTTCCGCCGTGCCGAACCGGGTGTCCGTCGTGAGGACACTGTGCGAAATGATCGGCACCACGTTCGCGCCCGCATCGACGAACCGCTGAATCTGCGGCATCACTTCGTCGAACGTGCAGTGTGAACCGGACAATCCGTACCCGACCGTCTTGCCTTGCCAAATGCTCATCGCTTCTCCCTCCCGAGCCGCAAGTCTTCCATCAGCAGCCGGCCGAGACAGTCCGCCATGATGCGGCCGGCGGTCTTCGGAGCCACGATGCCGGGAAGTCCGGGTGCGAGCAACGCTTTGATGCCGCGCCGCTCGGCGTAGCGGAAATCGGTGCCGCCGGGCTTCGACGCAAGGTCGATGATGACGGCGCGCGATGGCATTTGAGCAATGATCTGTGCTGTGACTATCATAGTCGGAATTGTATTAAAAAGCAAGTCGAGATTGCCCGCGTGAGCCGCCAGATCCTTGATGTAGAAAGGTTCGAAACCCATCTCGTACGCCCGGGCAAAATGTTCGTCCCGCCGCACGCCGATCTTCACTCTCGCCCCCATTCCCTTGAGCGTCCGGGCGAGCGTCAGCCCTGTCCTCCCCATTCCCAGCACCAGTGCCGTCGATCCGTGGATCGTGATGTCGGTATGTTGAATCGCCATCATGACGGCGCCTTCGGCCGTCGGAATCGAATTGTAGATCGCCACATCGTCCCGCTCGAACAATTCGACCAGACCGATGCCGTATTTCGTGCACAAATCCTTCAGGTATGGCTTCGCCATTCCCGTGTAAACCTTGCAATGCTTGGGCAGCCGGGCGATGTAGTCTTCTTCCAGCACAAGCTGCTTGTCGCTGAATACGGCCGTCACCGTGCCGTCGTCGTCGGTGCCGACTGCGGGCAGAATGAGCGCATCGGCGTCTTCGAACAATTGTCCGTCCAGCTCGGCATGCACGGCTCCGTCCAGCGGCGTGCTCAGCCCGTCGAAGCCGACTGCCAGCACGGTTGCGTCCAGTTCGGTCAGCTTGCGGATGACTTCAAGCTGCCTGGCATCGCCGCCGAGCAGCACGATATTCGCGCCCGTGAGCAATATTTCCCACTCCTTTCCGCACCTGGGCTATAGACCATCGTATGCAGGGAGCGCTCCGCGGGTGATTCAAGCAAAAACGGCCGGCGCCGTCCTACCGCGAGGGTGCGTCCGTTTTGCGGTGAAAGATAAGCCGATTATATGAAAAAAAGGCCGCTCCGGCCGGCGAATCGCCGGCCGGAACAACCTTTCTTGTGAAATAGGTATGGAAGATTACGAGCCTGTCCCGGTATGCCCGAACCCGCCGGCCCCGCGGCCGGTGTCGTCCAGTTCGTCCGCTTCGACCAGCCGTACGGGCGGCACCTCCTGGAACACCATCTGGGCGATCCGGTCGCCCCGATGGATCGTGAACGGCTCGCTGCCCAAGTTGATGAGCAGCACCTTCACTTCGCCGCGATAGTCGGCGTCGATCGTGCCGGGCGTGTTGAGGCAGGTAATGCCGTGTTTGAGCGCCAGTCCGCTGCGCGGCCGGATCTGCGCCTCCAGTTCGCGCGGCATCGCCATGGCGAAGCCTGTCGAAATGAGGCGGCGCTCGCCGGGAGCCAGCGTCACCGGCTCATCGACGGCGGCGTGGACGTCGAACCCCGCCGCCCACTCGGACATCCGCTCCGGAAGCGGCAGACCTTCGCCGCCGGGCAGCCGTTTAATGCGCACTTCGTACAAGACAATCCCTCCTCAATGCGGACACCGCCGAATCGTCCGGTCCGACCGCCGCGACGGCGAACGGAACGGCAAACATCCGGTCGATCATCATCCGGACGTCATCCAGCGTAACCGCGTCGATCCGTTCAAGCATCTCGTCGAGCGAATCGTGGCGTCCGAGCATCAGCTCGTTCTTGCCGATCCGGTTCATCCGGCTGCTCGTGCTTTCCAGGCTCAGGATGAGGCTGCCCTTGAGCTGTTCCTTGCCGCGCTCAAGTTCCGCATCGGTCAGTCCGCCTTCGGCGAGATCGGCCAGCTGTTCGAGCGCCACGTCCAGCACTTCTTTCGTCTGCTTCGGCGCCGTTCCCGCATAGATGGTGAAGATGCCGCTGTCGGCATAGGACGTATGGTAGGAATAGACGGAATAGGCCAGTCCGCGCTTCTCGCGGATTTCCTGGAACAGCCGCGAGCTCATCCCGCCGCCGAGCGCGTTGTTGAGCAGCACCATCGCATACAGCTTCGGGTCGCCGATCGGGCAGCCGGGAAACGACAGGCAGAGGTGATGCTGCTCGGTCTGCTTGTGGTGATAGATATAATCGCCGCGGAATACCGGCGGAACCGGCTCCGAGCCTCCGCCGCGCCGGTCGAAGCGGCCGAAATGGCGCTCGAGCAGTTCCGGCAGCTTGCCCTCGTCCACGTTGCCGGCGATGGCGATGACCGTATTGTCCGTCCGGTACTGCCGGGACATGTAGCCCCTGAGATCATCCGGCTGCATGGCGCGCAGCCGGTCTTCCAGCCCGAGAATCGAATAGGCGAGCGGATGATCGCCGAATGCGGCCCGCGACGCCTCGTCGTGCACCTTGTCGTCGGGCGTGTCTTCGTACATCGCGATTTCCTCGAGGATGACGTTCTTCTCCTTGGCCAGTTCGCCCGAATCGAACTGCGATTCGAAGAACATGTCCGCCAGCGCTTCCACCGCGATCGGCAAATGCCGGTCCAGCACCTTCGCGTAATAGCAGGTGTACTCTTTCGACGTAAACGCGTTCACGTTGCCGCCGATGCCGTCGAAAAGGTCCGCGATATCCTTCGCGCTGCGCTTCGCCGTTCCCTTAAAAAGCATGTGTTCAATCAAATGCGAGATGCCGCTGATCTCCGGCGTCTCATCGCGGGAACCCGTCCTCACCCAGATGCCGAACGAGACGGAACGGCTGGTCGGGATGGGTTCGACCACGATGCGCAGACCGTTCTGCAGCGTATAACGATTCACCGCGTATCCCCCTGACGAAGTCAATGATTCCACTATACCAAAATCAAGGTGCGGGCTCAACCGGCGGCACCCGGGCGGTCGACAGCGTCCGGGACACCGTCCCGGGCTCGATGCCCTTGCTTCGCAGCACGTCGATCATGTCCGCCAGCGCGGCGCTCGCCGATGCGGTGGGATGCATCAGAATGAGCGACCCGGGGCCGGCGTCTCGCCGAATCTTCGCCACGATGTTTTCCGGCGGCGGACTTTTCCAGTCCACCGTATCGACCGTCCAGAGCACGGTCTTCAGCCCGAGCTGGGCGGCCGTCCGGACGGTCGTCGCATTGTATGAGCCGGAAGGCGGCGCAAACCACTTGTTGTCCCGCACGCCGAGTTTTTCTTTCAGCAGCGCTTCCGTCCGCGCGATCTGCCGATATTGCTCGTTTCGTCCGAGCTTCGCCATGTCCGGATGGGAATAGGCATGGTTGGACAACTCGTGGCCGCCTTCGGCAATTTGCCGGGCCAGCGTTTCGTTCTTCTCCAGCCACGATCCGTCAAAGAAGAAAGTCGCGCGCACGTCCTTCTCCTTCAGCGTCTTAAGAATCGACGGCAGATGCTCGTTGCCCCAGGCGACATTGATCATGAGCGCCGCCATCCGCTTCTTCGGATTGCCGCGGTAGATCGGATGGGGGCCGAGATCGTCCAGTCCGACCTTCGGCTCGATCTCCCGCAGCACGGGCCGGATCGGCGCGCCTTCCGGCAGCAGGCGCATCGCCGCGTATGTACGCTCGATATCCAGTTCGACCCCGTTGTATCCGGGGATCGCATGCCAGACGCGGTCGACGACCGCATCGACGGGCGGTTCCGCATACTGCGGCGCAGCCGCTTTGATTCGTTCAAGCAGCGAATCGGCCTTGCCGCCCGCCGCCGCTTGCGGAGCGGCATACGTGCGCACGCCGGCCGCCGCCTGCGCCTTGACCGCCTGAACATAATCGGCCATCGCCCTGACTGAAACCGCAAGTCCCCAGACGACGGCCGCGCACAGGGCGGCTGCCGCCAGTTTCTTCCATCTCATGGCCGCGCTCCTTCGCCTTTAGTCTCCACCATTGTATGTAAAGGGGGACAAGAATATAACGCGCGGCATTCCTCAGTCCCGGGCCCCTGTGCCGCATAACGGCATAAAAAAAGAGACAGACGGTAATCTGGCTCTTTCTTGGGGCTTTGCCTAAGCTCATCGTTTCGCGCCTTGCGCGACGAGCACCGCTTTGCGGGACAGGTTGATCCGGCCCATCTGGTCGATCTCGGTGACTTTGACCGTAATCTTGTCGCCGATCTTCACGACGTCTTCCGTCTTGGCGACCCGTTCGGTCGACAGCTGCGAGATGTGCACCAGCCCTTCCTTGTTCGGCAG
>JGI12341J12878_1000264_pt1 | contig 23444 bp, 23 predicted proteins | sample Passage260B_FD_12878 | JGI IMG/M metagenome (IMG submission 12878)
CTCCTTTCTTTGGCTGGGTTTTTTTCGTCAAACACCATTCTACCAAAGAATAGGAGCCCTTTTTATGTTTTTAAAAGAGTTTTACTTTCGAAATTCAGGATTATTTTTATTCACGGACAGGAATTTTTATTTGGGGAAACATGGCCGGGCGGATGAATCCGGCGCCTCACGCCGGGCTCGACGTTTTCCCACGTTCCGATTTGCGCCATTTCCGTTCCTCCCTGTTCCGCCATGGATGCACCATGCCGGATGGATTTTCACACAGCCATTCATGGTCGGGACCGTTGTGGGTCCGCCATAACCGTGCCAAGCCCGGCCATCAATGTTGATTCAGGGAAATACGCGCCCGCATCGCCTCGAACAGAAGCACCGTGGCGGCCATCGCCGCGTTCAGCGACTCCGCCCGGCCGCGCATGGGAATCCGGACGCATTCGTCCAGCAGCGCGGCAGCCTGCGGGGAAAGGCCTTCCGACTCGTTGCCCAGAAGGAGCCAGATGCCTCCGCTCCAGTCGCATTCGTAGCATGTCCTCTGCGCGCGGGGGGATGAACCGATCAGGCGAAACCCCCGGGCCTTCGCCTCGGAAAGCAGCTGCGCCAAATCTCCCTCGAGGACGGGCAGGTGAAACAGCGATCCCATCGTGGCGCGCACGGCCTTCGGGCTGAAGGGATCGGCGCTTCCCCGCCCGACGACGACCGCGTCGGCGCCGGCGGCGTCGGCGCTGCGGATGATGGTGCCGACGTTGCCGGGATCGCGCAGCCCGTCGAGGACAATCACCAGGGCGCCGGGCCGGAACAGGGCGTCCGGATCCGCCGGGCGCTTGCGCACGACGGCAAATACGGGGGGCGGGGAATCGGTGGCGGCGCATTTGGCCATGACCTCTTCGGACGCCCGGACGATTTCCCCCGCCGCGGCGGCAAGCCCGCGGTCCAGCTCCGCGGGCCAGCCCCGCCCGTCGTCATAGACGATGGCCTCCACCTTCTCGCCGGATTCCAACGCTTCCCTGACCAAATGCGCCCCCTCGGCGAGAAAAGCGCCGTGGCGGTCGCGGTATTTCTTGTGCTGCAACGAGGCCCAGCGCTTCGCTTTGGCGTTTTGCGGCGAAGTGACAATCGTTTCGCGGACGGTACTCATGCCCCGGCGACCTCAGCTTTCCGCGTAGCTTCTCTCAAGCCGGTGCAGATCCTGATTGCGGCCGACGATGACCAGCACGTCGCCTTCCCGGATCAAATCTTCCGCGCCGGGCGAAATGTTCATCCGGTTGCCGGTCTTGATGGCCAGCACGCTGCAGCCGAATTCCGCCCGGATGCCGAGTTCCCGCAGATTCCTGCCGATCATGCCCGGAGCGGCTTCCATTTCCACGATGCCGTATTCGGGCGACAGTTCGATATGTTCCAGGATATTGGGCGATATCAGTTGATGCGCGACGCGCAGACCCATGTCCCGCTCGGGGAAGATGACCCGGTCGGCCCCGATCCTGGCCAGCACCTTGCCGTGCAGGTCGTTCTGCGCCTTCGCCACCAGCCGGGGAACGCCAAGCTCCTTCAGGATGAGCGTGGTCAGGATGCTCGCCTGGATGTCGCTGCCGATGGCGACGACCACCACGTCGAAATTGCGGAGGCCGAGCGCCCTGAGCGTCTCCTCGTCGGTGGAATCCGCGGTGACGGCCTGGGTGACGATGTGCGCCAGGCTTTGCACGCGTTCGGAATTGTTGTCGATGGCCAGCACTTCGTATTTCATCTCGGACAAAAAGCGGGCCACGCTGGACCCGAAACGGCCGAGGCCGATGACGGCGAACTGTTTTTTGGGCATTCGGGAAAAACCTCCAGGGGACAATTCGTTCCCATTATATCACAGCGGCTGGCCGCCCGGGACGGGCTCCGCAACCGTGGCCGGACGCCGCGAACGGCCGTCCGGGATATCACGGGTCGTGCCTGCGCATGCTAAGGCAGGAACTTTTCGCCAAGCCAGGGGAGGCTGAAGCCTTGAATCTGAACCTTCGCCAGGCGATTATCAACCGCGTGAAAAACAAAAGCGAAGCGGAGCTTCGCGAGATCATCGAGGATTCCGTCGGCAACACCGAAATGACCCTGCCGGGCCTGGGCGTGCTGTTCGAGCGGATCTGGCGGGACAGCGGAAACGAAGAACGGGAAAGGATGGTCTCCGTCCTGCATCAAAGCCTGGCCGGCGACCAGGCGCCGCCTCGGCCGGATGCGCGCCATTAGAACATGCGACGCCGCGGACGTCAGAAATTGCCGTCATGACCGGACATGTCCCGGCTCTCATGGACGACGGCGCCATTTACCGCGGTGCAGACGACGAGCGGCCAGCCGCGCACTTCCCGCACGACGATGAGATCGGCGCGTTTGCCGGGCTCGAGGGATCCGACCTCGACGTCCCGTCCGATTGCCCGGGCGGGATGGAGGCTGGCCAGGGCCGCCGCCTCGTGCAAGGGCATCCCGTGCCGGTGCAGGATGAACAACGCGTGCAAGAGGGAAGCGGGATGGTAGTCGGAGCAAAGAATGTTGGCTGCGCCGGCCATCACCGCGTCGAAGGCCCTGAGATTCCCGTCGTGGGAGCCGCCGCGCACCACGTTGGGCGCGCCGACCGCCACGTCCAGGCCTCGCCGGCGGGCATAAGCCGCCGTTTCCAGATCGAGGGGAAATTCGCAGATACGCGCGCGGAACGAAAGCGATTTTTCCACCGCCGCATGGGAATCGTCGTCATGGGACGCGACGGTCACGCCCCGCGCCGCGGCGGCGTCGGTCAGTTCCCGCAGCCGGTCCGGGTCCACCTGCCGCCTCCGCTCCTGCAGTTCCTCCACAACCCTGGCGGCCTCGTCCGCGGTGATGCCCTGGTTTTTCATGATGTAGCGTTCAAAGGAACCCGGCTTTTTGTACTGGCCCACGCCGGGCGCGTGATCCATCAGGGAGAACAGGTCCACGGCGCCTTCCCCGATCAGCCGCCTGGCCAGGGAAAAGCCCGCCAGGTTCGACACCTCGTAACGCAGATGAATGCCGTGGCGGATCATCGCCCGCTCCTTGCGAAGCGTCAGGATGCATCCCACCATCTCTTCGACCAGATGCTGCCCGCGCAGGCTGAGGCCGGTGCCCACCGACAGGGAATGCAGCATGGTCGTGATGCCGTGTCCGGCCAGCTTCTTTTCAAATTCCAGAAACGCAAGTTCCAGCGGAAACAGCGTGTTCGGCCGCGGTTCCGCTTCCTTCTCGATGGCGTCGCAATGGAGATCGACGAGACCGGGCAGCACCCATTTGCCGGAGGCGTCCACGATCCGGTCGTCCGGCCGGCTCCCCGCATCCCGGGCGGCATCGGGGCCGATGGCCTTGATGCGCCCGTCTTCGCACGCCAGATCCGTTTCCGTCACCCCGTCCGGCAAAACGACCTTTCCTCCGCACACGAACAACCGGCCCATTTTCCGACACGTCTTCCTTCCTGTCCGAATGGCTTGTTGTTCCCATTGTAACCGGAGGCGCCGCGCGGGACAACGGCAACCCTTCTGAGCGGGGACGCGGCTTGCCCCCGCCGCCGGGCTTCCGCCTTAGGGAGCCGTCTCCAGGAAACGGGCGTCCGGCATCCGCTCCATCGCCGTGCGCATCGCATATTCGTTTTCGAACAGCGCCACGGGGTTGCCGTCCTTGTCCCGGACCAGGGTCGAGTTGATCCGGAACAGGCCGGGATCCACCTTCTCCGCCGCCACCCAGCGGGCGAACCGGTAGGGAATGCGCGTCAGCTCCAGCTCCACGCCATACTCGTGCTTCATCCGGTACTCGAACACGTCGAACTGCAGCTGCCCGACAACGCCCAGGATGGTCTCTTCGACGGGACCGGCCGTGCGGAACACCTGCACCGTGCCTTCCTCCGCCAGCTGCGCCAGCCCTTTCTGATACTGCTTGTGCTTCATGGCGTTCTTCATGGCGAGCTTGGCGAACATTTCCGGGGAAAAGACGGGCAGTTCCTCGAACACCACGTCCCGCCCCTCGCTCAGGCTGTCCCCGAGCCGGAATATGCCCGGATCGAACAGACCGACGATGTCCCCGGGATACGCCTCTTCCACGATTTCCCGCTCCTGCGCCAAAAACTGCTGCGGCTGCGCCAGCTTGATCTCCCGGCCCGCCCGCACGTGGCGGACGGTCATGCCCCTCCGGAACCGCCCCGAACAAATGCGCAGAAACGCGATCCGGTCGCGGTGCTGCGGGTTCATGTTGGCCTGGATTTTGAAAATGTACCCCGAAAACTTCCCGTCCGTCGGCTCCACCGGTCCGTCCGCGCTCTTTCGGGGTCCGGGCGGGGGCGCCAGGCGCAGGAAGTTTTCCAGAAACGTCCGGACCCCGAAGTTGTTGATGGCGCTGCCGAAAAAGACCGGCGTCAGCTCCCCGGCCAGCACCTTCGCATGGTCGAAGGGATCGCCGGCGACGTCCAACAGCTCCAGTTCCTGGGCCAGCTGCTCCGCCAGCGCTTCGCCGGCCACTTCGCGGATCGCCGGATCATCGCCGCCCTGCACGGGGATCACGCGTATGCCGCGCCGTTCGCCTTCCTCGTAAAGCTCCACCCGCTTTTCCATGCGGTCGTACACGCCGCGAAGCGAACGCCCCATGCCGATGGGCCAGTTCATCGGCACCGAACGGATGCCGAGCACGCGCTCGATCTCTTCCAGGAGGTCCAGCGGCGGCCTGCCTTCCCGGTCCAGCTTGTTGATAAAGGTGAAAATGGGAATGCCGCGCCGCCGGCACACCTGGAACAGCTTGATCGTCTGGGCTTCGACGCCCTTGGCGCAGTCGATGAGCATCACCGCGCTGTCGGCCGCCGTGAGGGTGCGGTACGTGTCTTCGCTGAAATCCTGGTGGCCCGGGGTGTCGAGAATGTTGACGCGATACCCGTTGTATTCGAAATGCATCACCGAAGACGTGACGGAAATGCCCCGCTGCTTCTCGATCTCCATCCAGTCGCTGGTGGCAAAACGGGCCGCCTTGCGCGCCTTGACCGCGCCGGCGAGATGGATCGCCCCGCCGAACAGGAGAAGCTTTTCCGTCAGTGTCGTTTTCCCCGCGTCGGGGTGGGAAATGATCGCGAAGGTGCGGCGCCTCGCCACTTCCTTCCGGATCGTATCGTCAGCCGTTGCCAAGCCTGTCATCGCCGTTCCTTTCCGTCAAAGCATAACAGACATCATTATACTATCAACGGCCGGATCGCGCAGCTTTTTTGAGATCATGCGCGCTTCCGTTTTCCTCCTCAATAAAAAAACGGGTTCTTGCAAACGGCTTGAACCCGATGAATCGTACGCGCGCAAATTTTTACGGACATACAGTCCGTTAGCGTGGTCCGAACCTGGTCACTTGAAACCTAACGGACATACAGTCCGTTAGAGGGCGGCGTTCCGCTTTGCAACCGTTTTCTTCAAAGTCCGAAGCCGCTCCAATGGACCAGATGTCCGTTAGAATTTCCGGCGTACCGGATTTCGCCGGCTAACGGACCAGATGTCCGTTGCGGTCCGTCTCACCCGATCAAAAACGCACGGGCCGGCGCGGCTTCGATGCCCGTGAGCTTCAGCGGCGCAATCACCAGCCAGTAAGGCCCCGGCTCCACCTCTTTCAGCCGCAGGCCCTCCACGATGATGATGTCATTGCCCATGAGGGTCCGGTGGGTCGGATACCCCGGCTGCGCGCGCTCGATGCCGGCCGCGTCGATGCCGACCAGGGACACGCCGCATTCCACCAGGTACCGGGCGGCATCCTCCCGCACGAAAGGAAATTCCATGTCGAACTCTTCGCTGAACGATGAACGCGTCTTCAGCAGAATGCGCTCGCCCCTCTGCGGCGCGAAGGGCTCCAGATGTTCCCGCGTGATGCAGTCTTTCGCGCCGGTCAGATCGAGCACCCGCGCCGGGCCGACGAGACGGTCCAGGCCGATGGTCTCGATGGTCGCTCCGCCGGGAATCATGTGCAACGGCGCGTCCACATGGGTGCCGCAGTGCACGTCGATGTCGATGCGGCTCTCGTGGGTGCTGCCCGTGTCGTGGTTTTGAACGTTGACGATCTTCGGCTTTTTGCTTTCGTAGTTTTTCCACACCTGCATGCCTTCCTGAATGGTCATGGAGATGTCGTAAATCTTGGGCATTCCTGCCAACCTCCCGCAAACATATTCAAGCCCCGGCCTCCGCCGTCCGCGGCGGGAAGCCGGGGCGATCCGCCATACCTGAGGCAGGCCTCAATTCACGGAGACCATGCGTGCTTTCACCGGTGGCAACACGCCGCCTTGTCCGGGGCAATGCGCCGCTTCTCAGGGCAAAGCGTCACTGTGCCGGCGACATTGCGCCGTTTCTCCGGAAGCATGGCCTTACTTGACCGTCACCTGGGTATTGCTCACCCAGATGACGTTGTCTTCCTCCTGCCCGTTGACCGGCCACCAATGGAAACCGTCGTCGCGAAGCAGCTTCTCCGCTTCCAGCGGCCCCCAGGAACCGGCCGGGTAGAAATACAGGGGACCCGAGTTTTCCCGCCAGGCCCCGGCGATGGGGTCGACCAGCTTCCAGGCCGCCGCCAGTTCGTCCCAGCGGGTGAAATAGGTGGAGTCGCCCCGCGCCGCGTCGTGCAGCAGGCGCTCGTAGGCTTCCGGCGTGTTGATGCCGATCTGGTTGCTCTGGCAAAACTCCATGGCCACGGGCTGGATGAGCGGTTCGTTGCCGGGCTTTTTGGCGTTCACCTTGATGTAGATGCCTTCCATCGGATTGATGCGGATGACGAGCAGGTTCGGCTGCAGCACCTGGCGCTTCGCGAACAGGACGTTGTCCGGCGCGTTTTTGAATTCGATGACGATCTCCGTCGCCTTCACCGGCAGCCGCTTGCCCGTCCGCACGTAGAACGGCACCCCCGCCCAGCGGAAATTGTCCACGAACATCCGCGCGGCGAAAAACGTCTCCGTCTGCGAATCGGGAGCGACCTTGTCCTCTTCGCGGTAGCCCTTGAGCGGTTTGCCGTTTCGCATGCCGGCGGCGTACTGCCCGCGCACCACGCGGCGCATCACGTCGTCCGGCGACCGGAACGGCCGGATGGAACGCAGCACCTTCACCTTCTCGTCCCGGATGTCTTCGGGATCCAGCCGGCTGGGCGGTTCCATGGCGATCATCGTCAGCATCTGGAGCAGGTGGTTCTGCACCATGTCCCTGAGCGCGCCGGAATTCTCGTAATACGCGCCCCGGTCCTCGATGCCGACGGTCTCGGCCAGGGTGATCTGCACGTTGGCGATGTGGCGGTGGTTCCACAGCGGCTCGAAAAAGCCGTTGGAAAACCGGATCACCTCGATGTTCTGCACCATTTCCTTGCCGAGATAGTGGTCGATCCGGAAGATTTCCTCTTCCCGGAACACCTGGCGGATCTCCTCGTTGAGCTTCTTGGCCGACAAGTAGTCGTAGCCGAACGGCTTCTCGATGATCAGCCGGTGCCAGCCCGGCGATTCGAGCATGCCGCCTTCCTTCAGGTTGCGCGAAACGGTGCCAAACAGCTCCGGCGCCAACGCCAGATAGAACAGGCGGTTGCCGCCGATGTTGAAACGGCTTTCAACCTCTTCGGCGAGCTCGCGAAGCGCGCGGAAGCCCTCCAGATTGCCGATGTCCAGAGACTGGTAGGTGAAATGTCCGGCAAACCGGTCCCATTCCTGGGCGCTTTCCGGCTTGTACCGGCAAAACTCGCGGATCGAACGGAGAACGTCGCCGCGGAACTCCTCCTCCGTGCGAGGCCTTCTGGCCAGGCCGATGACCGCGAAGCGCTCGCCGAGCTTGCCTTCCCGGTATAAACTGTAAAGCGCGGGGAACAGCTTGCGTTTCGCCAGATCCCCCGTCGCGCCGAAGATAAAATAAGTCGCGTTGCCTGCTGCGGGCTCCCTCATGCCAACCGCCACGACTCCTTCTGTACTCCCTTGCCCAAGGGTTCATGATTTCCGCTATTTCCCCGGTTGGGTATTCCGCATGTAGTTTAACACAATCTTACAGGGATTGCTATGTTGTTTCGGCGGAAGAAAATATAACGGATTTTTAGCGGGTTCCTAATATTTTCTTATCAGCATGGCATCCGAAGCCCGGCGCGGGAGCAAAAACCGCCGGCCACCCCGCCGGCGGTTTCTTAAATGTTCAGCTCAGGCGCACCGGGTTCCAGCTTCCTCCGCCGCCTCCGGATTCCCCTCCGCCGTCCTCCCCGTCACCATCGTCGGGCACGCTCGGGACGATGAGGGACGTCGTTCCGCCCCCCGTCCGGACGACGACGGGATGCCAGGGCGCATCCGGAATGCCCCGCCCACGCCGATATTGCCGCCGGCGTTGAGTTCCAGGCTCCGTCGCGTGCCGGGTCACCGTCGGCTTCGATCGGGAACGAATGCGGACTTCCGCGATTTTCAGGGCGCGGTCGGACATTTCCAATCCCAATGCGTAGCGTGATCTCCACATCCGTTCGCGCCTGCCCGAATCAACGGATTTCGCGCTCCCCCCCCGACGCTCTTTCATTTCCACAGCGCCAGATAACCGTCAATCAGCCCGTTTCCGAACCAGTAGACGGCAAGCGACCCGGCCGCAATGAACGGACCGAACGGCACCATCATCTTCCTCCGAATTAGCCGGCGGCCACAAGCCCGAGACCGTACAGGCTGCCCAGCAGACTGGCGGCGAAAATCGAAAGCAGCGTCAGCTTGTAACCCAGCATCATTCCGACGAACAGATACAGTTTGATGTCTCCGCCGCCCATGCCGCCCCGGCTGATCACGGCCAATATCAACAGGATTCCGGCCCCAGGACGCTTCCCAAAGCGTATTCCCACCAGGGCAGTGGATGCGACACGATGCGCGCCGCAAGGCCGGCGCCTAGGGCGAATGCGACGATCCGGTCCGGAATCAGCATGGTCCTCAGGTCGGTCTGCGCGGCTGCGATCAAGACGGAAGCGAGCAACAAACCGGCGGGCAATTCGGGCGTCCAGCCGACCCGCCACGCGGTCACGGCGAAAGCCGCCGCGGTGATCAGTTCCCCCGCCGGATAAGCCAGAGAGATGCGGCCGCGGCAATAGCGGCATCTTCCTCCGAGCAATAGGTAGCCGAACACCGGGATGAGATCGAAAGCGCCCAGCCTGTGACCGCAAAGCATGCAACGCGACGGCGGGGAAATAACGGATTCGCCCTTTGGCACGCGAATCGCAACCAGGTTCAAAAAACTGCCGATCGCGAGTCCGAAGACGGCAGCCGGCGCAACGACAAGCCATTCGGGAATGTTCATGTTCCTCCCTGGGCGCCAAGCGCAGGAAGGATTTCGGGATCCTTCCTGCGCCGTAATTTTTCACGGATTGTCAGGCATCGAACACATCATCTATATTAACATCGCCACCATCGCTGTCTTTGCCTGTGACCGTAATTTCGCAGGCATTGTTCACCAGCCCCGATCTGCACAGCCTGCCGGATGATCGGGTTGACCGTCCGAACCACGGGGGAATTCTCGTCGGCTTCCCGGACCCGGATGTCCGTCTCGCTCCCGCGCGCGGGCAGATGCCGCATGAGCTGGTCCACCGAGTCTTGCAGGCCGTAATGGCGCCGGATGACCTGGTCCAGTTCTTCGCCGGAAGCGATCACGGGCTCAATCCGCATCCCCGTCGCCATGCGCAATTCGTCGATCGCAAAATCATCGAGCGGGTCCGCGAACGACCGGAAAATCAGGTGGACCGCCTGAGGGTCGATCCGTTGCGAAACAGCTGGACGTGCGGGATGCCCAGCTGGTATTCCAGCACCTCGATGAGCTGCTGTTCGGTGATGAATCCGCGGGAAATGAGCACATCACCGAGCCGCATGCTGCGCTTCTGCTGTTCGCCCAGGGCTTCCTGCAGCTGTTCTTCCGTGATGATGCCCGCTTCCGCCAGCAGTTCGCCCAACCGTTTGCGCGGCGGCAACCATCGCCCCCTCGTCCGGCAGAACCATTTGATGCAAGGATAATAGGTCTTTTATACTATCTTTGCTGAATAATGATTGTCAAACTCGGCTTAAAATGGTAATCAGGAACTAATCAATTAGAAAAATAAAAGGGAATTTGTCGCATGTCAACATAACAATTCACGGACTATGTTACTACTTCATGAAGCTTTCATGAAGGCCGCATGGCGTTTCATGTCGGAGATATGGACGGCCCCGAACGCGGCGCCGTTTTCATTTGCGGCGGGGTTTCCTATAATGAAGGAGAAAATTGCGGAAAAAAGGGCAAGAAGATCGAAACGGAAGAAGGAATGCGCGTTGCGCGTGCTCATCGTCACCGCCGTCGAAGCGGAAAAAGAGGCGGCGCTCAGAGGTCTGGGACAGCAGGGCGGCGGAAGGTTTGACGTGGCGGCGTCCGGCGTCGGCCCGGCGGCCGCGGCGGCGGAAACGGCGCTGGCTTTGGCGGCTGCGGCGCGGTCCGGCGCGCCGTACGGACTCGCCGTCAGCGCCGGCATCGGCGGCGGCTTCGCCGGGAGAGCCGGGGTCGGCGATCTGGTGGTCGCCACGGCCATGATCGCCGCCGATCTTGGAGCGGAGACGCCGGAGGGTTTTCTTGGCGTGGACGAGCTGGGGTTTGGCCCGGCGCGGATCCCGGCCGACGGGCGCTGGGCGGATCGCCTGACGGAAGCCCTGCGGGCCGCGGGCCTGCCGGTGCGGCGGGGCGCCGTGCTCACCGTCTCCGCCGCGACGGGAACGGCGGAAACGGCCGGACGGCTGGCCGCGCAGCATCCCGACGCCGCCGCCGAAGGAATGGAAGGCTTCGGCGTGGCGACGGCGGCGCGGCGGCTCGGCACGCCCGCCATCGAAATCCGCGCCATCTCCAACCGGGTCGGTCCGCGAGACCGATCCGCCTGGCGGATCGAAGAAGCGCTGGAACGCCTCGCCGCCGCCTGTGCCGCACTTGCCTCGCTGACGGAAACCGGGTGAAGTGTGGGCACGAAAACCGGATGAAGCACGGACAACGTCCAAAGGAGTGTGGCCGCCGTGGCGATGAAAATCGCCTTTTCCCCTTGTCCGAACGACACGTTCATCTTCCACGCCTGGGTGCACGGCCTGGTGCCCGGCGCTCCCGAGCTGGACGTCCTTTACGCCGATATCGACGTCACCAACCGCCTGGCCCTTGAACCGGACGGCCCGGATGTGCTGAAAATCTCCTACGCCGCGCTGCCGTGGGCGCTGAAGGAATATGCCCTGTTGCCCTGCGGCGGCGCGCTGGGCCGCGGCTGCGGTCCGCTGGTGCTGACGCGCGAGCCCGTGAAGGCCGCGCAGCTGGCCGGACGGCGGGTGGCGGTGCCGAGCGAACGATCCACCGCCTATCTGCTTTTCCGCCTGTGGGTGGCGAAGCATGTTCCCGGCGGCGTGGGGGAAATCGCCGTCATGCCGTTTCACGCCATCATGCCGGCGGTCCGCGACGGGCGGATCGACGCCGGACTGGTCATCCACGAGGCTCGTTTCACCTACCCGAACTACGGCCTGTCGCTGGTCGCCGATCTGGGCGACTGGTGGGAGGAGGAAACGGGTCTGCCCATCCCGCTCGGCGCCATCATCGCCCGGCGCGGCCTGGACACGGAAGCCGTCGCCGGCTGGATCCGGGCTTCCCTCGAATACGCCTGGGCCCATCCGGACGCGTCGCGGGAATACGTGCTGACCCACGCCCAGGAAATGGATCCGGACGTGGCGAAGGCGCACATCGACCTTTATGTGAACGATTTTTCCGCCAACCTGGGCGAAGAAGGATACAACGCCGTGTTCGCCCTGCTTGACCGGGCCGCGCGGGAAAACCTGGTGCCGCCCGTCGATTTTTCCCTGTTGCGTTCCCGGTGAAGGGGACGCGAAAAAAAACGGGCCGGACCAGTCCCGCCGGGAACCGGTCCGGCCGGCTCGCAGCCGTTTCGTTCCGGATCTTTTTTTCCGTTTCGCAGCGTCAGGACCGTTGCCGATTGGCGCCGCGCAGGCCGACGAGGCCGATCAGCCCGAGCAGGCCCAGCCAACCCCAGTCCATCGTGTTGTCGCCGGCGGCGGCAGCCCGCACGCGTCCGTTGTTGTCCGTCCGGTCGGTCCGGTCGTCGTACCGGAACATGTCCGTGCGGTAGGTATCGTTGCGCGTATTGTCCATCCCGGGAACGAGATCCGTCATGTCATTCATCCCGGTCCGATCCTGCATGGTCGTCGAACGGGGCGGCGTGCGGTCGCCCGCCGCATTGTTTTCCGCATACGCCGGAACCGCAAGGGCCAGTCCCAGCAGGTAAAGCGAAAGCACACCGGAAATCAGTTTCTTCATTCTCGTTGACCCTCCTTGGCAGGTTACGGTACTAATCTCCTCCTCTTTCCCAATTTTTATTCAAAGAAAAACGGCCGCCCCGGCCCGCGCGCCCTTCGGACATCCCGGCCGAAAAAAGCGCGGCCGAACCTCTCACGTGAGGTTCAGACCGCGCAGATTCGGATCGGATGTCCGAAAATTTTCCGCATCCGGAATACCGGCCTGGCCGCGGCGTCGCGCCCGCGTCAAATCCCGGCGTCCTCTCCGGTTTGCATCCCCCGCTTCCGGGATTCCAGGGCCTTTTTCCCCGCTTCCAGGAGCTCGATGATCCGGTCCACGTCGTAGACGCAACCCCGCCAGGTGCCGCCGCTGGCCGCCTGGAGCGCCGCCCACAGGCGCGTGTCGTCCGGCAGCTGCGGGTCCTCCGCCAGCTCCGGATGCGGGCTGCGCCGCGCCAGGATCCGTGCCCCTTCCTCGGGCGTGGACGGTTGCTCCCCGTCGCCCACCATGTCGATGCGCCCCTCGAGCCGCTCAAGGTCGATCCGGATGTCGATCCAGTCGCCGTCCCGCAGCCTGCCCAGCGGACCGCCCGCCAGCGCCTCGGGGCCGACGTGGCCGATGCACGCGCCGGAGGAAACGCCGGAGAAGCGGGCGTCGGTGATGAGGGACACCTTGCCCGCAAACGGCAGATGCTTGAGCGCCGACGTCAGCTGGTACGTCTCCTCCATGCCGGTGCCGGAAGGCCCGCGGCCGATCAGCACCAGGATGTCCCCGCCCCGGATCCGCCCGTCCTTGATGGCCCGGATCGCGGCCCGTTCCGTGGTGAACACCTTGGCCCGTCCGACGTGCCGGTACACCCCGTCCTCGTCCACGCCGGCCGGGTCGATGGCCGCCGTCTTGACCACCGACCCTTCCGGGGCGATGTTGCCGACGGGAAAACAGACCGTCGAGGAAAGCCCGGCAGCCCGCGCCTTGTCCGGCGGATAGATGACCGCGTCGGGATCGACGCCGTCCCGTTCCAGCAACAGCTTGCGCATCCGGTGGCGGCGTTCCGACGACTCCCACCAGTCCAGCACGGCGCCCAGCGTTTCGCCGGTGACGGTGAGCGCCCGTTCGTCTATGAGGCCGAGCTTCCTTAAGTGCAGCATCACTTCCGGCACGCCGCCGGCCAGAAAAACGCGGACGGTCGGATGGGGCACCGGTCCGTTCGGCAGGACGCTGACCAGGCGGGGAACGCTCCGGTTCACCTCGTTCCAGTCGGAGACGTCCGGGACGCGCAGGCCGGCGGCGTGGGCCACGGCGGGCAGATGCAAGAGCAGGTTGGTGGAACCGCCAAAGGCGGCGTGCACGGCCATCGCGTTGCGGACGGCGGCGTCGGTGACGATGTCGGCGGTCTTCAGGCCCCGCTCCGCCATGCGAAGCGCCGCGCGGGCGGTCTGGCGGGCCGCCTCCGTCCAGATCCGCTGTCCCGATGGGGCCAACGCGGCGTGCGGCACGGTCATGCCGAGCGCTTCGGCGACCACCTGCGAGGTGGCGGCGGTGCCGAGGAACTGGCATCCGCCGCCCGGCGTGGCGCACGCCCGGCAGCCCAGCTCCGCCGCCTCTTCCAGCGTCAGTTCGCCCCGCGCGAACCGGACGCCGATGGTCTGCACCTTGCCGGCGTCTTCCCCCCGCTCGGGGGGCAGCGTCACGCCGCCCGGCACCACGGCGGCGGGCAGCCCGCCCATGCCGGCCAGGGCAATCATCATCGCGGGCAATCCCTTGTCGCACGTGGCGACGCCGATCACCGCCCTGCGGGTCGGCAGCGAACGGATGAGCCGCCGCAGGACGACGGCCGCGTCGTTGCGGTACGGCAGCGAATCGAACATGCCCGTCGTCCCCTGGGAACGGCCGTCGCAAGGATCGCTGACATAGCCCGCGAAGGGGATGCCGCCGGCGGAGGCGACCTCCTCCGCGGCGGCTTTCATGAGCAGGCCGACTTCCCAGTGGCCTGTATGGTAACCCAGCGCCACGGGCCGGCCGTCCTCGTCCCGGATGCCGCCCTGGGTGCCGAGGATGAGCACCTCCGGGCCTCCCAGCCGGGCGGGCGCCCATCCCATTCCGACGTTCTGCGTCCATCCGAACAGATCCCCGCTCGGACGCTCGCGCAGCATCTCCGGCGTGAGAGGCAGCCTGCCTTCCGGCCCGGGCGCGCGGGTGGCGATGTCATAGCATTCGTCATCCGGCATGCCCAAAAGGGTTTCCAGCGTGTCGGTCACGGCGCGCGATCCTCCTTGCGACAGCGGCAATCCCCTTCCGGAACCGGCCGGAAAAGGATTGCCGCGTCGGGTTTTGTTCAGGGTCAGCCTTTGATAAACACGGTTTTCACGGAGGTGTAGAACTCGATGGCTGCGGTGCCCTGTTCGCGGGAATGGGAGCTGGACTGCTTCATGCCCCCGAAGGGCGCCTGCAGCTCGACGCCGGCCGTCTCCTCGTTCACCCGCACGAGGCCGGCGTCCATGTCCCGGATGAAGGCGAGCACGTTGCCGATGTCCCGGGTGAAGATCGACGCGCTCAGGCCATACTCGGAATCGTTGGCCAGCCGGATGGCTTCTTCCAGGTTTTCCGCCTGGACGAGGGCGATCACCGGGCCGAAGATTTCCTCCCGGAAAATCGCCATGTCCGGCGTCACGTTTTCAAATACCGTGGGTTCCACGAAGAACCCGTCCGCCAGCCGGCCTTCCGTCAGCCGCCGGCCGCCGCAAAGCAGCGTGGCGCCTTCCTCCACGCCTTTTTGAATATAGGAAAGCACCGTTTCCATCTGGCTCTCGCTGGCGCAGGGACCGAGCCAGGTGGATTCGTCCAAGCCGTCGCCGATCCGGAGCGTGCGGGTTTTCTCCAGCAGCTTCTCGCGAAACGCCGGATAGATGTCCTTTTCCACGATGACGCGGCTGGTGGCGGTGCACTTCTGCCCGGTGGAGCGGAACGCGCCGCTGATCGTGGCGTTCACCGCCAGGTCCAGATCGGCGTCCCTGGCCACGATGACCGGGTTCTTGCCGCCCATCTCCAGCTGGTATTTCGCGCCGCGGGCGAGGGCCGCCTGGCTGATCCGCTTGCCGACCGGGTTGGACCCGGTGAAGGAGATGCCGTGGATGCCGGGGTGTTCCGCGATGCCCTGGCCGACGACGGATCCGCTGCCGATCACCAGGTTCACGACGCCCGGCGGAAAGCCCGCCTCGTGGAAGACTTCCGCCAGCTTGGCGGCGGTGACGGCGGTTTCCGTGGCCGGCTTCCACACCACCGTGTTGCCGTAGGCGAGAGCCGGGGCGATCTTCCACATCGGGATGGCCACGGGGAAGTTCCAAGGCGTGATGACGCCGACCACGCCCAGCGGGACGCGGATCGTGAACATGAGTCCGGACGCGTCCGAGGCCGGAATGACGTCGCCGATCTTGCGCGATCCCTCTCCGGCGTAGTAACGCAGCAGCGCCACGCCCCGGGCGGTCTCGCCTTTCGCCTCGCCGAACGTCTTGCCCATTTCCCGGGTCATCGTCGCGGCGATGTCGTCCAGCCGGCTTTCCAGGATGTTCGCCGCCTTGTACAGCAGCTGGCCGCGGGCCGGTCCGGCCATCCTGCTCCAGGCCTTCGCCGCCGCGTTTGCGGCCGCCACCGCCGCGTCCAGGTCTTCCCTGCCCGAATTCGGCACGATTCCGACCACGTCGTGGCGGTTCGCCGGATTGAGGCTGGCGACGGTGTTGCCGGAGGCGGCGTCTTTCCACTCCCCGTTGATGTAGTTGCGATATTGCGGCGCGGTGGTTTGCGTGACGGTCATGGCGGGTTCCTCCTCCATTTCTCAGTTTTCATTCGCAAAATCCGAAGCCGCCGCTACGGGATTGACCAGCGTGCCGATGCCGGTGATGTCGATTTCGATGCGGTCGCCGGGCTGCAGCGTGAAACGTCCCGGCGGCACGATGCACGTGCCGGTCAGGAGCACCGTGCCGTCAAACAGCACGTTGTCCCTGGCCAGATACGACACCAGTTCGTCGAGCTTCCGCCTGAGCTGGCCCGTGCTGGCCGATTCCCGCACCGCCAGTTCACCGCCGCGGTAGATTCTGAGTTCGATGGTCAGATTGTAAGGATTCGCGACGGTTTCGGCCAGGCGGACCGCCGGGCCGATGGCGCAGGAATGGCGCCAGATCTTGGCCTGCGGCAGGTAAAGCGGATTTTCGCCTTCGATGTCGCGGCTGCTCATGTCGTTGCCTACAGTGTAGCCAATGATTCGTCCGCGGCTGTCCAGCACCAGGCCGAGTTCCGGTTCGGGCACCTGCCAGGAGGAGTCGCTGCGGATGCAGACGGGCCGGTTCGGCCCGACGGTGCGGGCGGCCGTGGATTTGAAGAAGATTTCCGGCCGTTCGGCCCGGTACACCTTGTCGTACACCGTTTCCTGGCCGGCGGCGCCCTGCGATTCCTCGTTGCGGGCTTCCTTGCTGCGTTCGTACGTGACCCCCGACGCCCAGACTTCCGGGGCTTCCACCGGCACGAGCAGATTCAGGCTGCGCCAGTCTTCCGCCAGGGGCCTCGCGCCTTCAATCTCGCGGCGCACCGCCTCCGAAGGGGCGATCCCTTCCTTGTCCGCCCGGCGCACCAGGGTCATCAGATCCGGCTCCTCCAGAGCATAAGCACGGCCGTCGTCGGTCACCGCGGCGAGCCTCGGCGGACCGTCGTCCCGTTCCATGTAGCGGATGATCCTCACATGGACTCCTCCTTTAATGAATAATAAGGCTATGAGTTTTATAATATAAAACTATGTTTGATATGATTGCAATAATGAATATAACACACGCCGGAAACCATGTCCATGAACTTTCCCGGACGGCGGCGCGACCGGACGGCGGCGCGGCCCGCCGGAAAGCGAAACGCCGGCTTTCCGCCCCGTCCATCCGGCCTTTCGCCCGGCTTGCGGCGCGCCTACTTCCGGTCCGGACTTCCGCCCTTCTACCGGGCAGGCGTCCGGTGTCCGAGGCGGGCGGAAATCGCTCCTGCCGTCCCGCGGATCAGATTGGCGAACCGCCGGCGTTCCTCCTCGCCCACCCGGGCGGTGACAAAGGAAAGGCTCGTCGCCGCGGCCAGCTTGCCGTCGTGGCCGAAGATCGGCGCTCCCACGCACCATACGCCGGGTTCGTTTTCCTCCCGGTCGTAGGCGCAGCCTTCCCGCCTCACCCGCTCCAGCTCCTGACGGAACCGTTCCGGAGAGTCGATGGTGTTCGGCGTATGCTTCACGAAGCGGTAATTCGCGAGCAGCCGCTCCAGGACTTCCGGCGGCTGGAACGCCGCCAGCACCTTGCCGCCCGCGCTGCTGTGCAACGGCACCCTGCGGCCGATGCGGGAATAGCGGATGGGCGCCTGCGCGCCTTCCACCTTGTCGATGTACACCCCTTCCTGCCCGTCCAGGACGAGCAGGTGGACCGTCTGCCCGGTGGCCTCCGACAGTTCCTTAAGGAACGGCCGGGCCGCGTTGCGCAAATCCAGACCCGCCAGGAGCAGCTGTCCTTTCTCCAGCAGGCGCAGGCCCAGGCGGTATTTCCCGGTGTGCGGGTCCTGGTCGATGTATCCGTGCATCCTGAGGGTTTTGAGCAGCGCGTGGACCGTGCTCTTGTGCAGGTTCATGCGCTCGCTGATTTCCGTGATTTTCAGCTCGGGGGTATGCTCGTCGAACAGGTCGAGAATCCGGAGCGCCCGGTCGAGCGCCTGGATGATGGGCATATCGTCGTTTGGCTCCTTTGCGCGGTTGTTCTATTTTGTAAAACTCTATTCTATAATATCAATTCTAATTCCTCCGTGACGGGCTTGCAAATCCGGAAAAATCAGGAGGAAAACACTCAAACGTCCTCATATCCGCCCGGTACGTCACATTTGCAATTCCGGAAAAATCAGGAGGAAAACCCAAGTCGGAATGGAAACGAATAAACGGTGGACATTTTCGCCAAATCATCGCAGAATGGAAGAACCGGAGCACCAAATTCCCGAGAGGAGTCCGAACGACATGAACTTCCTTCGCCGGCTGGCGCCGCCCCGTTTCAGCCCGCTGTGGCTCGTGTACGGACTGGTTTTCGCCGCTCTTGTCGCCGCCGCCCTGTGCGCCCATCTGTACTACCTGCAGGACTGGTCCGCGACCATCGCCTGGCGCAGGGTGCTGCTGGCGATCGGCCTGTCCGCCGTCGTCCATCTGCCGGGGTGGCTGGGGTTCAGACTGCTTTGGCTGTGCGGCGCCGCCGGCGTCGTGATCGGCGTCTCTTTGCTCGTCCGATACACGCTGGAAGGCATGGACGGCTGGGGGGATCTGATCGGCGCGCTGACCATGCTGTTCATCATCGGCATCGGGCTGGCCGTCGGCGCGGCGGCGGAGATTTTCCTGGCGCTTTGGAAATGGTATCGGAAAAACAACAGCCGCGCCTGATTCACCGGTCACGCCGGTTCCTCCGCCAGGCGCAGCCTACCGCCTTCCCCGCGGACTTCGGCGGACTTCATCCGATCGCGGGGGCGTCCGTCCGGGCGTTGCAAGCTTGGCCGTTTCATGAGCGGCCCGCCGGCTTCGCCCGATCCCGACAAGGCCGCCCGCCAGGCAGCCCGTGTCCCTCTTGGACCGGACCGGCCCGTGCCGCGTCCCGGTTCGGGCCGCAGACGATCCGTCTCATTCCGCCTCCGGGATCAATCCGGCCCGGTGCAGGATGGTCACCAGCCGGTAAAAATCAAACGACCCTCCGTCCGGCGTGTCAATCAGCTTCGCACGCACGGCGGCGTCAACCGCTTCTTTGGCCCAGGGCGGAACGCCCATGCCGCCGCGCTTTTGCAGCGCTTCGACTTCCCTGCGCAGCTTCGCCACCTGTTCGGCCAGTTCCTTCAATGCTTCCACGGCCTTTTCCGCCTCCCTGTCATGCTTTTCGAGTTGGTCCGACCTGATGATGGCCCATATCTTCGAAGCATAATTCGGATCCGTCGCGTAACCGTACGCCTGGAGCATTTCCGCCTGCTCCTTCGGCGTTTTCGCGTCAATCACCCGCTGGTACCGCTGGCGCAACCGGTAGAACAGAAGCGCCTGGTCCTTCAGGCAATATTCGATCGATGGATAGGCCCGAAAGTCGGCAACCGGTGTTTCGATTCGTCCATCGTAGACCTCCCACGTCGTTTTGCTGACCGCCTTCCCGTCCCAATACGGCGTCCGCACGCCGTCGCCGACTTTGTACCCCACGAGGTTGTTCCAGCTGTTTAGTCGGCCGCCGGTTTCCAGGAGCATCTGGGCGATGCTGACCGACGGGAAAAGCGGGCCGCCGTCGACTCTCACCTTCACGGCCACCGGCGCCACGGCGGCGATGAATTCCGAACGGGTCACGATCCGATCACCTCCTCATGCGCGTACAGAGATCGCGGAAAGACGCTCCGGCCGCCCGGGCCGGTCTGGGCAAGCCCTTCCCGATCTTCCCAAGCATCATATCCAATCACGTCTCCAGGCGTGTCTGCCTTTGTCCAGCGCGCCGTTGACAGCGCTTCATTCCCGCATTATGATGGACTTGATGAATACGTAACCACGCGAAAAGATCGCCTGCTCCGGCACGAGGGGGACGATATGGTTTCCTCAAAAGACGTCGCCAGACTGGCGGGCGTTTCCCAATCGACCGTTTCGCGGGTGCTGAACAACGCCCCCAACGTCAGTCCGGAAACGAGGCAAAAGGTGCTTTCGGCGATCGAGCAGCTGCAGTACACCCCCAATCTGATCGCCCGCAGCCTTGTGACCCGGTCGACCAAAACGATCGCGCTGATCTCCGGCACGCTCCGCAACGGCTTTTTCGTGGAAACGACTGACGCCATCGTCAACTACGCCACCGCGCGGGGATACCAGACCATGGTCTACTTCAGGGAAGACGGGCTGGACGAAGTGTTCGACCTCGTGCTCGGAAGCAAGGTGGACGGGCTGCTGCTGGCGACCATCGAACTGGACGATCCCCTCTGGGAAAAAATCGACCGCTCCCGGATTCCATGCGTCTTCTTTAACCGAAAGCCGCGCGAAGGCGGCAACTACGTCATTTTCGACAACCGGCTCGCCGCCGAGCTGGTCGCCAACCATTTGCTGGAGCTCGGGCATGAGCGGATCGCCTTTTTGTGCGGGAACACCAACGTTTCCACGTTTCACGACCGCAAGGCCGGATTCGAAAAGGCGATGGAAGCCGCCGGCGTGAAGGTCGACCCGGCGCTGGTGCACGTGTTCGATCCGAAAATCCCGGGGGAGGTGGAAAAATACGCCCGCAAGCTGATGCATATGGCCCATCCGCCTTCCGCCATTTTTTGTTCGACGGACATGATCGCCTTGCTGTGCATGGACGCCGTCATGGCCATGGGCTACCGGATTCCCGAAGACGTGAGCATCGCCGGCATCGACAACATCTCCATCTCCGCGCACCAGGCCATTCAGCTCACCAGCGCGGGACACGCCAAATTCAATCTCGGGGAGCTTGCGGTCGAGTATCTCATCGAGATGATCGAACAGGAAGAAAAACCGACGGAGTGGAAGCAAATCACGCTCAAGCCGGAACTGTTCGTGCGAAGGACAACGGCGCGAAAAGGCGCGCGGTAACGCGCGGCAAGCCGGCGGGTCGGTCGGGACGAAAGGTTGGGCAAATGACGGAAATGGCGATTTACTTTTGTGAATACGTATTCACTTTAAATCAACGGGAGGAATCCGCATGATCCGGCATCGGTTGTTTATCGATGGAGAATGGCAAGAGGCCGAATCGGGCCAGTGGTATGACATCGTCAACCCCGCCACCGGAGAAACGGCCGCGGTTGCGCCATACGGGGACGAACGCGACGCGGAAAAGGCGGCGGACGCCGCGCACCGGGCGTTTGCCGATTGGGCCAAAACGCCCGCGCCCGTCCGGGCCGATATCCTGATGCGCATCTACAGGGGCATGCTGGACCGCGCCGAAGACATCGCCCGCGCCATCACGGCGGAAATGGGCAAACCGATCCGCGAGGCGCGCGGAGAAGTGGGCATCGCCGCCGAGTACGTCCGCTGGAACGCGGAAGAAGCGAGGCGCATTTACGGCTATACCATTCCGTCCCAAGTCCCGCACAAGCGCCTGCACACGCTGCGCCAGCCGGTGGGACCGGTGGCCGCGATCACGCCGTGGAATTTCCCCATCTCCATGGTGACGCGAAAGGTCGCGCCGGCGCTCGCCGCCGGATGCACCGTGGTGTTCAAGCCGGCCAGCCAATCCCCGGGAGCCGCGGCGATTTTCTTCCAGATCGCCGCGGAAGCCGGGCTTCCGCCCGGCGTGCTCAACCTGGTGACCGGCAGCGCGTCCCGCATCACCGGACAATGGCTGGCCGACCGCCGCATCCGCAAGATCACCTTCACAGGCTCCACCGAAATCGGAAAGCAGCTGGCCCGCGGCGCCGCGGATCAAATGAAGCGGGTTTCCATGGAGCTGGGCGGACACGCGCCGTTCATCGTGTTTGAAGACGCCGACCTGGATCTGGCCGTCGAAGGGGCGATCGCGAGCAAGTTCCGCAACAACGGCCAAACCTGCATCTGCGCCAACCGCATCTACGTGCAGAAAAGCGTCAAGGAAGCCTTTGTGCAAAAGCTGAAAGCCCGCGTGGAAGCGCTCCGGATCGGCGACGGCATGGACGAGGCCGTGGACCTGGGGCCGCTGGTCGATCAGGCCGCCGTGCGCAAAGTCGAGGAACACGTCCGGGACGCCGTCGCCAAAGGGGCCCGGGTGGTGACGGGCGGGCGCCGGCTGGACGAACCTCCCTTTGCCAAAGGCTGCTTCTATGCGCCCACCGTTTTGGACGAGGCGGACGAAACCATGTTGATCTCCCGCGAGGAAACGTTCGGTCCGGTCGCGCCGGTCTACGCGTTCGAGACGGAAGAAGAAGTGATCCGGCGCGCCAACGACACGGTGTACGGCCTGGCCGCGTACTTTTACACCAATGACCTGTCCAGGGCGGCCCGTGTTTCGGAAGCGCTGGAGTACGGCATGGTCGGCGTGAACGATCCGGTGATGACCACCGTCCAGGGGCCGTTTGGCGGCGTAAAGGAAAGCGGCATGGGACGCGAAGGGGGCCCCGACAGCCTGCACGATTTTCTGGAAACGAAGTTTGTGTCCACCGTCATCCGCATTTGAAACGAATGAAAATCGCTTTTCCACAAGGAGAGAGCAAACCGTGAGCGCATTGGCCACCTTCAGAACCGCCGGCACGATCTGGTTCGGCGAGGGCGCGGCCCGGCAAATCGGCGAAGCGTGCAAACTGAAAAACCCGGATTTGTACGGAAAGCTGGAACCGTACCATCTTCCGACCGAATTCGTCATCCGCGAATCGTGCAAACCCGTCGAGTGACCGGCGTTGCGAATTATCCTTCTTCGGCAAAATGCCCAGCCCGAAGTCGTGAAGCAAGTCCGGGCCCCGCCACGGTTTCTTTCCCGCTCGCCGATGCGATAAAATGGACACGACACCACAAGCGAGGAGCATCGGCCATGATCTACCCCTATCACGGCAAGGAACCGAACATCCACCCGTCCGTTTTCATCGCGGATTACGTCACCATCTCGGGAGACGTGACCATCGGCGAGGACACCAACATCTGGTTCGGCACCGTCATTCGAGGGGATGTGGCTCCGACGATCATCGGAAAACGCTGCAGCATCCAGGATCTGAGCTGCCTGCACCAAAGCCCGGGCAACCCTCTGATCATCGAGGACGAAGTCATCGTCGGCCACAAGGTAATGCTGCACAGCGCGATCATCCGCAAACGGGCCCTGATCGGCATGGGGGCCATCGTCCTGGACAGGTCCGAAATCGGCGAAGGCGCCATCGTCGCCGCCGGAACCGTGGTGCCTCCCGGCAAAAAAATCCCGCCCCACACGGTGGTGATGGGCAATCCCGCGAAAGTCGTCCGGGAAGTGACGGACGAAGAGCGAAAGGACATGGACCGCATCGTCCGGCAATACGTCGAAAGAGGGAAGTATTATCAATCGCTGAAAAATCGAGTAGAAGGGGGCGGCCAGCCCCCGTCCTCTCACACACCACCTGACATGCGGGTCCGCACCAGGCGGTTCCGAAGAGTTAACGAAATGCCAAGTAACATTCAAGCATGCTGACCAGCCCTTGCGCCTGAAAATATCGGGTGTCAAG
>JGI12341J12878_1000270_pt1 | contig 23174 bp, 20 predicted proteins | sample Passage260B_FD_12878 | JGI IMG/M metagenome (IMG submission 12878)
ACACCGAAACCCGTGATGGCTACCTGACGGCCTCATTGGGTAACAAAATTACGTGAGTGATCCTTTTTCCTTCGGTAACATTTTTAAATGAGTTGACACGGAGGGCGGATCTTCCCTTTCCGATCACGCGTTCGCTCCGCCCCGGGCGGGCGGGCGTCCGGCGGCTTTGCGGCAGACGTAGCGGGTGAGCTCGGCGGTCATTTCATACAGCATGAAGGGCGTGATCAGATAAATGCCGTTGAAATGCTCCATCGCCGCGTCCAGGAGCTCGCGGGCGACGGCCAGCCCTTCCCGCCGGCCTTCTTCCCCCTCGAGGCCGCGCATGCGCTCCCGCACTTCGTCGGACAGCTGGATGCCCGGCACCTCGTTGTGCAGAAATTCCGCGTTCCGGCCGCTGGCCAGGGGCATGATGCCGATGAAGACCGGCACCGGAATGTGCCGGGTTTCGTCGGCGATCCGTTCGATCAGCTTCGGATCATACACGGGCTGCGTCATGATGAAGTCGGCCCCGGCTTCCACCTTCTTTTCCAGCCGGCGGATCGCCTTGTCAAGGTGTTTCACGTTGGGATTGAACGCCGCGCCGACGACGAACCGGGCGCGATGCCGGAGCGGTTTGCCGGAAAACGAGATTCCCTCGTTGAGCTGTTTGATCATGCGGATGATGTCAAAGGATGTCATGTCGTAGACGGAACTGGCCCCCGGCAGGTCGCCGAACCGCGCGGGATCGCCGGTCACGGCCAGCACGTGGTCGATCCCCAGGGCGTGCAGGCCCAGCATGTGCGACTGGGTGCCGATCAGGTTGCGGTCGCGGCAGGCGATGTGCACCAGCGGCCGGATGCCGACGCGCTCCTTCACCAGCACGCCGGCCGCCATGTTGCTCATCCGCGATACGGCCAGCGAATTGTCCGCCATCGTGAGCGCGTCCGCCCGCGCGTCTTTCAGGGCCGCGGCGCCCGCCATGAAGCGGGTGAGATCCAGATCGCGGGGCGGATCCAGTTCCACGATGACCGTATGGCGCCGGCGGACCAGTTCGACAAGGGTCGGCTCGCGTCCCGCCGGTTCGCGGCCATCCGGCCCGCGGCCGGCCGGTTCGGCCGCCTGAGCCGCATCCCGTGCCGATGCGTCCGCGGCGTCTTCGTCCGCTGCCTTTGCGATCCGAAACGTGACGGCGGGCGCGGATTTCGCCTCCGGCATATTTTCGACCGCCCGCGGCTTAGTCCGCGACGCATCCGCCGCCGCGCGCGCCGCCGCGTCCGCCGGGGTATCCGCCCGTTCCGCATCCGGGCCGGTTGCCGCCAAGCCCTCCGCCGGCGCATATCCCTTCAGGGCCCTGGCGACGGCGGCAATATGGGCGGGCGTCGTCCCGCAGCATCCGCCGATCAGGCGAACGCCCAGATCGGCGAACGTCCGCGCGGTCTCCCCGAAATATTCGGGAGGCGCGGAAAATACGATCCTGCCGTCCACGTAATCGGGCAACCCGGCGTTTGGAAACACCGAATAAGGCGCGCCAAGCGGGGGAAGTTCCGCAAACGCCCGGATCATCGCGCTGGGGCCTCCGCGGCAATTGAGGCCGACGGCATCCGCCCCCTCGCCGATAAGCCGGCGGAACGCCTCCGCCAGCGGCACGCCGTCCGGAGTGCGCGCCGGATCCTCCACGGCGAACTGGCAGATGACCGGGAGATCGCTTCGCTTTCGGGCCAGGCGGAGGACCATGGACAATTCCTCGAGATCGTAAAATGTCTCCAGGATCAGGCCGTCCACGCCCGCTCCAATGAGGGCGCCGAGCTGTTCCTCGTAGTCCCGCCGCCGGATGCTCGCGCCCGGCGCCGCCCGGCCCGGTCCGGTGCGGAACGGGCCGACCGCTCCGAGCACCCAGGCGCGGCCCGCGGCCGCCTTGCGGGCGACGGCCGCGGCGGCGGCGTTGATGTCTTCCGCCCTGCCGCCGAGACCGTATTTCTCCAGCTTCCATCGCTGCGCGGAATAGGTGTTCGTCTCGACGGCTTCCGCTCCCGCGTCGATGTACTGTCGGTGCACGTCGCCGACGATCTCCGGGCTTGTGAGGTTGAGCTCCTCGTGGGAGATTCCCACCGGAACGCCCAGTTGGTGCAAATACGTCCCCATCGCGCCGTCGCCTACGATCACGCGGCTGCGAAGGGCGGTTCTCAGGTCCGGTTTCATCCGCTTCCCATCCGTTTCCCCTTTTCGCAATCCGGCCCGGGCCCACACCGGGTTCCGTCCGGCCGGCAGCTTTTATGGTAGCATATTTGTTCCCCCGGCGTCATGCTTCGAACAAGGCCGGTTCAACGTCGCGTCCGGCTGTTGATTTTCCGCTCCCCCGCGGCTCCCGTCATCGCGGCGATGCCGCGGGCCGGACGCCAATTTTCCTGCGGCGCGCCCTTCTTCCCCCGATCACGCTGCCCGCTCCCGCCAGGAATGTGGGAATGCCGGCGGCCACGAACACCAGCGCCCAGTCGCGGAAACCGAGGGGAACCGTATGGAACAACGGCTGCAGCGACTCCACGTACAGCACCATAAGCAATAGCGCCAGGGACGACAGGACGGCCAGCACCAGAAACCTGTTTTCCAGGAGATTGCGGTGGAAAATCGAGCGCGAGCTGCGGCAATCGAACACGTGGATAAGCTGCGCCAGCACCAGGGTGGCGAAAGCGACGGTTTGCGCGTACATGAGCCGCTGCGGATCGTCTTCCGCGCCCCGCAGGGCGATGACGAACGCCCCCAGGGTGCACAGTCCGATGAGCACGCCGCGGCTGACGATTTTCCAGCCGAGCCGGCGGGCGAAAATGTTCTCCTTCGCGGGACGCGGCTTTTGCTGCATGAGGTCGCTTTCCGGCTGGTCGACGCCCAGGGCCATGGCCGGCAGGCCGTCCGTCACCAGGTTGACCCACAGGATCTGGATCGGCACAAGGGGCAGCGGCAGGCCCGCCAGCATCGCCAGCAGCATCGTCAGGATTTCGCCGACGTTGGAGGCGAGCAGGTAGCGGATGAACTTGCGGATGTTTTCATAGATGCCCCGCCCCTCTTCCACCGCGGCGACGATGGTGGCGAAATTGTCGTCGGCGAGCACGAGGGACGACGCTTCCTTCGTCACGTCCGTTCCGGCGACGCCCATGGCGATGCCGATGTCGGCGGACTTGACCGCCGGGGCGTCGTTCACCCCGTCGCCCGTCATCGCCACCACGTGCCCGCGGCGCTGCAGGGCCTGGACGATGCGCAGCTTGTGTTCCGGCGAGACGCGGGCGTAGACGGCGGTTTCTTCCGTCGCCCGTTCCAGCTCGCGGTCGTCCATCGCCGAAAGCTCCGCGCCGGTGAGCGCCCGCCCGTCCCGGGACAGAATCCCCAGATCGCGGGCGATGGCTTCCGCGGTGGCGCGGTGGTCGCCGGTGATCATGACCGTCCGGATGCCCGCCAGCCGGCACTTGCGGATCGCCTCCGCCACCTCGCGGCGCGGCGGGTCGATCATCCCCGCGAGGCCCACAAACACGAGCCCCGTTTCCGCTTCTTCGTCGCCGGCGGGATGTTCATCCGAAGCCAGATCCCGATAGGCGAAACCGAGCACCCGCAGCGCCCCGCCGGCCATTTCCTCCGCCGCCTGCAGCACCTTCCGGCGGATTGTCGGCGTCAGCGGCAGCACGTTTCCGTCCCAAAGCACATGGGAACAGCGGTCCACCAGCACATCCGGTGCGCCCTTCGCGCAGACCAGCCGGCCGCCCTGGTGGCGGACAATCACGGACATGCGCTTGCGGGCGGAATCGAACGGAAACTCTCGTTCCCGCTTGTACATCCGTTCCGCCGCCGACCGGTTCCAGCCCGCCTTTGCCGCCAGGACGAGCAAGGCCCCTTCCGTCGGATCTCCCCGGACCTGCCACCCGCTTCCCGTCTGTTCCAGGCGGGCGTTGTTGCACAGGGCCGCCGCCTGGGCCAGCCGGCGCAAGGCGGCGTTCTTCCGGACATCCGCCGGCCGCCCGTCATCCATGATCTGCCCCGCCGGGGCGTATCCGCTCCCTGTCACCTCCAGCGTGCGGCCCTCCAGCCACAGGCGGGTGACGGTCATCTTGTTCAGGGTCAGCGTGCCGGTTTTGTCCGAACAGATCACCGTGGCACAGCCCAGCGTCTCCACCGACGGCAGTTTGCGGACGATGGCCCGGCGGCGGATCATCCGCTGTACGCCGAGCGCCAGCGCGATGGTCACCACCGCCGGCAGTCCTTCCGGTATGGCCGCCACCGCGAGGCTCACCCCGGCGAGGAACATGTCCATGAGCGGCTGCCCGTGCAACACGCCGGCAACGACCACGACGATGGTAAGGGCGACGGACAGGGCGATGAGGATTTTGCCCAGCTGTTCCAAACGATGCTGAAGCGGCGTCAGCCCGGTTTCCGCGCTCTGGATGAGGTCCGCGATCTTGCCCATTTCGGTGGCGGCTCCGGTTTCCACGACGATTCCTCTGGCCGAGCCCTTGACGACCATGGTGCCGAGATAGGCCATATTCCGCCGGTCGCCGAGGGGAACATCCGCCGCCGCGATCGGTTCGGCGTGTTTGGACGCCGGCACGGATTCTCCCGTCAGCGCGGCTTCCTCCACCGCCAGTCCGTTAACGGCGACCAGACGGAGGTCCGCCGGCACCCGGTCTCCGCTTTCCAGGAGGACCAGATCGCCCCGCACCAGTTCCCGCGCCGGCACCCGAAGGATCTCGCCGCCGCGCACCACCCGGGCCGTGGGCGCCGACAGCTCCTTTAGCGCCTGAAGGGATTTCTCGGCCCGGTATTCCTGGAAAAATCCGAGCAGCCCGTTGAGCAGAATGATGGCGAGGATCGTGACCGCGTCCAGCATTTCCCCCAGAAACGCCGAAATGACGGCGGCCCCCGCCAACACCATCACCATGAAATCCCGGAACTGGTCCAGCAGCAAAACAAAGGAGGATTTCCTCCGCTTTTCCGTCCATTCATTGGGCCCTTGTTCCCCGAGCCGCCGCGCCGCCTCACCCGCCTCCAGCCCCGTCCGGAGATCGGTCATCAGCTCCGCCGCGGTTTCTTCCGCCGTGAGACGGTGCCACGCTTTCCCTTCCGCCCGCAAGTCGTTCATCCCTCCCGCATGCGGCCGTTCCGGCCCCGGGCCGGACAGCCCTTTCTCGACCATGTGTATTCAGACAAGCCGCAAAATAGCACGGGAGGGGTTTCCCGGGAGGCGCGCCTTGTGGCATCATTAACTGGGACCAACTTCGACGAAAATAAGCGGTCAACAGACAGGAGACGTGCCCCATGTCGCTGGACGGTTTGGCGATTCGCGCCCTTGTGCATGAACTTCAGGCCTGGAAGGGCGCCTTGATTACCAAGATATACCAACCCATCGAATTCGATCTGGTGCTGCATCTGCGCGGAGCGGCCGGCACCGGCCGGCTGCTCGTGTCGGCCAATCCTTCGCTTCCCCGCATGCATCTGACGGAACGGACACGGGAAAATCCGCAGGAACCGCCGATGTTCTGCATGCTGCTTCGCAAGCACTGCGAAGGAGGCGCGGTGGAAGCGATCCGCCAAAGGGGCCTCGAGCGGATCGTGGAAATCGACATTCGGCACCGCAACGAGCTCGGTGACCCGGTGCTGAAACGGCTGGTCGTGGAACTGACGGGACGCAACAGCAACATCATCCTGCTGGACCCGGCTTCCGGCACGATCCACGACGCGATTCGCCGCGTCACCCCGGCCATCAGCAGCTATCGCACGGTATTGCCCGGCGGAAATTACGTGCCGCCGCCGCCCCAGAACAAGCGCGATCCGCTTGAAGAAAGCGAAACCGGCTTCCGCGAAGCCATGGGCGGACTGCCGGCGGACGGCGCGCCCGCGGACCTGGAGCGGACACTGGTCGGCGCGTACGCCGGCATCGGTCCGCTGCTGGCCCGGGAAATCGTGCACAGAGCCGACGGGAAATCCGCGGAACTGTGGAACGCCTTTCGCGCCGTCATGCGGGACGCCGCCGACCACCGCTACCATCCCGTCATCGTTCATGCCCCCGACGGCAAAACCGTCTTTTCCGTCTTCGACCTGACCCACCTGACGGGGGATAAGCGAAGCTTTCCCGGCGTGCAGGCGTGCATGGAAACCTATTTCCGGGACAAGGCGGAACGGGAATACGTCCGCCAGCGGACGGCGGAATTGGTCCGGGTCGTTTCGGGAGAGATCGCCAGAAACGAACGCAGGATCGCACGGCTTCGGGAGACGCTGGAAGAAGCCAGGGAAGCGGACAAATACCGCCGCTACGGCGAACTGCTCACCGCCCATCTCCACGCGGTGACACGCGGCGACGAGCGGGCGGAAGTGGTCGATTATTACGACGAAGCGCAGCCGGTCGTCTCCATCCCCCTCGACCCGCAGCTCTCCCCGAGCGAGAATGCGCAGCGCTACTTCCGCAAATACGCGAAGCTGAAAAACAGTGTCGCGGCGGCGACGAAACAGCTGGAGGAAGCGGAGGCGGAGATCCGTTACCTGGAGTCGGTCCTGCAGGCGCTGGAAACCGCGGGTCCCGAAGACATCGCGGAAATCCGGGAAGAACTGGCCGCCCAGGGATACATTCGCGGGGATCGCCCCTCCGGCGCCGGCGGGAAAAACGGGAAAAAAAAGAACGGCCGTCCGGCCGTCCTGAATTTCGTATCCAGCGAAGGCGTCCCCATCCTGGTCGGCAAAAACAACACGCAAAACGACTATTTGACCTGCCGCCTCGCCGCTCCCGGCGACACGTGGCTGCACGCCAAGGACATCCCCGGCTCCCACGTCGTCATTCGCGGTTCCTCCTTCGGCGAAGCGACCCTTCGCGAGGCGGCGATGCTGGCGGCCTATTACAGCCGGGCGCGGCATTCCGGCAACGTGCCGGTGGATTACACCCTGATCCGGCACGTCCGCAAGCCTTCCGGCGCCAGGCCCGGCTTCGTCATCTACGACCGTCACAAAACGCTGTTCGTCACTCCGGACGAGGCGGTTATCCGCGATCTGGCGGCCTCTTCCGGCGCGTCCGGCGGCAAACGGGAACCGTAATCGGACGGACCGGCGGACGGGGCGTCGGCGCGGTCGGCTTTAAGGAGTCCGGCCGGGATTACATGATCCGGCCGGCATCCCGGAATGAACCCTTTCCGGTTCATTCCGGGATCTCTCATCATCAGATCAGTGATATTCATAAAAGATCACCCGGTCGTCTTCGACTTTCCGGAACGTAAACTGCCTGCCGTTCACGGTAAAGGTGACATCGCCGTCCCATCCGGATTCGGCCTGTTGAATCTCACGCAGCATGTCATCCCCGCGTCCGCCAGACAAATAGTCCAAGGACGCAAGATAAAATTCTTTTGCGTAGGTTTCGGCAGCTTCGTTGGTGTAAATGAGCAGTATTTGTGGGTCTTGATACGGGTTCACGCTCAATCCAAACCCTGCTTTATGAGGCGAATCAAAAATCCCCATCTTTGTGTCCCTTTTCGTTTTCTCAAACTCCTGTTGATCCATGTAAATGGACACACCGGTGTTCCCATACTCCACAAAACCCGTTACGGGCGTTTTCCTTGCAAGATCAATAATCTCTTTGGCAATCCTGCATTTCTCCAGATCATCAAAAATCTCAATCTCGCCAAGCGTGGACACCGTGTGGCACACGCCCGTCAGATCCGGTACGAAAGGCGTCCGGAGGGATGGATCGCGCAGGCGCAGCACCATCGTCACGGCCTCGGCGCGCGTGACGTAGCGTTTCGGATAGAAACGGTCGTTCCATCCCTGCATGAGCCCGGCCAACATGACCGCGGCCCTGTAATCCCCTACTTCCGAAAGCGAAAAATCCGAAAGCGCGTAATGGGCTTCCTAAAGTCGTATGTGGGCGGAAAGGCCGTGGAATACCTGGACAGGTACCCCGATTCAAACGCCAGGTCAATGAACGGCTGCGCCCAATAGCCGGTCTTTGCGGCCTGGAATTCAAACCCCGTCGTAATGACGGCATTGACCAGCTTCCAGGTAAATCCCGGCTGGTACGCTTCCGCCCGGTCGAACCATTCCTTGTCCCAATCCCGGCGGATGTTGCCGTTTGAATCGGTGTATTCCCGGATGTGCGCCCGGTAGATCATGGCCAGCAGCTGGTCCGCCTGCACGATGTCCTCCGGGCCGAACCGTCCGTCGGGGTATCCTTCGACGATGCCGAGCTGCACGGCCTTTTCGATGGTCTCCCTGGCCCAATGCGTCTCCGGAACGTCCCTGAACCCGCCGGCCGGCGCTTCCGCCGTCTGGCCGACCGAAAGGACCGGCGGGGACATGAGGACGCCCCCGGCGACAAGCGCAAGGAAAAATACGAAGACCTTCCTTCTCACGAAATCACCACTTCCCTTTTTTCTTGAAAGACAAATGTTCCGGCAAGCCATCGCCGCGGCGTCCGCCGCCGGGGCCGGACAAAGAAAAAGGGAACCCCTCGGGTTCCCGTCAGGCCGTCTTCTATGCCCCCGACAGCTGGCCGCCGGATGAAGGCCGGTCGAAATCCAGTTCGTTGCGCAACGACCGCTCCACCTTGTGGACATAGGGCAGCCGGTGCACGTGGCGGATGGTTTCCTCCGCCGTGTCTGCGTTGAGATACAGGACCGCGTAGTTCATTCGGCGCGACATGTAGTGGACGGTCCCGTATTTCTCCAGGCCTCTGGCCGCTTTCCAGTCGGAGAACCAGACGATGTAGCCGACGCGTTCGACAAACATCGGCTCCTCCCTCCCCGATTCATCCGTAGCAATCGCCGGCGCACATGCAGCGCCCTCCGGTTCCGCATCCCGCCGGCGCCGCGTCGTCGTACGGGACCTTGACGGTGTCCGACACGGCGCGGGCCAGCGTCAGCGATACCTCGTAAAGCAAACGGCCGAGGGCTTCCTCAGCCGCCTTGTATTTCCGGATGGTCTCCACCTCGTCCAGCTTCCGTTGACAGGCTTGCACCCGGTCCAATGCCTCGCGGTAATCGGGATGGAACCGGCCGAAACGTTCGCATGCTTCAAATTTTTCCTTTGCCCGCACAAATTCCCGGATCACGGCCTGGGCCCCGGCGTCCTGCCGCAGCTCTTCCTTCCGGAGCAGATATTCGCGCACGCAGACCGACCGCTTGATCATCTCGCCCAGCTCGGCGGCCATCGTCCACAGCGCGACCGTGTCGGTCCCTTCTCCTTCCCGCGCCTCGCCGGACTCCGGCAGGACGGGAACGGTCTGTTCGGGCGTTTCCGTCACATGGGCCAACGGTTCCACCTCCTCTTCTGATTAAGCATTGTATTCATCATACCACATCGGAAGGCGGCCCGGTCAATCCCGGGGAAGCAGAATGCACAGTTCAGCCGTCTCGCAAGAGCGGATGACGGCCGGGCGAACCTCCCAGAACGGTTCCCCCGCCCCGTGCCGCTCTCCGGCCGTCGCGCCGCCGCAAGCCGGCCCCCTGTCCGACGCCGGCTTTCGTTCCCGGATGAAGCCGCGGGCTTCCCACCGATCCGCCGTCCGTTCAAACCCCAGCGGCACGAACTCGAATTCCCCGCCGCCGGCAGACAGCCGCAGGGCGGTACGCCAGGCCAGCGCCTGCTGAACGACAAGACCCGCGGTGGAAGGATGGTAACGGCGCATCGCGCGGAGCCAGGATGGGGGCACGGCCCCGATTCCGGGAAACAATTCTTCCAGGTCGTCTCCGGGGAACAGCCCGTCCTGCGCGTCTTCCCGGCCGGACCGCGTACGGATCGACGGTGCGGACGGAACGCGGTCCACCTGTCCGGACGACGTGCGGCTTGCCAGTGCGGGCGGAACACGATTCACCGGTCCGGAAGACATGCGGTTTTCCGGATCTTTTTCCTCCGTCGGCATCCCCTCCTGCCTTGCTGCACGGCGGAAGTCGGAAGGCCGGACGCCGGACGCCGGCGCCGTTTCGGCAAACCAGTCCGCGAGCGCCGCCTCCACCGGGGCGGGAAGCGGAGCTCCGGATTCCCGTTCCAGAAAGGAAACCACCTCATCCCGCCCGTATCCGAACATTTTCGCCCGGGCGCACCCCGCCTGCGTCAGTCGATAAACAAACACTTCGTCCGCGGAAGTCCGCTCCGCGACCCGTTCCAGCTCAAAACGGCAGCGAAGGCCGGCTTCCGGCAGCACCCACACTTCCAGGTCCGGAAGCACACGCAGAGCGGGAATCCGCCCGTCGCTTTCTTCCGGCGGCTTTTTCCGGCGGAACACCCGCTCCCCGCGCCAGGATCCCCGCTCCAGCCAGCCGCAGGATGCCATGAAGGCCGTCCAGGCTTCCAGCGCGCCGGCGTCCGCTCCGGTCCCCGCCGCGTCGGCCAGACAAAACCACCGCCCGGCCGGGAATCGCGCGAGCGCGCAAGCCGCGAAAAACAAAGCGGGATCGCGGGACGCGTACCGCTCCGCCAGCAGGGCGCGCAGCGCATCGTCCGCTTCGCTCCGCCCGAGCGCCAGCCAGGCGGAAAGCCCGGAGGGATCCACCGCGATGCGTTCCGGCTCCCGTTTCAACACGCCGCATTCCAAGCCGAGATCAAGGGCCATCGCCAGCTGAAGCGGCAGGCCGCCGGATGCCGTCCGTCCGCCGTCCCGCGCACCGTCCCGCGCACCGTCCCGCGCACCGTCCCGTGCGCCGTTCCGCACGCCGTCCCGTGCGTCGTCCCGTCCGCCGTTCCGTACGCCGACAGCGGCCCCCTCCTCGCCTCCGGCCGCGATGTCCGGCGGCACAGGCACTCCGGCCAATTCCGCCTCCGTCAGCCGCATTTCCGCGGCCAGCCGGGCTGCCGCAGGACGGTGAAAGCCGCCCTTCCGGGTCAAAGGAAGGCCGCCGCACCGTTCCAGCGCCGCCCAGACGAGCATGAGTTCCAGGGACAGCGGCAGACGGTGCGCCGCGGCATCCCGCCTGATCCACACCTCCTCGTCCGGCGGCAGCGGATCGGCTTGCACCGGAAAAAGCACCCCATGCCACCGAACCGCTTCAGCCGCCGGAAGGCGCCAGGTGCGGTCGCCCCAGGGCGGGCTCCGTTCCTCGAGCACGCCGATCCGGACGAGGCGGCGGATCGCCAGGCGAATCTCCGCCCCGGTCCACGGCCCCTCCGCGGCCCATCCGGCGAGCTGCCCGCCGTCAAACGGCATGGCACCGAACCCGGCCAAGATCCGGCGCAACAGCCATCGTTCCGCATCCGACCATTCGTGCATTACGTCCACCATTCCGTCTCGTAGACGTACCCCTGCTCCAGCAAAAATTGTTTCCTTCTGCGGGAAAATTCCCGTTCCACCGTTCCGTCGCTGACCAGCGTATAGAACGACGCGGCGGAATTCTTCGGCCTGAGAATCCGGCCCAGCCGCTGCGCTTCTTCCTGCCGGGAACCGAAGCTGCCGGACACCTGGATGGCGACGCTGGCGTCGGGCAGATCGACGGCGAAATTGGCCACCTTTGACACGGCAAGGGCCCGGATTTCGCCGCGGTTGAACCGGTCATACAGCCGCTGGCGCTCCTCGTGGGGCGTTTCCCCCGTCACCAGGGGGAGGGAAAAGATGTCGGCCAGTTCCTTGAGCTGGTCCAGATAATGGCCGATGATGAGAGTGGGTTCGCCCGCATGGCGTTCCAGCAACCGCCGCACCGCTTCCGCCTTGCGCGGGTTTTCCCCGGCCAGGCGAGGGCGCTCGCCGCGGGGCGCGGCGGCGTATCGGGCGGCCGCCGCTTCGTCCATGGGCACGCGCACTTCCGTGCAGCGCGCCCTCGCGATGAATCCCGCCCCCTCCACGGCGCGCCAGGGCAGCTCGTAACGCTTGGGGCCGATCAGGGCGAACACGTCGGTTTCCCTGCCGTCCTCCCGCACCAGGGTGGCGGTCAGACCCAGCCGCCTGGCGGCTTGCAGCTCCGCCGTCATGCGGAAAACGGGGGCCGGCAGCAGATGGACTTCGTCATAAATGATGAGCCCCCATTCGCGGTCCATGAACAGGCCCCTGTGCAGGAACGGACCGGTCTTCGAGCGCCGGCGGGTGAGCACCTGGTAGGTGGCGACGGTGACCGGGCGCACCTCTTTTCGCTCGCCGGTGTATGCTCCCACTTCGTCGGAAGTCAGCGTCGTCCGCAAGGTCAGTTCGCGGATCCACTGCCGGACCGAAGTGCCGTTGGGCGTCAGGATCAGGGTTTCGCATTGGAGGCGCACGAGGGCGCCCATGCCGACCCACGTTTTTCCGGCGCCGCAGGGCAGCACGACGACGCCGCTGCCGCCGTCCACAAACGCATCCACCGCCTCCTGCTGGTAGTCCCTCAGACGCGGAGGACACCCCGTGCCGTCCGACTCCCGGAACGCCACGGACAGCGGACCGCCGGCCCGGTAGCCGGCTTCGTCAATGACGGGCAGGCCGGCCGCGGCCATCGCCTGCTTGAACAGTCCCCTTCCTTCGGGACGAACCGCCGCCGTCCGTTCATCGACCTCCGCTTCCAGCCAGCGGGCGGCTTCTTCCGTTTCCCGCGCCAGGGACAGATCGGAAGGCGCGGCGCATTCCAGGAGCAGCCGTCCTTCCCGGGTGACCAGGCGAAACCGGCCGTAAACGGCGATTTGCCTCCGCACCTCTTCGGCCAGGGCCGGCGGAACGCCGTTTCCGGTCCATGCTCCGAGTTTCCCTAGGAGGCCGTCCGCCGTCCAACCGGCGGCCGCCGCGTGCCAGAGGGAAAGCGGCGTCAACCGGTACGTATAGAGATCGCCCGGGCACTTGACCAGTTCGGCCACCCCGTGAAGGAAATCCCTGAGCTCCGCGAAATCCGGGTGCCGGCCGTCGGCAAGCAGCAGGCCGTCGGACTGAATCCAGAGCGGGGCGCTTCTGCCCATGTGGCAACCTCCTTCATCCTACCCCATCATTTTGGACAAGGATGCGCCCGGCCATGCGATCCCCATTCGCCCGCCATTGAGAAAGAGATTGCGCCAGCGTTCGAAGCCTCCCCCTTCGCCTGGCTGGTAGACCGCGGCCCTTTCCTCACCCTCCATGCCATCATCGACGACGCCACCGGTGAACTCGTCACCGCCGTCTTCCGCCCCACCGAAACCCTGGAAGGCTACACAACCGCCATGATCGACGCCCTCCGGAAAAAAGGAGTCCCGCTGGCCCTCTACAGCGACCAGCGCTCCATCTTCCATCCGCCCAAGGGAAAAATTACCCTCGAACAGGAACTGGCCGGCCAAAAGCAATTCCTTTCCACCTTCGGTCAGGCCATCGCCGATTCTACATCCGGACGAGCGTCAAAACCTGCTGAAGAACGAAAAAAAAGGGAGCTGGGCGAACTTACGTATTTGCTCGGATTCCCGCTCCGTGCTGGCCCGCAACAGGCAGGGCATCTTTTTTTTGCCGCTCACCGGGCGGCCCTTCGGAAACCGGCCGCCTGCGCTTCCTCTTCCGTGCAGAACCACCTTTCCGCAATGGTGATGTCGTAATATTGCCCTCCGGGGAGGTGGTAGATTTTTTCCCCGCGGGAATTGATATTTCCCTTGATCCGCGGGTTCGCGCAGGAAGCGTCGGAGGCTTCGCCGCCCGCTCCTGGCCCGCCGGAATTTTCGCCCGCGTCGCCTCCCCACAGGCCGCGTCCGGATTCCCTTGCCTGCCGTTCAAGCTCCAGAAATTTTTCGGCGAACGTCACGTCCGGCGGCACGGTCATGACCCCCGCGTAGCCTTCCCGAAGCAGCGTTTCGTTGAACATCACCAGATCGCCGGCGACAAACACGTACCGGAGCAGTCTTCCGTACCGGTCGGTGTCGCTGACGTCGCGGAACTGGTACACGGCCTTTCCTTCCAGCCGGACGCGGGCGAATTCCCGGGCCGCTTCGCCGAGCTCGCGCTCCTCCCCCTTCAGTTCGGGCGCGTTCACGCCGATGAGCCGCACCCTTTGCCCGCCCGCCGTTTCGTATGTATCGCCGTCCACAACCCTGGCCACCGTGTCCTTTGTCCAACTTTTTCCCGCAAGCTGCGGATATGTTTTGAAGACGGTATCGACGAAGGCGTCCGAAGCCGGCGCGGGCGCGCATCCCGCGAACGCCCACCCGGCCAGGGCAAGCAGGACCGCAAAAAACGCCGCAAAGCGCACCCTTCCCGCCGGCGCCGGTAACGCCGCAAGCAGCGCCCCAGGCCGGCGGCCGGCGGTCTTGTCCGCTGTCCGTTTCCCCATGGTGACTCTCCCCTCGCAATACACCGCTCATGCACGCCGGCGGCTCAAGGCGCCGGCAAACCAAAAGTTCGCCTTCCCGGGCGGGAGGCGAACCTTTTCCGAAAATTCCGGCGTGGCTCCAATTTTTCAGCGGGCGTAGAAAGGTTCCCGGTGTTCGTGTTCGGAAATGCCTTCCAGGGCTTTTTCCGCCTCGTCTCCGGAACGTTCCCGCACCGCCAGATCGCCCAGCGAAACGACACCGATCAGTTCTCCGTTTTCGACCACCGGCAGGCGGCGGATCTGGCTCGCGGCCATCTTGCGGGCGGCCTCCTCCACGGAAGCGGACGGCTCGATCGTCACCGCCTTGTGGGTCATTACGTTGCGCACCTCTTCGGAACCCGGATGCTTCTCGGCGTAGCCCCGGACGACCAGGTCCCGGTCGGTCACGACCCCCAGGAGCCTCCGGCCGTCCACCACCGGCAGGAATCCGACGTCGTTGTCCCGCATCTTGACCGCGCACTCGAAAATGGAGTCGCCGGGCGAGACGGTGACGCAGTCGGTCGTCATGATGTCCGCGACGGTTTTCATGGGCATCCTCCTTTCAGACGGCGATACGTGTAGCATGGCCCGAAAGGAGGCGGTCCATGCGCGGAAAATGCGCGCTGTCCGGCCCCGTCCTCAGGACGCTTCCGCCGCGTCATCCGCCACGGCGATGAGCAGCCGCGCCGCGGCAAACATCGCCTTCTCCTCGATATCGAAAAGGGGGTGGTGATGCGGCGCCGACGAACCGTCCGGACGGCCGGCGCCGACGAAGAAATAGCAGCCCGGCCTTTCCCGCAGATAGTAGGAAAAATCCTCTCCCGCCATGATCCGGTCGCACTCGGTCACCTTCCAGCCGCCATCCAGCGCGGAAGCCACGCGGAAAAACCGCGCCGTCTCCTTTGGATCGTTGACGACGGGAGGGTACCCTTCCATGAATCGGAACTCATGCCGCGCGCCGTGCAGGGCGCACACATGGGCGGCCGTTTCCTCCAGGCGGCGGCGGATGACATCGCGCGCCTCCTCCGTAAAGGTGCGAACCGTTCCGCCGATGCGGCAGGTTTCGGCGATGACGTTGTTGGCCGTTCCGGCGGCGATCCGCCCGACGGTCACCACCGCCGCGTCCAGCGGGTTCACATTGCGGGAAACGATGCTCTGGATCACCGTCACCAGGTGCGCTCCGGCCAGCAGGGCGTCGGAGGACAGATGGGGCATGCCCGCGTGCCCGCCGCGTCCTGTGATTTCGATCTCGAATTCGTCCGGCGAGGCCATGACCGGACCGGGACGCGTCGCCACGACGCCGTAAGGAAACGGCGTCCACAGATGGCAGCCGAACACGGCCGCCACCCCGTCCAGGGCGCCTTCCCGGATCATGGCGGCGGCTCCTCCGGGCAGCGTTTCTTCCGCGGGCTGGAACAGAAACACCCGCGTCCCCGCCGTTTCCTCCCGGCGGAGGCTGTAGTAGCGGGCGACGGCCAGAAGCTGCGCCGTGTGCCCGTCGTGCCCGCAGGCGTGCATGACGCCCGGCGTCCGGGAGGCGTAATCGCACGTCTTCTGGTCCTGGATGGGCAGCGCGTCGATATCCGCCCTGAGCGCCACGGTTTTTCCGGGCCGGGCGCCCCGCAGCGTGCCGATCACGCCGGTGCCGGCGACGCCGCGCCTGACTTCCAGCCCCCAGGATTCCAGAAGGCCGGCGATCATTTCAGACGTTCGAAATTCCTCAAAGGAAAGCTCGGGATGGCGGTGAAAATGGCGCCGCCACTCCACCATGTCCGGTTCCAGCGCGCGAATCGTTTCCTCCGACAGCACTCCGTTTGCGCCCCCCTTCTATTCCCATTTTACCATTGTAAAAAAACGTTCGCATTCCGGCCCCATTTTGCCGCTCCGTGCGGCTTGCGCAACCTCTCCAAACCGTCTAATATGGGAAATGGACAATTGCGCCGAAGATCATGCGTCCAATACGGGAGGAACCGAACGATGATTCTGGAAAACACCGGTTTGAACGGGCTGCGCAGCGATCTGGCCCATCTCGACGAATCCGCCGAGAAACTCGGCTTCGTCCGATGGCAGTGGGAATACCGCCGGGCCACCTACGACCTGAAACTGCACGAACCCAGGACCGGTTCGGACTACTACCTGCGCATCAACACCCGCGCGGTGGAAGGCAGACTGGAAAACCCCGACGCGATTCTGGAAATCGAATCCGTCTACATCGGAAGGCATACGTTTCCCCACGGGCTGGACTACGAATCGCCGATACCCGCTCCGGTTCTGGAAGCCGCGGAACGCAGCGCCCGGCAACTGAAGGAGATGCTCGCCTGAGCATCCGGGAGGTGCGCGGATGAACGCCCCCGCCACCGGACGGCGCGGGACGCCGGACTTTCTGCTGCTGATCCTGACCCTGATCCTCGTCGGCTTCGGCATCGTGATGGTGTTCAGCGCCAGTTCCAGCATGACCGCCGTCATGGAGCGGTTTGGCAACGATCCGCTGTATTTCACCCGGCGGCAGCTCATGTTTGCCGGCGTCGGCACGGTCATGATGCTGATCCTCATGAACATCCGCTACGAGCGCTACAAAGTCTGGTTTGCGCCTTTCCTGCTGGTCACGCTGGTCTTGCTCGTAGCCGTGCTGTTCACCGGGGAGATCAACGGGGCGCGCAGCTGGATCGTCGTCGGCCCGTTTTCCATCCAGCCGACGGAATTTGCCAAAATCGCCCTCATTCTTTATCTGGCGGCCATCATATCCAGAAAGCAGGAGAAATTCCGGGAGTTCAAGCGCGGGCTCTTGCCCGCCTTGCTCGTGCCCGGGCTCGTCGCGGGACTTATCCTGGTGCAGCCGGACCCGGGATCGGCGGCGGTGCTGGTCGCCGCCGTGGCCGTCATTCTCGTCGTGGGCGGCGCCAATCTGCTGCACGTGGCCCTGACCGGGTTGGCCCTCGCCGGCGCGGGCGGGCTGGCGCTCGGCGTCTACATGCTGCTCAACCCCGGTTTTGACGGCGGCTTCCGCATGAGCCGGCTGACCGCGTTCCGCGACCCGTTCGCCGACGCCCAGGGCGCCGGCTACCAATTGCTCCGGTCGCTGGAAGCGTTCGGCCACGGCGGGCTGACCGGCACCGGCCTGGGCAACAGCGTGCAGAAGCTGTTCTACCTGCCGTACGCGTACAACGATTTCATCTACGCGGTGATCGCCGAGGAACTCGGATTCATCGGCGCGTCGCTGTTCATTCTGTTTTACCTGTTCTTTCTCTGGCGGATGCTGGTGGTGGCCCTGCGCTGCCCCGACCTGTTCGGCACCCTGTTCGGCGTCGGCATGGTCACCCTTGTGGCGGTGCAGGCCCTCGTCAACATGGGCGGCGTCAGCGGCGCCATTCCCATCACCGGCGTCACACTGCCGTTCGTCAGCTACGGCGGTTCCTCGCTGCTGTCGCTCATGATGGGAATGGGCGTCCTGCTCAGCATATCCCGGGAATACAACCGGCTGCAGGGGCAGGAAAAATCCCTCTGAAAAACGCAAGGCGTTTCGCGCCTGCCCGTACCGGGCGGCGGAAACGCCTTTTTCACGCTTCTTCGGCGACGCCCGCGGAATCTCCGGGTTTCCGCCAAACCCCTACTTCACCCGCTGCGGCGGCGGTTCCTCCGGCTCCTCGTCCTTGAACGAGACGCCCTCGACCTTCACGTTGACTTCCACAACGCGAAGTCCCGTCATGTTTTCCACCGCTTCGCGGACGTTCTGCTGCAACCGGCGGCATACTTCCTGGATCGGCACGCCGTATTGCACGATGACGCGCAGGTCGATAGCCGCCTCCAGCTGGCCCACTTCCACGGAGACGCCCTTCTGCGCGTTGCGGCCGCTCAGGCGCTTGGCCAGCCCTTCGGAAATCCCGCCGGACATGGCGGCGATTCCCGGCGTCTCCAGCGCGGCCAGCCCCGCGATGGTGGCGACCACGTCGTCGGAAATGCGGATTTGCCCCTGCCCTTCGTGCGTTTCCGGGTGATCCGTCATCGGAATCCACTCCCTCGCCCAAGGCTGCTTCCATTTTACCGGAAGCCGGGACGCCGGCGCAAGGATGCGCCGGGCCTCCGCCCTCCTTTACCGGCCTTCCGCCAGACGGTCGAGAAAGGCGTTCAACGCCGCCACGGCGGGTTCAAGATGCCGCTCCGCGTCCCGAAGCATGTGTTCCGCCGGCTGGATGAACGGTTCCCCCGCCGCGATCTCGTGGCCGCAGTTTTCCAGCATCAGCCGAAGGTTGTCCTCCAGCATCTCCATGTGGAACTGAAAGCCGAAGACGGAGTCCCCGTACGCGAACGCCTGATTCCGGCAGGCTTCGCTGGACGCCAGCAGCTTCGCCCCCGGGGGCAGGCTGAAGGTTTCGCCGTGCCAGTGGAAGACCGTGGTCGTGCGCGCCAAAGATGCGAAATGGGGCATCTTCAGCGCGGCGTCCGTCCATTCCACCGGGAACCAGCCGATTTCCTTCCGGCCGTTGGGATAGACTTCCCCGCCCAGCACTTCCGCGATCAACTGGGCGCCCAGGCAGACGCCGACGACCGTCTTTCCGTCCCGGACCGCTTCCGCGATGCAACGCTTTTCCGCCATGAGCCACGGGTATTCCGCCTCGTCGTGCACGCTCATGGGGCCTCCCATGACGATGAGCCAATCCCAATTGCCGGAAGGCGGCGGCTCCTCCCCCGCGTACAGCCGCGTGACGGAACATTCGTGACCCCTGCTTTCCGCCCACTTCAGGATGGCGCCGGGATTCTCGAAAGGCACATGCTGGAAAAACCGGATGCGCAACCGTCCGCTCTCCTTTCCCGAAACATGCATGAAAAAAGGACGGCCTCCGGGTTGCCCGGCGGTCATCCTTCCGCTTTTTCCATCGCTTCGTACAAGAGAGCGAGATTCCGTTCCAGCTGTTTGACGAGGGATTTGCCTTCGGCCTCTTCCACGAGTCCCGCGCGGACGGCGAAATCGACCACCCGCGAAAAACCGTAGATTTGCGTGTCCAGCACTTCCTCATAAACCGGACACTTGCGGGTGGTCAGGTTCTCCATCTGCACGGAAATGAGCTGCTGAATTTTATCCATATCGTCCTTGAGCAGACGCATCACTTTTTCTTGCAAAAGTTCCGTCACGCCCGACACGTTCATGGCCACTCCCCCTCTCTCTCGACTCGTCCGGGCCGGCGATGCCGTCCCTTTCATATTAGACGAAATCGGGCGCGCATACAAGAACGCCGAAAGATTCCCAAAAAAACAAGTCCCGCCTCAAAACGGGACCGTGTTCCGCGCCAATCCGCGCCTTTGGTTCATTCCGCCAGCTTGACGTCCAGATTGTGCTTGGCAAATACCGCCAGCATTTCCGCCTTCGCCTGTTCGGCGTCGGGGCCGTGGATGTGCAGTTCGTAGGTTTTCCCGCCGACGAGGGTGGTGAAAAGTCCCAGGATGCTTTTGACGTCGATGTACTTGTTCTCCGCCTGAAGCACGATGGACGAACGGAACTTGCTGGCCGTCTGGGCCAGCTCGGCAATGGCCGCGTGGCCGGACATGGCGATCCCTCCGTGAAAATTTTTCGTCTCTCTATTTTCATCATACTCCGACCCGCGGTTTGCGGCAAGAAAAATTTGGCGGTCAAACCAAACGTTCGGGATTCAGCCCCTCCAGCGCGGGATGGACAAAACGGCCGTCCTTGCGAATGAGCACGCCGTCGAACCAGACTTCCCCGCCGCCGTATTCCGGACGCTGGATGAGCACCAGATCCCAGTGGATGGCGGAACGGTTGCCGTTGTCCGCTTCCTCGTATGCTTGCCCCGGTGTGAAATGCAGGCTGCCGGCGATTTTTTCGTCAAACAGGATGTCGTTCATCGGATGCAGGATGTGGGGATTGAACCCCAGGCTGAACTCGCCGGCGAAGCGGGCCCCCTCGTCGGTGTCCAGCAGGGCATTGATGCGGGCGGTGTCGTTGGCCGACGCCTCCGTGATGCGTCCGTCCCGGAAGGTGAGGCGGACGTTTTCGTATTTGAAGCCGTTGTAGACGCTCGGCACGTTGAACGTGATCGTGCCGTTCACCGAATCGCGCACCGGCGCGGTGTATACTTCTCCGTCGGGGATGTTGCGGCGTCCGGAGCATTTCACCGCGCCAATCCCCTTGATGGAGAACGTCAAGTCGGTGCCGGGCCCCGTGATGCGCACCCGGTCCGTCCGGTCCATGAGCTCCTTCAGCGGGTCCATCGCCCGGTCCATTTTGGCGTAATCGAGGTTGCACACGCGGAAATAAAAGTCCTCGAACGCTTCCGTGCTCATGCCCGCCAGCTGGGCCATGGACGGGTTCGGGTAGCGGAGCACGACCCACTTGGTCTTTTTGACGCGGCGCTCCGAATGGACCGGATGGCGGTATCCGGTGTCGTACAGCCGCATCTTCTCCGGGGGCACGTCCGCCAGTTCGCTGGCGTTGTCCCCCGCGCGGATGCCGATGTAGCCCTGCATGAGCTCCATCCGCTTCAGATCGTATTCCTTCCAGACCGCGATCTGTTCCGGCGTGGCGTGAAGCAGCAGCGTCCGGAGCACCGCGCGGTCTTCCAGCGTCACGAAGGGACGGCCGCCGCGCCGGGCCACCTCTTCGATCAGGCATTTCACCAGCTCCGTGTCCCCGCCGATCATCTCGATCAACACGTTTTCGCCGGGTTGAACGTCGATGGAATAATTCACCAGCTGTTGCGCCAGCGTTTTGAGCCTCGGATCTCTCACTCCCGATTCCTCCCGTCTGTTGCCGAAATGCGCATTGCGAACCGTTCAGGCCAGGGCGATGCGGTTGCGGCCGCCTCGTTTCGCGTCGTAAAGGGCCGTGTCCGCCCGGGCGAAAAGCGAATCGATGATATCCCCCAGGTCCAGCCCGTCGCCGGTCTTCCATTCCGCCAGGCCGCAGGATACGGTGACGGGAGGCCGGGTTTCCCCTTCGACCCGCTTGCGGATGCGTTCCGCGACCTTGACCGCCAGGTCCAGTTCCAGTTTCGGGAAATAGACGGCCAGCTCGTCGCCGCCCCAGCGGGCGGCGATATCGGTCTCGCGGATGGAACCTGACACGATGCCGCTCACCTGGACAAGCACCGCGTCCCCCGCCTGATGCCCGAAGGTGTCGTTGATCTCTTTGAAGTGGTCGATGTCGATGAGCAGCAGCGTCCCCGCGCCGTCCTTGGTGAGCCTTCGCTGGACGATTTCGTCCAGGTAGCGCCGGTTGTACATCCCGGTCAGGTTGTCGGTGATGGACAGCCGGCGGACCTCTTCGTGCAGCCGGGCGTTGGACAGCGCCAGGCCCAGATGGATGGAAAGAACATTCAACAGTTTGTAGTTTTCATAGGAAAAATAATGCGGTTTCCGGTGGGCGAGCAAAACGGCGCCGTTCATTTCCCCCTTCATCATGAGCGGGGTGGCGAGCAGCGAGCGCGAACCCGTCAGTTCCATGAAACGCGAACGGACGGGTGTCCTCACCCGGTAATCGGACAGGATGATCGGTTCCCGGGAACGCCACAGCACCCCGCAGAAGCCGCTGTCCGGGGACAGCAATTCGCCGGCCAATTTGTCCACGTTGGTGGTGATCACCACGAACTGGTCGGTGTGCGGGTCCTTCTGCAGAACGCAGCAATATTCGGCGTCGAACAGCCTGAGCAGCTCCGTCGTGGCAAACCGCAGGGTCTCCTCCAGGTTCAGGCTGCTGTTGAGCCGTTGGGTAATTTCATTGATGATGCGCAGTTCGCCCACCAGTTCGTTCGCCTGTTCATGCAGGCTGGCCTTTTCGAAAGCGATTCCGGAAGCGTCCGCCAATTCCGCGAGGAAGCGCAGGTCCGCCGCCTCGAAGGATTTTCCCTTGCGGTCCATGCAGAGCACGCCGTAAACCCCCTGTTTGCCGACCAGGGGCAGGGCGATCAGATGGCGGGAATCGGACTTTTCTTCCTGCACGATTCCGGTCAGGTAGGCGCGTCTGCCGATCTCGTTCTCCAGCCGGTCGAAGACGAGGGGTTTGACCCGGGGGTGGGAAATGCCGTAATCCTGGGACAGGTGCAGATCGATGCGGCAATCCGGATACAGTTCGTCCAGGCTGTCCATGATTTCGGCAAGCACGCTGTCGACTTCGATCTGGTCGTGGAGCCGGCGCAGGACGCCGAGCAGCAGCCTGCTCCGCTGGACGTCCCTCGCCGCGTTGTCGGCGGCGTGCCACATGTCGGCGATGAACAGTCGTTCGTAATGGTGATAGAAGCAGGTTCGGAAATGCAGGGAGGCCGCCTTCAGAAGCATCATCGGTTCGTTCGAATCCGCGCCGGCAGGCACCAGGCAGGTCAGGTATGCGAAGGGAATGCCGGTCGACCGGCTGAACACGGGCACGGCAAAGGAATCGAACGGCTGCAGGAAGGGATGGCGGTGGAATTCCGACCGGGTCCGCGCCGGCCGCCCCGACGAGGCGGCGTCGACGAAAGCGGAAGGACCGATGGCGGCCTCGTCCCAGCGCTCCGGCATGTCCCCGCTTTCCGCTTCCGCCGCGCCCACGAGTTTTCCGTCCGGGTGCAGCAGCGCGACGCGCGAGCCGACGGGCCACGGAAATCCTTCCGCCTGCCGCTGCCATTGCGCGAAGCTTTTCTCCAGCAGATCATGCAGAAAAGGCAGATCCGCCTCGGTCAAGTCCATTTGTTCCGCGCGCCGCAGGGCATCCGTCAGCGCTTCTTCGCACCGCCAGAAATCCCCGGGGTTTGCCGCGTCCACCCGCCTCACCTCCTGCCGCGAAATCCTGGTCAACCGGAAACGGGTCGAATGATCAATGCTGTTTGTACATTCCAAATATACTACATCGGTCCCCGACGTGCATCAATTTTCGCGTGCCGAAACAGAAGCCGCGCGCCGTGTCAACTCATTTAAAAATGTTACCGAAGGAAAAAGGATCACTCACGTAATTTTGTTACCCAATGAGGCCGTCAGGTAGCCATCACGGGTTTCGGT
>JGI12341J12878_1000280_pt1 | contig 22693 bp, 21 predicted proteins | sample Passage260B_FD_12878 | JGI IMG/M metagenome (IMG submission 12878)
TCGGCCAGCAGCCGAAGCCGACCGCGCTCACTTCGATGTCCGTGTGGCCCAGTTTCTTCTTTTTCATCATGTTCAACCAACCCCTTTCCCGTTCGTTCCGGTCCTGTTTTAATTCGTCACGATGACCGCTTTCTGACGACGCCCTTTCGGCGCGCGGCCCAACACTTTCTCAATGTGCCCGGTAGAAAAATTGAATCCCGAGCTCGAGCGTCCGTTGAATGGCGTGGATCGACATGCTGTCGTCCGCTTCGCCGTATCCGTCCGGATGCCCGTCGAGCAGGAACTGCCCGCCGATCGGCCAGCAGCCGAAGCCGACCGCGCTCACTTCGATGTCCGTGTGGCCCAGTTTCTTCTTTTTCATCATGTTCAACCAACCCCTTTCCCGTTCGTTCCGGCCCCATTATAATCAGGGATAAATGGTTGTTTACAGAGCCACTTTTCATCGTTTTTCATGGAACCACTTTGGCGGGAAAGGAGCGGAATGCCTTGTTCGGCATTACGATTGACCGGACGGCGGAGCGGCCCGTGACGGCCCAGCTCTGCGACCAGATCCGGCGTCTGATCGAGACCGGCGGGATGATCCCGGGCACGCGCCTGCCCTCGACCCGGCATCTCGCGAAGGAACTCGGCATCGCGCGGAACGTCGCCATCGAGGCGTACGAGCAGTTGATCGCGGAAGGCTACCTCGTCGGCCGGGTCGGGTCCGGCACCTACGTGGCCGAAGGCATAGCGGCGTCCGAGGTATCGCGCGCCGCCCGGCCCGCCGACGCGGGCGTCCGGACCGCCGGCCCGGCCGCGTCCGGCGCGCCGAAGAACCGGGACGCGCGGAAAGACGTGATCCGCTTCACCCCCGGCGTGCCGGATCTCGAGCGCTTTCCGCGCAACAGATGGGCCCGTTATCTGAAGGAAGCGGCGGAGGATTGCGGCTTAAACTACGGCGACGTCCGGGGAGAGGAAACGCTGCGCGCCGAAATCGCGGCTTTTTTGCTCCGTTCGCGGGGGATGCGGGTGGATCCGGACCGCATCATGGTCACGAACGGCTCGTCGGAGGGATTTGACTTCATCGCCCGGGCGCTCCGGCCCCGGTTCGAACGCGTCTTCCTTGAGGATCCGACGATCGAGATCACGGGACACATCTTCGGCCGGGCCGGTTACCGGATTGAGCCGGTGCCGGTCGACGACTCCGGCATGCGGGTGCACGAAATCGGGGGGCTTCCGCCGGACGGGCTGATGGTGCTGACGCCGTCCCATCAATATCCGACCGGCTGCATCCTTCCCGTCCAGCGGCGGCTCCACGCCGTCCGGCTTGCCGAAGAAGCCGGCTCTTACATCGTGGAGGACGACTATGACGGCGATTTCCGGCTGAAGGGGGTGCCGATTCCGCCGCTTTACATGCTGGGGCCCGAGCGCGTCATCTATGCGGGGACGTTCAGCAAGACACTCGCGCCCGGCTTGCGCCTCGGTTTCCTCGTGCTGCCGGGCGGTCTGACCGGGACGTTCGCCGAATTCCGTGAACTGGCGAATCTGCGCCCACCCGTTCAGCCGCAGCTCGCCCTGGCCCGCTTCATCCGGGACGGGCACCTGGACCGGCACATCTACCGGATGCGGTCCGTCTACCGCAACAAGCGCGCGATGCTCATCGAGGCGCTCCACCGGCATTTCGGAGATCGGGCCGTCATCCGGGGCGACGAGGCGGGCATGCACCTCCTCGTGGAGTTTCCGTTCCTCGGGGAAGCGCCGGATTGGTCGCGTTCCAGGGAATACGGCGTCGCCGTCGATCCGGTCGAGGACTACTGCATGCGCCGGGGATTCCGCACGCGCCAGATCGTGCTCGGATACGGCAACATCCGCGAGCGTGACATCGAGCCGGGCGTCGAGCGGCTGAGCCGGTTCGTGCGGGAGCTGGGGCGGAGCGGGGCGTAAACCCCAAAAAAAAACAAAAAAATACCTTCCTTGCGGTCTTCGTCCACATCCGCCGCTCGGAAGGTCGCAATCTGCATTTTTCAGCCTGAACGGAAATTGCGGCGCCTCAGCACTGCTCCGGCTTGCCGGCTTCGGCCGCGGTGCGGAACGACTGGCCGCAGCCGCAGGTGGCGATGGCGTTCGGATTGTGGATCGTGAAACCGCCGCCCATCGCCGTCTCCCGCCAGTCGATCTCGACGCCGTCAAGGAAACGGTAGCTGTTTTCGTCCACGACCACCTTCAGGCCGTTGATCTCCATGAGCCGGTCGTCTTCGTGGCGTTCGTCGTCGAACCCCATGCCGTAGGAAAACCCGCTGCATCCGCCCGGTCTTACTCCGAGCCGCAGGAACAGTTCGTGCGAACCTTCCTCTTCCAGGAGCTGCCGGATCTTCTCGCTCGCCGCGTCCGTAATGCGAATCATGGACGGTTCCCCCTTTCGCCGGGCAAAGAAACCCTGCCCGTAGTATGCCGTCTGCTCCCAGTATACTGCACTTCGCCGCCCGCCACAAGGAACCGGCAAAAACTTCGCACGCAAGAAGAAACGCCGGCCAGCGGGCCGGCGTACGGTGCGGATGTCAGGCTCCGGCTTCTTCTTCGCGCTCGGCGTCTTCCGTGAACTGGGCCTGCGGCAACGCCCTGAGCTCGATGCGGCAGCGGAAGCGTCCGTTCTCGTTGTACAGAAAATCGGCCAATTTGCGGAACACCTGGGACAGCTCGAAGCCCGTCGTTTCCGTGTCCAGGCCGTAACGGAACTGGTCCGCCGGCACGCCGGACGGCCGTTCCCGCCGTTCCGCTTCCTTCAGGCGTCTCCACTCCTTCGAAGGATCGAACTTGTCGGCCCTGCGGACGACTTTATCGTAAAGTTTGTGCTTTTTCAGCCACATGTAATATTGGATGGGGTTGGACAGGCCCCATTCCCGGGTCAGTTCCTTGATCGTGTAGAACGCCCGGTATTGCTGCAGCGCGGACAGCTTTTCCTCCTCCGACATTCGCTCCAGTTCTTGAAGAGGCAATATTTGTGGTTTCATTCTATACGCTTGCTCCTTCTCCTTTTTTTATTATTATCTTATCCATATTTTTCTTATAATACAAGTTGATGCCGAAGCAGGGGCCGATTTTTTGATGTTGCCTGGATGGAAAAGCAAGGCGTATAATCGATTTGTAATCCCGATCGGCAAAGGAGGAAACGGGGGCATGCTCGCCGCCATCGCAACGCAGGACCGACGGATGGCCGAGATCGCGGACAAGGTGATGAGCGGAAAACGGCTGTCGTTTGAAGACGGCGTTTTTTTGTACAAGTCCGACGACATCCTGACCATCGGCCAGCTGGCCGACGTGGTCAACCAGCGAATGAACGGCAAGAAGGTCTATTTCATCGAAAACATGAGCCTGTACTTCACCAACGTGTGCGAAGCGCACTGTTCGTTCTGCCATTTCCGCCGCGATCCCGACGAGGAAGGCGCCTATACGCTCACGCCGGAGCAGATGTTCGAGTACATCGACCGGCATATTCATCCCGGCGTAAGGGAATTTCATATCGTGGGAGGACACAACCCTTACGTCCCCTTCGAATATTACGTGGAATGCATCCGGGCGCTGAAACGGCGTTACCCGAACGTCACGATCAAAGCCTATACGGCGGCGGAAATCGACTTTTTCTCGCGAATCTCCGGGCTGAGCTACCGGGAGGTGCTGGAGCGGCTCATCGACGCGGGGCTGGAGACGCTGACGGGGGGCGGGGCGGAAATCCTGTCGGCGGAATACCGGAAAAAAATGCGCGTGGAAAAGGCGGGGGTGGAGCAGTACCTGGAGGTGCACCGGACGGCGCACAAACTGGGGCTGAAAACCCACACCACGATGCTGTACGGCGCGGTCGAGTCCGTCGAGGAACGCGTGCAGCACCTCATGTATCTGCGCGAGCTGCAGGACGAGACGGGCGGTTTCCTGGTGTTCATCCCGCTGTCCATGCAGCCGGCCAGCCCGAACGCCGGCATCCGCCGGAGAAATTCCGCCATCGAGGACCTGAAGGCGATCGCCGTCAGCCGGCTCATGCTGGACAACTTCCCGCACATCAAGGCCTACTTCATCAACATCGGCACGCAGCTGACCCAGGTGGCCCTGACGATGGGCGCCTCCGACGCCCACGGCACCATCGTGCGGGAGCGGATCAGCCACTCCGCGGGCGCGCTGACGCCGGCGGGCATCACGCGGGAAGATCTGATCTGGCTGATCAAGGGCGCGGGGCGCATCCCGGTGGAGCGGGACACGTTCTACAACGAGATCAAGGTGTACGACTGACAGCGTTGGCGGCGTTTCGGCGGTTCACAGATCGTCGAGCAGCCGGTCCAGCGCGGCCTGTTCGTCCTCCTGCTGCCGGATGGCCTCCAGAACCTTTTCGTGGAGTTCTTCCGCCGTCGCTGCGGCCACCATTTCCCCGTTGACCAGCACATACGGAAACAGCGCGCAGTCGCCGCAATGGTCGAGACAGTCGTATTCCATCACTTCCACCCCGGGCATCTCCGCCAGCCGGCGCAGCATGTCCCCGGTTCCGTGCGCCAGGTTGCTGACGCAGTATTCGATAATGTGCATCGCCACCATCCTTCATTACGCGCATCGCCGCCAACTTAGGAGCGGCGGGGTCGGCGCGGCGGGATTTGCTAGTTTGAAATCAGTTTAATTTGTAATATAATAAAGCTAACCCGAAAGCGAAAGGAGCGGCGGAAACCATGAGCAATCAGTCGCAATCCCTGTACGACGAAGTCCAGGACGTGCTTGACAAACTGCGTCCTTTCCTGCAACGCGACGGCGGCGACGTCGAACTGGTGGACGTGGAGGACGGCGTCGTGAAACTCCGCCTGATGGGCGCGTGCGGCAGCTGCCCGAGCTCGACGATCACGCTGAAGGCGGGCATCGAGCGGGCGCTGATGGAAGAAGTCGAAGGCATCCGGGACGTTATCCAAGTGTTCTGATCGTCCGCGGAAAACATGCATCCCGCCCTTCCCCGCGCGGGATTTCCCGGTCAAGGGAATTCCCCGCGCGGGAGGGCGGGATTTTTCGTATCCGTTCAGATTTGCCTGAGCAGGGCGCTCAGCTTGGCGATGGGATCGAATCCTCCCGAAACCTCGATGGCGTTGCCCGTTACGAAATCCGACTCCGGCTGGCAGAGAAAGGCGACCACCCGGGCGACGTCTTCCCCCGTGCCCGGCCGGACCCCCGGCGCTTCGGCACCGCCTTCGCCGCCGGCCGCTTCGCCGATGTCCTTCTCCTTGAAATCTCCCCGGATGTCTCCGGGACAGACCATGTTCACCGTGATCCCATTCGCCGCTTCTTCCGCCGCCAGCGTCTTGGTCAGGGACACCAGGGCCACCTTGGCCGCCGCGTAAACGGACCGGTAAGGCCAGGCGGGCGCTTCGACGGCCCGGCTGAAGCCGAAGTGGATGATCCGTCCCCAGCGCTTCCTGCGCATGCCGGGAAGGACGAGGAGATTGAGCAGCATCGGGCCGATCAGGTTGCCGCTCACAAGCCGGCGGATGTCCTCCGGGGCGTAATCGGCGAACAACCGCCGCTCGGCAATGAACGGACCCGCGTTGTTGACCAGGATGTCGACGGACCCCAGCGCCCGTTCGACCTCGCGGATCAGCTTTTCCGCCCCGTCCGGATCGGCCACGTCCGCCTGCACGGCGACCGCCCGGCGGCCCAGGTTCTCGATCTGCCGGAGCGCCTCTTCCGCCTCGCGGCGGCTGGTGACGTAGTTGAGCGCCACATCGCAGCCCATCCGCGCCAATTCGAGGGCTGTTCGTTTCCCCAGCCCTTTCGCGCTTCCGGTCACCAGCGCCGTTTTCCCCAGCAGTTTCACGCGCCAGGCTCCTTTCCAGCCCTTGTTTCTTCCATCCGCTTCATGAGGTAGGACAGCGAGTGCCGCAGCGAGTGCGACACCATCGCGTACCCTTCGTCCAGATCGGCGATGTTGGCCTCCAGATCTTCCAGCGGTTCTTTTTCCCACAGGGTCAGGTAACGCACGTCGTCGTAAAACTCGGCGTTCATGTAATGAATTTCCATGTTGCGCCGCGTGCGCAACCGGTCCATCGCGTCCCGGTGGCGATCCTTCACTTCGCCCAGACGCCAGGCGAGTTCGGGGTGCAGACGGTTGTACCGCATGTTCCGCAGCACGGTAAAATACGAAAACCTCGACTTGACGCGTTCCGTGCGCAGGCGCAGCATCTCGTTCATCAGGCTGCCGAGCTTGTCGAGGATGGCGAAAATGCGGATGTAAGCGTTTTTGTCAAAATAGATGTATCGGTCGTAATCCAGCCGTTCCTTCGGCGACAGTTCGTGCACGTGCTTGCCGGCGGCAAGCCGGGAGGCGAAATATTCCGCGGCGAAACGGCTTTCCTCCAATTCCACGTAGGAACGCCTGAGCCCTTGCGCCCAAAGGGCATACTTGCGGAACGATGCCTTCCGGACGCCCGGGCTTGCCGAACGTCCGGCGTGTTTCCACGCCATGGCGATGAACCGGTCCAGCGTTTCCAGGGTCCGGACCGTATCGGCGGCGAACGGATCCGCCCGGCTTTCGTTTTTCCCGACACCCAACAAGGAGCGCAGCATTCGGTCTCTCCTCCCGCTTCGGCCGTTCGCGCCTTTTTCCATTGTAACGCAACGGACCCGCCCCCTCAACCCGAAGGCCGGCAGGGAGCGGGTCCCGCATCGTGGACGACCGGATGCCTGCTCAGGAACCAAAATATTCCTTCCAGCGCCGGTCCACCAGGCGGACGGTGTCTTCGTCCGGTTCCACTTCCGCCGGATAGCCCGGTTTCATCCGCGCGTCGATGACGACGGGGAGGCGGTATCCGATGTGGTGGCGGCCGATGTCCCGCACGGCGTGGATGTCGTCCGCCGGATTGAACCGCGTGAACACCGTCCACAGGAAAGGCGTCTGGCCTTCCGCGACGGCCGCGTCGTCGGTCAGCACGACCAGAGGCCACGGCGACCGCCGTTCGTGCAGATGCGTCGCCAGCCGTTCGGCAAGCTGCGGGTCTTCCCGGTAGGCGGGGCCTGCCGCCACCAGGCAGCCGCGGCAATAGACCCGGATTTCCCGCACCCCCGGCAGCGGACCGTCTTCGTAAACGCCCGGCAGCTCGCGGACGGGATCGCCCACGCCGACGAGCACCGCCTTGCTGCCGTGGTTGAGCCGGGGACCGGTGTAATCCAGCGTGTCGTTCGACGTGTGATCGAACACCAGAAGGTCGCGGCCCGGATCGAACCGCTCCAGCACCGTCTCCAGGAGCCGCGGAAAATCGCCCAAATCGAGGGATCGGTCGGTCAGCATGAGAAACTTGGTAAGGGACAGCTGGCCCTCGCCCAGAATGCGGAACGCCGTCCCGACGGCTTCCCGCGCGTAGCTTTCCCGCACCACCGCCGCCGCCAGCGGATGGACGCCCGTCTCCGGATAGGTCCACAGCGCGCGGACGCCGGGCATGACGAGGGGGAAGAACGGCGACAGGAGGCGCATGAGAAACTCCGCGATATAATAATCCTCCTGCTTCGGCTTGCCGACGACGGTGGCCGGGTATATGGCGTCTTTCCTGTGCCAGACATGGTCCACGTGAAAAACGGGAAAATCGTGCCTCAGCGAATAGTACCCGTAATGGTCGCCGAACGGGCCTTCGGGACGTCTTTCATGCGGCGGCACACGGCCCGCGATGGCGAATTCCGCCTCCGCCGGAATGGGGTGTCCTCCCCGGGGGTCTTTCGTCATCGGGAGTTTCCCGCCCAGGATGAGCGAAGCGAGCAGCAGCTCGGGGACATTCTCCGGCATCGGCGCGATGGCCGCGGCGATGAGGGCCGGCGGGCCGCCGAGGAACACCGTGACCGGCAGCGCCTTTCCCTTTTTCTCCGCCTCGTGGTAATGGAAACCTCCGCCCTTGTGGATCTGCCAGTGCATGCCGGTGGTTCGGCCGTCGAACACCTGCATCCGGTACATGCCGAGATTGTGCTGCCCCGGCCGGTCCGGATGTTCGGTGTAGACCAGGGGAAGGGTGATGAACGGGCCGCCGTCCTCCGGCCAGGAGGTGATGGCCGGCAGGCCCTCCAGCGGGCGCTCGCCCCGAAACGCTTCCAGCACCGGCGCCTTGCGGGGCGGGACGGTGCGGGTTCCGGTCCGCAAAAGGGAAAACAGCAGGTCTTTTTCCCGCCACAGGGCGGACGGACGGGGCGGAAGCAGCGTTTCGGGCAGCGCCGCGATGCGGGCCGTCAGCCGCTCCGGGCGCGGCCCGAAGGCCCGTTCCACCCGCCGGGCGGCGCCGAACAGATTGGTGACCACGGGAAACGGGCTGCCCTTTACGTTGGTGAACAGCAGGGCCGGCCCTTCCTCCCGGATGACCCGGCGATGGATCTCCGCGATTTCCAGCGCGGGATCGACCGGCGCTTCCACGACCTTAAGGTCGCCGTCCCGGCGAAGCGCTTCCAGATAGGCGCGCAGCGAAGCGAAAGCCATCGCGTTCCCTCCATCTCCTGCCGTTTGCCATTCCCCGCCCCGCGTCGTGCGGTTTCCCGGAGCGGTTCACCGGCTGTCCGCGGCCGGCGCCGGCGAACGCGCCAGCTTGAGGGTCCGGACAAACAGCAGCGACATGAGGCCAAACAGCAGGGAAATGATGACCGTGTGCAGCATCGCCGTAAACACGTACCACGTTTCCTCGTCGATGGTCAGCGCCAGCACGCCTCCGCTCAGCGCCTGCAGCAGCACCAGCACGAAAGCGCCGCGGGCGAGGTCCGCCAGCTCCCGCCTTCCGTCCGTCAGATGGTTGACGAAAACCGCAAGGGCGCCGATCCCCGCCACCAATACCAGCGCCGCCATCCGGTGAAGGAAAGCGATGCCCGTTTCTCCTTCCAGGCTGGGAATGATCTCGCCGTTGCACAGGGGCCAGCCGGCGCAGCCGCCCGCCGAACCGGTGTGGCGGATGAAGGCGCCCAGATAGACGACGATATAGCAATACGCCAGCAAGGACCCGGTCAGGCTGACCATGGCGCGGGAAACGGGCCGCCGCGAAGGCCGGCCCGGCGGTTCATCCGTTTTGCCGCCGGCCTCCGCCCGGGCGGCGGCCCGGCCGTAGTCGGCCAGCAGCCACGAGAATGCGAACGCGATCAGCGATATGCCAAAATGCAGCGCCATGACCGCCGAAGACTGGGGCCACATGACCGCCGCCGCGCCGAGGGCCGACTGGAGCACCGTGAAGGCGACGAGGCCCCACGCATAGGCGAGCGATTCCGCCGATCGGAACGGCCTCATCCAGGTGGCGGCAAAGGAAGCGGCGATCAAAAAGCCGGTCAGGCCGGTCGCCAGCCGGTGGCTGTATTCGATGATCGACTCCGGTGTCGGATCCGGCAGCAGTTTCCCGTTGCAGAGGGGAAAATCCGTGCCGCAGCCGAGCCCGGAATCCGTGTTGGTGACCAGAACGCCGCCCAGAAGGACGAGGAGCATGCCGATCCAGGTCCAGAAGGTCAGCCGGCGATAGGTTTTGGGGGACATGTCCATCACCAGTGTGTCGGATGTATGCCACGCTGCAAACAATCCCATTATACCGAAGCCTGACCCGCAAAACCATGTTGAAACTGTGAACAAGCGGAAAAGGCGGTTTCCGGAAGCGCGGGCGTCCGGAAACCGCCGTCTTTCGTCCGGGCCGGCCGCGGTTCATCCGCCGCCTTCCGCCCGGCCTTTCACGGTTGCTCCAGCATGTCGATCCATTCGTTGAACTCGGTCTTCAGCTTGGCGTATTCTTCCTGAAGCGCCGCATGTTTCTTCCGTTCTTCCTCCAGTTCCCGCTCGAGGGTTTCCGCGCGTTCCCGCAGCGCTTCCGTTTCCCGCAGCCGTTCCTCCATCCGCCGGTGGCGGTCCTGGCCTTCCCGTTCCATGGCGCGCAGGGCGAGCTCCCGCTCTTCCGCCAGCCGCCGGGCGTCGGACGCTTCCCGGCCGAGCCGGTCCACTTCCCCTTCCAGCCACCTGCGCAGGGCGGTCCATTCCTTCTCCCGCGCGGCCAGTTCGTCGCGCTCTGCGGCAAGTTTTCCGATTTCCTGTTCAAAGCGGGCTTTCAGCTCGCGGATCTCCGAGACATGGCCTGCCGCAAGCTCCTCCAGCTTCCGCTCGTACTCCGCCCGGATCCGCGCGGTTTCCTCTTCCAGCTTCGCCCTGAGCGCGTCCGCCTCTTCGGATGCGCGCCGCGCCGTCACTTCAAGCTGCTCCCGCAGGGTCCGCACTTCCTCCTCCAGCCGGCGGCGTTCCAGATCCGCCCGCTGAAGCTGTTCGATCTCCCGGGCGCAGCGGAGGTATTCGTCCGCGAAATTCACCGCCGTCAGCACGGCCACCCGGGGCAAATCCAGCCGCGGCGAGATTTCGGCGATTTTCCGCATCCGGTCGTCCACCCGTTCGGCCACCTGCCGCATGTATTCCGCGCTGGAATGGCCCGCCAGCGTGTACGACAGGCCAAAAATTTCGACCGTCACGCGGGTTCGTGAATCCTTCACGGCCTTCCCTCCATTCCCGCCACGTCAGGACCCGACGCTCGCATCACCTGAATTATTCGCCGCGAATTTGCAGCTTTCCTCCCTATTCGCGCAGTTTCGCGCCGAATGTCTTCTCCAGGGCGGCCAGGACGAGGGCCTGGGCTTCCGACGCTTCCTCGTCGGTCAGCGTCCGTTCGGGATGGCGGAACACCATGGAGAGCGCGACGCTCTTCTTCCCGGCGCCCAGACGCTCGCCGGTGTACACGTCGAACACGCGCACCGATTCGAGCCATTCGCCTCCGGCCTCCGTCACCGAGGCGGTGAGTTCGGCCGCCGTCACGCCGCTGTCCACCACCACCGCAAGGTCCCGTTCCACCGCCGGGAACCGCGGCAGGGGACGGTAGGTGATGCTCGCGTCCGCCGCTTCGTACAGAGGCATAAGCTCCACCTCGGCCACGAAGGTGTCGGCGAAATCCCACTCCCGTTGCAGATCGGGGTGCAGCTGCCCCACATAGCCGATCACGGCAGGCCCCCGTTCCGTGCGCAGCTCGATCGCCGCCGTACGGCCGGGGTGGAAGCCCGCCGGCGAAGCGGCGCGGTACCCGATGCGTCCGGACAGGCCCAGTCTCGCAAACAGCGTCTCCAGGAGCCCTTTCGCGTCGTAGAAATCATAGGGCTCCGCGGAACCGTGCCATTCGGCGCTCCGGCGCAATCCGGAGACAAGCAGCGCCAGGCGCTGTTTTTCCTCCGGCAGCCGGGTCAGCGCTTCTTCTTCGGTATGGAAGACGCGGCCGATTTCGAACAGGGCGATGTCCCGGGTGTGGCGCGCGCGGTTGTTGGCCGCCGCTTCCATCAGGCTGGGAATGAGCGACGTGCGCAGCGTGCTGCGCTCCTCGCTCATCGGCATCGCCACCCGGATCGGCCGGACACCTGCGGCCAGATCGGGGAACAGCGCCGCCCTTTCCGGCGAGGTGAGGGCGTAGCTGACCGCCTCGTGCAGTCCCGCGCCGGTCATGACCCGGCGGATTTCGCGGCGGATGGCCTGCGCTTTGGTAAGGGTCCCCGTCGTGGACGGCCCTTCGATGGGGGTCGCCGGGATTTTGTCGTATCCGTGCAGGCGGGCCACTTCTTCGATCAGATCCACATCCAGCGCGATGTCGAGCCGCCGCGTCGGCACCTTCACCCGCCAGGCCGGACCCGGAAGCGGCTCATGCTCGAATCCCAGCCGGGACCAGATGGTGCCGACCTCCAGCGCGTCCAGCGACGTGCCGAGCACCCGATTGATCCGCTCCAGGGACAGTTCCACGACGCGGGGTTCCGGCGAATCCGCGAGATCCTCCGCCACGCCCTTCGACACCCGGCCGCCCGCCAGACGCGCGATCAGGTCCGCCGCCCGGTCCAGGGCCGCGCGCACCCGCCAGGGGTCCGTGCCTTTCTCGAACCGCTGGGACGCCTCGGTCCTGAGCCCCAGCCGGCGGGACGTGACGCGGACGCTGGCGGCGTCGAATCGGGCGGATTCCAGGATGATGTCGACGGTGTCCTCCGTTACCTCGGAATTGGCTCCGCCCATCACGCCGGCGATGGCGATGGGGCTTTCGGCGTCGGCGATGACCAGCATGTCCGGCGTAAGTTCCCGCTCCTGCCCGTCCAGCGTGACGATCCGCTCGCCGGGCCGCGCCCTGCGCGCCTCGATGCGGCCGCCGGCCACCTTCGCCGCGTCGAAGGCGTGCAACGGCTGGCCGTATTCCAGCATGACGAAGTTGGTCACATCGACCACGTTGTTGATCGGGCGGATGCCCGCCGCCATCAGGCGGTTTTGCAACCACAGGGGGGAAGGCCCGATGCGCACGCCCCGGATGTGGCGGGCCGCGTAGTGCGGGCACAGATCCCTGTCAAGCACGGAGACGGTCACCGTCCCCGCGATGTCGTCTCCCTCCTCGCGAAGTTCCGTCTGCGGCAGCCGCACGGAACGCCCCGTCAACGCCGCCGCCTCGTAGGCGACGCCCAGCATGCTGAGGCAGTCCGCCCGGTTGGGCGTCAGCTCCAGCTCCAGCACCGTGTCGTTCAGCTCCAGCAGTTCCGCCACGTCGGCGCCGATTTCCGCGTCCTCCGGAAGCACCAGGATGCCCTCCTGCTGCTCCTTCGGAAAGAGCTTGACATTGAGGCCGAGTTCGCGGGCGGAGCATATCATCCCTTGGGATTTGACGCCCCGGATCTCCGCCTCTCCGATGCGGAAGCCGCCGGGCAGGGCGGCGCCGGGGAGCGCCACGGGCACCTTTTGGCCGGCCGCCACGTTGGACGCCCCGCACACGATTTGCAGATCGGCTCCCCGGCCGACATCCACCGCGCAAACGCTCAATTTGCCGGCGTTCGGGTGCGGCCCGCGGGTTTTCACCAGCCCGACGATGACCCCGCTTACGCCCTCATTGCGGGAAGCAAGCGATCCGACTTCGATTCCCCCGCGGGTGAGCCGTTCGGCCAGATCTTCGGGGGAAACGCCCGTGAGGTCGATATATTCGTTCAGCCACCGATAGGATACGTTCACCGGTCAACGCCTCGCTTTCCGTTCATGCCTTCATTGACGTTCGCGCCATTTTTCCGTCTGTTGGCTCGCGCCGTTTGTTCCGCCGTTTCCGCTTCTTCGTCCCCATGCCGTCACATCTTCGCGAACTGCCGCAGGAACCGGACGTCTCCACCGTAGAAGAGACGGATGTCGTCGATGCCGTACTTGAGCAGGGCGATCCGTTCGATCCCCATGCCGAAGGCGAACCCGGTCACTTCCTTCGGATCGTATCCGCCGTGCTCCAGCACCCGCGGATGCACCATGCCGCAGCCGAGGATCTCCAGCCAGCCGGTGCCCTTGCACATCCGGCAGCCTTCCCCGCCGCACTGCGCGCAGGAGACGTCCACTTCGGCGCCGGGTTCCACGAACGGGAAAAAGCTCGGCCGCTGCCGGATCGTCACCTGCGGACCGAACATCGCCCGCGCGAATTGCAGCAGCGTGCCCAGCATGTCGCTCATCCGGATGTTCGGGCCGACGACGAGCCCTTCCACCTGGTGGAACATGAACGAATGCGTGGCGTCGTCGTCGTCGCGCCGGAACACCTTGCCGGGGCAGATGATCTTTAGCGGCGTCCGGCCGCCGGCCGCCCGCATGGCGCGGATTTGCACCGGCGACGTGTGCGTGCGCAGCAGGATCTCGTCCGTGATGTAGAACGTGTCCTGCATGTCGCGGGCCGGGTGGTTTTTCGGAATGTTGAGCGCTTCAAAATTGAAGAAATCGGTCTCCACCTCGGGGCCTTCCGCGATGGCGTACCCCATGCCGAGGAAAATGTCCTCGATTTCCTGCTGCACCTTCATCAGCGGATGGACCGCCCCGATCCGCGGCGCCCGGCCGGGCAGCGTGACGTCGATGGTCTCCGCCTCAAGGCGCGCCGCCGTTTCCTCGCGCTCGAATCGGGCCTGCTTTTCGGCGATGACCGCTTCGATGGCGGCCCGCACCTCGTTGGCGATGCGGCCGATTTCCGGCCTTTCCTCCGGCGGAAGCGACCCCATGCCCCGCAGGATTTCCGTCAGCTGTCCCTTCTTGCCCAGATAATGGACGCGCAGTTCGTTCAGCCGTCCGGGATCGGACGCTTCCGCCAGCCGGCCGAGCGCCTCGGCCTTCATCGCTTCCAGTCGCTCTTTCATTGCGTCTTCGCTCCTTCTGTCGCCAAAACGTCGTTCATCATGAAAAAAGTCTTTTCATCCGCAAGGGACGAAAAGACCGTGGTACCACCCTTCTTGAGACGCGCCGCGGTCCTTTTTCCGGACACGCGCCGCTGAACGCGCCTCCACTCTGGCGGCGTAACGTGCCGCGTCCGGTGCCCCCTACTGGCGTTCCGCCCGCACGTTTCCGGCCGGCGCCGTTTCAAAAAACCATGCGCATGCGGCAACCCGTGCTTCCCGCCTCAGGAATCGGCTGCGGCAGGAATCGCCCGCGGCAAGCCTTTCCGGCGGCAAATTCCTTCCCGGCCGTTCGCGGCAAACGACGGCAGAGGCGGAACCGTTCAGGGGACGGCTCGGGAGTGAATTTCGGCAGCCTGATTTCTTGGGGGAGCTTCCAGTCTCCGGCTTCCCCCTCCCTGGAAGAAAGCGCTGCGTACTTGTCTCCGTCATCGCCTTTTTCCTGATGAAAACTTAACAAGAATTATAGCGAAGCGTTTCCCGCCGCGCAAGAGAAGGCCCCGCGGCCGGATTTTCGGTTCCGCGGCGTGCCCCGCCGGGACGGCATCGGCCTCCGCCCGACCCGGCGGAAACCAAATCGTGCAACATGCGTTCAACCGCCGGACATCGGCCCCCGGCGAAGCCGCCGCGCCGGCTCTTCCCGGGTTCCGGAATACGGCGCCGGGCATGAAAAAACGCCTTTTCAAACGGATCCGGCTGTGATATTTTTTGGGAAAATTTCCGGGCGAGGTGAGCGTCCGCATGACAGAGCTGACCCTGCGAAAGGCGCAAGAAACGGATCTTCCGCTGCTGGCGCGGATGAACAAGCATCTGATCGAAGACGAGGGAAGCCCCAATCCGATGGATCTGGCGCAGCTGGAAGAGCGGATGCGAGGCTGGTTATTGTCGGACTGGCACATCGATCTGCTTTGCCGGGGCGCGGAAGTGGTCGGATACGCGGTTTATCGGTTCAGGCCGGACGAATATTTCCCCGATCGGGAAGAGGTCTATTTGCGGCAATATTTTATCCGGCGGGAATTCAGAAGAAACGGGTTCGGGCAGGCGGGCATCCGGCTGCTGATGGAGCGGCGGTTCAAACCCGGTCAGACCGTCATCATCGACGTGCTTGACGGCAACATGCCCGGCAAGAGCTTCTGGGCGAAAGTCGGTTTCAAGCCTTACAGCATCACGATGAAAACCCATAATGCCGCGCGTGCGTGAAACCGGAAAGAACCAAAACCGGCGTCCGGGAGGCGTACCCGCATATAGGCTTGCGGGCCGTCCCGGACGGGACGCCGCGGTGCGGCATCCCGGGATCCGCCCTCCGGACGCCGTGAATCGCGCCGTATTGGAGCGATTTGGGCTCGGGCAAGAAACCTCAGGCTTTCGACCCGGCCCGGGAACGGGCGTTCCGCAAGGCGACGAGCAATGCCAGAGCGGCCAGCGCCAGCGCGGCCGCCGACAACCCCAGCGCCAACGGATCCCGGGCGGACGCAGCCCGGCCCGGGCCTGCCGTGACGGTTGCCCCGGTGTCATGGTCGGACGCGGGCGTTCCCGCCGCCGGTATCACCCGCGTGACCGAGGCCGGCCGGTCCGCGTCGGGGGCGCCGATCCATTCCACCGTTTCCCCGTCGGCATAGGTCTGGTAGGCCTTCCAGACGAGCTCCGTTGCGTCGTTCGCCACCCGGCCCTGCATCCGGAACTCGCCGAACTCCGTCGCCGACAAGCCCGGGCCCTCGGCTTTCCACGTCACGGACACGATTTTTCCGTCGGCGTTCCGCTCGATCTCGTAAGTCCAGTCCGGCTTCGGTTCGAAGCGGGAAATCGTCACGCCGTCGGGTATGGCAAGCCTTACTTCCACGGTCGCCGATTCCTTCTCCGTCGGCACGCGGACGGTGAACACCTGGAACGACCCCTGCGGCACTTCCCCGGGCTGCACCGTCACATGCGCAAAAGCCGTTCCCGCCGCGCCAAACAGCAACAAGAGCCCCAGAACCGTCGAAATCGGCAGTTTCCTTTTCACGTTTCGCTTCCTTCCTTTCGCCATTGTGATCGACATCGGCAGCGTAATGGCCATGCGGCGTATCTTGTGAATCCGTGGGACTGCCGATTTCCAATTTAGCGGAAAGGCTTCCGGCGGACATGACCCCATCGGGCCATTTCGCCGAAAAAACATCCGTCGGGGTTGCCGGCCGCGGCGCGGTCTATTTCCCGGGGCTTGTCCGGTCGTCCATCAGTCCGCTCTCGTAGGCGTAGCGCGTCAGCTGCACGCGGTTGTGAAGATGGAGTTTCTGCAGGATGTTCTTCAAGTGGTTTTTCACCGTATGCTCGGACAGGTTGAGCGCGGCGGCGACCTCCCGGTTCGTTTTGCCCTGGGCCACCTCCTGCAAAATCTCCTTCTCCCTCGCGGTCAGGCCCTCGCGGAGCGGTTCCTCCTCCTTCCCCGCGTCCCGGCGGGTCCCGTGGACCGCTCCGAATCCCGTTCCGGACCCGGGACCGGATGGCGTCGCGGATGATGTTCCCGAAGAAGATCCGGACCCCGGTCCAACAGCCCCGGAAACCGTTCCGGTTTCCGGGGCGGATGCGGCGGAAGCGGGACCCGCCCCCTTTCCGCCGCCGAATTCACGCAGAATCTGCCGGGCGAGACCGGGATCCATCGGCGCCTCGTCGAACATCACCGCCCGCAGGTATTCGCGCCAGGCCGACGGGTTCAGGTTCTTGAGCAGAAAACCCTGGGCTCCTTTCTTGAGGGCCTCGAACAAGAGCGCCGCCTCGTCGTGCACCGTCACCATGACGATTTTCACGTAAGGGTAGTTCGTCTTGATCGCCTTTGCCGCGTCCAGCCCGCCCATGCCCGGCAGCCCGATGTCCATCAGCACCAGATCGGGCATGACTTCCTCCATCAGGGCCAGTCCTTCCTCGGCGGACGCGGCTTCTCCCACCACCGTGAAATGGGGGTCGTCCGCCAGAATCTCCCGCATGCCTTCCCGGGCGTGGCGGGAATCGTCCACGATCATGACGCGGAAAGGATGGCGTTCATTCATGGCCGCTTGCCTCCAGGTTTCTTGAGTTCCAGCGCCGTTTCCCCGCCGCGGCGCGACAGGCTGAAGATCCATCCCATCTTCTCCGCCCGCTCCCGGATCATCCGCAGGCCGAACCGGTCCCTGAGCGCCAGCGGGTCCCCTTCAAAACCCACTCCGTTGTCCGTCACCGCGCACCGGAAACCGCCGTCTTCCGTCATTTCCCCCGTCACGGCGACGCGGGTGGCCCGCGCGTGTTTGCGGACGTTGAGCAAGGCCTCCCGCAGGCAGGCGTGCAGCTCGACTTTCTCCTTGGGAGTCAACGCATCGTCCGGAATCTCCCAGCGAAAAGCCGCCTCCGCCTCGGTGAGCTCCACCGTTTCCCGGAGCAGCTCCCGGATCGGCGCCACCCAGGCGGCTTCCGCGGGCGACGGCGGCTGGCGCAGGCTGGCGATCGCCTGGCGCACGTCGTCGTGCATGACCCGCACCGTGCCGCGCAGCTGTCCGGCCAGTTCGCGCACCGCGGCCGAATCGGCGGCGCCCGCGGCCTGCTCCAGCCGGTCCAGCTTGACCGCGAGCAAAAACAGCGACTGGGCGATGCCGTCATGCAGCTGCTGCGCCAGCCGTTCCCGTTCTTCCAGCGCGGCTTTCGCTTCCTTTTCCCGCCGGAGGGCTTCCTCCGATTCCTCCAGCTTGCGGAACAGCGAGCGGACCAAGGTCAGCATGACCGCAAGCAGGATGAAGGGCGTCAGGAAATTGCCCAGCTCCATGGAGAGATACGGAAGCAGCAGCGTATGCCGCAAATACTCCCAAAGCCCCACGGTGATGGTCGGGATCCACAAAATGAACCATCGGATGTTCCGGCGGTCCATCGGTCATCCTCCTTCCGCCCGCAGCCGCGCGTGCGTACTGGCGAAATGCGTATCCGCAGCCGTGCGTACTGGCGAAATGCGGACGATCCGGCGCGGGCACCCGCACGCGGCCGCCCTGCGCTCAGTAGACGCGGAACTCCCGTTCCAGCACATGCTCGGTGTCCGTGCCGTCCGTCACCCGGATTTGCGCCGTCCATTTCCCGCGGAACGGCAGATGCGGACCTTCCGCCCGGTACGTCGTCTTGGTGAAGCCTTCAAAGGCGTCAGGTTCCGTGTCTTCATACGGCTGAAGCGGCACGTCGATGAAAGGGTCCATGCGTCCGTCCGCCCGCAGGCGGAGTTGGACGTTTTTGGGCAGACCCCCGTTCACGTCTTCGGGCAGCCAGACTTTCACGATAAACACGTTGTCACCCGGGGCCTTCGGGGAAATGCGCAGCGTCAGGTGCAAGTCTTCGCCCATCCGGTGCCAGTACAGCGGTTGGTTGGAAGGAAGCGGAATCTGGTAGGTCAGCACCGCGACGCTCAGCACGATGGCGCCGAGCAGCCCCGCGTCGGCGGCGAGCAGCGCGCCCGTCGGCACCCGCCCTTTGCGGAGCCGGCGACGGATGAAAAAGGCCACCGCCATGACGGCGAGCACCAGGGCCGTCTTGGCCAGCAGCCAGCCGCCCCAGGCCGTCAGGGTCAAATATTCCACGGAAGGCAAAATCTCAAGCGTAAACAGGGTGCCGGTCGCCCACAGCGCGGCGATGGAACCCAGGGCCCAGCGGGAAAACAAAAGCGCAAACCGCGCCGCTTCCGTCGGCTGCCGGCGCCAGACGGCCACGAGCAACAGAAGCCCGCCCGCCCACAGCGAAGCGGCCGCAAGATGGACCGCGTCCAGGAAGATGGTGAGCGAAGGAGAGGCGCTTGCGGCGGCGTGCCCGTTTCCCGCTTCGACGGCCAGCGCGGCCGCCGCCCACAGCGAGCGGACAAGCGGCCCGGCCACCGCCAGGACCAGGGACAGAACAGCCAGACCCAGCGTCGCCAGAAGCAGCCAGCCCATCGACGTTCGCGTCAGCACCCGCGCCCATTCCTCCAGCGGCAATCCGCGGTTCAGATCACTGAGCTGGAAAAATACGTGGCACAGGGCGGCCAGAACCAGAAAACGCCCCGCCAGCCGGATTCCCGCTTCCCTCGCGTCCCGCACCTCCGCGGGCGCCCGCCGCTGCCACGACCACAGCGCCAGTCCCGCCGCCGCGAGCAGCCCCGCATAGTACAGGAAGCGGGCGGCGTACAGCAAAAAGGCGTCCAGTGACAGCCCGCCCGTCCCATGGTCGTGCGCGTGGCCGATCTGCCGGTGCGGATTGTAATCCTCCGCGGCGGGACGGGCGGGCGGCTCGCCAACGGTAAAGACGAAGGCGCCGGAGACGGGATGACCGTCCGCGGAAATGACCCGGTAGGACACGGTGTAATGGCCTTCGCCCAGCTCCGGCAGCGCGGCGCGGACGCCGCGTCCGCCGGCGGCCGGTTCCGGCGCGCCTTGCGCCACCGCTTTCGAAGCGGAATCGAGAACCATAAGGAACGCCGCCCGGGCGTCCACGGGTTCGTTGAACACCAGTTCCACATACGGCGGGCTATCCGTAAGCCGGGCGCCCGGTTCGGGACTGGCCGTCTCCAGCACGGCATGGGCGGAAACGGAAAACGCCGCGGCAAACCATCCCGCGGCGACGGCGGCCAGGGCCGCCGTCCGCAACGCCGTTCGCCATACGGTTTTCCGAAATCCGGTCATCCGCTTCTTCATCCCTTTCCCGCCTTTGCGCGTCCGTCGCTTCGGCTCAAAATTCAAATTTTTGTCACATGATCTGTCAAAGAATCTGCATATCTTTCCAACTTTCCGCTTTCCGCACGACACAATTCCATATATAATTCGAGTATGAAACATTGAATGGGAGGAATTTCCTGTCTCCGACTCAAATCGATAATCCGGAGGACCTGGCAATGACCATTACGGGAACCGCCCCTCAACCTTCAGAAGCATTTCTCTTTAAGCTGGAAGTCACAATGCTCGCCCCCCGCTATGAAATCGCCCTGGATCACCTGATTCGCGCCCTGAGGGCCGGAGGAATCTCCGACTACCGGATCCTCTCCGGCGTCTGCGCAAGCGGCGCCGAAGCGGAAAGACCGGGGTGGCCCGGCACGGAACTCCGCGCCCAAATTTACGGCAATGGAACTGACACACCGGCGGCCCCCGGGCCGAAATCCTCCCCGGGAAGCAGGACCAAATCCCTTGAGAAGACCCGGGTCCCCGAGGAACTGGTGGAAAGGCTCAATGCGTACATCAACGGAGGCAAACTGGTCCGCCTGCGCGTCAACAAGGACAGGGGCGTCAAGATGGACTTTCCCGGCCGCATCCTGAATCTGGACCAGGAAACCCGCAACCTGACGGTCTACCACGTGGACGAAAAGAAAGACTACATCGTCGCCTTGAACGAGGTGGACGACATCATCGAATGAGCCGGGGCACCGGATGGCAGCCGCGAGCCTGCCCAACGGCATGACCGCGCGGCACGGCCTCCGGGTCACGAGCGTTTGCGGAGCAAATCGGGAATTTGCGAAGCCGGCAGCGGCGGGCTGGCGTAATACCCCTGGATTTCGTCGCACCGATGCTTCCGCAGAAAGGCCACCTGTTCCTCGTTTTCCACCCCTTCGGCGGTCACCCTCAGGTTCAGGCTGTGCCCCATCATGATGATCGCCGCGGCGATGGCGGCGTCGCCCGGATTGCGCCCCACGTCCGACAGAAATCTCCGGTCGAGCTTCAGGCGGTCGATGGGAAATGTCTTCAGGTGATGGAAAGAGCTGTACCCGGTGCCGAAATCGTCGATGCTGATATGTACGCCCAGCTCTTTCAGCTCGCGCAGGAGCTGCCCGGCCCGCTCCACGTCCATCGTCATGCTTTCCGTAATTTCTAGGTCCAGATAGCCGGGGTCAAGGCCGGTCCTGGCAAGGGCATCCGCGATTTTGCCCACCAGATTCCGCTGCAAGAACTGCCGGAGCGACAGGTTGACGGACACCGGCACCGGCGGCAATCCGGCGTCCTGCCAGGCCTTGTTCTGCCGGCAGGCTTCCTCGAGCACCCAGTCGCCAAGACCCACGATGAACCCGCTCTCCTCCGCGGCCTTCACGAATTCGCCCGGCGAGATCAGGCCGCGCTCGGGATGGTTCCACCTCACCAGGGCTTCCAGACCGGTGACGCGTCCGCTTTCCAGGCTGATTTGGGGCTGGAAATACAGGATGAATTCGCCGTTTTGCAGCCCGCGCCTGAGCTCGTGGTGAAGCTTCAGATTGGCCACGTCGGCGCGTTCCAGGCCGGAGGAATAGAACAGGTAGTCGTTTTTGCCGTTTTCCTTGACGCGCTGCATGGCGGTTTCGGCCATGCGCAGCAACGTCACCGCGTCCCCGCCCGAGCCGCTCAGCGCCGCTCCGACGCTCAACGTGAGCTGGATCGGGACGCCGTTGAGCTCGAACGGCTCCTCAAACAGCCGCTGCAGCTGTTCCACCCGCTTGACCGCTTCGTTCGGATGGACGAAATCGTCGAACATCGCCGCGAATTCGTCCCCTTCCATGCGAGCCAGCTGGCCCGGCAGGCGGAATTGACGGGTGAGCCGTTCCGCCACCAGCATGAGCAGCATGTCCCCGAAATCCCGGCCGAAGGAGGCATTGACCAGCTTCAGCCGGTCCACGTCCAGGTAAACCACGCAAAGCTGGCGGTTTTGCGCCGCGTTCTCGTCAAGCTTCTCCCGCAAATGGTTGGTGAACCATCTCCGGTTGGGCAGACCGGTCATATCGTCATAGTAGGCCATGTAGTGGATGCGGTCCATGGACCGCTTCCGTTCGCTGATGTCCAGGACGAACACCACGATGCCGACGGTGCGGCCCCGGCGGACGAGCGGGGTGGTGTGGATCTGCAGGTCGACGCCGTGCCCTCCTTTGTGGATGACGCGGATGTCGTGGGCGCAGCGCTCGCCGTTCAGGGTACGCCTGAACACATCTTCCGTCAACGCCTTGTGGTCTTCGTCCACGATATGCAGAAACGGCCGGCCGGCCATCTCGCGTTCGGTATATCCGAGAAGGGGCGACGGATCCCGGTTGACGACCAGAAACCTGCCGTGCCGGTCGACGACGGCGAAAAAAATCGGGCTGTCTTTATACAACGCTTCCAACAGCTCCGGCTGATAGGACTGAAACCCCGGACGCTGGCGAAGCCCGCGGCGCCGGGCGAAGCCGCGCAATGCGGGAAACATGACGGTGACGACAATGGCGGCAGCCGGAACCGCCCAGGGCAACACATCCGACCATACGTTCACGGGGCTACGTCCTCTCTTTTCGCATGTCTGAACCGGTCAGTCAAAGCTTAATTTCGCTTCCCAAACGCATATCCATTATAAAAACGCGGCGGAGAACCTGTACAGCTTTTCCCCGCGGTTTTCGCAGGTATTTCCTTCTCCCGCGTCGAATTTAATATTACTCTTAGTACCTATCCGAAAACCTCTGCGCAGCAGAAACAAATCCAGGCGCAGGCAAAATGGAGCATGGCCTCGTAGTTCTCCACTTTCTTTTCCCAACGAATGAGCAAGCGGCGAAAGCGATTCATCCAGGAGT
>JGI12341J12878_1000317_pt1 | contig 21343 bp, 16 predicted proteins | sample Passage260B_FD_12878 | JGI IMG/M metagenome (IMG submission 12878)
AGGGCATTTTACGTGCGCTTCTGGCCGCCCCTCTTGAAGGAATCGCTACCTTAACGGCTTTGCATCATCGGTTGAGCACGGACCTTCGGTTCCGCTATCAGTGCGGACTTTCGCTTGATCGGGAAGCTCCATCCATCTCCACACTCAGCCGTGTGTTTGCCGACGTCACGAAAAAGGAACTGGCCAAGCGGCTGTTTGAGGATCTGGTTGCCCACCTCAGGCTAGAAGGTGTTCTGGACGGCAGCCACGTGGCAATTGACAGCACCGCCATCCGTGCTTACGAGAGAAAGCAACCCAAGCGAAAAAGCGAACAGACCGGCAATGCCAATTGGGGAGTGAAACTCGATTCGTTCGGCAACAAGATCACCTGGTTTGGGTACAAACTCCATCTGGCGGTCGATACGAAAAGCGAATTGCCGCTTGTGCTGGAAGTCACGCCTGCGCATGTCAATGACGGAGAAAAGGCGCCGGGCCTGATGGAACAAGCCGCATCCAGAACCGCTCCGAGGTTTTTCATGCTGGACGCAGGCTATGATCAGTTGAAGGTTTACGAGGCCGCGCGAAACGTCAAGGCTCAAGCCATCATTCCGCTCAACCTCAGGCGCGAGAAGGAACCGCCTGCCGGCATGCGGTCCAACGGGACGCCATGCTGTTCCATGGGCTATGCCATGACGTACTGGGGAGCGGACGGCGACATCCTGAAGTTTCGCTGTCCGCACGCAACCGGCAAAGTCGACTGTCCGCTTGGCATGGCCGCTTGCTCGTCCTCGAATTATGGCATGGTCGTGAAAGTGGACGTCAGGGAAGACCTCCGGCGGTATTGCCATCCACATCGGGATACCAAACGCTGGAAAGCACTTTACAATGAGCGAACGAGCGTTGAGCGCTGCAATGCGCGACTGAAATGCTCTTTGACAGCAGATGCCTTGCATGTGCGCGGGATCGAGAAAGTAACAACTCACCCCGAATTTCGAAAGCTTATAATAACTCGGCATTGTTGCTAGAAGGTCAGCATCAGCCTTGCAAAAATGTGGATCATTTTCCGTCCGGCCGAGCCAGATTATCCACATGTGGATAGTCCTCCCCCCTCCCCAATGAAGAGGCGGGGTCGCTTTCCATGTAAAATTTTGTAGGCCTTCATTCCAACAAGGCCACCTTGGCTTCGATTCGCTTCCATGCGTAGCGTCCGGCGAAGTCCTTCATGAGTTTGAGCACGACCGATCGACTGTGCTGAATGAGCGTTGCCGCACAGTGAAAGAACTCCAAGCGGAACCTTGCAATCGTATAGCCCTGATGCACCGGCTCGCAGCAATCGCGCTTAAATCGCTCGAACAAATTGTAGGCGAGCAGTTTGATCAGCAAATCCAATTCATTCGCTTTGAAATCGCTTGTCGCGATGCGATCGATCGAGAAGCCGCTTTTGGCTTCCTTGATGTAATTTTCCATACAGCAGCGCTGGTTGTAGAACCGCCACAAATCAATCGGCTCCCATTCCAGATTGGTGACGATCGCTTCATACTGCCAGTCGGTTTCGAACACGATCCGGCCTTGTCCGTCGTCGAACACTTGCGCCTTGCGGATGATCGCCACCCGGCGCGCCTTTTTCCAGGATGTCGCTTTGTAGATCAGGGTAATCCCTTCTATGATCCAATCTTCGTCGACATAGCGCGTCCAGTAGCGGCAGGCCTGCACCTCCTTGGCTAGTCGCCGGGTCCATTTCAGCTTGCCGACATAGCCGATTCCTTTGCTTTCCCAGAGGTTATAGAAGTCTTCGCCGCCGAATCCTTTGTCAAATCGGGCGTACTTGACCTTGCGATCGCCAAGGAGCTCGAAGGTTTGCTGCAGGAAGTCGGCAGCGTCAGTGGAAGAGTGCGTGTTGCCCGGTCGAAGCGTCGCGTTCAGATTCAAACGGGTCTGGCCTTCAAAAGCGAGCAGCGGATGATAGCTTTTACGCCCGGGCTTGTGCGGGTTTGTCCCTTTGGCCGCGCCGGCCTGATCGCCGTATACCGTTTCTACTGTGGAGTCCAGGTCGAGCAGGATGTCAAGGGGCAGGCAGGGCCGAATGATTTGCTGATTCCGCATCCGCAGTTCAGTCGGCAACTGCGGACACGACCGGCCAAGCCGACCAAGCTCCTTGTACAACAAGCTGTGATGCGGACAACGCCCGCCCAGGAAACGATTCAGCAGCGGGTCATGTTGCAGTTTGCGGAAATGAAAAATCCGCTCGCAGCCGAGCATCCAGCCAACGATGAGGTAGAGCAGGATAAGATGAATAGGGAAAATCGAGTTGTGTGCTTTGCCGCCGGAGAGGCTGCGCATCGCCTCGGCAAGCTTGATTTTTTCGAGATAAGCCAGAAAGATTTTGATGCCGCCAAAGCTCGTGGCATTTTGCAACGAAAATTCGGACTTGATTTTGCTGATGGGTGTGGTAGACTTCACCTGAAAGGTGCTCCTCTCTTTGGGTGATGTTGTCTTCGACAAACACCATTCTACCAAAGATTTGGAGCCCTTTTCACGTATTTTAAAGAGTCGCACTTTCGAAATTCAGGTTTATCTCTTATTTCTTCCCGGACATCGATGCGCACCCCGATCTCAAGTCCGAGCTGGCGCGGCTGGTCGAGACGGCGCGCCCGCGGCAGGACGCCGTCATTCACGGCGATTACAATTTCAACAACATCCTCGAGGCGGAGGACGGCAGTCTGACGATCATCGACTGGACGAACGGCCAGCTGGGCGATGCGCGGTACGATATCGCCTGGTCCGTCTTCCTCGCCGATCTGTACACGGATGATGAGCCGGCCGCCATTTACCGGTCGGCGTTTCTGTCCGGCGGAGGATACCGGGCGGAGGAGCTGGAGCCGTTCGAAGCGATCGCCCTGCTCCGGTGGATGCTGCTGGACCGGCTGGCCGGCATGCCGCGCACGGAGAAGACGGACGGACGGCTCAGGCGCATCTTGGAAACCAATCGATACATCAACCGTATGGCATGGCGCTGAACCGGAGGGTCCGCATGGGGACGGTTCACGGAGAAAGGATGCAGGCATGGAACTTCCGCAACAACTGAGATTGGCCATCGAGCGGCATATTCAAGGCATGGATCATGCGAAACTGAAACGGGATCTGCAGTCGCTGAGCGAGCGCTATCGCACCGCCGGCGGCAGAGGCCGGAGGCTGCTTACCGAAGATGCCGAAGCGGCCTCATACGCGATCGCGCGCATGCCGGCGACATACGGCGCCGTCGCGGCGGCGCTGAAGTATGCGCTGGAACGGACGCCGGAGCGGCCGGAGACGCTGCTGGATTGCGGCGCGGGGACGGGGGCCGCTTCCTGGGCGGCCGACGCGCTGCTGGATCTGCGCGGCGTCACCTGCCTGGAACGGGAGCCGGCCATGATCCGGCTCGGGCGCAGCCTGGCGGCCGACGCATCGCCCGCATTGCGGAACGCGGACTGGGTCCGCCGCGACCTCGCGAAGGACGACATTCCGGAGCGGGCGGAGCTCGTCATCGCCTCTTACGTCCTGAACGAGCTTCACGATGCGGAGCGGGAGGCCGCGGTCCGAAAGCTGTGGAACGCGGCGGAGCGCATGCTGCTCATCGTGGAGCCGGGGACGCCGGCCGCCTACCGCGGGCTGATGGCGGTGCGCGGGCAATTGCTCCGGCTCGGCGCCCATATCGCCGCGCCGTGTCCGCATGCCGGGGAGTGTCCGATGGAAGCGGACGACTGGTGCCACTTCCGCTGCCGCATCCCGCGGAGCCGGCTGCACAAGCGGCTGAAGGACGGCTCGGCGCCCTATGAGGACGAGAAGTTTTCGTATCTGGCCGTGACCCGCGAGCCCTGCGCAAGGGCGGAGGCGCGGATCATCCGCCGCCCGCGGATCGACAAGGGGCGGATCGGCCTCGAGCTGTGCATGCCGGACGGCCTGCGCAGCGTGGACGTGCACAAGAAAGACGGAGAGCTCTTCAAGCGGGCGCGTAAAGCCGAATGCGGCGATGCGTTCAGCGCGCCGGGTGCCGGCGGGACCAGAAGCTGATCCTGCGCATTGCAGGACCGGGCGGAAGGAAGGGAAGCCAATGGGTTACATTATGGAATTGCGCCGGTTCGTCGGCAGCCGCCCGCTCATCATGGCGGGAGCCGCCGTCATGGTGCGGGACGGCGAAGGCCGGCTGCTGCTCCAGCGGCGGGCGGACACGGGCGATTGGGGCACGATCGGCGGCGCCATGGAGCCGGGCGAGTCGTTCGAGGAGACGGCGGCGCGGGAGCTGTACGAAGAAGCCGGGCTTCGCGCGGCATCGTTCAAATTCGTGGCGCTGCTCTCCGGGAGGGACATGTACTACCGCTATCCGAACGGCGACGAAGTATACAACGCGCTTGCGGTGTTCGAGGCCGAAGGCGTGACCGGCGAGCCGGTCGTGAATGACCACGAAGGGCTGGAACTGGCCTGGTTTCACCCGAACCGCCCGATTCCGGAACTCCATCCGATGGCCGAACGAATCTTGCGCAAGGCGGGTTATGTAACAGAACGTTCATAGATTCGCGATCCGGTTGTGATATTTGTCACACAGACGCTCCCCTGCGGCATCTACAATGGGATCAGTTCCGAGAAACAATGATAGGGGAGTGCGGAGAATGAAAAAATGGTTGAAAATGTTGGGTCTGGCCGTGGGCGTGTCCATGATTATTTCGGCCTGCGGCGGCAATTCGGATAACACAGGCAGCAACAGCGGCTCCGGCAACAGCGGTTCCGGGCAGTCCGCTTCGACGGGCGAGACGAAATCGTTCGAGATCAAAGCGAAGAACTGGGCGTTCGAACCGACGGAGATCCGCGTGAACAAGGGCGACACCGTCGAGATCAAGCTGGTCAACGAAGAAGGCATGCACGAAGTCGAGATCAAAGGTTACGGCAAGAAGATCAAGGACAGCGAGACGATCACGTTCACGGCCGACAAAGCGGGCGAGTTCGAGTTCATCTGCTCCCTCTTCTGCGGCACGGGCCATGACGACATGATCGGCAAGCTGATCGTCGAATAACGGCTATTATTCAAGGCATCATCTTTTCAAGAGGCGGATGCATTCCGACGGAATGCGTCCGCCTTTGTTGTTATCCGAATATTATGACGATTTGTAACAAAACCGACGAAAATGGCCGACGCTATTGTGATTTATCTCACAATGACCGGTTATGCGGGCCATTACACTTACGGTAAAAAACGAGGAAAGGGTGAACCGCATGTCCCGGGACCGAAGCGATAAAGAGAAGGACACGCTGAAAGGCACGTTTACGTCCGTCATGCTGCTCGGCGGCTTCATAGCCCTGTCGTGGCTGGGGGTTTTCATTCTTTTCATCAACAGGTAGGGGGTAGCATCATGCATATTCATCGTCTGGAGAAAATCTGGCTGGCCATCGGCGTCGCGATGCTGTTCGTCTTCCTGGGCGTGATCGGCGTCGGCGCGTTCGCGATGGGGATGCAGCCGCCGACCGGCCACCATACGATCGATCCGGAGAAAGTCAGCGAGACATACCCGTTCAACAATCCCGGCCTTGAACAGGTCGGCGAGAACGAGTACAACGCCTACATGATCGCTTACGCGTTCGGCTTCAAGCCGGCGAAGATGGAAGTGCCGCTCGGGGCGAAGGTGCATTTTCAGGTGACCAGCCCGGATGTCGTGCACGGTTTCCAGATTACGGGCACGACAGTCAACCTGATGGCCGTGCCGGGTGAGGTCAACCACTACACGTACACGTTCGACAAGCCGGGCGAGTACCTGGTGCTGTGCAACGAATACTGCGGCGCGGGCCATGAATTCATGGCGACGACCATCATCGTGAAATGAGACCGACAATACCGAAACGGAGAGGATGATCGAGCGTGACTGCTACTGTGATGCAAGCGTCCGCTGCCGACAATAAACGGCCGTTCGACGGCAAAGATGCGAAGCTGGTGCTGGCGCACCTTCTGGTGGCCTTCACGGCGCTTCTGCTCGGCGGCGTCGCGGGCGTGCTGCAAGGGCTCGTCCGCGGCGGCATGATCGAGCTGCCGTCGGAGATCGGCTACTATCAAATTCTTACCGCGCACGGCGTCCTGATGGCGCTGATCTTCACGACCTTCTTCATCATCGGATTCCTGTATGCCGGCGTCAGCAAGACGATGGGCGGCAAGCTGCTCGGCGTCGTGAGCCGGATGGGCTGGGCCGGCTACGTCCTGATGACGGTCGGCACGATCCTCGGCACGATCATGATTCTGGCGAACGAAGCGACGGTGCTTTACACGTTCTACGCGCCGCTGAAAGCCAATCCGTTCTTCTACATCGCTCTGGTGTTCGTCGTCGTGGGCAGCTGGATCAGCGGGTACGGCATTTTCGCGCAATACCGGTACTGGCGCAGGACGCACAAGGGCAGCGTCAGCCCGCTGTTCGGCTTCATGGCCGTCGCCACGATGCTGGTCTGGCAGATCGCCACGATCGGCGTCGCGATCACGGTGCTGTTCCAGTTCATTCCGTGGTCGTTCGGCTGGGTGGAGAAGATCAACATCATGATCAGCCGGACGCTGTTCTGGTACTTCGGCCATCCGCTCGTCTACTTCTGGCTGATGCCGGCGTACATGTGCTGGTATATCTGCATACCGAAGATCATCGGGGGCAAAATATTCAGCGATTCGATGGCGCGGCTGTCGTTCGTCCTGTTCATTCTGTTCTCCATCCCGGTCGGGTTCCACCATCAATTGATGGAACCGGGCATCGCACCGGTCTGGAAGTACATTCAAGTCGTCCTGACGTTCATGGTCGTCATTCCGTCTCTCATGACCGCGTTCGCAATGTTTGCAACGTTCGAGCAGACCGGTCGGGCCAAGGGCGCGCGCGGGCTGTTCGGCTGGCTGAAAACTTTGCCGTGGGGTGACGTCCGTTTCTTCGCGCCGTTCATGGGCATGCTCGTGTTCATTCCGGCCGGCGCTGGCGGCATCATCAACGCGAGCAACCAGATGAACGCGATGGTGCACAATACGCTGTGGGTCACGGGGCACTTCCACCTGACCGTCGCCACGACGGTCGCCCTGACGTTCTTCGGCGTCGCCTACTGGCTCATTCCGCACGTGCTGGGCAAACAGCTCACGCCGCGGATGAACCGGCTCGGCATCATCCAGACGATCATCTGGCTGATCGGGATGTTCTTCATGTCGGGGTCCATGCATACGGTCGGCCTGTTCGGCTCGCCGCGCCGCACGGCGTACACGACGTACGGCGACCATCCGGACGCGGTCTTCTGGATGCCGTATCACGTGGCGATGGCGATCGGCGGCACGATCCTGTTCATCGGCGTCATCCTGATGTTCTGCAACATGATCGCCCTGATGCGCGCGCCGAAAGGCGACGAGAAAACCGCGGCCGAGTTCCCGATCGGCGAGACGGCTGACGCAGCCGAACTGACGCCGAAGTGGATCGAGCGCTGGGGCGTATGGGTGGGCGTACTCGTTGTGCTGATCCTGTTCGCGTACACGGTTCCGTTCGGCGATATGCTCGTGAATCCGGCGCCCGGATCGAAGCCCTGGGTGACGTGGTAATACCATTCAACGCTGCAACCTTCAAATGGCGCTTGCCCGGACGAATGTCCGGGCAGGCGCTTTACTTCATTTTCCGCACATACCCGGAGATCTGTTCAAGTCCGGCCTGCAGCACTTCGGTACTGCAAGCGTAACCGATGCGGACATGCCCTTCCATATCGAAGCACGTGCCAGGGGTCAGAAAGGCGCCGGTATTCGCCAGCAGACCGGTACAGAAATTGACAGAAGGCACTTCGAAATCGTATTTCAGCAAGGCAGTCGTTCCCGCACGCGGTTTGACATAGGAAAAAGCGGCTTCCTTTTCCACCCATTCATCCAGGAGGGCCAGGTTGTCCCGCAAAATTTTGCGGCTTCTTCTCAAGATCTTGTCGTAGTTCTTCAGGGCATGGACGGCCAGCATTTCGTTCAATATCCCGCAACTGATCGTGGTGTAGTCGCGGTGCTTCATGCATTCCGTGATGACTTCCTGCGGAGCGGCAATCCAGCCGAGGCGAAGGCCTGCAAGGGAGAGCACTTTGGAGACGCTTGACGTGCTGATTCCCTTCTCGTAAACATCAGCGATGGAAGGAACGTCGGCATCGTCATCCTGCAGCAGGTTCATGCAGACTTCATCGCAAAGGACATACGCGCCGCACGATCGTGCAATCTCCGCAATCTGCTCCAGCATATCCCGCTCCATCAGAGCGCCGGCAGGGTTGTTCGGATTGTTGAGGCAAATCATTTTCGTGTTCGGCCGGATCAGAGACTTCAGCTCGTCAAGGTCGGGAAGAAAATGATGTTCCGGGCGCAGCTTCAGAAAGTCCACCGTTGCGCCGAATGATCGCGGGAGCTCATAAAGCTGCTGATAGGTCGGATGTACCGCAATCACGTGATCGCCAGGCTCGACAAGCGAGTAGAAGACCAGAAAATTGGCGCCGATTGCCCCGTTCATGACGAGCACCTGATGAGGATCAATGGTCGCGTACAGGCTCGCAACGAGCCGCCGGAACTCGGGAGAACCCTCAATATGGCCGTAGGTCAGTTTGAGCGGATAGAGGGAACGGAAAAAATCATCGGCATTTGCGCCGTCTATGGTTGCGAGTTCCTCCAACGTGAGGGAATCGACGAAGGTTTCCGCAATATTGTATTTCGCGCTCGTTTCATAGGCGTTCATCCATTCTTCCACCGAGAAAGCCTTGATCTTCATTGTTTCCATGCCTCCCTGCAGATTCTCCGCGTTGAAAACTTGTCGGTCATACTTTACCATAGAGCCTGAATCCAGGAACAATTGAGAGTTTTTATCGTAACCATCACAAAGATTTAGCGTTGGCCAAGGGGAAGGAGAACATGGAACTCCGAACGTTGAAAACCTTCCAGGTCGTTGCCACCCATCTGAATCAGACGAAAGCCGCCGAGATTCTCGGATATACGCAGCCGACGATCACGATGCAAATGCGGAATCTGGAACAGGAGATCGGCCACCCCTTGTTCCATCGGGTCGGGAAGAAAACGTATCTGACTCCGGCCGGAAAAGTGTTGAAGCAGCATGTGGATCGGCTCATGGCATGCGTGGAGGAAATGAACCAGGCATTGAGCCGATTGCATGAACCCCACGGCACATTGGCAATCGCCGCGCCGGAATACTATTGGACGCATCATTTGACCACGCTGATCCACACCTTTGTGCAACTTCATCCGCAAGTCAAGTTGAAACTGGTCTCTTGCAACAGCGGCGACGTCATGCGAATGATCGCTTCCCGCGAAGCGGATGTCGGGATTGTGGCGGGAAAACAGAGGAATGACGATCTGGCGTTCGTTGCGCTTGATGAAGAAGAGCTGCTGTTGGTCATGCGAAAAGACCTTCACCCCGACCGCGACCTTTCGGCCATCCTGCAGAAGCATCCCCTGCTCTATAAAGAAAGCTATCATCTTGACGGGCTGTTTGACCGCTGCATGGAAGAGATTCCAAAGCCGATGACGGTCATCGAAAGCGGCAGCGAAGAAGCGATGAGGCAAGCCGTTTTGAAAGGGACAGGCGTTGGCATCATCAGCGGCGATTTGATTGAAGAGGAGATCAGAAAGGGCGAACTCATCCCTCTGCACCGGTTTGCGCAGACCTTGGATACTTATTTGATTACGCGCAAGGATCGTTCCGATGAATTGACGATTCAGGCCTTCGTCGAACTGGTAACGGAAGGGTGGGACGAAGCGTCGGAAACAACTTAGCGGCGTGGCCGGCAGGTCCCGTTTATGGGCCGAAAGTCTCGATCAAGAGGCGTTTTTGCCCGCGGAATAGTCAAAAAAGCTCAAAATAACTCAAAATAACGCGAATAGGGGCATTGGTCTTGATTCCGCGGCAAAAATTGACGATATAAACAAATGAGAGGATCTTCGGATCGGCAGGTCCCGGACAGGACTCCAACCTGAAAAACCAGGCAAAGAACAAAGGCAAACCCGTACGAAAGTCGGGGACGCAAAGCCACGGGTCTAAAGCACCGGACATTTCCGGACCGCCATGACAGCCGGGCTGCTCTTAAATGGTGGTGATGAAGGATGGAACATGCCGTTGATCATGCCTTCTTTTCAGGTGACGCAAGTTTGATCATCCGGGGAGAGACGCTTGATTTCGATGAAATCACGCGAAGTTTGAATGTGGAGCCGGCGAGATGCCTGAGCAAGGGCGGCAAGGTGTCGGTCAGCGGCAAGAAGGTGTCCAAGGATTTCTGGATGTACCGGGTTAAAATGCGCGGCAACGACCCCGTCGGATCGCTCATGCAGCTGCTCAGGGAGCTGGAACCGAACATCGGGTACATCCATCAGCTGTCCGACAGCGGGTACGATGTCTGTCTGCGGATGTATTATCAGTCCGAGCTGGGGCAGATTTATTTTGAAATGCCGAACGAACTGCAAGCCTTGATCGCCAAATTCAAGGTCCGTCTGGAATTTTCCATCCTGTCCTGGGGCGGGGCGGTTTAAAAGCGCTTTAGATATGGAAACCTCGCGGGAGTGTTCGACTCCCCGGGGTTTTTTTGTTTTATGCAATAAACGCGGCGGGCGGAATGGGCAAAAAGTCTTGTCCGAGGAGGTCTCTTTCTCTCATGAATTAGGAAATAAAGCCTAATTGTTGTCTGATCATGGAAGGATATCTTGAACGAATGGAATATATTGACGATAAAATCAAAGACAGGGTCTTCGGGTCCATAGGTCCCGAGCGGGACCTCGATGCGAAAACCGGGCAAGAACAAAGGCAAACCCGTACGAAAGTCGGGGACGCAAAGCCGCGGGTCTAAAGCGCCGGACCATGACGTCCGGATCACGCCATGACAGCCGGGTTGCTCTCATGCAAGGTTTTTTTGTTTTGTCCAAATTTGCATTTTCGGAGAGGAGAGAACGTGATGAGAAAGTATCCCATCCAGCACAGGTCCGGGTGGGCGCGGCTGCTTGCCGGCGCGCTGGCGCTGCTGGCCGCGATGATGGCGCCGCCGTTCTTCGGCATGGCGGAAGGCGCGGCGCCGGAAGGATTGAGAACGGATTTCAGCGTGTCCGGCGACCGGATGATCTGGTTCCAGGTCGACGGGAACGGCGTCAAGCAGGTCCATTATCGCGATCTGACGACGGGGGAAGAGCGCAAGCTGACCGATTCCGCCGCGGCGAAGGACGCGCCATACCTATTCGGCAACACGGTGGTGTGGGCGGATAAAGGTTCCCACGCGCCGGAATCGGTCTATTGGGATATCTACAGCTACAATCTGGAGACCGGCCGGACGGAGAAGCTGAACAAGCGGACCGGTGAAATGTCGGGTCCGGTCACGGACGGCGTCGGCGTCGTCTGGTTCGACCGGAAGCCGTACGGGGACATGTACTACCGGCATCTTGCGACGGGCGAGGAGTACAACCTCGGGGAAGGGCTGTTCCCCGTGCTCGTCGACGGCAGGGTGGTGTACCGCAACGCGCGGGACGGCGGACTCAGCATGCTGGATCTCAGGACCGGCAACCGCTGGCCGCTCGTTAAGCTGGGCGGCGCCAACTATGTCGACTGGTTCGTGTTCAACGGCAGCCACGTGCTGTGGAAGCAGAAGAACGGCGCGGGGGAAAGCCAATACGCGCTGCTGGCTGTCGACCGGCTTTCCGCGGAGCCGGTGGAGCTGACGCCGATGGCCGCGAGAAGCCGGGAATACGCCGTGATGGCGATAGGCGAGACGCAGGCCGTCTTCGTCGTGGACGAAGGCGGTTCGGCCGCGCTGAAGGGCGTTGATCTGGAGACAGGCCGCGTCTACGCGGTGAACGCGCCGGTCGGCGCAGGCCAGATCGCCGGATTCAGCGGCGACAAGCTGGTGCTGAGCGCGGCGGACGGCTCCGTCTCCTTCATCGAGCTGACCGGACCGCAGGGCGGCGGGCTGCCCGGCATTGTGATCCCGCCGGCAGCCGGCGAGGGCTCGGCCGGAAGCAAGAAGCGGATCGGCCCGGCGGGCGGCGAACTGGTGTCCGAAGACGGACAAGCCCGGCTCCGGATTGCCGAAGGCACGTTCGCCGAGGAGACCGACGTGAGCCTGGACAGGGTGGATTTGAACGACTACGTCCTGGCGGATGAGAAAGGCCGGAAGCTGCAAGGCTACGAGGCCTGGCGGGTGAGCGCGGACGCCGCGTTCGGCAAGCGCGCGGAGCTCGTGCTCGGCTACGAGCAGCCAGAATGGCGCGCGGTGCGGGAGAAGCTGGGCATTTATGTCTACGACGATGCGAACGGTCACTGGACCTATGTCGGCGGCATAACCGCGGAGGAAGAAGGCTGCGTTCGCGCGGCGATCGACGGCCCGGGCATCTACGCGGTCCTGCTGCGGGAGGTGACGTTCCCGGATGTGCGAGGCCACTGGGCGCAGCATGCCGTTGAAGTGCTGGGTGCCAGAGGCATTGTCGACGGCACGGACAAGGGAACGTTCGATCCGGGCGGGCAGCTGACCCGGGCGCAGTTCGCGAAGCTGCTCGCCGCGGCGCTCCGGCTGGAAGCCGCTCCGTCCGGACAGGCGCCGTTCGCCGATGTGCCCGCCGGCGCCTGGTACGCCGATGCGGTGAAGGCGGCGGCCGCCGCCGGCCTGGTCGAGGGCGACAGGGGCTACTTCCGCCCGAACGCGCCGCTGACCCGCGAGCAAATGACGGTCATGCTGGTCCGGGCCATTGAGCGGCAGACCGGCGATGCGGCGGATGCGGCCGATCTGTCCGGGTACCGCGACGCGGCGGCCGTCAGCGGCTGGGCTCGCGAAGCGATGGCCAAGGCGGTCGGCATGAAGCTGATCGAAGGCTACGGCGATGCGCTGCGCCCGCAGGGAACGACCACCCGGGCGGAGGCGGCGGTCGTAATTTACCGGCTGCTTGAGCAACTCCATCAACTGTAATCATCGGGGGAGAGAGAAATGGGATTTCCGCGATCGAATAGAGGGTTAGGCGGTGTCCGGATGAAATGGAAGGCCTTGCTGTCGGCCTTCCTCGCACTGATCGTTTTCCTGTCGGGCGTGCCGCTCGTTCCGGGGACGGATTCCTCCGGCGGCAAGGCGCACGCTTCGATGAACCTCAGAATCGTTCCGAGCGAGATCAGCACGGACAGAGGGGAAACGGCTGATATTATTTTCAGCTTCAACGCGTCCGAGTTCGGCGAAGACGAACGCGAGATCGTGATCAGCCTGTGCACGGCGCCCGCCGGGGGCGGCGTGCCGGAGCTCGGCGACGTGATCAAGACCGGCGTCTACAAGACGAAGGAGAACGGCGTCTACATCGAGCATACGGAGAGATGGGACGGCAAGATCAACGGCGTGCCGCTGCCGGAAGGGCGCTACACGATCTGCGTGTCGCCGGCGGAATATGACGGCACGGGCGTCTACTACGGCCAGATGGCCAGCTTTGAAATCGTGGGCTCCCGGCAGCCCAAGGCGCCGGGCGCGCTGACGATCGAACCGGCGGCTTCCGGCATGGTGAAGGTGTCCGGCAGCGCCGAGCCGAACACCACCGTGCGGTTGGAAGTGCGGGAAGGGACGGAAGGCAAGCTCACGGACTATCCGGACATTCCGGTCGGTGCGAACGGCGCATGGTCCAAGACGATCGCCGTGCCGGCCGGACAGATCGCGCAAATCTCCGCCAAGGCGGCGGGAGACGGCCGGGAGTCCAGCTATTCCGAACAGGTATCGTTCATCCGGGTCGTCGTGCCCGCTTACCCGATCAGCTGGGGCGCGCTCGCCGCGTACTATTACCGGTCGGATTCCGTTGCCGACATGGCGTCGAAGGCGCAGGAACTTGCCCGGATCAACGGTGTCGACGGCGACGTGTGCACGGCGGACGGGGATTGCTCCACGCCGGTCAGCGGCCTGACGAGCGTGCTGGTGCCGAACCCGCAAACCGCGGGCACGCCGGAGCAGGCCGATCTGGCGCAATTTACGCGTGAAGCCATCGAGAAACGGCTGCGCATCGTGAACCCGACCGGCAGCGGACCGGTCGACCCGGCGCGGGGCGACTTCACGTACAGCACCGATTCGCTGGTGCTGCAGGCGCTCATGCCGATCTCGTACCGTCTGACGTACCTGAGCCGCGAACCGCTGGAGGGAGCGGCCGGCCTCGGCTGGCGCCACAGCTACGAGTGGCGGCTTGTGCCGGCGGAAGACGGCAAGGTGGAGCTGATCGAGCCGACCGGGGCGCGGTACGAGTATGTGCCGCTGTCGGGCGGACGCTATTTGACGCCCCGGGGGACGGATTGGACGCTGGCGAAGGACGGCAGCGGCCATCTGCTGTCGACGCCGCAGGGAACGGCTTACCGTTTCAACGGCCAAGGGCTGCTGCAATCGATCACCGATCCGAACGGCAACGCGGTTCAACTCGCGTATAACGGAGAACAACTGGTATCCGTCTCGACGAACGGCGCTTCGCTGTCCTTCACGTATGGCGCGAACGGCCGGCTGGCCGGCGTTCAGGATCACAGCGGCCGGAGCATCAGCTATACCTATGACGTAGCCGGCAATCTCGTCGCCATCACGGACACGGACAGCTCGACGACGAAGCTGACCTATGATGACAAGCACCGTGTGATCAGTGTGACGGACCCGAAGCAGACCGCTGCCATGACCGTGTCGTACGACGAGCACGGCCGGGTGACCGGCTGGACCGACTTCTACGGCGAAGGCTCGCAGATGGACTATGCGGGCAAGGTCGCGCCGGTCGTCCGCGGCGAAGAGGACGTAGAAGAGCCGGATCCGGGCACGGGCGGTCCGGTGCGCATCGATCCGGAGAACGGCCGCGACATTCCGGAATCGGACAAGGTGCTGCTGTCCGGCACGATGCACAACCTCGCCCATGCTCCCGCTTACCTGAAGGTCGAAGGGATGCAGCCGGTCATCGGGAACTATTTGGACAAGCTGATCGACCGTATGGAAAGTGAGATTGCCGGCTACAAAGCGTCCGCGATATCGTGCTCCTCCTGCGATGTTGCCGGCATTCAAAACGCCATTGCGGGCAGCCAGGCCGATCCGGTCGTCATTCAGGCGGGACATCTGAACCTGGACGGCGACGCGACGTTCGGCAGCCCGACGAAGCCCGTCATCCTGCTGGTTCAAGGCATGAATACGAATCAGGCGAACGCGGTGACGATCTACGGCACGCTCATCGTGGAAAATGCGCTGAACGCCAACCAGGGCACGAAGCTGACGGCCGTGTCGGTCGGCGGCAAATACGGCAGCGTGCGGGTCGGCGGGCCCGTGCATTTGAATAACGACTCGAGTGTGACGGTGTCCGACACACTGTATGCGGGCAACCTGACGTACAACAACGGCACGCTGCAGGTGAACGCGCGGCGCGTCGTCGTCGAAGGCCAGATGCACATCAACACGAACGTGGAGATGAACATCTCCGGCGAAATGGTCGTCGGCGCGATCGTCTCCAACAACCAGGTCGGCAATCTGAACATCACGGGCGGGGACCTGTACGTGCGCGATACCGTGCACGTCAACAACAACCTGAACGTGACGACGGGCGGCGTGTGGGCGATCGGCGGCGACATGACGCCGAACAAGACGCCATTGGTACGCTCGGGCGTCGGCTCGGGCAAATCGACGCTGTTCTACCCGAATCTTGCGGATGGCCGCGTCATGGTGCTGTCCGCGTCCGCGGCGGACAACGGCGATGCCGGCTATACCGTGTCGTCCACGCTGGCGGCCGTCTCCGAGACGACGCAGACGGATGCGCTGGGTAACGCGACGACGTACGTGTGGAGCGACCGCTTCCTGCTGCTGGAGCGCCGGGAAGCCGACGGCACCGTCGTCCAATTCGGCTACGACGATGCTTCCCGCCGGACGTCGGTGAAGGACGGGAACGGCAATGTGAACCGCGCGGTGTTCGATGAACGCGGCAATATGACGCAATTCATTGAAGGCAGCGGGGAGTCGACGGTCATCCGCTACAATGCGTCGAACGATCCGGTCGAGCGGGTTGACGCGCTGGGCCGCACGACGTCTTACGCGTACGACGCCAAAGGCAATTTGACGCAGGTGACGGACGGGCTCGGCAACACGACCCGGTTGGAGTGGGATGCGCGCGGCGTATTAACGAGCCATACCGATGCGAACGGGGAGACGACCCGTTATGTGAACGACGCGCACGGTTTTGTGCAGGCGATTGAAGATCCCGCGGGTTATACGGTTGAGTTCGAGCGGGACGCGCTTCACCGGATTACCCGGGTGAAGGACGGGAAGGGAACGCTCGAACGGATCGTCTACGATGCGAAGGACCGGGTGGTGGAACGGGAGGATGCGCTCGGGCAGAAATCTTTTGCCGCCTATGACGAGAACGGCAACCTGATTGAGACGATCGACGAAGCGGGCAACAAAACGGTCTATACGTATGATGTGTATCGTCTCACGGCCGTGGAGGATGCGCTGAACCATATCAGCCGTACGGAATACGACGCGGCCGGCAACGTGACGCGGGAGATCGACGCGAACGGCGGCGTGACGGAATATGCATATGATGCCTTGGGACGCGTCGTCAAGGTGACTGATCCCGACGGGCATGTGTCTCGCTACACGTACGATGACGCCGGCAATGTGTTGACGTTCACCGACGGTACGGGCTCTGTCACACGTTATACGTATGACAAGAACAACCAACTGCTGACCGTCACGGACGCGACGGGCGCGGTGACGCAATACAGCTATGACGCGAGCGGACGGAAGATCAAGGAGACGAATCCGCTCGGCAACAGCACCTGGTACGACTATGACGAAGCGGGCCGCCTGATTGCCGTCACGAATGCCCTCGGCGGCGTGACGAGGTATGCGTATGATGCGAACGGCCGGCTCATCGAACAGACGCTGCCGGACGGCTCGGTGTGGAAGACGAAGTACGACAGCCGCGGGCTTGAAGCGGGCACGATCGACTCGCTGGGCCGGGAAACGTTCGTGACGCGCGACGACCGGGGACGCGTGACGGCCTTCAAGGACGCTGCCGGCGCGGTCACGCGTTACGAATACGACGAGCTTGACCGCAACACGAAGATTGTGAATGCGCTCGGACATGAGACGATCTATGAATACGACCCGCTCGGCAACGTGGCGAAAATTATCGACGCCAACCAGGGCGAGACGGCGTTCCAATACGACGCGCTGGGCCGTCTGACCGGCGTGACGGATGCGCTCGGGGGCGTGACGTCGTACAGCTACGATGCCGCAGGCAACCTGGTGGAGAAGAAGGACGCGCTCGGACGCGCCACCACGTATCGCTACAACAAGCGGAATCTGGTGGTCGAATCCGTCAATCCGCTTGGGGAAAAGACGGTCACGGCCTATGACGCGGCGGGCAACGTTACGACGGTGACGGCGCCGGATCTCACGACGACGACGTACAGCTACGATCCTGCGCACCGGCTCAAGCAGATCGAATACGGCGACGGCCAGAAGGTGTCGTTCACCTACGACCTGGCGGGCCGGCGCATCGAAATGGTGGACAGCAGCGGTCTCACCCGTTACACCTACGACGCGCTGGACCGGCTGACCGAGGTCATTGATCCGCGTACGCAGAATACGCGCTACGAGTGGACGCCTGTCGGTCAGCGCAGCCGGATCGTGTATCCGGACAACAGTTCGGTTTACTACGAATATGATGCCGCCGGACAACTGGTCAAGGTGATGGACGAGAGCGGCACCACGCACTATGAGTATGACGCGAACGGTCGGGTCGTCAAGCGCACGCTGCCGAACGGCGGTGTGAGCACGTACACTTATGACGCGCTCGGCCAAGTGACGGAGATTCGCCATGCCGGTCCGGGCGGCGAGCTGCTGGAGCAGCTCAAGTATGTGTACGACCCGGTCGGCAACCTGACCCGCCGCGAGCGGACGATGGCCGGCATCGATGAAGACAACCCGGCAGGCACGACGCGGGTGGATGCCGCCGACTATGTGTACGACGCGCTGAACCAGCTTACGGCCGTGCAGCGGCTGAACGGCAAGCGGACGGCGTACACGTACGACGCCGTCGGCAACCGTCTGAGCAAGACGGTCACGGACGGCGGCATGACGACCGTGGAGCAGTATGTCTATGACGCGGCGAACAAGCTGCTGAGCTGGACGAACGGCGTCGACACGAAGGACTACGAGTACGATCTGCGCGGCAACCTGGTCAAGGTGACCGGCACGGACAGCTCCGCCTTACGGATTGCGCTGGAAGGGCTGCCGGAGCAAGCGCCCACCGTCGGCGATGTCACGTACGGCCTGCCCGGCACGGAGGACCCGATTTACACGGATGATGGCGACGGGGCACCGGGTGTTCCGGAGGGCAGCGGCGAAGAAGAGGAATGGCTGCTGCCGGATGCCTTCGAAGCTTCGCTGAACGCGCTCGCAATCGGCACGTACCAGTGGAACGCGGCGGATCGTCTGGTCCGGTACACCGATGCTGCAGGGAACACCACGACGTACCGGTACAACGGCGACGGTCATCGCATCTACATGGGCATTTCCATTGCGGACGGATCGGTGCAAGACGGCTACATGCCTTCGCACCCGGCGGGAGTCCGGGACGGCTGGGAGCCGCAGTACAAGAAGCGGCAGATGGACATCTACTTCGTGAATGACATTACGCAGGCGATTCCCTTGCCGCTGACCGCGACGGATGCAACCGGCACGGCCTGGAAGCAGAACTACGTCTACGGGGCTCTGGGCGAGCGGATCAGCATGAGTTATCTGCCGAGCGCGGATGCGGACTACGGCTGGGAGCCGCAGCCGGGATCGAGCGGCGCGGCGCCGAACACGCCGGCGAAGACGCTGTACTATCTGAGCGATGCGCTGGGCAGCGCGCTGGCCCTGCAAGCCTCGGACGGCCGCATCGCGGCCCGCTATCAGTACGACGAGTTCGGCATTCCGGAGCAGCCGGAGAAGTTCGACCCGAACTGGCCGGGCCCGGACAACCTGTTCGGTTACACGGGGCTGGGGTACGACTACTATAGCGGCCTCACGTTCGCGAATGCGCGGTATTTCGATCCGACGATCGGGCGGTTTATCAGTGAGGATACGTATGAAGGTGAACTGAACCGGCCATTGAGCCAGAACCTTTATACTTATGTCTATAACAATCCGTTGACATGGACTGACCCCACCGGCCACATGGCCTGGCATCAGATTGACGACCTGGGACTGGGCGTCTATGATGCTTTGAAAAGTACCGTAAAAGAACTGCTGTCCTGGGATACCTATGTGGGGATCTATGAATTCGGCAAGGCACTGGTCAAAGGTGAAATCACTTTTGCCGATCTGTTGAAAGCACTAGGGAACACGGCAAAAGCAAAAATTGACTATTTCGCAAAGAATACAAAGCATGTCTTTGCTGGTAAACCCACGAGCAAAGAAGTTCGCCGATACGGATACGAAGTCGGCGAAATTCTGACGATGATCGGGGGCAGCACTGCGGCAGTCAAGTTGGTCACGAAAGTGGCTCCCAAGCTGGCGAGGCTGTTGAATTCTGGAAAGCTGTCAAAGAAATCAGCATGCAACTGCTTTACGGCCGGAACAAAGGTTCTTACAGACGAAGGGGAGAAACCTATCGAGGAAATCAGGGTAGGGGATAAGGTTCTTGCAAAAGACGATGAGACTGGCGAGATGGCTTACAAGGAAGTCGAATGGCTCTTCCAACGTGATGTTGAGGAAACGTATAATATTACTGTTGGTGACGAAGTCATAACAACAACTGATGAGCATCCGTTTTGGATTGTCGGCAAAGGATGGGTGGAAGCACAGCATCTTGCGGTGGGCGATGTTCTGACAACCTCTGATGGTAAGGAATTAGCTATTGAGAATATAGAGGTTAAGAAGGAACATAAGACTGTCTATAACTTTATGGTTAAGGACTTCCATACTTACTTTGTCACTAATCTTGGTATTTGGACTCATAATGCTTGCAGTACACCTAATACAACTACGAAATGGGATATAAAATCAAATGCAAAAGCAGAACTAACCTACAATTTCCATGGACAAAAAGTAAAAGCCTATCAAGACAGTAATGGCTACTGGTGGGCGAAAGACACTACTGGTCATGGCGGCTCAGCTTACAAGGTATTTGAAAAGAAAGGTAAAGAACTCCATTGGGTAGCGGACGCAGATGAGTACGGCAACTGGATTACTGATAAGCATAAGAGTCAGACCGGTATGGTAATCAAACTAAATTAATTAATTTGGTGGAGGGAGGGGAATGTCCTCTCCCTTCTGTAATACTCATATCATAGGCGGTGTAAAAGTGGGTTATAATAAACAGCTAGAGTTCTTTTTATCCAGTACGTTTCCAGGTGTTCAATTAAAAAAACCTCTTTTTTACAATTCGGAAATTGCAATTAGATTTGAACTAGGGGGTAATCTTACTGGGAGTAGTAGGGTTGAAAGAGTAGTTCATAGGGCGTGTTCCATATTTTACGAAATTAGTCAATCTACTGATGATGTATATTTATCGGTTTTTGTTGATAGTTGGGATGAGAATCCAGTCGCTTCTTTTGAGAAGGATGTTTATGAAATGTTTCTCACGTATTTGCATGGTGTCAGAAATGAAGATATTGACAAGCGAGAGCAAGAGTTTCGCTATAAAGACCCGGATGACAATAGCGATGACGATACCATTACTTTACAATATTGCACTAAGATAAAAGTGAAGGATTTGAAGTTGGAAAAATTACTGAGCGCAATTGCAAATCGTGAAATGGGTTACGGGCCGAGCGTAATTGGAGATATTTATCTTGTTAATGAAACGAAGAGGTCCATATTTCATATCTATGATAACAGAGGTATGGATGTTGTAGCAGATAGTACAAAGACATTAAGAAAGGTTTATGAAAAATATAATAACTGGATATTGGATTATGACCGAAGTCGAATAGATAAAATATTTTCTTGATAATCCTTGGAGGATAATCCCTCCAAGGATTTTTGTATCCCACCCAGTGCCGAATGAATTTGGGATATAATTTTTGGTACTAAGACTGCATATGCTTCGGAACCGCAGTTACCCGATAAACTTATTGCTAGCAATCGTTATGGGGATATTGAGCATTATTTCCATAGCGGAGATCATGTTCCCCCACATGTACATGTTGTGGATAGTAAAGGAAATATGGTGAGGGTCGGTTAAAACGGAAAGCCTTTGAAAGGTGAACCGGAGTTAAATCGAGAACAAAGATAAAGCCCAGATAAGAACCTGAATCCGTGATCATTCGACGAATAAATACAAGGAGAAAGCAGGCAAATGCAGCCCCGAAGACGAATCATTCAGGTATTCGAAGCTTCGCAACCATTCACCTGC
>JGI12341J12878_1000318_pt1 | contig 21319 bp, 19 predicted proteins | sample Passage260B_FD_12878 | JGI IMG/M metagenome (IMG submission 12878)
CCGCCGCTACGAGCAGCAGCTGGGCGCGCCGGCGGGCGAAGCCGGAACGGCGGCACGTCCGCCCCTGGAGCGCGGCCCCGTCGTGCTGCTCTGGGACGGACAGGGCGTGCCGTATCCCGCTTCGCTGGCGGATGCGGGGTACGAATCGTTCTATGCGCAATTCGGCGCGCACCGGTCGGCGGAAAGGCCGGTTACGGTGAAGATCGGCGGCCATTATTACCGCACCTTGTTCCTGGCGCTGCCCTCCCCGTTGCTGCTGCATCGGAGCCACAGGCCGCCGGGCGGGTCGGAAGCGGACGGCGGCGCAAACGGCGGGACGGGTTCGGCGTTTGTCGACGGCAGCGATTCCGGCGGGGCGGGTTCGGCGTTTGTCGACGGCAGCGATTCCGGCGGGACGCGTTCGGCGTCCGGCAGCGGCTCCGGCGGGACGGGTTCGGCGTCCGGCAGCGGCTCCGGCGCGGCGGACCCGGCGTTGTCTTCATCACCGGCGGCGCCGATCCCGATCACGCACGTTCAGGCCGTCGTCAACATGGATGCCGAGCAGGCGATGCTGAACAGGCTCGCCGATTGGTTCCTGATCGGGCTCGGACTGGGCGGCGCGCTGACCGTTCTGGCCGGCCTGTACCTCGCCAATCAGGCGCTCAGGCCGATTCGCCGCTCCTGGGAGCAGCAGCGCCGGTTCACCGCCGACGCTTCCCACGAGCTGCGCATGCCGCTGTCGATCATCCAGGCGAACGCGGAGCTGATGCTGATGCACCCGGATCGCTCCGCGCTGGAACACAGCGAGCAGATCTCGATGGTGCTCGCGGAAGCGAAGCGGATGGCCAAGCTGACGGACCAGCTGCTGCTGCTCGCCAGGTCCGATTCCGGCCGGGAAGAGCTGCTGCTCGGCGACGTGCGGCTTGACGAGCTGATCCGCCATGTGATGCGGCTGTTCGAACCGCTGGCGGAACTGAACGGGGTGCGGCTCGAGGCGGAGCTCGCCTCCGGCGTCGAGCTGACGGGAGACCGCGACAAGCTGCAGCAGCTGCTCGTCATCCTGCTCGACAACAGTTTGAAGCACACGCCCGCCGGCGGCGCGATCCGGGTCGCGCTGACAAGACGCGGCCAGCAGGCGGTCATGGTGGTGGAAGATACGGGCGAAGGCATTGCCGGGGAGGACTTGCCGCACATTTTCGAGCGGTTCTATCGCGGGGACCGGTCGAGAAGCCGCGGCGACGGCGGCACGGGCCTTGGCCTCTCCATCGCCCGCTGGATCGCGGAGAAGCACGGCGGCGCGATCACGGCGGCAAGTCAGCCCGGGCGCGGCACGACGATGACGGTCCGCCTGCCGGCCGCGCCCGCGGGAAAGCGGATCGGGCGGTTCAAGTAGGTTTATAATCTGATTTTTATTTGCCGCTCCCATAATGGTCTCCGAAATCTGCGATTCAGGAGGCCATGAACGATGAAGCTTGTGTTGAAACACCGACGGATGCGGAAAATCGCCGGCATGCTGCTCATTGCCGCAGCGATCGCCGGATGCGAGTCCGGGGCCGCGCGAGGCGGGCAGGCCGCGGGAGAGCCCCTTGCGACCGGCGCGGGGCCCGGTCCGGCGAGTCCGGCCGTGCAGCTCGACGCCGCCGTGCGCAGGCAGGTGGCGGAGGCGTTGGCGCAAGCGCTGACGGAGCATTATGTCTACGAAGAGATCGGCCGTGAGATGGCCGAGGCGATCCGGAACAGGCTGCAAGAAGGCGCGTATGACGGCATCCGCTCGCCGGTCGAATTCGCCGACGCCCTGCAGGCCGATCTGCGGGAGATATCCCGCGACGGGCATCTCGGCGTCCGGTATGAGCCGATGCCGACCGCGCCGGGGGCCGCGGTTCCAGGGCCGGCCGTCCCGCTTCCGCGCGATGCGGGACCGATGGCGCCGGGCCTGACCGCGCCCGAGCCGGATGGTCCCGCCAAGCCGATCGGTCCGGCGCCGAAGGCTCCGCTCGCCCCGGCGCCCCGAACGGCCGGGCCGGACGCGGCGGCGCTGCCCGATGTGCGCATCCTCGACGGCAACATCGGCTACATGGCGGTGAACGCGATGCCGCCGACCGAAACGGCCATGCGGGCGATCGCGGCGGCGTTCGCCCTGCTGAACGGAACCGACGCGCTCATCCTCGACCTGCGCGGGAACACCGGCGGATCGCCGGCCGTCGTCGGCCTGATCGAAGGGTATTTGAGCGAAGGCTCGCCCTATACGACGAACACGGTGCACTGGCGCAACGGCGACCGGCCCGAGCGGCTGCGCACCGCCGATGTCGGCGATCTCGCCTACGGCAGCCGGAAGCCGGTCTACGTGCTCACTTCGCCGGCGACCTTCTCCGCGGCCGAACAGCTCAGCTACGATCTGCAGGCGTTCAAGCGGGCGACGATCGTCGGCGAGACGACCGGCGGCAGCTCGCACACGTCGAACATCGGGCCCGTCCCGCTCGGCCACGGCTTCGTCGCGAATATCCCGACCGGCTATCTGATCAACGCCGTCACCGGCACGAACTGGGAAGGGACCGGGGTGCGGCCCGACGTCGAAGTCCCCGCCGAAGAAGCGCTCGCTGCAGCCTGGTCGCTGGCGGCGCGGACGCTGGCGGAAAGCGCGCCCGACCCGGCGGCCCGCGCCGGGCTGGAGCTGCTCGCCGAGGCAAAGCTGAGCGGCGAACCCGATCTCGAGTTCGCCGCTCTGGAAGGCGAATATGCGCCGGTCCAAGGCGGAGGCCCCGGCATGCCGGCGGCGATCCGCCGGGAGGACGGCGCGCTGCGCATCCGGATGCGGGCCGGCTCCTTCGTCCGGGACGCCGCCCTCGTCCACGCCGGCGGCAACCGCTACACGCTGGATGGCTATCCGAGCGGCTTCTCCTGCGCCTTCGTCAAGCGGGAAGACGGCATCCGGCTGCTCGTGTCGGACGCCGGCCGTCTGACCGTCCTCGGCAAACCCAGGCGGTAACGTCAGCGGTCGGACACCGCCCCCATCAGCGCGTAAAAATAAGCGGCCTCGCCCGTGCTGTAGTAATGGTACCAGGCTTCCAGCGCTTCACCGGACATGACGTCCAGCCGACGCATCACCTCGCGCGCCAGCAGCAGCGCGCCCGCCGAACCGGTCGTGATCAACCGGCCGTCGACCACGACCGGTTCGTCCCTGTAGAACGAAGCGCCCCGGTAGTTCGGGCAGAAAAACGTCAGAAACTCGAGGCTGTTGCTGGTGTGCGGGCGGTTGTCCAACAGGCCCGCTTCGGCGAGCGCGGCGGTCGCGCCGCATATGGCGGCCACGAGGCAGCCGCTGTCCAGCAGTTCGGCCGTTTTGGCCAGAATCGGTCTGTGCCGCGGATCCTGCCAGGGAGTCCGAGAAATTCGCCGTAACGCCGGGCCGCTCCGGCGACGCGTTCTTCGGTGACGCCCGAATTCTCGAACGGATGGACGGCCAGCTCCACGCCTTGCTTCCCGATCGACCTCCGCCAGATGCCCGCGATTTCGCCGCCGACCACCAGCATCGGAGCGTACACGCCGTTGCCGCCGGGGACGACCTTCGGGGCATGCTCCGGCTTGAGCATCGCGCTCCTGTCCTTGTAGCCGAGCAAATATTCGTCGTACCCCGCCAGCAGCGCGATCCCGGGCATCTCCGGGCCATCCCCGCGCTTTTCGCCGCCCGACCAGTAAGCCGTACCGCCGATCGTTTCGGAAAAAAGCACCCCGTCCGCCGCCGCGACCGCTTTTTTCGCCTCCGTGATCGTCAGCCCCGCCCACCAGCCGAAATCGTGCAAAGTCGCCGGACCGTGACCCGTGAAATACCGGACCGCAAGCTCCCGCAGCGCTTCTTCCCCGGACAGGTCGCGCGGGTTCGGCGCCCAGTCCTCGAGCGGCACGAACGTCTGCTGTTTGCCTTCCAGCGGCCCCAGGCAGATCAGCCCACAACACCCACAGGATGTGGTAACCGCGCTGCGGCTTCGTGCGGATCCCCGCCTGCTCGAGCAGCTCCATCAGCTCGGCGCGGGTCATCCGCTTCCGCTCCCTCAGCGCGCCCTCGATCAGCCGCCCGCATTGCGCGATCAGCCGGTCGTCAATCTCGAGCTGCTGTTGTCTGCGCTTGTTGCGGGCGAGCACGCGGGGAGCGGACAGCCGGACCATCCAGCGCGCGTCTTCCGCGGGCACCGCATGCAGCGTGCCGCGCAATGCCCAGGTGAGCACGATGCGCCGGTCGGCGATGGCCCGCTCGACATCGACGAGGGTCGCGCTTTCCGTGCGCAGGCCGATCGCCCATGCCGCCTGCGCGTAGTCCTGCGCCTGCAAGGCGCCGAGCCGCCGCATAACTTCGGCGGGCGTCTCCGTTTTCAGGCCGCTGATGAGCAGATTCCGCATTCTGCGGGAGGCGATGGCGGCATGGAGCATGGCATCCACTCCTGATCATACGGATTTCCGGTGTTTGCGGTATGATCGTATCGCGCGGGGGCGCCGGCTGTATTGTAAATTTTTGTCCCGGTAGTCAAAACATCGGCAGGTGGCTGGGGTGCATGCTCGCGGTGAGGCTGTATTTGGTCGGCGTCTGGCCCGAGAAAGCGTGGAACTCTTTGATGAAATGCGCCTGATCGTAATAGCCGCACGCATAGGCGATATCCGCCCAATGAATGTTCTCTGGCTGCCGGATCAGACGCAGGGCCTTCTGGAAGCGCATCAGCCGGCAGAAGCGCTTTGGCGTCATGCCGACTTCGCACTTGAACTGTTCGATGAACCGCTACAGGCTGAAGTTCAGCCGCTCGATCGTGCCGCCGACCGACAGGCCGGCCGGAGCACGGCGGAATTCCGCCAAGGCGTGCGCCACGGCGGCGTCCGGCGTCAGGTCGGAGTGAATGCGGGCGAGCAGCCAGGTTTCGAGGATAAGAAAACGTTCGGGGAGCGACGAGGCGTACAGCAGCTCGTCCCGCAGATCGGCCGCGCCGGGACCGTGCAGATCGGTCAAATCGAGGATCAGGCCGGCCGCTTCGCATGCGGGAACGCCAAGGAACGCGGCGGCGGCGGCCGGCTTGAACTGCGCGCCGATCATCGTCCGCTCGCCCGCGTTGTCCCATGATGAAGCAATCCGAGCGGGGACCGATGACGACGGCGTGGCCGAACCGGCCCGCGTCAAGCCGCCGATCCCGCATCCGGATCCGGTCGTCGCGCAAGTTCACGACCAGTTGGATCACACCCTCCGGGAGATTGCGCTCCTTCGCTCCCGGAGGGTTGATTCCCGAGAAGAACCAGAGGAAATCCACGAACCGCGCGAGCGGTTCGCGGGGAATGAACGTTCTGTAGATCATATGTCCATTATACACCAGGCTCCGGCAGTTCACGATACGTGAAATAGTCGAAGTCCGCATGTTTTCCCTGTCCGCTCAAGTCCTGCACGCAGATCCCCAGGAAGGCGCCCGTGAAGCCCTGGTCGATCATGCGGCCTTCGATCTTCGCTTCCACGTTCTCGTCGGAAATGACACTCGCGTCCAGCTCCGGCCCGATCGGCGTCCAGTCCTGCCCGTCCCGCGAATAGAGGAACTGCAGCCGGTCGTAACGGAGCGACGCTTTCAGGTGGACGCGCTCCCACCCGTCAACGGACACCGGCTGCTCCAGCGGCTCGTCGTACAGCCCGCGGTCGCTGCACATGATGTTCAGGCATTTGCCCAGCTCTTCGTCGCGGCTGATGTACAGGTAGTAGTAGTTTCGCGTGTTGTAGTAATGGATGAGGCCCGCCAGCTGCTGGAACGTGTCCGGCTCGAACTCGACCGCCGTCTCCGCTTCCGCAACGAACGCTTGCTGCCGGCGCGCGATCAGGCTTTGCCGATGCTTGGAGGAGAGCGATTCCCGCCCGATCAGCCGCAGGTATCCCGACTGCGCGGTCAGCGACGCCCACTGCTCGTCGAGCGGCTCGCGCAGCGTCTGGAAGTGGATGGAGATCCGCTCTCCGTCGAAATGGTCCGTCTCCGGCTCGGGCGGGAACGGATGGTCCGGCAGGTCGGGCGCGGGCACGACCGCCTTCGGGCTGTTCCCGCCGCCGGCCGGGCGCAGCCAGCCGTCCTCCGTCCATTCCACGGGCAGCAGCGCCGTCTCCCGGCCGAGAATGCAGCGCTCCGACGGGCGGAGCGGCCGGCCGCACAGGTAAGCGAAGTACCAGTCGCCGGTCTGCGTCTGCACCAGGCTGGCGTGACCCGCCCGCTGCAGCTCCAGTTCGGGTTTGTTCGCCGCGGTCAGGACGGGATTTTCGGGATCGACTTCATACGGACCGAACAATGATCTTGATCGCGCGACCGTCACCGCGTGGTTGAAACGGGTGCCGCCTTCGGCCGTGACAAGGTAGTACCAGCCGTTGTGTTTGTAGAGATGCGGCCCTTCCGTGAGCCCCAGCGGCGTGCCGCGGAAAATGTTGCGGATCGGTCCCAGAAGGCGCCGCTCTTCCGGTGAATACTCCTGCAGCGCGATGCCGGCGAACTTGTTTTTGCCCTTGCGGTAGTCCCAGATCATGTTGACCAGCCACTTGCGGCCGTCGTCGTCATGGAACAGGGACGGGTCGAACCCGCTGCTGTTCAGGTAGATCGGCTCGGACCACGGCCCTTCGATGCTCGGGGCGGTCACCAGATAATTGTGGGTGTCCTTGAACGGCCCGACGTGGCTCTTCACATCCGTGAATACGAGGTAGAACAAGCCGTCGGCGTAGCTCAGGCAAGGCGCCCAGATGCCGCCGGAGTCGGGATTGCCGAGCATGTCAAGCTGGCTCCGGCGCTCGAGCGGCCGGGCGGCCAGGCGCCAGTGGCGCAGGTCGCGGGAGTGGTGGATCTGCACGCCGGGGAACCACTCGAACGTGGAGGTCGCGATGTAATAGTCGTCCCCCACCCGCAGGATGGACGGGTCCGGGTTGAAGCCGCGCAATACGGGGTTGTGGATCGTCTTCAATGGAATTCCCTCCTTTACTCTATCATGTCATAAAGCCGGTCCGACGCGTCAATCATCATTTTTTAGAATGTCGGTCCGATGCGCCAAATTCCGAAGTCGTGCTGCTTCAAAATTTCCGACCGGGTCAGCTTGCCCGAGCAGACGGCCAGCAGCTCCCCGTACAGCCGGCCGCCGACTTCTTCGATCGTCTCCGTGCCTTCGATCACCGTGCCCGCGTTGAAATCCATATTGTCGCCCATGCGGCTGTACATATGGGAATTCGTCGCGATCTTGATGACCGGGGCGATCGGCGAGCCGGTCGGCGTTCCCCGGCCGCTCGTGAACAGGACGACCTGCGCCCCGCCGGCCACCATGCCGGTGAGCTGCTCGATGTCCTGGCCCGGCGTATCCATCCAGACAAGCCCCTTCTTGCTCGGCCGCTGCGCGTAGTCCACCAGCTCCTGCAGCGGGCGGCTGCCCGCCTTGGCCGCGGCGCCGAGCGATTTCTCCTCAAGCGAGCTGAGCCCGCCGCGGATGTTGCCCGGGCTCGGGTTGCCCGTGCGGATGTCCACGCCCATCATGAACGCGCGGCTCTCCATCGCCTGAATCACTTCATATACCCGTTTGGCCACCCGGTCATCGGCGGCCCGGGCCGCGAGCAGATGCTCCGCGCCGATCAGCTCGGTCGTCTCCGCGAGGATGGAGGTGCCGCCGGCGTCCACTACAGCGTCGCTGACCCAGCCGACGGCCGGGTTCGCCGAGATGCCCGAGCAGGCGTCCGAACCCCCGCATTCGGTGCCGACGATCAGCTCGCTGACCGGCACCGGTTCGCGCATGAGCCGCGAGGCGTCCGCGACCATCGCCGCCGCGATTCTCGCGCCCTGCGCGATCGCCATCAGCGTGCCGCCGTGGTCCTGGATCGACACCACCTCGACCGGCTTGCCGCTCTTCGCGATTTCCTCCGCCACGCTCCGCGCCTGGTGCGTCTCGCAGCCGAGCCCGAGCACCACGACGCCGTAGACGTTGGGGTTCGCCCCCATGCCGGCGTAAGTGCGGAACGTCTGCTCGAAGTCGACGCCCACCTGGGCGCAGCCGTGCTGGTGGATGAACGACACCGTTCCCGACACGAGCTGCGTGATCTGATGCGCCGCCTGGGCCGCGCAGGTGATCGTGGGCAGAATGAGCACGTGGTTCATCGGTTTGCTCGTGCTCAGCCTGGGCCCGATGGCCGTATCGCTCTTTCTGTCCTTCACGGATTACAACATGTTGCAAGCGCCCGACTGGGTCGGGTTCGACAATTACGCCCGAATGGAATCGGACCCCCGCTTCCTGAAAGCGTTGGAGGTGACCTTCACCTACGTGCTGCTGGGCGTGCCGCTGCAACTGTTGACAGCGTTTTCGCTCGCCCTGTTCCTGAATCGCGGCCTGAAGGGACTGCCCCTGTTCCGGGCGATCTTCTACATCCCTTCCATTCTGGGGCCGAGCGTCGCGGTGGCGATTTTGTGGCGGCAAATGTTCGGGCTGGAAGGCATTTTCAACGAACTCCTGTCCATCTTCAACATCGCGCCGAAAAGCTGGGTGGCGGACCCGTCCACGTCGCTGTACACACTGATTACGCTGCTTGTGTGGCAGTTCGGATCACCGATGATTATCTTCCTGGCGGGGCTGAAGCAGATCCCCGAAACGTTGTATGAAGCCGCGGCCATCGATGGCGCGGGACCGTTCAGAAGGTTCTGGAACATTACGCTGCCGTCGCTGACGCCGATCATCTTCTTCAATCTGGTCATGCAAATCATCAACGCGTTCCAGGCGTTCACGCCGGCCTACATCGTAGGCGGCGGACAGGGCGGCGCGATCGATTCCACCCTGTTCTACACGCTGTACCTGTACATCAAGGCGTTTACGGAGTTCAAAATGGGCTATGCCTCGGCGCTGGCCTGGGTGCTGCTGGTGATTTGCGGCGTGTTTACCTGGTTGTTGTTCCTGTCTTCGAGAAAATGGGTTCATTACGAAAGCTGAGGGGAGTACGGACATGTCCCGCGTCTATGCCGCGAACAAAGGCGCCTCCGTCATCAAGACGGTGATCGCCGTCATTGCTTCGGCCGTCATGCTCTACCCCTTGCTCTGGATGCTGGCCAGTTCGTTCAAACCGCAGCATTTGATTTTTCAGGATCTGAGCCTGTGGCCGGATGTGTTCACGCTGGAAAACTACATCAACGGCTGGAACGGATTCACGAATCTCACATTCGGAACGTTCTTCAAAAATTCGTTCATCGTCGTCCTGTTCTGCATCATCGGGAACCTGCTCACCTGCTCGATGGCCGCCTATGCCTTTGCAAGGCTTGAGTTTACGGCCCGCAACTTCTGGTTCGCGCTCATGTTCGGGTCGTTGCTGCTGCCGCACCATGTGGTTCTTATTCCGCAATACATCCTGTTTGACAGTCTGGATTGGATCAACACGTACATGCCGCTTATCGTGCCAAAGTTCCTGGCTTCGGACGCCTTTTTCATCTTCCTGATGGTGCAGTTCATTCGCGGGCTGCCCCTCGAACTGGATCAAGCGGCGAAAGTGGACGGTTGCGGCCACATCCAGATTTACGGCCGGATCATTGTGCCTTTGCTGCTGCCGGCCATCGTGACAACGTCCATCTTCACGCTGATTTGGACATGGAACGATTTCTTCAGTCAGCTGATCTACATCAGCGATCCGCGAAAACTGACCGTCGCGCTTGCGCTGCGGTCGTTCATGGACACAATGGGCCAATCCTCCATGGGTTCGCTGTTCGCGATGTCCATTCTGTCGCTGGTCCCGATCTTCATCTTCTTCCTGGTGTTTCAGCGTTGGCTGATTGAAGGCATCGCGACTTACGGTGTGAAAGGTTGATGCATGCCGAACCGTTCAATGGCGACATGGAAATCACAACTTTAAGAAAAAGGGAGAATGGCTTGCATGCACTTGGAAGGCAGAACCGTGTTAATCACCGGCGCAGCTACCGGCATCGGCAAGGCGATCGCCCTGAAATTCGCATCGCACGGCGCCAACATCGTCATCAACTACTCCAAGTCCGAGGCGGAAGCGGAGGACACGCTGCGGGAAGTGGAGCAGCAGGGCGTGAAAGGCCTCGTATGCCGGGCAGACGTCTCCATCGACGAACAGGTCCGCGGCATGGTCGAACAGGCGGTTCAAGCCTTTGGCCGCATCGACGTGCTGATTAACAACGCGGGAACGACGCAGTTCGTGGCGCTGTCTGATCTGGACGGCATGACCGAGGAAATCTGGGACCGGGTATTTGATGTCAACGTCAAGGGCGTTTTCTTCACCAGCCGCGCCTGCGCACCGGAGCTGGTGCGCAACCGGGGGTGCATCATCAACATCACCTCGATCGCCGGCTTCAGCGGGCACGGCAGCTCCTTGGCCTACGCGGCGTCGAAGGCGGCGGCGATCAGCATTACCCGGTCGTTCGCCCGGGTGCTGGCGCCCCATGTCCGGGTCAATTCCATTGCGCCCGGCGTCGTTGTCACCCGTTGGGTAGATGGGCATGACGACCACATCCAGAACTTCGCAAAAGCGACTCCGTTCGGCCGCGCGGCCACGCCGGAGGACGTGGCCGACGCTGCCTGGGGGCTGGTGTGCGGCGGGCAGTTCATTACCGGGCAAACCCTTGTGGTGGACGGCGGTTGGAGCCTCAACAGCATTGTCTGATGTTCCGCCTGCCGCTCTGCGAAAGTTGAGCATACAGGGTTTGAAATCTTTTTTCAGCGGAGGGATGTACCATGGCCACATTGTTTATGGGTGAAGGATTCGGCAGGCCCATCATCATCCATCTGAAGCGGGGGGACCTGCTTCTGGAGAGCATCCGCGACCTGCTTGCGAAGGAGGGGGTGAAAAATGCGGTCTTGTTCGGCGCGGTGGGTTCGATGCGCAAACTGGTCTACCACCTGCCCACCAGCACCGGACCGACTTCGGATGACCGGTTCATTACCGTGGAAGGCAACGGCCCGATCGAGCTGGGCTCCCTGTCGGGGAACGTCATTGACGGCGATCCGCATCTTCACATCGTCGCCCAGGACGCAAAAGGCACCTATGTCGGCCACCTGGAGGAAGGCACCGAAGTGCTGTTCCTGGCAGAAATTATTTTGGCCGAAATCAAAGACCCGGGCATCCATCGCGTAAAAAATGAACACGGAGTCGTCTATCTGGACCGAAAACCGCAATGATCGCGCTGTTCATGACCATTTGCTTTCTCACCTTTCCATTCAACCATAACAATACATGCATTGGAGGTAATCCCGCATGGCTATGACTGACAAAGAATTGATTCAAGAGATTCGAAAATGCCGGCTGGCTGACCTGTCTGACGGAATGGACGCGCTCGGGCTGGTGAACGTCGGCTCGATGTCGACCGAGATGCGCCCGCTGCGCCCCGGCATTTCGTTCGCCGGATTCGCCTGGACCGTCAAGCTCGTTCCCGCACAAAAGACGTTCCATGCCTGCAAGACGGTCGAAGAGTACAAGAAGATGAACGGCGAATGGTGCTCCGACGTCTACACGTTCGCCAAAATTTTGAAGCAGGAAGACATGACCGACAAAGTGCTCGTCATCGACCAAGGCGGCTATCCGGGCGGCGTGCTCGGCTCCGAGAACACGATGGACTACAAGCTGCGGGGCGTGGTCGGCTACGTGGTGGACGGCGGCTGCCGCGACTCCTACGAGTGCAATCTGCAGCAGGCCAACGTCTTCTGCACGAAGCGCACGTTCCACCACGTGTCCGGCCGTCTGGTGCACGGCGGCGTCAACATTCCCGTCGAGTGCGCCGGCGTGACGGTCAATCCCGGAGACATCGTGTGCGCGGACGACGACGGCGTGCTTGTCATTCCCCGCGACCGCGCCGAAGAAGTGCTCATGTTCGCCAAGGCCATTCTCGAAGACGATATGAAAGTGCGGGCTCAACACTATGAAGCCCTGGGCTTCGAGCCGGACGAAACGTTGAACAGGTTGAACGATTGAAGATTGGAGTTTTGGAAAGTGAGCAAGGATTTCAAGTTTGAACCGATTGAAACGCACTCGCTGGTCGTCGAGCTGACCAAACGCCTTCTGAATTACATTCTTTCGGGCAACGTTCGCCCGGGCGAGAAGATTCCGGCCGAACGGCAGCTGTCCGAAGCGCTGGGCGTCGGCCGCTCGGCCATCCGGGAAGCAATCAAGGCGCTGTCCGTTCTCGGCATTCTGGAAGTCCGCCAGGGTTACGGCACCTACGTGAAACAGACGAGCTCCTCCCTGCTGACCCAGAGCATCGAATGGGGGCTCCTGCTGGGAGAGAAACATACGATGGATCTGGTGGAAGCCCGGATGCTGTTCGAGGTGGACATCGCCCGCCTCGCCGCCCAGCGGTGGGAAGGATCGGAACTGGATGAACTGCGGGACATTCTCGCCAGGATGAAGAACGCCAGCCTGTCCGAGTTCGTGGACGCCGACGTCCAGTTCCATATGAAGCTGTGCGACATGGCGAAAAATACCGTTCTGAAAAACGTGCTGTCCAGCATCCGCACCCTGCTGCGCACCTGGATTCAATGCGTCATCGACAAAGCCGGCGAGACCGCGTTCTCGTACGAAGACCACCACGCCATCTACCTGGCGGTCTCCGAACGGGACCCCGACGCCGCGGCCAGAGCGATGGAGCATCATATGAGCGATGCTTCCAAGCGGCTGATCGAGGTGCTGCGCGAAGCGGACGAAGCGGACAGTGCATCCTGAATCATCCATCCTGAATATTGAAGGAAGTCAGGGCCATGAACTATCGATTCTCGATCCCAACCACGGTGGAGTGCGGAACGGGCATTTCCGGACGCGCCGGCGAATTTCTGCGGGCACGGGGCGCCAGCCGCGTGTTCGTCGTCACCGACGCCGGCATCCGGAATGCCGGACTGCTGGAGCCGGTCCTGCATTCGCTCGAGGAACACGGATTGAAGTACGACATCTTCGATGAGACCGAGCCCAATCCGAGCGCAGAGAGCGTCATGAAAGGATTGGAACGGCTGAAGCAGAAGCCGCATGACCATATCCTCGCCCTTGGCGGCGGAAGCAGCATCGATACCGCGAAAGGTATCGGCATTATGGCGACCAACAAGGGGCACATTCTGGATTATGAGGGGGTGAACCGAATCCCGCATCCCGGCCTTCCCGTGGTGGCCATCCCCACCACGGCCGGCACCGGCAGCGAAGTGACCGCTTCGGAGTCGATTTGAAAGCGCTCCCCAAACTGGTTGAAGATTCGATGCGAAGCGGCAACGTGCTCGTCAACCCGAGATGGACCCGGTCATCCGACATTGAACGCATCATTCGGAACGCATATGAAGGGAATCTGTCGGTTTAACCCTGTCGATTGCCTTCACATTTTGCCGTACTCATGTGGTCCACACCGAAGAATGGAGTGATTGTTTCTATGAAACGGAAGCAAGGCATCGCATTCTTACTGGCTGTTCTGTTGTTGGTGCTGTCGGCGTGCGGCGGAGGCGCCAATGAACCGAAATCCAATTCATCATCCGAAACCGGCGGCTCCGACTCCGGATCCTCAGCGTCAGGCAACAGCGCGCCGGAGAAAGTGGAACTGCGCATCTCCTGGTGGGGCAACGCCGAACGCGCGAAGTTGTACGACCAGATTCTGGATATGTACGAGAGCGAAAATCCTCACGTGACGACCGTTCGCGAGTGGACAAGCTTCAACGATTACTGGCCGAAGCTCGCTACCCAGGTTGCGGGAAACAACATCCCTGATATTTTCAGTCTGCACGTATTGTTGTATGGCGGCGACTACGGCAGCAGGAACGTCCTCGAACCGCTGCAGCCGTATGTGGATCAAGGTCTGATCAATCTGGACGGCTGGGATCCGGCCGTAATCGACGCGGGCAAGCTGGACGGTGTTTTGTATGCGCTTCCGAAAGGTGTAACGTCCAGCGCCCTGATCTTCAATACGACAATGATCAAAAATCTGGGACTCGATCTGCCGGAAATCGGCACGCTCAGTGAATTCAAATCCTATCTGCAGCAGCTTCGTGACAAAATGCCGGCGGACCAATATCCGATCGTTGACGCCAGCTTCGACGACCACTATGTCGAATCGTTCGTCCGGAGCAAAGGCAAATCGTTCCTGTCAAGCGACGGCAGCGGCCTTGGCTTCGCCAAGGAAGACCTGATGGAGTTCTGGAGCATCTGGGAAGAATTCCGGCAACTCGGTCTCACCGTTCCGGTCGGGATGACTGTCGAGAACACCGGACAGCCCGCGGAGAATTCGCTGTTCGTCAAGCAGCGCGTGGCCATCGACATGAAACCGAGCAACCACGGCAAAATCTACAGCCGCAACCTGCCCGATGTCGAAATCAACATGCTGCGCACGCCGAGTGCGGACAACGCCGTGTTCAGAAGCGGCGAGAACCTGCAGGCGCCGTCCTGGGTCATCAGCAACAAATCGCAGCACAAGGAAGAAGCGGCCAAACTGATCAACTGGTTCGTGAACAATGTGGAAGCGCAAAAGATCTACAGCCTGGAGAACGGCATCCCCGGTTCCACGGCGATCCGGGAGGCGCTGAAGCCGGACTTGCATCCGATGGACATCGAGGCGATCAATCACGCGGAAACGATCTCGCCCGATTTGCCGCCCACGGATTACCGCCAGGAAGGCGCTTCGGAAGTTTTCACGCTGTACAAGAAATACCTGGAACAGCTCGCCTTCGGCCGCATGAGCGTGGAACAAGCGGTGGACGGCTTCTTCCAGGAAGCAGAGACCATTCTGAAACGATAATTTGATTCTCGGAAATGGCTTCGCAGCCCCGGCTCCGGCCGGGGTTGTCACGCTTCTTCAGTATGAATGCGACGAGGTGCTCCCTCTATGACGTTTACCAGCATCATTCTTCGTCTGGAACTGGACCATCGCATGGCCGCCCTCGGTGATGCCATCGACGTGATCACCGCCTCCGGCGGAGACATCACATCCATGGACATGGTGCGACCCGGACGCGACAAGTCTGTATGCGACATCACGATTCATGTCACAGATACGGCGGAGACCTCCGTGCTGGACGCCGTGAAGCTGTACCCGGGACTCCGGCTGATCCATGTGTCGGACCGCACCTTTCTGATGCATCTGGGCGGGAAAATCTCGATTCAGCCGACCGTCCCCATCAAGAACAGGGACGACCTTTCCCGGGTATACACGCCCGGCGTGGCGCGCATCTGCACGGCGATCCGGAACAATCCGGACAGCGCCTACGCCCTCACCATCAAGCGGAACACGGTCGCGATCATCACCGACGGAACGGCCGTTCTCGGCCTGGGTGACATCGGTCCGTCCGCTGCGCTTCCGGTCATGGAAGGCAAGGCGATGCTGTTCAAGCAGATGGCCGGCGTCGATGCCTTCCCCATCTGTCTGGACACGAAAGACCCGAACGAAATTGTGGATATCGTGAAAAAAATTTCTCCCGTCTTCGGCGGCATCAATCTGGAAGACATCGGCGCCCCCCGCTGCTTCGAAATCGAACGCCGGCTCGCGGAAGAGCTTGACATTCCCGTGCTGCACGACGATCAGCACGGCACATCTATCGTGGTGGCTGCCGGACTGCTCAACGCGCTCAAGGTGGTCGGCAAGCGTCTGGAAGACATCCGCGTTGTGGTCAACGGCATCGGAGCGGCGGGCGGTTCCATCTGCCGCATGCTGCTGTCCATGGGGGTGCGGCGGCTCGTCCCCGTGGATCGGGACGGCGCGATCGTGCATGGCGGCCGATATGCCAATCCGATGTGGCAATGGCTGGCGGAGCAGCCCCAGGTGGAACGGAAATCCGGCACGCTGCGCGAAGTTCTCGCCGGAGCGGATGTGTTCATCGGCGTGTCGCGGGGCGGGGTGCTGCATGCGGACGATATCCGGCAAATGTCGCCCGATCCGGTAGTGTTCGCGCTCGCCAATCCGGTTCCTGAAATTGAGCCCGCTGAGGCGCGGCCGCTCGCCCGCGTACTCGCCACGGGGCGCAGCGATTATCCGAATCAGATCAACAACGCGCTTGTCTTCCCCGGCATATTCCGGGGAGCGCTCGATTGCCGCGCCCGGCGCATCAACGACCGGATGAAGCTGGCGGCTGCACAGGCGATAGCCGGCGTCGTCTCGGACCATGAGTTGAACCGGGACTACATCATTCCCGGCGTCTTCAACGAAAGGGTCGTGCCGCGGTTGCGGCGCGCCGTCATCGAAGCAGCCATCGAAACCGGAGAGGCGAGGCGGATTCCGCCGGATTTCCGCAATGGCTCCACGGGTTGACGCGGATCTGTTTACAACAAACCCGTACGCAATGTAATATAGACTCAAAGATCATAAAACTATATTTTATATTATAAAACTTTGAGTCAAGGAGTCATTGCGACATGCCGATCATCCAGGCGCTGGACCGGGCGCTGCGCATTCTCGACCTGTTCGACGAGCACACCCCCGAGCTGAAACTGACCGAGATCAGCGCGCGCATGCAGCTGCACAAAAGCACCGCGCACGCGCTGCTGCGAACGCTGCAAATCCACGGCTACATCGAGCAGGACGAGGAGAGCGGCAAGTACCGGCTCGGCCTTCGCTTGCTGGAAAAAGGACAGATGCTGCTGCAAAATCTCGACATCCGCAACGTGGCCAGACCGCATTTGCAAGCCCTTTCGGACGCGACCGGGCAGACGGCGCATCTGCTCATTCTGGACGGCCGGGAGGGGGTGTACATCGACAAGGTGGAAGGGGCGCAGGCGGCCATCCGCTATTCCCGCATCGGCCGCCGGGTGCCGCTGCACAGCAGCGCCAGCGGCAAGGTGCTGGCCGCCTTCCAGCCGCCGGACGCGCTGGAGCGTCTGCTGGCCGGCTACAGCTACGTGCGGCACACGCCGAATACCATCGATTCCGAAGCGATGTTCCGCCGGGAGCTGGATGAGGTTCGAAAGAACGGCTGCGCCTTCGACCGGGAAGAGAATGAACCCGGCGTCCTGTGCATCGCGGCGCCGATCTTCGGCCATGACGGGCAGGTGCTTGCCGCCATGAGCCTGTCGTGCATGACCGCGCGGGTGGACGAGGCGGAGGCGCAGCGGCTGGCGGAACGGGTGCGGAAGACGACGGCGGAGATTTCGGCCCGCCTCGGGCACCGCTGACGGAGAGCTGCACCCCCTCAAAAAAGATTATTTGAATGGAGTGAACCAGATGCGCATTATTCGTTACATCGGGGACGACGGAGCTGCGCGCCTCGCGGCGGTGACCGACGAGGAGCAGGCTTTCCCGCTCCGGTCGCCGGATTTCATGGCGCTGGTGCGGGAAGCGGACGAGGCGGGGATCACGCCGCTGGAAGCGGTGCGCCGTCAGATCGCGGGCGCACAGCCGCTGCCCGGCGACTGGCGCGAGTTGAACCTGCTGACGCCGGTGGATGCGCCCGAGGTGTGGGCGGCCGGCGTCACTTATGAGCGCAGCAAAGAAGCGCGCAACGAGGAGTCGAAGGGCGCCGCAACCGGCGACGAAACGTTCTACGACAAGGTGTACCGGGCCGAGCGGCCGGAGATTTTCTTCAAGTCGACGAGCGCCCGCACGGCGCGGCCGGGCACACCCGTCTGCATCCGCAGCGGCTCGGACTGGCAGGTGCCCGAGCCGGAACTCGGCATCGTGCTGGACCGCGGCGGCCGCATCCTCGGCTACACGGTCGGCAACGACATGAGCTGCCGCGACATCGAGGGCGAGAACCCGCTCTATCTGCCGCAGGCGAAAATCTGGCGCCGCTCCTGTTCCATCGGTCCGGCGATCCGGCTGGCCGAAACCGTGCCGAATCCGTATGACCTGACGATCACCTGCCGCATCTATCGGGACGGTCAATTGGCGGTGAACGAGTCGGCCAATACGGGGCAGCTCCGGCGAAAGCTGGACGAACTGGCGTCCTTCCTCGTGCGGGACAACGTCGTGTTCGACGGCACCGTGCTGCTGACCGGCACCTGCATCGTGCCGCCCGACCGGTTCACGCTGCAGCCCGGCGACCGGATCGAGATCGACATTTCCGGCATCGGCACCCTGATCAACCCTGTCGCGGCGGCAGACGCCGCAATCCAGGATTAAGTCTCACAATCGGGAGGAATCATCGATGGCTAATGCCCCTGTTTTCCAAAACTACATCAACGGCGAATGGCGCGGCTCTTCCACCGGGGACACCGTTGCCAGCGTGAACCCGGCCAATCGCCATGACATTGTCGGCATCGTCCCGAATTCGAGCCGGGATGACCTCGAGAGCGCCGTGGCCGCGGCGGATGCGGCCCGCACGTCGTGGCGCAAGCTGGCGGGACCGGCGCGCGGCCAGCTGCTGTACAAGGCCGCGGACATCCTCGAAAGCCGGATCGACGACATCGCCGAGACGATGACGCGCGAGATGGGCAAAACGTTCGGCGAAGCGAAGGGCGAAACCGCGCGCGGCGTGGCCCTGCTCCGCTATTACGCCGGCGAAGGCATGCGCAAGGTCGGCGACGTCATCCCGGCCACCGACGCCTCGGCGCTCATGTTCACGACGCGCGTGCCGCTCGGCGTCGTCGGTGTCATCACGCCGTGGAACTTCCCCGTCGCCATTCCGGTATGGAAAATCGCCCCCGCCCTCGTCTACGGCAACACGGTCGTCTGGAAACCGGCGACGGAAACGGCGGTTACCGCGGCCAAGGTGGCGGCCTGCTTCCATGACGCCGGGCTGCCGGCGGGCGTGCTGAACCTCGTGATCGGCAGCGGCTCGGTCATCGGCCAGGGCATTGCCGACCACCCCGGCATCCATGGCGTCACATTCACCGGCTCGAACGCGGTCGGCAAGCGCATCGCCCAGGCGGCGCTCGCCCGCGGCGCGAAATACCAGCTCGAGATGGGCGGCAAAAACCCGGTCATCGTCCTGAAGGACGCCGATCTGGAGCTCGCGGTGAACGCGACGATCAGCGGCGGCCTCCGCTCGACCGGCCAGAAATGCACGGCCACGAGCCGCGTCATCGTGGAGAAGGAAATTTTCCCGGCCTTCCGGGAGAAGCTGCTGGAGAAGATCGCCGCGCTCAAAATCGGGGACGGCATGGAGGCGTCGACCTGGCTCGGTCCGTGCGCGAGCGAGAGCCAGATGGAGACGGTGCTCGGCTACATCCGCAAGGGTGTCGAAGAAGGCGCCGAACTCTTGTGCGGGGGCGAACGGCTGCAGGAAGGCAAAATGGCGGACGGTTTCTTCGTGGCGCCGACCGTTTTTGACCGGGTGACGCCCGAGATGACGATCTTCCGGGAAGAGATTTTCGGGCCGGTGCTGGCGCTGGTGCAGGCGGAAAATCTGGAAGAAGCGCTCCGTCTCGCCAACGATTCGGAGTACGGCCTCAGCGCATCCATTTTCACGCGGGACATCGGCAGCATCCTGACCTTCATTCAAGACATGGACGCCGGGCTCGTGCGGGTGAACGAGGAGACGGCCGGCGTCGAACTGCAGGCGCCGTTCGGCGGCATGAAGAACTCCAGCTCGCATTCGCGCGAACAGGGCACGGCCGCGATCGAGTTCTATACCGCCATCAAGACCGTTTTCGTGAAGGGTTGAGGAGCGACCGCCATGTCTTCCGTTCTGGAAAAAATCCTCGGCCGCCCGGACGACGACGACTATCGCATCGACACGCACGCGCCCGGTCCGGACGGATCGCTGCCGCTGACGCCGGAGATGCTGCGCGAGAGCCCGAGCGGCGACCTGTTCGGCTGGTCGCAGAACGTCGGCATGGGCTGGGACCCCGCCCGGCTGCTCGGCCCGCAGGTGCTCATCCTCGGCACGCAGGGCGGCATCCGCGATGAGGACGGCCGGCCGGTGGCGCTCGGCTACCATACCGGCCACTGGGAGGTCGGCCTGCTGATGCGGGAAGCCGCGGAAGAAGTGGCCGGCCTGGGCGGCGTACCGTTCGCCGGGTACGTCAGCGACCCGTGCGACGGCCGCTCGCAGGGCACGACCGGCATGTTCGACTCGCTGCCGTACCGCAACGACGCGGCGATCGTCATCCGCCGGCTCATCCGCTCGCTGCCGACCCGGCGGGCGGTGCTCGGCGTCGCCACCTGCGACAAGGGGCTGCCGGCGATGATGCTCGGCTTGGCCGGCACACGGAATCTGCCGTCCGTCATCGTGCCCGGCGGGGTCACGCTGCCGCCGACGCGCGGAGAGGACGCCGGCAAAATCCAGACGATCGGCGTCCGGTTCGCGCGCGGCGAGCTCTCGCTGGAAGAGGCGGCCGACCTCGGCTGCCGGGCGTGCGCCACGCCGGGCGGCGGCTGCCAGTTCCTCGGCACCGCCGCGACCGCGCAGGTGGTCGCCGAGGCGCTCGGCCTGACGGTGCCGCACGCGGCGCTCGCCCCTTCGGGGCAGCGGGTCTGGGCGCAGATGGCGCGCCAATCCGCCCGCGCGGCGCTGCACATGGCGGAGAGCGGCTTGACCACGGGCCGCATCCTGACCGACGCGTCCATCCGCAACGCGATGGTCGTGCACGCCGCGTTCGGCGGCTCCACGAACCTGCTGCTGCACGTGCCCGCGATCGCGCACGCGGCCGGCCTGCGCGTGCCGGACGTCACCGACTGGACCGCGGTGAACCGGTCCGTGCCGCGCCTTGTCAGCGCGCTGCCGAACGGGCCGGTCCCCCACCCGACCGTGCGCGTCTTTCTGGCGGGCGGCGTGCCGGAGGTGATGCTCCATCTGCGGCGGCTCGGCCTGCTCGATGAGACCGTCCTGACGGTGACCGGCGAGACGCTCGGCGCCGTGCTGGACTGGTGGGAATCGTCCGAGCGGCGCCATCGGATGCGGCAGCACCTGCTGGAGCGGGACGGCGTCGACCCGGACACGGTCATCTATCCGCCGGAGAAGGCAAGCGCCGCCGGCCTGACGTTGACCGTCACCTTCCCGGTCGGCAACATCGCGCCGGAAGGCTCGGTCGTCAAGTCGGCGGCGATCGATCCGGCGCTGGTGGACGAGGACGGCGTGTACCGGCACGTGGGCCGGGCGAAGGTGTTCACCTCGGAACGGGCGGCGATCCGCGCGATCAAGGAAGGCCGCATCGTCGGCGGCGACATCCTCGTGCTGATCGGCTGCGGGCCGTCGGGCACCGGCATGGAGGAGACGTATCAGCTCACGTCGGCTTTGAAGCATTTGCCGTTCGACGGCAAGGTGTCGCTGCTCACCGACGCCCGGTTCTCCGGCGTGTCCACCGGCGCCTGCATCGGCCACATCGGCCCGGAGGCGCTGGCGGGCGGACCGCTCGGCAAGGTGCGGGACGGCGACTGGATCGACATCCGCATCGACCTGAACCGGCTGGAAGGCCGCATTGACATGGTCGGCGACGGCGAAGCTCCGGCGACCCCCGCCGAAGGGGCCGAGG